>Ga0268262_10005351_pt1 | contig 12776 bp, 16 predicted proteins | sample TergutNc150P3_FD_190354 | JGI IMG/M metagenome (GOLD analysis project Ga0268262, IMG submission 190354) | Nasutitermes corniger P3 segment gut microbial community from laboratory colony in Florida, USA - Nc150 P3 (SPAdes) (version 2) | ecosystem: Host-associated > Arthropoda: Insects >... | reverse complement strand
TCCAGCCAGAACGGCTTGGTCTCCCCGCCCTCCGGGGCATTGGGGGTATTTTTGTCGTTATCGCTCATGCTCTCCTCCTTATTGTTCCGTCAAAACTCTTTCCACCGCGATATCCGTGTCGTCCCTCGGCAGGGACGCGCACAGCAAGACGCCATAGCAGACGCCCAGTGTGCGCAGCCGCGCGTGCCGCGCCAGGAACCTGTCGTAGTACCCACCGCCATAGCCCAGGCGGAAGCCGGCCGCGTCGAACGCGACGCCTGGGACAATGCACAATTGACAATGAACAATGAACAATTGCCAATTATTTTCTTCCGGCTCGGGGATGCCGTATGCGCCGGGGCGCAGGTTTTCGAGAGAATCAATTCGGTGGAATGTCATCTCTCTTGTGCCGGGCTTGCATTTGGGCAGGTAAAGCGCTTTGCCTAGCCGCAGGGCCTCCTCCAGCGCGGGGCGGATGTCCGGCTCGGAGCCGACGGGGCAGTAGGCCAGGATGGCTTGCGATTGCCGGAATTGGGCGTCGTTCAGGATGGCGTCGTTGATTTTTGCGTCCCATACCTGCTTGTCCCGCGGGGGGATGGCATTGCGCAGGGCGAGCAGCTCACGGCGCAGGGTGCGCTTGTCCGTCATACACACTGGATTTGCGCGGCGATTTCGCGGGCCTTTTCCGGGGAAACGAGGTACTCCACCAGGGCCAGGCCGAACAGCACCGCCGTACCCGCGCCCCGCGAGGTGATCACGTTGCCGTCAACTACGACGGGGTCATAGGAGATTTCCGCGCCCAAAAGCTGGTCCTCATAGCCCGGGAAACAGCACGCCTTCCTGTCCCGCAGGTAGCCCTGCTGCCCCAGGATGGGGGGCGAGCCGCAGATGGCCGCCAGCAGCGCCCCGCGTTCCGCCGCGATGCGCAGCAGCTCCAGCACCGCGAAGGATTCGGCCAGCGCGGCGCGCCCCGGGCCGCCGGGGAGGATCACGCCGTCGCAGGAGCGCGCGTCGGCCCTGTCGATCGTGATGTCGCAGGTGAGCGCGACGCCGTGGGAGCCCACGGCAGTCCTGCCGTTGACACCGACGGTCTGGACCTGCACGCCCGCGCGGCGCAGGATATCGAGAGGGGCGACGGCCTCCAGCTCCTCGAAGCCGTCGGCCAGGAACAGGTAGATCATGGTTTCACTCCAATGCGGGCCCCAGGTAGGCCCTTCCCTTCGTCTTTTTCAGCCATTGCCTTGAACGTTTATCTAAGGGCAGCACCATGCCGCCAAGCTCCTGCGCCGGGCACATATCCCTGCCGATGCGTTCGCTCTCTTTTTGAATATATGCTTGCATTTGAGGCGCCCAATCGAAACGGCCATGGCGGCTCGCCCGCTCGTATCGGGCGAAGGCCTTCACGAAGCCCAGCTTGGCGTAGTAGCCGTAGAGGCCCTCGTCCGCGGGGCGCAGGCACAGCGCGGAGCTGCCCTCGCCCTTCGCCAGGATGGCGGCATAGCGCGTCAATTCACTCGCATATCCCCTGCCCCGGTAGGCCGGGAGGGTCGCCACGGCGTAGACGTATTCGGCGGGCAGCAGGCGCTTTTTGTACCCCAGCGCGCCGGGCAGCAGGAAGAGCATCGAGACGGCCTGTCCGCCTTCCTCCCAAACGAGCCCACGGCATAGAGGGAAGCCGTTCTCCCAGAAAAAACGAAAATAATCCTCGTCGTCCTCGAAGCAGGCGCGCCAGATTTCGAACGCCCGCGGGTAATCGTCCGCACGCATGAAACGAATCATAGTCAGTTCTCGATCGCCAAATATTTTTCCAGCAAAATCGCGGGGTAATAGGAGAGCTTTGCGCGCCGCAGGCCTTCGTCGCCCAGGTCCTCCTCGCGGTTGACGAACTCGTAATTTTCCAGGCACGAGGCGGCGAAGCAGCGGTTGACCATCTGGTAGGCGCCCGGCTCCTCGGCGAAGGCCTTCTCGAAGTGCGTGCAGAAGCAGTGCTCGTTGAGCGCCTCGCCCAGGGTGAAGGCGACGACCCTGCCGTCCACGCGCAGCAGCACGCCGCAAAAGCCGAAGGCCTCGTAGTGCTCGAAGCAGCGCTCCAGGGCGCGCAGCTCGTCGCGCAGGGCCACGGGGTCCTTCTCGCCGTTGCGCGCCACCCACTGCCGCTCCATCTCCAGGCATTCGTCCAGCGCGGCGGGGGCGAGGGCCTCGCACCGCCAGGCGTTGCCGCGCTCGAAGCGCGCGATGTGGTTGCGCTTCTGGTGATATTTTTTCCCGGCCAGCGCGGCCAAATCCTCCCGACGGTAAATATAGTCCGCCCAGTCGCGGTTGGCCTCATAGCGGAACGCGCCGGGGCAGGCCGCCTCCAGCCGGGGGATGTCCCCGCTGGTAACGCCGTAGAGCTTCAGGGGCACGCCCTGCCGCCGCGCGTCCTCCCGCAGCAGGGGAAGCACTTTGGCCAAATCCCCCGGGCCCTGCGGCAGGCTGTAGAGCTTATCTTTGTTGCGGGCGAGGAAGAAGCCGCCGCACTGCGCGAGCTCGGTGCCGTAGCGCTGCGCCCAGGCGTAGACGTTGCCGAAGCAGAACTCGCAGCCCATGCGCTGCGCCGCCAGGAGGATGGGCTTGGCCCAGGCGATGTCCTCCGGCCGGGGCGCATGGAACTGCAGCTCAGAGCCGGGGTCCGATGGATTCGCGGATGCGCTCATGGATGTCCTCCAATGGATACGGGGTATCCGAGCCGGGCGCGGCGCAGGGGACCACCTGCCAGCCCATGGCCCCGGCGGCGGCAAGGGCCGCTTGGCGGCACCGGGCCAGATACGCAAAATCGGCTTCGTGGATATCTCGTTTTGTCTCATCCCCCTGATAGCGCGCGCTGATGAGCCTGCGCGATACCTCCAAGGGCATGTCAAGAAAAAAGACCAGGTCTGGCTTCGGGATGCCCAGCTTGCCGTATTCGGTGTCCTCCAGCCAGGCGAAAAAGGCGGGCCACGCCTCTTCAGGGAGCTTGGTGGCCTGGTGGTAGGCGTTGGAGGTGGTGTAGCGGTCGGCCAGGACCACCCGCCCGGCCTGGTACTCCCCTGCCCACTTGAGCTTGAAATTGGCGTAGCGGTCCACCGCGTAGAACAGCGAGGCGGCGTAGGCGTTGACGTCCCCGGGCCGGCTGCCGAACCGCCCGGCGAGGTACTGCCGCACCAGCAGGCTGGAGCCGTCTTCGTAATCGGGCAGCTTGATGGTCACGGGCTCGATGCCCCGCGAAAGCAGCCAATCCCGCAGCAGGGCGAGCTGCGTGCTTTTGCCGCTGCCGTCCAGGCCTTCCAAGACGATGAGCATAGGGTCCTCACTTGGCTAAAATTTTTCTTTTAACCCGCTTTGTTTGAGTATCTCGTTCGCCGTGTGGCGCGACTTAATTTTGCTGTCTACCGTCACGCTGCGCTTTGTGATTGGGCTGTACCAGATATCGTGGTCTCCCCTGCCCCTGCGCTGAAAATAGCAGCCGTTCTGCCGCAGCAGGTCGCGCACCTTCTTCTCATACTCAGCCATTATGAAGCGATCCTCTCTTGACGGTAGGAGCTGAAAGAAAGCAGCGGCTTCTGGTTTAGGCCATTCAGTTCCAGCAGCTCCGGCACGGCAAAGCGAACCCGCTCCACCAGCGCGTCGAAGGAGCCGGATTCCAGCACCAGCCCGGGGATGTCGTCGCTGGTGGCAACCCAGACAGACGCCTCGGCGTCCCATAAAAACTTGACCGCGTATTCGGGCATGCGATACACCTCACTTACATGCCGAAGTGGCGATACCACTCGGCGATAATGGCGTTGTAATTTCCTTTGATATATTCCATAGCCCTTGCGAGGTCCGGATCGGAAATTTTGCTGTTATTGTGGCACAGCTCTACGAGGCCGTTTGGTTTGAGCCAGATTTTTGTCGCGCTGGGCGAGGGCGCGCCATGGCAGACGTGGATATGAACCGGCTCCAGCCCGCCGCCGCCGCTCTCGTTTGACCAGAAGAAAAAGGACATCCCCAAAAAGTCACGCAGCGCTTTCGGCACGCATGCCACCGCCTTCCCGCGCAAATTCCCAAAGCAAAAAAGCGTTGCAGCGCAAGTAATCCTGCAGCTCGAAGAGTTCGTCCTCCGAGAAGCCGTAGGTCTTGGTGAAGACGTTTTCCGGCAGGAGGCCCTCGGCGAAATCGAAGCCGGAGCTGTTCGGGCGCTCGAAGCGGACATAGACCCGCCGGGCGTGGTTTTCCAGCAGCATATCGGAATGCGTGAGCACGACGCCGTCCACGGTGGAGTAGTAGTTCTTCATGGCAATCCTCCCCCTCCCATTATTATACCATCAAATTCCCCGCAATGCAAGCAGAAAATAAACAAATGCCCCCCTCCCCGGCGGGAGAGAGGCTTGTTTCGTTCGCTTTTCAGAACGCCATCCAGATCCAGCCGAAGCAGAAGATCACCAGCAGCCAGTTGCCGAAGTTGTCCAGCCACGTCGTGGTCTTGCCCCAGAGCTTGATATATTTCGCGCCGGGGTCCGTGCCGCCGCCGCCCGTGGCGGGGATCGCCTGCGTTTCCCTAAAATTGCACGCCGTGCAGTCCCTATGCTTGCTTCCCGCTGTGGTGGCCGTGAGGGCGGTGTCCACAACCCAGTCGCCAACGTGCTCGTTGCACTTCACCCAAACGGTGCTGGTGCCGTAGATGCTGTCAAACGTATAGGTGTGATACCCCGTCTTGGTGGTGGGCGTTGCATATTCCCCGGCTGCTTTGGTTGCGAAGTCGAGATCAATATATGTCTTGCCAGCCGGAACCGTCATTGTTCCATTGATGGTGACTTCGCCGCCATAACCGGCCCCTACGCCCTTGTTAGTGCTTGTCACGTTGCCGTAGACGGTTACTTCACCGCCCCAGGCATCCACGGCGTCACCAGTATTGCCAGTATAATTCGCATTGGTTACCTCGACTTTGGAACCAGCACCATTGGCCGTTACAGCAGCCGCAGTGCCGTCGAAGGATACATTAAATTGGCCGTTGGCTGGGTCGAGCAACTGAATAGTGCCACCGTTGTAAACCCCAAGCGTCTCCACGTTGAGTATTTTGCCGTTGAGGTCCAGAGTGATGGTTTTGGCTGTGTCGTTAACGAGTCGGTAGTAGAAGCCGTAGCCTTGTGCGTAGTAGTCGAGCGTGATATTATTCAACAGACGGATGGTGTTGTCTCCCGGTTGCGCGAAAGCGGCTATCAGCTGGTCGGCGTCGGCGACTTCGATGGTCGCCGCGTGCGCCGTGATGGGCATGACAGCCGCCAGCCCCAGAACCATGACGGCCGCCAGTAGTGCGGACAGTGCTTTTTTCATGAAAATCTTCCTTTCTTGATTTGTTTTCACCATTATAACCTTGGAAAGGAAGAAAGTAAATAGAAGGACGCATGTAAGTAAGTGCCTTTTGAACATGTTGCATAAAATATTTGTTTTATATTGTAGATTATATGGCTAAAATGGCTTGTGCATGAAACCCGCTTTCCCCGCCCATACTTCAGTTAGCCAAAAGGACAGGGGGACACAAGCATGCACTTCAACAAGGTGGAAATCTGCGGGGTGAACACGGCCAAGCTCAAGGTGCTCAAGGAGGCGGAAAAGCGGGAGCTGCTCGGGCGGGCGCGGCAGGGCGATTTGCAGGCCCGGGAGGAGCTCATCAGCGGGAATTTGCGCCTGGTGCTGAGCGTCTTGCAGCGCTTCACCGGGCGGGACGAGAACATGGACGACCTCTTCCAGGTGGGGTGCATCGGGCTCATCAAGGCCATCGACAACTTTGACATCGCGCAGCCCGTGCGGTTTTCCACCTACGCCGTGCCGATGATCATCGGGGAAATACGGCGCTACCTGCGGGACAACAACGCCGTGCGGGTCAGCCGCTCGATGCGGGACACGGCCTACCACGCCATGCAGTGCCGCGAGCGCCTGGCCGCCGAGCATCAAAAAGAGCCGACAGTGGAAGAGATCGCCGCGGAAATGCACTTAAAAAAAGAGGACGTCGTGCTGGCGCTGGAGTCCATCGTGGACCCGGTGTCGCTCTACGAGCCCGTGTATTCCGACGGCAACGACACAATCTACGTGATGGACCAGATTGGCGACAGGCAGACCGAGGAGGGCTGGCTGGACGAGATGATGATCCGCCAGAGCATGCAGGCCTTAAGCCCGCGGGAGAAAAAAATCCTCCACCTGCGCTTCATGATGGGGAAGACGCAGATGGAGGTGGCCAAGGAGATCGGGATATCGCAGGCGCAGGTGTCGCGGCTGGAGAAGGGGGCGATTGACAGGATCAAGCATCCGGATTAGGCGGGAGGGAAGAAAGTTAAGGCAGGAGAACTTTTTTCTACTTTCTTTATTATTGCATCCATAATTGCGCCTGACAGACCACCCAATACAAAAAACAGCAACAAAAACGCAAGGAAAAACCAGACGAAACCTTGCATCGCAATAGCAGCTAAAACGCTCAGCACTAGGCTGGCCAGGAGAGCAAGGCCAGTCAGCACTCCTCTCAGCATCTTTAAACGCTTAACTTTTGCATATACCTCGTGGAGTTTCGCTGTATAAGCCGCTTGGGCTACATCACGGGCCGCTTGATCTGCACGGGCTTTTTCTTCGGTTACACGAACCCTAGCATTGTGTTCTTCCACATACCGCATGTATTGTACGCGTATGCCCGGTGGCGCGTAGTCTAGGGCTTGCTTGTAATAACCCAACTCGAAAATGAAAATATCCGGCTGCGTAGCCATATCACAGCGCACAATGCCCCAATAACTCTCGTGATCCGTCCGATCCAGTCGGGTTGCTTTTTCCCAATCGGCCCGGGCGTTGCCATATTGCCCCACCTCAAACGACTTTTGAGCGTTGGCCTTCAGCTTTGCCAGGGTCATGCTTTCCATATCCAGGTGCAACACATCCTTGGTTTTCACCGTGGAGCCGCAATAGCTGCAAAAGCTGTGCTCCCGCGTGGTGTCAATCTGGATGCCTGTGGCCCCGCAGTTTGGGCAGGTAACGGCTTCGATTGCCATGGGGTTGCCCTCCTTAATAAAGAATGATTTTTGTTGATTATAGCACCTTTTTGGCGGCGGCACAAGTGGGCAAGAAAAATTTTTTGTGCTCCGAACCATCCCCTTTTTCCTCCTTGTATCCTGTTTCCATCCCGCGGCATATACTGGGATGAACACGGCCCCTATGGCCTTTTGGGCCGTTACGATATGGAAGGAGGGTTCCCCTGGTGAATCAATGTAACAGCTGCGGGTGCCGCCCGTGCTGCGACAACGGGATGGGCGACATTTGCCGCGGCGTCAATTGCATCGCGAGCGGCGTCGGCAAAGGAATCTGCTGCGGCATCAATATGCTGAGCAGCATCGCCTGCCCGCCCCGGCCCTGCTGCAGGCCCTGCTGCAATTCCGGCTGCAACTCCGGTTTCAATTCCTGCTGCCGGCCCTGCCCGCATCCCCCGGCATGCAGATGCCGCTGCGTCTGCCGCTGCGAACGCGTCTGCGACTAAGAAAACGCACAAGCCCCTATACACACCGGCGCGCCCTTTCTCCAAATGGAAGAAGGGCGCGCCATTTTTAGGCTTGTTTTCTCTTCCAGCCTGTAGTATAATAGGCGAAAGACAACAGAAAGCGGGTATGCATATGAAACTTGGCATCATCTCCGGGCCGGACGAGCAGTGCTTCCAATACGTGCGCAATTACGGGCTGGACACCACCGAATTCTGCATCAACGTGGGCCATGACGCGAAGGCCGTCGCAGCGCGGGCGGAGGAGCTCAAGGGCTATAGCGGGCAATACGGCGTGCAGGTGGCCAGCATCGGCCGCTGGGGCACGGAGCGCGTGACGGCGGAGGGCTTCAACCAGGAGGAGTACGAGCAGGATTTGGCGCTGATTGACCTGGCGCAGGCGCTGGGCTGCCCGAATTTCACCTGCGGCTGCAACGCGGTGGAGGGCATGGCCTTCGAGGAGAACGCGGCGCTGGCCGTGGAGTATTTCAAGGCGCTGGTCAAATACGCGCGGCCGAAGGGCGTGAATATTTTGGTGTACAACTGCGACTGGGGCAACATCATCTTCGACAAACGCGGCTGGGACGCCGTGCTGCCGAAGGTGCCGGGGCTGGGCATCAAGTACGACACCTCGCACTGCATCAACCGCGACGGCGACTACCTGTGGGAGATGATGGAGTACGGGCACCTCATCGGGCACTTCCACGTCAAGGGCACGTTACGCGTGCGCGGCGAGAACATCCCCGACCCGCCCGCGGGGATGGACGACATCCCCTGGGGCGCGGTGATGGCGATCCTCTACACCCACGGCTACGAGGGGAGCTTAAGCATCGAGCCGCACTCGCGCGTGTGGAGCGAGGGGGCCCGGGGCGACTGGGGCGTGCGCTTCACCATCGACATGATGCGCAAGTACATCATGCCCGAGGACGGCGCGGGCGAAGGGGCGTATATGCCGTAAGGGAAGGGGCTATTCATTCAATATGGGGGGTATGATATGGACTGCGCATGCAAGGTTTCCGTGGCCGTTCCCGTGTATAACGCAGAGGCGTACCTGACCCTGTGCCTGGATTCGCTTTTGGGCCAGACCATGCCGCGTGAGGACATGGAGGTCCTCCTGGTCAACGACGGCTCCACCGACGGGAGCCCCGCCCTCTGCGAGGCGTACGCGAAAAAGCACCCCTGTATCCGCTATTTCAGCAAGGAGAACGAGGGGGTGTCGCAGACGCGCAATTTCGCGCTGCGGCGGGCAACGGGGAAATACATCATGTTCCTGGACGCCGACGACGCCCTCGCGCCGGAGACCGTCCAGAGCGTTGTGGAGTTCTTCGACCGGCACTATGACGAGACGGACCTGGTCACCTACAAAATCCAGGCCTACAAGGGCGGGAAAAAGCTCGCGCCCCATTTCCGCTACCGCTACCTGCGGGACAGCGGGGTCTATGACCTGAACGAGCTCCCGCTGGTGACGCAGACCACCATGAATATCTGCGTGAAAAACCTGGGGGAGCGCAACCCACTGTTCGACACCGCCATGCACGCCGGCGAGGACCAGAAATACATCTGCGGCATCCTCTGCGGGACGTTCCGCTTAGGGTTTTGCGCCCGGGGGGAATACCGCTACAACCGGGACAACGTCAGCAGCGCCGTGGCCACGGGCAACTACGCCTACTATGCCTTCGAGATCATCTTCGGCTTTTTCGAGGAGCTCTTCGCCCGCTGGCCGGAGCGCACGCCCACCTATGTGCAGGCGCTGTTCTTCCACAACCTCAATTGGCGGCTGAAGGCGGACATGCTCTTCCCCTACCACTATCCCCCGGCGCGGCTGGCGCAGGCCAGGGAGCGCCTGCGGGCCATGCTGCGCCGCGTGGACGACAATATCATCCTGGGCTACCCGGAGGTGGACCCCTTCCACGCGCAATATTTCCTGCGCTGGAAGTACGAGGATGCGCCGGTGGAGCTTTTGGCGGGCCCGCGGGACTTCGGCGTGGCCCTGGGCGGCAGCTTGCTCTGCACGGCCAGGAGTATTGAATTATTCATTAAAAAAATCAATATCAAAAATGGCATGCTGCGCCTCAGCGGCTTTTTGAAGTCGCCGGTGTTCAATTATACGCAGCCGCCCCGGCTGTTCGCCCAAAGGGGCAGCCTGGAGGAGGGCAAGCGGGAGCTGCCCCTGCGGTTTTCCCACATGAGCTATTACCGGTCCACCGTGCAGACCTGCCGGTTCTGGGGGTTTACCCTGGACACGCCGCTGGAAGGCCTGACGTCCCTCTCCTTTTCGGCGCAGCTGGAGGGCAGGCCGGTGGGCTGCAGCGTGGGCTTTTTGCAGGACACCCCCATCCAGCCCCGCTATCAGCGCAGGAGCCTCTTCCGGGACGGCGTGGAGCTGCGCTTCGACCAGGGCATGTTCTTCGTGGGGCGGGCCTCCCCCGCCGCCCGCGCGGCGCATGAGAAGAAGCTGCGCCGCTATTACCTGGCCAATTCGCTGCGGATATTCGCCGTGCGGGAGGCGCTGCGCCTGCGGGAGAAGCTCGGCAGGCGGCCCCGTATCTGGCTCTACTCCGACTGCTCGAACGTGCTGCGGGACAACGCCTGCGACCAGTACCTGCACGATTTCCCCATCCGGGACGGCGTGAAGCGCTACTACGTGGTGGATGACAAACGGGACCGCAGGGGGTTCCTCCAGGGCGGGAGCGCCCGGCACGTGCTGCGCTTCGGCAGCTGGAGGCACAAGTGGCTGTTTTTGCAGGCGGAAAAGCTCCTGGTCTCCTTCAGCGAGCCGCGCACCTTCATGCCGCTGACGGTGAACCACGTTGCCGACTACATACGCTATGAGGTGGTCTATTTGCAGCACGGCGTGCTGCACGCCCACATGCCCTGGAAATACGCGCTGGACCGCATGAACGTGGACCGGATGGTCATCTCCACCCATTTTGAGCGCAAAAACCTCATGGAGAACTACGGCTTCCGGGAGGAGAACCTGCTGCCCGCGGGCATGCCCCGCTTCGAGCATATGGACCGCAACGCGCTCCCGCAGAAAAAAATCCTGCTTGGGCCCTCCTGGCGCAGCTACCTGGTGGGCACGACGCCCGATTTGAAGCGCCTGCCCATGCGCAAGCTGTTTTTGGAGTCAGCGTTCTACCGGGAGCTGATGGGCTTCCTCGACAGCGAGGCCCTGGACGCCCTGCTGGAGAAGTATGATTATACGCTGGAGTTCCAGCTGCATCCCATCATGCGCTTCTACGAGGAGCACTTTGTGTTCCGGTCTGCGCGGGTAAAGCTGGCGCCGCCGCAGGCACCGCAGGCGGATTACGCCGCGTTCATCACCGACTTCTCCTCCTTCCTGTTCGACTTCGCCTACCTGAAGCGCCCGATCCTGCATTTCATGCCGGACATGGACATGTTCAAATCGGGCATGCACGGCTACCGCGAGCTGGATTTGCCCCTGGAGGACGGCCTGGGGCCGCTGAGCCTCACCGCGGAGGAGCTGCTGGGCCACCTGCGGCAGCTGCTGGAGAACGGCTGCCGGGCCGCGGAGCCCTACCGCTCCCGCGTGGAGGGGCTGTTCCTCGGCCTGGGACGGTGCTGCGACGATATCTATGAAGCGCTGAAATGAGCGATGAATCGCAATACGGAGGGAAATGATTATGCCGACCATACGGCCCTACCAGCCGAAGGACAAGGAAAACGTGCGCGGGGTCTGCATTGCGTGCGGGCCCGCCGCGGGGCTGACGCAGGGCCCAAAATATGACCTGGAGCTGCTCACCTTCTGCGACTACTACGTGGAATGCGAGCCGCAGAATTGCTTCGTCATCGCGGACGACGAGGACGAAGCCGTGGGGTATATTATGTGCGCGGAAAGCTTCCAAAGCTACCGCGAACGCTTTTTGAGGGAGTACGCACCGCGGGTAAAAGGCTTCGCCCGCAGGGTGGTGTGCCAGGGCTCGGCGCGGATGCCGCGGCTGTTCGCGAAGGGGTACCCGGCGCACATGCACATCAACATCCTGGAGCTCTACCAGCGCTTAGGGCTGGGCAGCCAACTGGTGGACACCCTGGCCGCCCACCTGCGCGCCAAGGGCGTGCCAGGCCTGATGCTCGGGGTGGGGGCGGGCAATGTGAAGGGCCGGAGCTTCTACAACAAATACGGCTTCAAGCGGCTGCTGCGCGTGCCGGGATGCGTGCTGATGGGGCTGGATTTACAATAAAGAGGAGGCGCCGCTATGGGCGGCTGGAACCCGGGGCTATACCTGAAATTTGAAAGCGAGCGCGGCAAGCCCATCGCGGATTTGCTCAGCCATGTGCGGCTCCCCCGCCCCGCGCGGGTGATCGATATCGGCTGCGGGCCGGGGAACTCGACCGAGTTTTTAGCAAAGCGCTGGCCGCAGGCGGAGATCGTCGGGCTGGACAACTCCGGAGCCATGCTGGAGGCCGCCGCGGAACGGCTGCCGGGGCCGCGATGGGTCGAAGGCGACGCCGCGGGCGATTTGCCGCAGCTGGGCAGGTTCGACCTGGTGTTTTCCAACGCGGCGCTGCAATGGATGCCGGAGCACGAACGGGTGGTCCCGGCGTGGTTCGCGATGCTCAACCCCGGCGGCGTCTTGGCGGTGCAGGTGCCCAGCAACTTCGACTCCCCGCTGCACCAGGCGCTGCTCGCCATGGCCCAGAGCGAAAAGTGGCGCGGCGCACTGCCGCAGGCCAGGCCGCAGAACTACCGCGCCGCGGGGTATTACTACGATATCCTGTCGCGGCTCACGGGCGATTTCGAGCTATGGGCCACCGAGTACCACCACGTGCTGGAGTCCCACGAGGACATGATTGAGTGGTACAAGGGCACCGGGTTCCGGCCCTACCTGGAGCCGTTGGACGCGCGGGGGCAGGAGGCATTCCTCTCCGACATGCTGGAACAGGCGCGGGCGCTGTATCCCCCGCAGGCCGACGGCAAAATCCTGTTCGGGTTCAAGCGCCTGTTTTTCACGGCGATGAAATCTTGAGCCCCAAAACATGAAATTTTTGCGGAAGAGGGATTGACATTTCCGCGCATTTGTGTATAATAGGATAGTCACGGTGTTGCGGATTTGTGTAATGGTAGCACGGCAGACTCTGACTCTGTTTGTCTGGGTTCGAATCCTAGATCCGCAGCCAAGCCCCAAAGCCTTATGTATCAGAGGGCACTGACAAACCCCTGCTTCAAAAATGAAGCAGGGGTTTGTTGGAATAATATTCATTTGCTATGCATACTATTCAGCTCTCAAACGGCGAAATTGAAGCGAAAAAAGCAGCGACAAAA
>Ga0268262_10005350_pt1 | contig 12779 bp, 8 predicted proteins | sample TergutNc150P3_FD_190354 | JGI IMG/M metagenome (GOLD analysis project Ga0268262, IMG submission 190354) | Nasutitermes corniger P3 segment gut microbial community from laboratory colony in Florida, USA - Nc150 P3 (SPAdes) (version 2) | ecosystem: Host-associated > Arthropoda: Insects > Digestive... | reverse complement strand
GAGTGTTCCGAATCTACGGGGATGACGCGGACTTTCTTCTTCTTGGCAAGGGCAAAGATGATTTCGGCGGCCATAACTATTGTTTCCTTGTTTGCCAGGGCTACATCCGATCCGGCGTTTATAGCGGCGACGGAAGGTTCAAGCCCCGCCGCACCGGAAATGCCGTTGATAACGATGTCCGCTTTTACCGCAGCGATTGCGTTTAAAAGCCCGTCCCTGCCATAGAAATCGAAATCGAATTGCGCCCCTTCCGCCGCCTCGTCCGCGAGGGCGGTTAAAGCGTCCGGAAATTCTTTTTTTAGTTTCAGAAGCCCTTTGGCGTCAGAGCGGGCTGTTAAGAGAACCGGCTGTAGGCGATCTTTTTGGTCCCGCAGCACAGCCATCGTGCTTTTGCCAATTGAACCGGTAGCGCCAAGGACGGCTACTTTTTTTTTCACTGGAAAAGAACCTGGTAGATAATGTAGTAAACCGGCGCCGCCAGGGCCAGGGAATCAATCGAGTCAAGGGCGCCGCCGCGGCCAAGGATAAGGGTGCCTGAGTCTTTAACGCCGGCGCTGCGTTTTAACGCGGATTCGCCAAGGTCGCCCAGAATAGCGGCGGCCCCCGCGCCGAAGCCAAGAAGCGCCCCGGCGGGGTATGAGGCCATTACTGTTGAGGTAAAGGCGCCAGGGAAAAACCTCACGGCCAAAAGCCCTGTCCCCACTGAAGCGGCCAGCCCGCCGATAAAACCGGCGAGGCTTTTTTTTGGGCTTGCCGCCACAATGCCGCGGTTACCTTTACCAAAAAGGACTCCCGCCAGCCAGGCCGCGCCGTCATTGAGAAAGGCCACAAGAAAGAAAACCAGGATAACCAGCCCTGCTTTCGGGAACACAGCCATTTGAACAATCCAGGCCATAAAAAGCCCGGGATAGATCATCACGGCGAAACCGGCTGTTGTTCGACCTATGTAAAGATCAAGTTTTTCCTGGGTAGTGAATATCCGGAAAACCAGGAGCCAGCTGGCGCCAAGGATAAAAGCGCCTGGTACTATGTTGCCCGCGACACCGAAACTCACAACCACTGTCCAGGCTACCGGGCTTATCGCTCCCATGATTACCGCTTCCGGCAATGAAATGATAAGGTTTTTATGGGTAAGGATATTCCTGAATTCCACCGCGCCTAAAATTGTAAAAACAATACAAACCAGGTTCAGAAGCAAATGGTTGTATTGTGGAAAAAATATTACAACTGAAAGCAGTGCGGGAAAACCAATAAAAAAGACTATCAACCGTTGAATTATTTTTTTCATTGTACGCCTCCGAAGCGGCGATCCCTGTTTTTATACGCAGAGATCGCTTTTTCAAGATCGTTTTCTGTCCAGTCAGGCCAAAGTTTTTCAGAAATGTAATATTCAGCGTAAGCTCCTTCCCATAGGAGGAAATTACTGATTCTGAATTCTCCCGCTGTCCTGATTATGAGGTCAGGATCAGGAATGTCCGGGTTGTCCATATACCGGCTCAGGTTTTCAGCCGTCGCCGGAACGCCTGAGTTAATCAGCTTTTTTACCGCCCGTACGATCTCGTCCCTGCCCCCGTAGTTAAGCGCCATGATAACCTGAAGGCCGCTGAAAGTACCGGTATCGGCGCAGGCATCGTCCAGTTCCTGTAAAATATCAGGCGCCAATCCCTCACGGTTCCCGGCGTAGCGTAATCTGATGTTATTCTCCCGGTAAAAATCCATTTCAGCTTTTAAATATTGCTTTACCAGGCCCATGATAAACCCGACCTCTTCGGCTGTGCGCTTCCAGTTCTCAGTGGAAAACGCGTAAAGGGTAAGGTATGATACGCCCAAATCTACAGCGGCTTTTACCACGCGCTTGCCTGCCTTTAACCCTTCAAGGTGTCCCTGGGTACGCATTTGCCCGCGCTTCTGGGCCCAGCGGCCATTCCCGTCCATAATTATGCCTATGTGGGACGGCTGCCCTGAAGGGCTTGCGGTTTTCTCCGTCAAACCTCCATTATCTCCTTTTCTTTTTCTTCCAGTACCTGGTTTATCTTTCCAATGTACAGGTCGGTAAGTTTTTGCAGCTCTTCCTCGGTCTTGCTTTCCTCGTCTTCGGTGATCTTGCTTTCTTTTAATAATTTTTTTAGTTCTTCGTTACCGTCCCTGCGGATGTTCCTGACCGCGACCCGGCTCTGCTCCGCGTTGTTTTTTGCGAGTTTTACAAGTTCCTTGCGGCGCTCGCCTGTCAGGGGGGGGATGGATATGCGGATAACCTTGCCGTCGTTTGAAGGATTCAGGGAAAGCTCCGATGAACGTATGGCCTTTTCTATTTCGCTGATAAGCGCTTTATCCCAGGGCTGAATTACGATTAGCCGCGCTTCGGGTGTGGAAATATTCGCCACCTGGTTTATCGGTGATTTTTCCCCGTAAGCGTCCACCCGTATCTTGTCAAATAAAGCGGCCGAAGCCCTGCCTGTCCTAAGGGCGGAAAAACCGTCCTTTAGGTTTGCCAGGGTTTTCTTCATCCGTTCTTCGGCTGTGGCTTGGGTCTCGCTCATTTTAGTCGCCTACCTTAAAGTAGACATAATCGGCAACGCTTAATTTGAAACCAAAACGTTTGCCCGCGTCGGCCAAAGCCTGCGCTACTGTTATTTTTTCGTCTTTTACGTAGCCCTGATCCATAAGGCAGATTTCTTTGAGGAATTTGCTTACTTTGCCTTTAAGGATATTTTCTATAACGTTCGCGGGCTTGCCATGCATCTTTTCGTCCTGCTCTGTTTGCTTTCGGAAAATTTCTTCCTGTTCCTTGAGCCATCCCTGGTCAATTTTTGTCTGATCCAGGGCGAAGGGGTTAAAAGCCGCCACATGAAGCGCAATCGTAAAGGCGAACGCTTTTGCCTCTTCGTTGTTGAACGCTCCGTCTTTATCCGCGCTGAATTTTACAACAACGCCGATGGCCCCGTCGCCGTGAATGTAGCTGGTCAGGTATTCGCCCGCGGTTGCCTTGACGGTTTTAATGCGCTTAAGGCTCATGTTTTCGCGTATTTTTGAGGCAAGGTCTGAAACAAGGCCGTTAAGCTCGTCGTTGGGCTCGGTGTAGCCTTTTTCCAAAACCAGATCCGCTATTGTGCCGCCAAGGGAAATGAAATCGGGGTTTCTCGCCACAAAGTCAGTTTCAGAAACCAGTTCAACCAGCGCGGCGGTAGAACCTTGCGCCCCTGAATCCTTGATCTTTACAAAAATTTTCCCTTCTTTGGTAGCCCGCCCTGAGCGTTTTTCAACCGCCGCCAAGCCTTTTTCCTTTAAAAGTTTTTCCGCTTTGGCAAAATCTCCCCCGGTTTCCGTAAGGGCATTTTTACATTCCAATATTCCCGCTCCGGTTTTTTCCCGCAGGGTTCTTACATCTGTCGCGTTTATGTCCGCCATTGGTATAACTCCTTATTCTTCGCCGTAGGCTTTATCTATATCTACCGGAAGATCGTCTTCTTCCGCTTCAGGCTCCTCTTTGGGCGAGGCCGGGACTTCCGTGTATGTTGTTATATCGATTTCCCTGTCCTCTTCCCTTATGGAAGCGTCGGTCATCATTTCTTCGATGTCCTCATCGTCCTGTTCCAGGTTCTCGATGATCTTGAGCCCAACCTCGTTGTCCGCTTCTACTACCGCGTTGGCAATTATCTGCGTGAAGAGGGTAATGGCCCGGATGGCGTCGTCGTTGCCGGGGATGGGGTAGTCAATACCGTCGGGGTTACAGTTGGTGTCCACCACTGCGACTATGGGGATGCCCATACGCTTAGCCTCGGCTACTGCTATGGCTTCCACCCTGGTATCAATTATAAAAAGTATTCCGGGGGGTTCTTTCATTTCCTTGATACCACCGAGGTTTTTTTGAAGCTTTGCCCGCTCTTTGCCCAGGGCGGCAATTTCCTTTTTGGTCAGGTTTTCAAAAGTACCGTCTATTTCCATCTTTTCGAGCTTTTTTAGCCTGAGCAGAGATTTTTTAATGGTAATAAAATTTGTGAGCATTCCTCCAAGCCAGCGGTTGTTTACGTAGAACATTCCGCAGCGCTCGGCTTCTTTCTGGATAGCCTGTTGGGCCTGTTTTTTGGTCCCTACAAAGAGAACCGATTTGCCCGAAGAGGTAACCTTGCGTACCGCATCGTAGGCGTCTTTAATCGCCTGGATGGTCTTTTGCAGATCAATAATGTGAATCCCATTTCGTTCCGCGAATATGAATTTTTTCATCCGCGGATCCCAGCGTTTTACCTGGTGCCCAAAGTGCACGCCCGATTCCAGCAGGCTCTTCATGGTAACTACCGCCAAATTTTCCTCCTCGCTGGAGTTTTTAGAATAAAAACTCCGCCGTCCCTATATCTCATCGCCCGCTATGGAGCGACGGAAAATTGCTGAAAACCTGAAATTCTCAGCGTAGGAGTTTTGGCAATGCCAAAACTCCGAAAATAAAAACCCGAAGGGTTTTTGTTCAGCCACCGTAGGGGTAGCCGTTATCCCTTAACATAATATAAAACTCCCTTAACGGCAAGCCCACGATGGAAGAGTAGGAGCCGGATATTTTGGTAACAAAGCAGGATGCCAGGCCCTGTATTTTGTAGGCTCCGGCCGCATCCTGCCATTCCCCGGAGTCCAGGTACCATTCTATCTCTCCGTCTGAAAGGCTCGCAAAGCTTATAGCGCTAACCACCGAACGGCAGTCTGCTTTTTGGGTTCTGCCTGAGTAAAGCGCCACGGCGCTGATTACCTCGTGGGTATTTCCGCTAAAAAGGCGCAGCATATTCCCCGCCTCGTCCCGATCTTTTGGTTTCCCGCAAATTTTTCCATCCATAGCGATAAGCGTATCTGCCCCGCATATCCAGAGGCAGCCGTCATTTTTGCTGGTGTCAACGATTTTTCTGACTTTTTTAAGCGCCAATTCTTCAGTTACCGCTTTGGGCTCGGCTTTCTCGTCAAAAGTTTCTTCCAGGTCGGGGGAAACGCAGGAAAAAGGCAGGCCCAGGAGCTTAAAATAATCTATCCGCCTTGGGGAGCCGGAAGCTAAAATTATTGGTTCCATCATTGCAAATGCGTTTTCAGACTCTCAAGCAATACCGGAGCGGCAATTGGCTTAAGTATATAATCAACAGCGCCAAGGCTTAAGCCTTTCTTTTTGCTTTCTTCATCGTCCATGGAAGTCAGGAAAATAATGGGGATTTCTTTGAACCTGTCGTCGCTTTTTAGCTTCTCCGTCGCTTCATACCCGTTCATTTCCGGCATTTCTACATCCAGCAGGATTAAGTCCGGGTAAACGTGTTCAAGTACATTAAACATTTTCGCCGCAGAAGGGCAGGGATATGCCACGTATTGGTTTTTTAGAATATTCCTTATGGCTGTCAGGTTATCAAGGTTATCGTCTACCGCGATAATTTTCTTTTGCTCGCCGCTCATTGATTCAATAACTCCTTTTTAAGCCTTTCCGCCACTTCGTCAAATTCCGATGTTTCGATTTTTCCCCTCAGCCATAGTATCAAATCGGCGCTTTCATCGTAATCGTTTTTCTCCAGTTCCGACATGGCTTTATCAACTCCTGCCATATCATAGTTTTCGCAGCCTTGCCGCAGTTTCGCCAGAAGCCCCTTGTCGGGGGCTTTCAGTCGCGTCTTTGCTTCATGGATGTCATTTTTATCCAGCCATGCTTTTATATTCGCCACAAGGGTTTCCGCGTCGGCTATGAGCTTGTCGTTTTTGGCCAGAACCCCCTGCAAATCGCCTGCCCTGGATATATTCTCCAGCTCCAATGCCGCTTCGCGTACCGCTTCCGCACCAATGCCGGCGCTTGTGCCTTTCAGCCCATGTACGCTAATAACATAGTTAGGCAGGTTCTCCGCCGATACGGAGCGCAGCTTATCCAGGATGCCCGGCGTGTTGGAAACATAGGAGCGCAGCAGGGGAAGGTAAACTTTCTTTGAACCGGCGTACAGCGAAAGCCCTTTTTCAGTATCCACTCCCTGTATCTCTATTGTCATGCTTTCTATTTGCCTGTCAGCCTCGGAAAGCTCTTCGGAAACCGGCACTTCCTCACGGCTTTTATCGCGCACCCATTTTCTGAGGACTGCGTCCATCTCCATTACGTCGATGGGTTTGGTTATAAATTCCTGAAAATCGTGTTCGTAGAACATCTTCTCGGTCCCTTGTATGGCGTTGGCAGTCAGGGCGATTATCGGCACTTTCTTCGCGTATTCCGTGCCAATGGCGCGGATCCTGTCCGCCGTTTCTATGCCATCTATTCCGGGCATCATATGATCCATGAATATGGCGTTGTAAACCGGAGTGCCCTCGCGTATTCTGTCAATCGCGGCAAGCCCGTTGTTCAGGCAGTCAACCTGCATATTGTATCTGTGCAAAATGCCCGACGCCACATCCAGGTTGGTCTCCATGTCGTCTACAACAAGAACCCTGACGTAGCTCAAATTAATCCTTACCAGCTTTTTGGCAACAACGCGTTTGTCATCGGAGTAGCAGAAGCTGCGGAGTTTGTCCGAGACATCCTGCCCGAGGACCGCATCGTCGACATAGCCCTGCTTTACACGGAAACTAAATGTCGAGCCTTTACCGTACTCGCTTTCTACGCTGATTTTCCCGTTCATCATCTCTACAAGCCTTTTTGTAATGGGCAAGCCCAGCCCCGTGCCTTCAATGCTGCGGTGGGAATTGGAGGTGACCTGATAATAATCAAGGAACAGGTTTGGTATGTCCGCCTTTGGTATGCCCATGCCGGTGTCGCTGACGGCAGCGTCCAGCCACACGGTATCGCCTTCGCGCGTGTAGCGAACGCTAAGCTCGATGCTTCCTTCGCGGGTGTATTTGATGGCATTGGTAAGCAGGTTGGTAAGTATTTGCTTCACCCTGAGATCGTCGCCGTACAGTTTGTTCGGGAGATCGTCTTTGATATTCAAATGGAACTGTACGGGTTTTTCCCCGAGGCGCGTAATAACAAGGGTAATAATATCGTTGAGCAGGCTGGAAATGTAATATTCAATCGGCGATAATACGAGTTTGCCCGATTCAATTTTGGAAAAATCCAGAATATCGTTAACAATGCTCAAAAGAGTGTTCCCCGCATTGCTTATCTTCAATAAATTCATCCTCATATGAGGAGACATTTCGTCTTCCATCAATAAATCGGTAAGCCCGATAACGACATTAAGCGGCGTCCTGAGTTCATGGCTCATATTCGCGAGGAAAGAGGTCTTGGCGCGCGAAGCGGCCATGGCTTCCTCTTCCATTTCTTTGTGCTGGGTTATATCGCGCCCTATTGCCATTATCCCGATTACATTGCCGTCCAGTATAAGCGGCGATTTTACAGTTTCAAACAGCCGCATAACGCCGTCGGCGCAAGCTATCCATTCCTCAAACACTACCCGCCTTTTTTCGTTTACAACTTTCATATCGGCGTCGCGGGCGATTGCAGCCGCTTTGGGGGACAAGCCCAGGGCTCCTATGTCATCCTTTCCGAGCATATCATCCACTTTTCTGTTAAATACATCCGCAAGGTATTTATTGCATAATGTATATTTAAATTCCAAATCTTTGCAGAAAACCGCGTCGGGAAGGGAATTAATCATGGTTTTGAGCAGTGAAGTTTGAAACGCCAGATCCTTCTCCATTTCCTTGCGCCTGGTTATGTCGTGTATAATGGCGACTATCCCTACGACAGCGCCCTCCTGCCTGATTGGGGCCTTAACCGTTTCAAAAACGCATTCTTTTCCGGTAATAGGCGAATGGACTTTTTCTTCTACAATGCGTATCCTGTCTTCTTCCATCACGTCCTGTTCCATGCGGTAAATTTTCTCTACCTGTTCGGGAAGCAGCCATGTACCGTCTTTGTCAGCCTTGCCCAGAATATCTTTTTCATTTACGCCCATAAATTGTTCAAAGAACCTGTTGCATTGCGTGTATCTGAAACCGGTATCTTTACAAAACATTAAATCGGGAATTGAATCTACCATCGCTTTAAGCTTGGATGTCTGGAATGCGAGATCGCCCGTCCGCTTTGCTACCAGTTCTTCTAACTGTTTACTTGAGTTGCGGCTTCTTGCCAAGAAAACTGACACCAAAAGAAGCACCAGGAAAAACAAAACTGCCGTGCCAATTAGCCAGGGGCGCTGGGCTGCTGCCATTCTATATTGGTAATCATAGGATTTACGCATCCATTGATTTGCGATGTTATTTATATTGATAATACCGAGAGCTTTATCTACGATTGATTTCAGAAGAGGCGAGTCTTTGTTATATCCAAATGATGTATCAAATGAATAATTAAGTATCAAATTTAATTTATATCCCGCTTCCTCATAAAAGTTGGTGTAAGTAATAAGCCTTCTGTTGCAGGCAAAGATGAGTTCTACTTCGCCCTCTTTCAGGGCGTTCCAAACTTCCTCCTGGGTGTCATATTCAAAAAGATGCCGGTGATTCGGAAACATCCTTTTAAAAAATTCGGCGTATCTTTCTCTGCGGACGCCAATTTTTAAGTAAGGAATCTGGCTAATTTCAATGTTTTCAAAATCCGATTTGGAAAGGAACGCGTAATAATCCTCTAAAAGCGGAATTTCAGACCATAAAAAACGGCCTTCATATTCTTTTATGCGGACCAATTCCGGAATGATTAAGGCTTTGCCGTTTTCAAGCAATGCAATCAAATCCGGAAACTTCGTGTCCTGATCGTTAACGCGTTCAAATGCAAGCCCTGTCAGCTTTGCAATTTCCTCCAGCGTGTCAAAATATATTCCATGCCATTGATTTGTGTTGGTATCGAAAAAACAGACCGGATAATTATCAAATTCCGCTGCTACCGGTATTACAGGGTTGTTTTGTATATACGTTCTTTCTTCATTTGTCAGCATATTGTACAGCTTTTCTTTCAGATACTGCTGATGCCCCGCTTTGTATAATCCGGACAGGTAGCTAAGGGTGTGTTCATCCAATAGCTTGTCCATGGCATTGATGATCGGCGCAAGCTCCGCCTTCTGTGTTGCAAGGCAGGATGACTTGAAGATCAACGGGTAAAAATCTTCGGCAACGATTTGGCTGCTGAACGTTTTAAAAGCGACATCCGAGGTATCCATGCCGAAATACGCGTCGATTTCGCCGCTTTCAAGCATGCGGTAAGCGGTATCATAATCATCAATAAAAACAGTTTCAAAATCGTATCCGGAGTTTTCTGTAACATCATCGTTCAATACCGATCCTGTAAGAAAGGCATACCGCGGCGGACGCGACTTTATGATTGTCTGGATGCTTTCGCTGTCCCTGAGACGGTAGATTTTCATTGAGCGATCCACGATTGGGTTTGTCATATAATAGATTTTCCGCCGTTCAGAGCTGGTCATCAGTTCACCGGTAAAATCGACTTCGCCTGATTCAAGCCCTTTCAGCAAATCGCCCCATTCATAAAACACGATTTTGAACTTTATTCCGAATAGCCTGGTCAGCCAGTCGCAGAACAGAGTGGCATACCCGTGGATCCCGCCGTCTCTCCCGATGAAAGCCTCGGTAGACACATTTATTCCATAAGTAAAAGAACCGTATTTTTCCTGGAGGGCCTCAATTTCTTTAATTTCGGTTTGTGTTATGCCGGGTATATCCCGGAATGAGATGTTCTTTATTGCCACAGCGGGTTTTTTTTCGGCAGCTTTCGCGCACCCTGAAAATGCGGCCACAAATAACGTTAGTGCGAACGCCGCGTACGCAATAAGCGCGCACGTTGCGCGTTTGCTGTTTTTTAACATATCTTGCCCCTTCTTTAGCGTACATTATATATTGCTTGCTTGTTTCATGAAAGGAGCCAATTTTTCAATCCGGTTAATCTCTACAGACAAAGCGCCTTCATCGTTTGCGACCTTCCCGAATACCAATAAGGGCTGCTGATCAAAAAGCAGTTTGGAATAGCGATCATAGATTTTCGGGAAAATCACGGTTTCATACAAATCCGTCTCGTCTTCCAGGCTCAGGAAGCTCATCGTTAAGCCGTCTTTGGTCCATACGTCCTTTTGCGTTACAGGCCAGCCAACCATTTTTACCTGCCGTCCGATATATTCCCCCAGACGCGAAGCCTTTGCCCGATTCTTTACCGCCAATACTTCATTCTTCCACAAAGCGAGGGGGTGGACATTCCTTAAAAAGCCCAGAGAATTGTATTCTTCCCATAATTCATTTTTGCTTGCAGGCTTTCTATCTTTGGTATTTATTATTCCTTCTTTATTATTTGTTATTTGATATTTGTTATTTGAGAATAGTTCCCCATTGTTCTTTTCTGATTTCTCGCTTCTCATTGATAATAAACGCCGGGCCTGCAAAGGCCGCGAAAGGCCGTTTGCTATGCTGTCATACACGCCCGCGGGGCAAAGCGCGGCAATGTCATCGCGGTTCAGCCTGACCCTCCGCGAAAAATCATCAAGGTTTCTATATTCCCCTCTTTTGTCTCTTTCTCCTATAATTTCATTCGCGCCGGAAGCGGACAGGCCTTTTATCGCCATTAAGCCAATTACTAAAGTGCCCTGGTGAATTCCCTTCCCGTCTGAAATACCGTAATATTTCCATCGGGACGCGTTAATGTCAGGCCCGACGGTAAAAAGTTTCATGCGTCGGCTTTCGGCGATATAGGCATGGGGCCTGTAGTAGCCGCCCTGGTTGGACAACACCGCCGCCATGAATTCAGCCGGATGGTGGACGCGCAGATAAGCCGATTGAAAGGATACCATGGCGTAGCTTGCGCTATGGGGCTTGCAGAAACTATAGCCGTCAAAAGACAGCATCATTTCCCATATCTTCCGTATCGTCTCATCGTTAACTCCGTTATTCCGGCAGCCATCAAAAAAATGGGTTTGATACGCCGCCAGCTTAACGCCGCCCATCTTTTTTGCTATCACCTTTCGCAGTTTGTCGGCGTCCGCTTCGTTGAATCCCGCAAGGGCGACTGCCGTTTTTGATACGTCTTCCTGGTAGCATAAAATGCCGTAACTCTCGTCAAGTATATTTTCTAGTCTGGGGTGCAGCGGTTCCCATTTGCCGCCTTTAAGCCGCCTGACATACTCGGAAATAAACTTGTTGGCGGCGGGGCGGATTATTGAGCTATGGATTACAATGTGCTCAAAGTCCCCGGCGTTTGTCTTTTTCTGCAACTGGCGCATTGCGGGCGATTCGATGTAAAACACCCCTATGCTGTCGCCTTTTGCCAGCGCTTCTACCGTTTCTTTGTTGTCTATGGGACGCCAGGTATTGCGGTCAATATAAACGCCCTGTTCCTCAAGGTTCTTTAGGGCGTCCCTTATGACGGCCAAAGACCTGTTCCCCAGAAGGTCAATTTTTACAAAGCCCGCCGCTTCCGCCCCCTCCTTCTCCCACGCCAAAAGCGGATACCCCTCGGCTGACTTTTCGATCGGCGCATAACGGCAAATCGGCTCCGGGGTAATGACCAGGCCCCCGCAATGCATACTCATGCCCCTGGGCAGCCCTTCTATTTTTGTCGCGATCCTGAATATTTCTTTCCACAGCGGATCATTTTTTATCTGCTCTTTGTTATCTGTTATTTGAATTTGCCTTTCCATTTGCGTAATTTCCGCATCGCCGAAGCCGTAAGCCTTCGCGGTTTCGCGTAACGCCGATCTGTACCTGAACATATTGTGGTTGGCTACCCTCGCGCAATGATCCGGGCCAAAATTTTCAATAACGGCTTTGATTAAATCGTCCCTTTCATCCCAGGCGAAATCAATATCCAAATCCGGCGGATCGGGCCGGGACGGGTTCAGAAACCGCTCAAAGTACAGGTCATGCCTCAATGGGTCTACATTGGTAATGCCCAGCCCGTAAGACACAATGGAAGCCGCCCCCGAGCCTCTGCCGCAAGTCCGCTGCCTGCCAAACGCCTGCTTTGCCATTTTCACTATGTCGTCAATGATCAGGAAGTAGGATGAGAAGCCCTTTTCTTCAATGATCCCCAACTCGTAATCTATACGCCCCGTCTCATAATCCCCCAATTCACCGTACCGTTCGGCGTTGCCCTCGTATACACGACTTCGCAATTCATCGGCGCTGGACAGCTCTCCGGCATTGTAAGAAGGAAAAATCCATCCGCTGAATAAATCGTCGAAAGCACAAACAGACGCTATTTCCTCTGTGCCTTTTACAGCTTCCGGCCATGACTCAAACAGGCGGCTGAGTTCTTTGGAAGGGCGTAAAACGCTTTCCTTATTGGCGCTGTCATCCGGAGCCAGGCTGCCGACTGTTTTAAGAAGGGCGATAGCGCGTAACACCCTGTGGGTCGTAAAATCCCCCGGTTCCAGAAATAAGGAGTTATCGATAAAAGCGAGGGGGATATTGAGCTTTCGACCAGGGTTTACAGCGCTGATGTCAGTTGGCGTGATCGCCGCGTACAAACGCTTTACCCGCCCGCTCAGGCTTTCCAAAACCGCCTCGTCTGATGAAGCCAGAACCAGCCCCTTCGATTCTTTCAATAGAAGAGGCAGCGGGTCAAAACGCTCTTTATCTTTATTCCGTTCCGTGAGTATTTCACATAAGCGCCCAAACCCCGCCCTGTTCTCCGCAAAACAATATACAGCTTCTCTTTCTTTGATATTTGTTATTTGATATTTGCTATTTGTTAAGGCAACTCCGATTATAGGTTTTATATTGCGCTCTTTCGCCGCCTCAAGAAAGGCATGTACTCCGTAGAGGTTATTCAAATCGCAGATGGATATTGTTTTAATTCCATACAAAACAGCCATATCTAAAAGCTTTTCCGGTTTATG
>Ga0268262_10005349_pt1 | contig 12782 bp, 12 predicted proteins | sample TergutNc150P3_FD_190354 | JGI IMG/M metagenome (GOLD analysis project Ga0268262, IMG submission 190354) | Nasutitermes corniger P3 segment gut microbial community from laboratory colony in Florida, USA - Nc150 P3 (SPAdes) (version 2) | ecosystem: Host-associated > Arthropoda: Insects >... | reverse complement strand
GCGAAGGGGCAGTTTTGGTGGTGGACGCTTCGCAGGGCATAGAGGCGCAAACACTCTCGAATTTGTATTTGGCAATAGACAACAACTTAACTATAATACCCGTTATAAACAAAATAGATTTGCCCGGCGCAAATCCAGATGCCATAGCCCATTCCATAGGGGATTTGCTCGGCTATGACCCCGACAAAATCCCACGCATAAGCGCAAAAGCTGGCATAAATATAGGTGAGGTTTTGGAGCGCATCGCAGATGAAATTCCACCGCCAAAGGGCGACCCCAACGCGCCTCTCAAAGCGTTGATTTTTGACTCGGTTTATGATTCCTATCGCGGTGTTATAAGCTATGTCCGCGTTATGGAAGGAACTTTGAAAGCCGGTACAAAAATAAAGATGATGAAAACCGGCGGCGAATACGCTGTGACCGAAGTAGGCACATTTTCCATGAAGCGAGACCCGCGCCCAGAACTCAGCGTTGGAATGGTGGGTTATGTTTTGGCAAACGTTAAAACATTATCCGATGTGAAAATAGGCGACACATTGACGGACTGCGCAAAGCCAGCCACAGAGCCGCTTGCTGGTTACAAGGAAATAAAGCCAATGATTTTCAGCGGCATTTATCCCATAAACCCTGAGGACTATAAAAATCTGCGCGAGGCTTTGGAAAAACTGAAATTGAACGATTCTTCCCTTGTTTGGGAGCCGGAAAGCTCCGGCGCGCTTGGCTTTGGATTTCGCACCGGCTTTTTGGGGCTTTTGCACATGGAAATTGTGCAAGAACGTTTGGATAGGGAATTCAATGTTGATATTATAACCACCGTTCCCAATGTGGAATACCGAGTTTTTATGACAAGCGGCGAGATGATTCCCATAGAAAGCCCAAGTAAACTGCCCGATGCAAGCCGCTACGACCACATAGAAGAACCTTACATAAAGGCGCAGATTTTCACGCCCAAGGATTATATAGGTTCTTTGATGCAGCTAGCGGAGGAGAAAAGAGGCACTTTTGAGACTATGGAGTACCTTGATGAAAACAAGGTTATTTTGCGCTACGAATTGCCGCTCGCCGAGGTTATGTTCGATTTTTATGACCGCTTGAAATCTGTGAGCCGCGGTTATGCTGGTTTGGATTACGAGCAAGCTGGCTATCGCGAAAATCCGCTTGTAAAATTGGACATTCTTTTGAACGGCGACCCTGTGGACGCTTTTTCCGTTATAATCCACAGGGAAAAGGCGCAGCACTATGCTCAGGCTATTTGCGCTCGCTTAAAGGATTTAATTCCGCGCCAGCAATTTGATGTTGCAATTCAGGGCGCGATAGGCGGCAAAATAATCAGCCGCACAACGGTTAAGGCGGTTCGCAAAGACGTTCTCGCAAAATGCTACGGCGGCGATATTACACGCAAGCGCAAACTTTTGGAAAAACAAAAAGAGGGCAAAAAGCGCATGAAAAATATCGGCTCTGTTGAAGTTCCGCAAAAAGCCTTCCTCGCAGTTCTTTCGCTCTCCAGCCCAAGCGGGCAGAGTGGAGAGGATGAATAATTATGTCTAGAAAAACAGCACAGTTGTTTGATTTAATGTTTAAGAGTATAATAAAAGATGCCAGCTCGTCCGCAGTGGTGCATTTGATAAACGGCATTTATAAAAAGAGCTACCCATTAGATACAAAAGTAACTATTGAGCCAAACGAGCTTATCAAAGAACACCCTAAGTCTGGAAAAATGGAGAAAATCATCTCCGACATAATAATAACCCTGCATAGCGAAAACAAAAAAGATACGTTCTTGTTGGAAGCACAGATAAGTGACGATTTGGAAATGATACTTAGAATTTTCAATTACAGCACATTGATTGCATTGGATAAAAGGGCTGTTTCGGCTGACGGCTCTTGTATGAAAATAGAGATGCCCTCTCCTGTGGTGATTTATTGGGAAGCGAGCAATACCAAAGATATAGTTTCCGTTGAGATAAAGTTTCCAAATAAAAAGAGCGTGGTGTATGAGATACCGACTTTCAAGGTGCTAAGTCATTCCGTTTCCGAGTTGGAGAATATGGCTTTGCTGTTGCCATTTTACATTTTGAAAATTCGCAAGGAGTTGGAGAGAAAGGGCATAAATTCAGCCAAGAGAAAGGCATTGTCTAAGAGGTTAGAGGGTTATGTAATAGAGATAGGCAAAGTTTTCAAAAGGTTGGTGAAAAATAACTATATTACGGCTAAGGATGCAGCTATGCTATTACGCAGGTTGTTGAATATGAATTTGGAACTCTATGGCAAATACAAGGAGTTTGTGGAGGTTGATATGACGTTGAAGCAGTTGGTAGATACAGGCATAGATGAAGCTATTGACAAGGCTGTGGCAAAAGTGGCAAAAACTGAAAAAAGCCGAACCGCTAAGGCTATGAAAGCCGGGGGTGAGGCTATGGATAAGATTATGCGTTATACTGGGCTTTCACGCCGCGAGATTATGGCGTTGTAGGCTGAACGGCAGTTCTTTCGCTCTCCAGCCCAAGCGGCCAGAGTGGAGAGGATGATTAACCTTTTATCAGTCATAGCGAATAGCTTTACAATTTATCCACAACTTCCTCGCAACTTAATCCACTAAATTCATTGCCATAGAAGTAACCATTATGATTAAAATCGTTGTCTCCTGTTAAGCATTTTAACACATATCCACTAGGGCAAGAATCATAGAAAATGCCTGCTGGTTTTCCTGCGCAGAAGGCAATCATTTCTTGTTTAACCTCGTTGATAGCGCGAAATATTTCAGTACTTCCAGGTTTTAATCTTTCAGATATTTCCCAACAATATTCACCTGAACTTTTTCCGTTGATGGGTTCATTAAACGTATAAATGTATTTACACGCCAACGTGTTGCCGTTACCGTTGCCGCCACCGCTACTAGACGAGGAAATGCTGCCACCAGACGAAGACGAACCACTCCCGTCTTTATCGTCATCGTCCGATGAGCAGCTAAATGTGAATGCCATAGCAAGCGTAATGCCTGCCACTAATGCGAATTTTGAGAATATGTTTCTCATGTGTTGCCTTCGTTTTAAGAGTGAAAGAGGAAATTACTGCTTCCTTGCAAGAGGATAATAACTACCTCCTTGCACTGCTACTGTTAATGTTAGTCCGTCTGCGCTCATGGTGAATGTACCATCAACCCACACACCACTAGCAACACAAGCATCACCCTCAGGGCATGACTCAAGCATTATTATTACAGGTTGCCGTTTGAGTGCCTATGTTAAAAGTCATAGTGGAACCAGAAACAGAAAAAGTGCCAGAATACACCGTTTCATTGTTAACTTTGTAGTTAAACGTATTTCCGGTAAAAACGACAGAACGCTCGCCGCTTGCATACCACGTGCCACTAAGCGAAGCTACGTTTGACGAACCGCCGCTATTGCCGTTGTAGCAGACTTCGCCCTCACAGGATTCGTCTTTGCTGGAACAGCTAAATGTGAATGCCATAGCAAGCATAATGCCTGCCGCCAATACGATTTTTTTGAGTTGCGTTCTCATAGTGTGTTCTCCATTCTGGTTCAGACAGAGAAATATACAAAAAAATGACAAAAAAAAGCGAATTGCTGAATTTTTAGTTAAAATTAGCTGGAATTAGCTGTTTTTCTCAATGGCTTTCGCCTCATTCCAAAATTTATCGAGTTCTTCTAAAGTGAAGTTTTGCGGGTTGCCGCCAGATAAAGTTTCCACTTGGCGGAATCTTTTCTCAAATTTGGCATTGGCTCTTGCGAGGGCGGTTTCTGCGTTTATGCCTTTGTGCCGCGCTAAATTCACCAGGGCAAAGAGAATATCGCCAAATTCCTCTTCCGCTTCCAAAGAGCCGTTTTTTTCGGATTCAAATTCAGCTATTTCCTCTTTCACCTTTTCTAAAACAGGTTCGGGGTTGCTCCAGTCAAAGCCCACTTTTGCCGCCCGCCTCGAAAGTTCCTGAGCGCGGGAAAGGGCAACCATTGAACGAGGTACTTTGTCCATAGCGGATTTTGGCTTTTCCTCTTTTTCGCTATTCTTTATCTCTTCCCATTTTTTGAGAACCTCCGCTGAAGTGCCTAAGTTCTCATCTCCAAAAACGTGCGGATGCCGCCTTATCATTTTTTCGCAAATGGCTTTTATAACGTCGTCTATGGTGAATTTGCCCTCTTCCTTTGCTATTTGGGCGTGAAAAACCACCTGCAAAAGCACATCGCCAAGCTCCTCTACCATTAGTTTTACATTGCCGCTCTGAACGGCATCTATATATTCGTAAGATTCCTCTAAGAGGTAAGGCAAAAGGCTGTTGAAATTTTGCTCCCTATCCCAAGGGCAACCCTTTGGGGAGCGGAGTTTTTGCATTATGCTGAGTAGCTCTTCCACTTACGCGGGCCAGAATTTGGCTATCAGCTTGCTCGGAATGCCCGTTTCTTCGGGTTTAAAGTATTCCGCCAGGATTTTCCAGCCTAAATCAAGAGCCTTTTCCAAAGGAATGTTGACGGATAAATCCATCATTTCCTTTTCAAAACGAACTCCGTATTTCAGCAGTTTTGCGTCCCAGTTACCCATGCGGAAACCCATAGATTGCTTTTCCAAAGTTTCTTTGTAACTCGCGTAAAGCTGAATCATGGTGTTCATCATGGTACGGTGGTCTTCGCGGGTATCGCCGTTGACCTGCTGCTTTAAGCGGGAAAGCGAACCGAACGGCTCAATTCTGCCTTTGCGCAGATAGAACTGACCCTCGGTGATGTAGCCAGTGTTATCAGGAACGGGGTGAGTCACGTCATCGCCAGGCATTGTGGTAACCGCCAAAATTGTGATTGAACCAGAACCTTCAAAATCCACCGCTTTTTCGTAGCGGCTTGCGAGCTGAGAATATAAATCGCCAGGGTAGCCACGATTAGATGGCACTTGTTCCATGGTGATAGCAATTTCTTTCATGGCATCGGCGAAGTTGGTCATGTCTGTTAAGAGCACCAACACTTTTTTGCCCTGCGTTGCAAACTGTTCCGCAACAGCCAAAGCGACATCTGGAACAAGCAAACATTCCACAATGGGGTCGCTAGCGGTGTGCATAAAAGAAACGGTACGGCTTAACGCTCCGCGTTCTTCCAAGAAGTCGCGGAAAAATAGATAATCATCGTATTTTAAGCCCATGCCGCCGAGTATAATAATGTCCACTTCGGCTTGCAAAGCTATGCGAGCTAAAAGTTCGTTGTAAGGTTCGCCAGCTATTGAGAAAATGGGCAACTTTTGGCTAACGACCAGCGTATTGAAAACGTCAATCATCGGGATACCTGTGCGCACCATGCTCTTTGGGATAATCCTCTTGGACGGATTAACGGAAGGGCCGCCGATGTCTATCATGTTTTCGTTTATGGCTGGGCCATTGTCGCGTGGCTCGCCCGCGCCAGAAAACACGCGCCCAAGCAGAGATTCGCTAAAAGGAACCTGCATGGGACGCCCTAGAAAGCGCACCTGCGAATCCGTGGAAACGCCACGGCTGCCTGCAAAAACCTGCAAATCTATCATGCCGCTATCTATGCGAATAACCTGCGCAAGGGAGGCTCCCTGCGGACTTTGCACCTGCGCCAATTCGTGGTAAGTGACATCGTCTGCTGCAACCGTGATGACGTTGCCGGCAATTCTCTCAATTTTATGATATACTTTATGCATCTACGGTTACCTCCGCTAAGGCTTTGAAAATGTTAGCTTCCAAGTCTGCAAATTCCTTGGATTTGAATTCAACTCGGTTCCAGTCTTTTGCAGTTTGGGTCAATTTCAAGAAGAATGAACGAGCAGTATCCTTTTCCTTAAAAGTCACCTTGGTTTTGAGTATTTGGTAAACTTTTTCAAATACATGAGCCTGGCGATCACCTGGGCAAGCCTCGTCTATATGGTTATAAGCGTCTTGTTGCAGATAAACGGAATCCAAAAATTCGCCTTTGAGGTAAAGCACAAAGTCGTCCATAGATGTGCCTTCTTCGCCAACCACTTTCATCATCTGCCCAACATCGTTGCCTTTATGCAAAATGCTATGAGCCTCAACTGATTTTGCGCGGTCTATTATACCGTGGTATTTAGACCAGCTATCAAGTGGGTGAATAGCGGGGAAGCGGCGTTGGTCGGAACGTTCTCTGGAAAGGCCGTGGAATGCGCCAACCACTTTTAATGTAGCTTGTGTTACGGGTTCTTCAAAGTTTCCACCCGCAGGCGAAACCGTTCCACCAATGGTAACAGAACCTGTTTTTCCGTTTTTTAAACGAACTATGCCACCGCGTTCATAAAAGCTGGCTATAACGGATTCCAAGTAAGCGGGGAAGGCTTCTTCGCCGGGGATTTCTTCCAAGCGTCCGCTCATTTCGCGGAGAGCCTGTGCCCAACGGCTTGTTGAATCTGCGAGCAAAAGAACGCTGAGTCCCATTTGGCGGTAGTATTCCGCAAGGGTCACGCCTGTATAAACAGAGGCTTCACGGGCAGCTACCGGCATGGAGCTGGTGTTGCATATAATAAGCGTGCGTTCCATCAAACTCTTGCCCGTGCGCGGGTCTATCTGTTCGGGGAATTCCTTTAGGGTTTCCACAACTTCGCCAGCACGTTCGCCGCAAGCGGTTATAATAACAATATCAACTTCCGCGTGGCGAGCGGTCAACTGCTGCAACACCGTTTTGCCTGCGCCAAATGGGCCAGGAATGCAGTAAACTCCGCCTCTGTTGACTGGGAAGAATGTATCTATAATTCTCTGTTTTGTTATCAATGGTTCCACGGGTCTAAGCCTTTCCGTATAGCATTTGATGGGGAGTTTTACCGGCCAGCTCTGCATCAGCTTGGCTTCAAGAACTTTGCCGTTTTGGTCTTTGAGTTTCGCGATGGTATCGGTTACTTTGTAGTCGCCAGCAGACACGATGCTCTCAATGGTGAATGTCCCGTGCCAACGGAACGGCACCATAATCAAATGCTCAAAAATTCCCTCCGGAACCGAGCCTAGAGTTTCACCAGCAGAAATCTTATCGCCAACTTTTGCCTTTGGCGTGAAAGCCCATTTTTTGTCACGCGGCAGGGCATCCAAGTACTTTCCTCTCTGCAAGAAGAAGCCGCATTGCTCGGCGAGTTGCGGAAGCGGGTTTTGCAAACCGTCAAACACTTGGGTTAAAAGACCTGGCCCAAGTTCCACGGAGAGAAGCTCGCCCGTAAACTCCACGGAGTTGCCCTCTTTTAAGCCGGTGGTGTCTTCGAACACCTGCAACTCGGCAACCGAGCCTCTTACGCGAATCACTTCGCTTTTTAAGCGGGTCCCGCTTTCCAACAAGGCGTAAGCCACCTCGTTTTGCACAACGGGTTGTTCAAAGCGAACTCGCAGCAAATTGCTGTTCACGCCTATGATTTTTCCGATATTTGCCATAAGAACTTATCCTTAGTTAGCGACCTCTTCACGGTCATTTGCTTTAATGAAATCTTCTACTGCTGCTTTACCTGCCTCTTCGCTCAAACCGCTTATGCGGTTATTGATTTGCAATTTCACAAGATAAGCATAAACTTTTGCTTCTGAAAAATAAGTCACGCCTGCAAGCTCTTCCACAATCTGCCAGCGAGCGCGTTCAAGAGCTATTTCCCTTTCATAAGGGTTTTGAATGTTCATCGCTTCCGCGACTTTTTGGTGCAAATTTACGTGATAATGTGAATAGGAACGCTCAGAAACCCGAATGTTCTCGCCTTCCCACTTGGATGCGCGCATAGCGGCAGTCGCATTTTTTATCTCCGTTAAAGCATTTGCGTATTCTAGGGTAAATGGGTGGAAGCCTGGGGAGCCAGCTACCACAGCATCAAAGTCGCTTAGGTTAACTCCGCGAGTACCTTCGCAACGGTGCCTGAATTCTTCCACCGAAAAAGGAACTTGTGCCCCAAGCTCTAGCGTAGGTAAACTTGATAGCAGGAATATTGCGCTCATAGCTTTGCCTCGGCGCTCAACTCTTTATAGCTTGCTGAACTGCCTTTGCGAGGGCGGGGCGAAGGATTGCAGAAAGTGCATCCGCTATTGCAGCGTTAGTCCATTCCTGGCTAACCTTGCCGTTTTCAAAAGAAAGACGGAACCCTGCAAAAATGCCGCTGTCGCTTTGGATATTGACGCCTGCTCCCAGTTTTTTCTGGAATTCGCCAGAGACAAAGGAAGCGAGTTTCTTAGTGTCGTTTTCCGACAGGGAAACCGTTGCGGCCTTGCCTGCATAGCCACTTGCGAGCATCAGGAGAATCTGTTGCAGAAGCTCTGGCGTGAGGGTTTTGTCCACATTTAGAGCCAGCACCCCAAGCACGGCTTTTTCAACTCCTTGGCTAACGGCTAGCACTACGTCCCGAGCCGCCTGCTGAAGGGTCTTTTCGCTTCGCTCTGCGTAAGCCTGTGAATCCTTATCGGCTTTTTCGAGTTTGGCTTTAGCTTCCGCTTCCGCCTCTTTGACTATTTGAGCCGCCTTGTTCTTGGCTTCGGACAGTATCTCTGAAGCCTCGGCTTTAGCCTTATCCACTGCCTCGGCTTTAATCTTGTCTATCAAATGTTGCAAATCTTCTGCCATAATTATCTCCAATCGGGAATAAATATAGAAAAAAATCACCCGATTTTGAGAATTTTCCCTATTTGTAGCATAAAATACATATAATTAAAAAGCCCATCTGTAAATGCTTTACCAAGTGGCAGGCATACTTATTTGCCACCACTGCAAGGTCTAACCCTTCCTTTTTCATAGAAAACGCCCTTTGGGCACCCCTCCACGGAGGGGAGGGTGGCAACATTCTGAAAAATCTGCGCAAAAACGTCAACAGTTGTTTGCAAAATTCACTAAGTTGAATTTTTTTTGCCATAACTTCCGTCTAATAGGTAATAAACCTTTAGATGGAGATAAAAATGACCGAGATCCAAGTCAACCGCAATCACAAGGCTAGTGTTTTCTCGCTGTTGTTTGGCGAGCCGCCTGCCGCACTGGAACTCTACAATGCCGTGACGGGGCAAAACTACCCGCCAGACACGAAAATAGAGATAGTGACCCTTTCAAATGCCTTGTTCAAAGGGCAATTGAACGACGTAGCTTTCGTGGTGGACGACAGGCTTGTGGTACTCATTGAGCACCAGTCAAGTATAAACAACAACATACCGCTTAGGATGCTTATGTATTTGGGAAGGGAATACGAGAGAATAACCAAAGGCAAGGATTTGTACAGAGAGAAACTGATAAAAATCCCTGCACCGGAGTTTATAGTTTTGTATAATGGCAGAGACGAGTTTCCCGATTTCAAGGAGCTTAGGCTTTCCGATGCTTTTAAAACCAAAGGTAACAGCAACCTTGAGCTTGTAGCAAGCGTTTACAACATCAACAAGGGTCGCAATGCGGAGATAGCGAGTAAAAGTCCTGTTTTGAATGGCTACAACGAGCTTATAGCAGAGGTGAATAAAAACCGCGAGACTATGGAACTTGCAGAAGCCATAGTAGTTGCAATAAAGAGTTGCATAAAGCGCAATATTTTAGTATATTTCTTAGAGAAGTACGCTTCGGAGGTTTTGAATATGCTTTTTACTGAATGGAATTTGGACGATGCCATTGCGGTTGCAAAGGAAGAGACTCGCGAGGATACTCGTGAAGAATGCGAGGCTGAACATCAGCAGCAAATATTTGAAATTGCTTCCAAACTCAAAGGTATGGGGTTTTCTGCTTCTCAAATAGCTGAAGTTACTGGTCTTTCAGAGAAATAAATATGAAAAAAATTTCAGAATTAAACAAAATAAAGCCAAAAAAACGCCATAATAGCCTATTCATAACCCCCAAAATCGGGGGAATAGGCAAAATTCGGCAGGGGTTTTGTTGAAATTCTGTTAATACACCTCATTGCACCGGCTTATTGTATTGCGGCTCGTTCTAAGGTAACTTTCACCTCGAAACGTTAATGTATCCCCATTAAAGCTGTAATCATAATCCTTACTGCCCATATGCAGTGTATATTCGTTAATAATAGAATATGCGTATATCCCCTCTAAACACCATTTCCCAGGATTTTCTTTGCTTTTAAAGAAATGTATAACCTCTCCATTCGGCTTAAAAATCATACCATCATTATGATCATCATCATATTCGGAGATCCACGCTTCATTATCAGCATTGACAATGCTGCCGCCACCGCTGCTTGGCGAAGACGTGCCGCTGTTGTTGTTCCCGTCATCGTTTGATGAGCAGGAAAGGGTTAAAGCCAAGGCAAGAGCGAGGCTTGCCGCCAATGCGAGTTTTGAGAATTGTGTTCTCATTGTTGTTCTCCGGGTTGAAAATTGTCTGAACCAGAATTTTTAGAATTTGCAGGATTGCCAGAATAAGAAATTTTATTCTGTAAATTCTTAAATTCTGTGAATTTTGGTTCAGACAGTTGAGGGGGGGGGGGTAGGCAGTCATATTTTTATCCTCAATGAGCCAGCCTACTGTCCACGAATTTCTTGTCTTCGCGTTTTAGAGAACCATTCTTCTCTAGAGCATAAGTCAAGGCTTCTATGGCACTATTCAAATGAGCTATATCGTTGTACTTCAACTCATCTATTCGGCCATTCATAGTTCCCCTTAACTCGTCTATTTGTTTGTTTAGAGAGGTTTCCACGCCGTCTATTCGCCTGTTTAAGGAAGATTCCACGCCATCTATTCGTTTGTCAATGGAAGATTCCAGATGGTCTATTTTGCTGTTAATCAGCACATAACCGCTAAGGCCAAATACCAGCAACACTAGCATTCGCACATTTTCTGCGCTAAATATAAGATTTAAAACGCGTTCCATACCAATCCCTCCTTTGAATATACAAAATTATTGCTGCCACTGCAAGGTCTAACCCTTCCTTTTTTCATAGAAACCTCCATTTTTTTGTTTCTCTATACTTAGACGGAAGTTATGGCAAAATCAAGACAAAAAAATTCAAAAATAACCAAAATTTTCAGAATTAAACAAAATAAAGCCAAAAAAACGCCATAATAGCCTATTCATAGCCCCCAAAATCGGGGGAATAGGCAAAATTCGGCAGGGGTTTTGTTGAAAACTTGTTAATCTTATTCCTCACAAGCACTTGCATTTACGCCGCTCGTTCTAATAAAATCATCTTGTTTTTCTGATCCAGAGTCTGTAGTCCAAGTAAGTGACAATATGCCGTTCTCATCTATGCGGTAAGTATAGAGTACTCTAAGAACAGTAACTTGATTTCCATTTATAGAATAGAGACCTGTCTGCTGTATACACCAGTTGCCATTTTTATTTTTCGCATAAATAACCTCTCCGTTCTGCTTAAAAATATAAGCTTTTTTATTTACATCAGTAACCCACGCCTCATTGTCAGCATTGACAATGCTGCCGCCACCGCTGCTTGGCGAAGACGTGCCGCTGTTGTTGTTCCCGTCATCGTTTGATGAGCAGGAAAGGGTTAAAGCCAAGGCAAGAGCGAGGCTTGCCGCCAATGCGAGTTTTGAGAATTGTGTTCTCATTGTTGTTCTCCGGGTTGAAAATTGTCTGAACCAGAATTTTTAGAATTTGCAGGATTGCCAGAATAAGAAATTTTATTCTGTAAATTCTTAAATTCTGTGAATTTTGGTTCAGACAGTTGAGGGGGGGGGGGTAGGCAGTCATATTTTTATCCTCAATGAGCCAGCCTACTGTCCACGAATTTCTTGTCTTCGCGTTTTAGAGAACCATTCTTCTCTAGAGCATAAGTCAAGGCTTCTATGGCACTATTCAAATGAGCTATATCGTTGTACTTCAACTCATCTATTCGGCCATTCATAGTTCCCCTTAACTCGTCTATTTGTTTGTTTAGAGAGGTTTCCACGCCGTCTATTCGCCTGTTTAAGGAAGATTCCACGCCATCTATTCGTTTGTCAATGGAAGATTCCAGATGGTCTATTTTGCTGTTAATCAGCACATAACCGCTAAGGCCAAATACCAGCAACACTAGCATTCGCACATTTTCTGCGCTAAATATAAGATTTAAAACGCGTTCCATACCAATCCCTCCTTTGAATATACAAAATTATTGCTGCCACTGCAAGGTCTAACCCTTCCTTTTTTCATAGAAACCTCCATTTTTTTGTTTCTCTATACTTAGACGGAAGTTATGGCAAAATCAAGACAAAAAAATTCAAAAATAACCAAAATTTTCAGAATTAAACAAAATAAAGCCAAAAAAACGCCATAATAGCCTATTCATAACCCCCAAAATCGGGGGAATAGGCAAAATTCGGCAGGGGTTTTGTTGAAAACTTGTTAATCTTATTCCTCACAAGCACCGCTTACATATACACCGCTCGTTCTAATAAAATTAGTTTGTTCTTCTGATCCAGAGTCTGTAGTCCAAGTAAGTGACAATATGCCGTTCTCATCTATGCGGTAAGTATGGCGTTCTCCAGAAATAGTAACTTGATTTCCATTTATAGAATAGAGACCAGTACGCCTTATGCACCAGTTGCCATTTTCATTTATCGCATTAATAAACTCTCCGTTCTGCTTAAAAATAAAGCCCGATCTTCTATTTACCCATGCTTCATTATCAGCATTGACAATGCCGCCGCCGCCGCTAGGCGAAGACGTGCCGCTGTTGTTGTTCCCGTCATCGTTTGACGAGCAGGAAAGGGTTAAAGCCAAGGCAAGAGCGAGGCTTGCCGCCAATGCGAGTTTTGAGAATTGTGTTCTCATTGTTGTTCTCCTGGTTGGTATGAGGGAAATCCCCTCTTTCAGAGGGGTGGCATTTTCGTAAGAAAATGACGGGGTGTCCGCCGCCGAAGGCGGCG
>Ga0268262_10005348_pt1 | contig 12782 bp, 9 predicted proteins | sample TergutNc150P3_FD_190354 | JGI IMG/M metagenome (GOLD analysis project Ga0268262, IMG submission 190354) | Nasutitermes corniger P3 segment gut microbial community from laboratory colony in Florida, USA - Nc150 P3 (SPAdes) (version 2) | ecosystem: Host-associated > Arthropoda: Insects > Digestive... | reverse complement strand
CTTCCGCGCTGGCAAAAATTACAGGCACTATTCCCTATGAAATTACCTGTAATGTAAATAAACGAGTGCCGAGAGTTTATAAGCATTAAGAGTATTATTGCCTATAACCGGAAAAATCATTATTATTGTATTTGGAGGCAATTAATGAATCAATATCTTGATGAAGATGACGATGAGGAAACTCAGGAAAAAGACAAGACTCCGGTTTTGGATCCTCTTGCGGGAAAGATGTTAAAAACACGGACTGTTTTACTTTCCGGGGAAATAAATAAAGAACTGGCGGAAAAAGCCATACGCCAGCTTTTGCTTTTGGAAGATATGAACGACGAACCGATACGAATTTTTATAGATTCTCCCGGCGGAGACGCGGACGCGGGCTACGCTATTTTTGATATGATTCGTTTTGTAAAACCAAAAATTTGGACAATCGGCATGGGACTTGTCGCAAGCGCCGCGGCTATTATTCAACTTGCCGCTCCGAAAGAGAGACGCGTCGGACTGCCGAACAGCCACTACCTTATCCACCAGCCGCTTTCAGGGATACGAGGCGTGGCAACAGACATTGAAATCCACGCAAAAGAACTTGAAAAACTGCGGGAAAAAATAAACCGCCTAATCGCGGAAGAAACAGGCAACTCCGTAACTCAGGTTGAAAAAGACACAGACCGTGACTATTGGATGAACGCAACAGAAGCTGTGAAATACGGATTAATCAGCAAAGTAATAACAAACAGGTCTGAGCTTTAGTCCGACGGGTTCTCGTAAGTCTTGTACAGGAAACGCCTGATTTTTTGCTGGGCGTTCTTTTCAAACGGCTCTTTCCGTATACAAAAATCGCTGATCTTTTTAAAAACCGGCAAGGATCGATTTACTTCATCAATTTCTTTTCTTATTAAATTGAAAATATAATCGTCGTTATTTTCCATGCCGGGATAATCTTCTTTTATTAATTCATAATTTGGAACTATAACGGCGTAAATAATTTCTCCGCCGGCTGTTTTTCTTCCGACGATAAGTATTTCGGCAATTGAACGCAAACCGGCAAAGTGCGCCTCGACTTCTTCGGGGTAGACATTTTTCCCGCCGGAACCGACAATAAGATTTTTCTTCCTTCCGCGAATATAGATATACCCGTCTTCATCACGGTAGCCAAGGTCGCCTGTTAAAAGCCAGCCGTCTTTAGTAATAATTTCTTTTGTCGCTTCCTCATTTTCAAAATACCCCAGCATTATAGAAGGCGACTTACACGCAATCTCGCCAATGCCGTCCGGACCCGAATCGACAATCTTAACTTCCGTGTAACTGACGGGAAGCCCTACCGACTCATTGCGTTTATGATGAGGGGTATTTACGCTGATAAGCGGAGAGTTCTCGCTCATACCGTAACCATGAATAATGTTAAACCCGAATGAATCAAAAAAATCCGCTGTCTTAATGCTTAACGCGCCGCCGCCCGCGACCATTATTTTTATTGAATGAAGGTTCGCCTTTTTACGGATAAACTTAAAAACTCTCCGTCCCCATTCAGGATTGCCTTTTTTTGCTTTTGCCAGAGCAATCTTACGCAGAACATTCAAAGGCGCGCGTACTATAGGAGAAATTTTTTGATAACCGGCTTCTATACCCGCCATCACTTTATCGTAAAGCAGGGGAACCGCGATAAGGAATGAAACTTCTCCGTCTCTTATATCATCTATAACAACCTTGCCGACTATTTTTTCGGTAATTACAGTCGGAATGCCTACCGCAAACGGCGCAATAAAAGAGCAGGTAGTAGGATATGTATGATGCAAGGGCAGAACGTCAATAAATACATCTTTGGCGTTGGGTTCCAGAATACGAACCGCCGCGCTTGCGTTGGCGATAATATTTTTGTGGGAAAGGGTAACGCCCTTCGCAAAACCCGTAGTTCCCGAAGTAAACACAATAGAACAAGGATCACTAGACGCTATACTGTCCTTGTTGGGAATTGCTCCCGTATCGGCGTTAAGCCCGAACATATCATATTCGGTTTTTTGCCCCGCAAGCGCCTCTTCAGTTTCCGGACTGATACAAACAGATACCGACAGAGGAATGCCTTTAGATTTTAATAAATTGGCGAATAATTTTTTTCGTCCCGAATAAAAAAACGCTTTGGCTCTTGTTATCTCTATAATGTTAAGACATTCCTGCTCCGTGCAAAGAAAATCGACAGGCACTATACAAATACCGGCGATAACGGTTCCCATCCAGACAGACATCCATTCGGGGCGGTTTTCAGACCAAAGCACAACGCGGTCGCCTTTGGAAAGACCGGCGGCAAGCAGACCCGCCGCTACCTTGCGGCATTCATCGTTAAATTTGGAATATGACCAGCGGGTAAATTCCCTCTGCTTGCCGGATCGATACCGGATAAAATCTATATTGGCGAATTCCCGCGCTTGGTTATCAAGCATTTGAGCGAAGTTATTAAAGGGGACATCGGGAATATCAGAAATATAATCCTCAAATTTCAACATAAATACCTCTTTGTATTATCTTCTCATTATTATAAATAACATTGGGTATTTTGTCAAAATAATTTGCAACTTTTTACGAAAAGTTGTGTCGGACAGGAACATCAAAAAACTGACGTTTTTAAATTCCTATTAATGCTTAATTTTTACCAATAAATATCGTTTTTTTCCCGCTCTGATTATTAATTCGCCTTCTTTGTTAAGCCTCTCCGTTCCAATCGCCGCAGACGGATCGTTTACCGCGGAAAGTTCCCCGTCGCTGCCGGAAACAAAAGCTCCGCCCTGCTGGACAAGGCGGCGTCCCTCGCTCTTGCTTGGAACAAGCCCCGTATCGCAGAAAAGCTCTACAACATTGTAGCCGTCTTCCAATCTTGAATGGGCAATTTCAAAATGAGGCATTGCCGTTTTGTCGCCGCCGGCAAGACTGCCAAAAGCCGCTTTCGCGCCCGCAAGAGCTTTATCGGCTTCGTCCTTCCCGTGAATGATAGCCGTTATTTCCCACGCAAGACGTTCCTTTGCGTCATTCGGGTTTTTTCCCGATTCGCACATAGCTTTACATTCATCAACAGGCAGGAATGTAAACATAAGTAAAAAGCGAAGAATATCCTGATCATGCACATTGCGCCAATACTGGAAAAAGTCATAAGGGGTGGTAATGGCGGGGTCTAGGAATAGCGCGCCTTTTTCCGTCTTGCCCATTTTCTTTCCGTCAGCGGTGGTAACAAGCGGGAATGTCAGCCCGAAGACTTCAACGCCTTCAATCCGGCGCACAAGCTCCACGCCCGCGACAATATTCCCCCACTGATCATCGCCGCCGATTTGCAAACGGCATTTGTGGCGGCGGTACAATTCCAGAAAGTCATAACTCTGTAAAAGCTGATAATTAAATTCGATAAAGGAAAGTCCCGTTTCCATTCTCATTTTGTAGGCTTCAAAACTAAGCATACGGTTAACGGAAAAATGTTTTCCGATGTCGCGCAGAAAGTCGATATAGTTTAAGTTGGCAAGCCAATCTTTATTGTTTGCCGTAAAAGCGGTTTTATCGTCAAAACCGACAAAACGATCAAGCTGGACGCGGATAGATTCGGTGTTTTTATCCAACTGGTCATAATCGAGCATTTTTCTGATTTCGCTCTTTCCCGAAGGGTCTCCGATTCTCGCTGTTCCGCCGCCGAGAAGGGCGATTCCCTTATGCCCCGCGTCGCGAAGATGGCGGAACGCGAAATAGGGAACCATGTGACCGATATGCAGACTTCCCCCGGTAGGGTCGGTACCCTCGTAAAAAGTGACGGAACCTGAGTCCATTAACTTTGACAGCCCCTCAATATCGGTACATTGCTGTACAAAGCCCCTTGTTTTTAATGTTTCTAACGCTGAATTCATAATGTTTATTGTACAGATTTTAAAGGAGTCTGTCATCTATTCCGATAATTATAAAAATGACCTTAATTGATTTATTAAAGCGGGTTCTTGTTTCATGGCAGGTACTTGCGGTAACCGTAGCAATCGTTATTTATTTTTTTATAGTCTCCTATGCGGCTCGAAGCCATCGCCGCCGCGCAAAACCGGCGAAAAAGCCAAAAGTAAAAAAAGTAAAAGCAGCGCCGGAAGCGGCAGTCGCGGGTCCTGAAACAACAGAATCAGACGGAAATCACGTTGACGATTTAGGCATAGAAGAAGCCTGACCACATAAAATAAATACCAAATAAACTATTAATATTCAATAAATTTAATACCTGTAATTGTTTTTCATAGGTGTTATATCCTTATTATTTTATGTGGTCAGGCAAGCCCAAAAATTTATTAAAATTTCAAAAATTTTTTCTATTTCTGTCAAGCAAAATGACACCTTCAACCCATATATAGGCGGAGGTAGAATGTATGATTGAAAAAAACAACCAGGAAATTAACGAGCCGCAAGGCGGGGAAGACCCTTTAACCGGAGCGGTTAAAAATCTGTTCGGGCTGTCATATCTGTTCCCGTATCAAAGACTTGTAATGACAAATATTCTTGAAGCCGCGCAGGCGGCGGGGATTCCGGTAAAATGGTCGGGAGAAAATGAGACCCATGCCGAAGAAGAACCGCAAGAGTCCGCTCCGCTTTCCGACCGAGAAAATTCCGGCAGACAGATAGTTATTCTGCCGACGGGCGCGGGAAAATCCCTCTGCTTCCAACTGCCGGCAATGTTGATAGAAGGGCTTACTCTGGTAATTTATCCGATTTTGTCGCTGATGGCGGATCAACAGAGGCGGTTAAGCGAGCGAGGCTTTTCCCCGGTAACGATTAGGGGCGGACAAAGCAAAGAAGAGCGCGATGAGATTTGGCAAAAACTGGAAAGCGGACAAAGCAGGTTTATAATAGCAAACCCTGAAGTTCTGCTTACAGCGCAGGTAAAAGAAAAACTTAAAAAAATAAAAGTTGTTCACGTTGTAATTGACGAGGCGCACTGTGTAAGCGAATGGGGAGAGAGCTTCCGTCCAAGTTATCTGGAAATCGGTTCCATCATAACTTCTATTAATCCGCCGCTTGTTACCGCTTTTACCGCCACAGCAAGCGCCCCCGTACTTGAAAAAATTAAAAAATATATTTTCGGCGACTGCGATGTTAATCAAATCGCGGGCAACCCCGACAGACCTAATATTTATTACACCGCAAAAGGCTGCATTAACCGCAATCTGGCGGTACGCGATCTGCTTATCATCAATAAGCGTCCCGCAATCGTATTCTGCTCCTCGCGCCCGGGAACCGAGAAACTCGCGCACTACCTTCGCGGCGAGATTAAAGAAATGGGATACGACTGGTACAATGAAATTCGTTTTTACCACGCAGGGTTAAGCAGGGAAGAAAAAGCCGAGACGGAAAAATGGCTGTTAAAAAATACGCAAGCCGTGCTATGCAGCACCTGCGCCTTTGGCATGGGCGTTGACAAGTCCGATGTGCGTACCGTGATACATAGGGACTGCGCCCCGTCCGTTGAAGCGTATTTGCAGGAATCGGGGAGAGCCGGACGGGACGGGGAACAATCAAAGGCTATTCTTTTGTGGGGACCGGAAGACGAGATCGCTCTCGCAAGGGCAAAAACTCCGGCGGATCGTAAAAGACTTTTGGCGTTGTTCAGTTACGCAAAGGACACCGAACACTGCCGCCGACACTCTCTGCTCGCCATGCTTAACTACGATTCCGGCGGAGAAGTCCCGGAAAAATTATGCTGTGATGTTTGCGAAAAAGAAGCGAACGGCGGTTTGCGGGAAGAAGTATCGATGTTAAATTTTTTCCGTAAGAACAAAAGACGTTTTACGCAAAGCGAAGCCGCCGGAGTTTTGTCTCAGAGCGAAACAATACGCTGGGCAAAAGAAGAAGCCTCCCAAGTCATCGGCTATTTGCTTAAAGCCGGAAACTTAAGGAGGCTTCGCTTCCCCTGGAAAAACAAACTAACAGTAAAATAAAAACTCCTCAATGGCGGTTTACGACGTTCCGCCAAAGGCGGAATGTTAAGCTTTTGCGCTATGGCGCAAAAGCCGTAAACCGCTACGATAAGCGACGTTTTAATGTCGCTTATCGCGTATGTATCTGCCGTTTTAATGGCAGATACATACCTACTCTTTGATACCGCCCATCGTAATACCGGAAATTATAAAGCGCGACATGAATGAATAGAATAATAAAATCGGTATAAGAGAAACGGCTATTCCAAGATAAATAGCCCCGTACTCAGCGCGATAAATATTACCGCGCAAGCTTTGTACAAGCATCGGCAATGTATATTTTTTCTCGCTGTTAATAAGTACGAACGGCGTAATAAAGTTATTCCACGAGCCTACAAAGGTAAAAATTGACTGAGCGGCAAGAGCGGGAATCATAATAGGAAGAATAATAATATTGAATATCCTATACTCGCCCGCGCCGTCAATTCTCGCCGCGTCGATAAGTTCCGTACTCAAAACAGACGACATATACTGCCTAAGGAATAAAACTGTTCCCGCTGCGGCTATTCCCGGAATAATAAGCGGAATATAACTGTCGCGGAGTCTTAACGTTGCCATGAACTGATAGAAACCGATAATTGAAAGCGTGCTTGGAAGCATAATAATAATTAGGATAACCGTCCATAGTAACGTTCTTCCTCTAAACCTGTAAACATGTAAACCGTAAGCGGTCAATGCTGAAAAGTAAATGCTCAATAACGTAGTACAAATGGAAATAAACGCGCTGTTTCCGAATCCTTGCCAAATCTGAAAACCGCGTCCCGTTAGAGAACCCCAGTTATAAATTATGTTCGGCGATTTAACCAATCTTCCGATTGTATCGCCTTTTTTTACCGTTTGCCCGTCGTTGACATAAAGAACTGTGTTATTACTAAAAATATAAGTTGCTATTATTTGATCTTGGTCGTTAAAAATAGAAATACGCGGCTGCAAACTTTCCGTAAAACTTTTAACTACTATTTTTTCAGTAACTCCGGTTTTTTTGTTAGTTTCTTCTTTTAATGTTTTTGGTTTATTCAAGTCAAGATATCTTGCTGTTCCGCTTTCTTCCACAAAATCATCAGTACTCCAGTTTGCGACCAAAGTGCTGGTAGACGAAATAAACGCGTCTTTTCCCGGAACAATAACAAATCCCGTATTAATTTGTTCGGTAGAACGGGTAGCGTTTAGCAACAGTAAATAAATAGGCACTATCGCTATAAGCCCAAGAACAAGCATAACCGCGTGTATAAAGTACTTAAATAATACTTGCGTATCGGATTTTGCCATACTCATACTGCGCCTCCTTTATTTTTCTTTAACTCACTACGATCCTGCAGGAAGAAGAATATTAAGAGGGCAAGGAGTATAGTAATAATAAATATACCTATGGAAATCGCAGCGCCGTACGCATAGTTGTTAGCGCCCCTTAAGAATGCCGTATTGTACTGATACACCGTTGTGGTCCTAATCTTGTAATTAGGAGCGCCCGACATATCGGTAAGCAAGAAAGGAATATCGAACATCTGCATACCGCCGATCATAGAAGTAACCAAAATGTAGAGCATTATAGGACGGAGCAGAGGTAAAGTTATGTACCATGTTGTTTGTCTGCTGTTAGCGCCGTCAATGGACGCAGATTCATACAGTGATATTGGGATAGTAGTAATACCCGCCATAAGAATGATCATCGTATAACCATACCACATCCACCACTGGATAAAGGCCACTAACCCCCGCGTAAACGCGACATTACGGAAAAAGTCAATTGCTTCTCTTACAGTTTCTCCGGTAATGGGATCAATTTTTGTCGCTTGAATACCCAATGAATACAGAAACTGATTCGCCGGCGCAGTAACATGCGCGGAATAGCCGAAAATACTGCGGAAGAGCAAAGCTACCGATGCCGCTGTCAGCAGGTTAGGCATATAAATAATCGCCCGGAATAAACTCTTACCAACAAGATTAAGTTGGATATCTGAAAGCCAGATAGAAAGTACCAGGGCAAGACCTAATTGCGGAATAAAGTTAAACATCCAGATTATCATTGTATTTCCCAAGGCGCCCCAGAAATACTGGTCTTTAACTAATTTACCAAAATTTTCAAAACCGACAAAATTTAACTCGCTGCCAAAACCGTGCAAGTCTGTAAAACTTAAAACGAAAGTGTATAATGTAGGCCACAGATTAAATATACAGAACACAACTACGAAGGGCGCGACAAACACATATCCCCAGCGATTTGTTCTGGCTTCATGACCAATGGTTTTTTTTATTTTAATTTTTTGCGGTTTACTTTCAGGTTCATTTACTTTCATTTCAACCTGAGGTTGACTTTCAGGTTCACTTACCTCAATTTCAGCCTGTGGTTTACTTTCAGCTTCTTTGACCTTTTTTTTATTTTGCGTAGATTTATTTTTTGATTCATTCTTTTTTGTACGCATCGGTCCTCCTAAAAAAAAGGCGCGGATTAATTTAACCCGCGCCCTTGTTGAGATTACGCTCTAAAGCCTATCCCGAATTATCTTGCAAACTGTGATTCAGCCTGTGACCTGAAATCAGCAAGAGCCTGAGCTTTTGTTTTTTCGCCGTTTACGAAAGCAGCTGTCGCTTCGTCAAACATAGCTTCAATGGCTTCGTCGCTTCCCTGGAGAAGTTTGCCATTAACGCCTTTTGCCATTTCGGCAAATTCGGCATAGTGGTTCTGTCCGCCGAGATACGGTTCGCTATAGGTGTCTTTAATTTTGTTGATGACGTTGATATTGCTTACCATGTCGCCGGTGTCTTTCGCCCAAGCTTCAAGGAAAGAATCATCTGTGGTTACATAGCGGATAAATTCTTTAACCGCCGCTACGTTCTTTGTACCTTTGTAACCGCCGACCCAAGTGCCGCCCCAGCGGTAAGCTGAAGGACCTTGAACCATCGCCCAGTCGCCTGATGTACCGGGAGCATTGGTCTTAAGAACATAGTGGAGACCCCATGTGGGGAGGAAATATGAGAATACTTCTACCGGTTTTCCGGTTTCATCTTTCAGTTCGCTCTTCATACCGGCAAACCAACCTTCTGACCATTGACCGACTCTGCCTTCCCATTTGTTGTCATGAAGTGTTTTACAAATGTCCATGTATTTTTCCATGGCGGGATCGACTACCAATTTTCCGTTCACTATCCAAGAATCTTTCCTGGCTGACAGGAATGAGTTCCTGAGGTCGCCCAATGAAGAAACGACTACGCATGAACCATTGGATTTTTGTTTGAGAAGCTGGGCTGTCTCAAGGAATTTGTTAAAATCTGTAAAGTATGTCTGTACAGTTTTGGGATCGTCTGTGCCAAGATATTTTTTGGCGAGGCTGCGGCGATAGAACATAGCGCCGGGGCATGCCTGCCATGACATACCATATACTTTGCCTTTGTATGAACCAACTTCTACCGGGTAGGCAAGAAGTTTGTCCTTGGCGGCTTCATAAACATCTGTGATGTCTAAGAGTTTTCCGGATTCAACATATTTGCGAACAAATGCTGATTCCAAGGCGATAATGTCGGGAACACCCTGACCCGTCTGTAAAACCGGGTCTAATTTAGCCTGGAACTGATCTGAGGGAGTTTGTGAATATTCAACCTCTACGCCAGGATGGGTTCCTTTGTAATAATTGTTGGTCATATTAGCCAACTCATCGGTAAACGACCAAATTACAAGTTTACCCGAATTTTTGTTTCCGCCACCACAGCCGACTATGCTAACCAGCATAACGACCACACCTAAAATAATAAGTGCTTTTTTCATCTCTTTTCCTCCAAAATAAATTTTCCCAACCTTAATTGGGCTTTTAGCTTAAAATACATATTACTAACAGTCAGTAAAAAAGTCAATACTATTTTTCATTATTTTATACGAATTTCGTTTTTAAGGATTTTTCTTACAAAACGCCCCGAAGGGGACAAAATATCGTCCGTCCAGCCCCCCTGGGCGTTACGGTCGGCATTATAAGCCAATACCCCCGAATCCTCCCCTTTATTGGTTACAGACCAATTTACCCATGAAATTCCGTATTTTTTAAGAAAAACCAGCCATTTTATGAATTCCTTCTCATATACCCCGCCGCTACCCGAAGACTGGGTAGTACCGCATTCTGTAACAAAGACAGGAATACCCTTTTCGACGGCAAATTTGGTCATATCCATGAATTCCTGCCCGTGCGTCCCGGCGTAAAAATGCAAAGTGTACATTATATTGGGGCTTTGGATGGGGTCAAGAGCCGCCGAATCCACGCGCTGGCTCCAAGAAGGCGTCCCTACAATAATGATATTGTCGGGGTCGTATTTCCTTATTTCGGCAATAACTTCCTCCGCGTAGGGTTTTATCGAGCCGCTCCATGTTACGTCGTCGCCGTTAGGCTCATTGCAGATTTCATACAAAATATTGGGGTATGAGCCGTATTTTTGAGCCATTTCGGCAAAAAATACGAGCGCCTCTTCCTTATACACATTGGGGTCACGGTCATGGTGGACGTGCCAGTCGATTATGACATAAATACCCAGTTTTATTGCCGCGTCCACCGATTCCTCAAGGGTGAATTTAAGGCTTCTTTGGGTGATATATCCGCCTTCCTTAAGATACAGGGCGGAGCGCCAAATTTGGATATTCCAGTCGTCTCTAAGCCAGCGTATGACATTTTCATTGGCGTATTTTCCCGCCCATTGCAGTCCGTGAGAACTCATACCTCTAAGCTGAATCTGGCGACCATTCTGATCCAGAAGTTTAGTACCTTCTACCCTGAGCTGACCAAAACGCTCTACAACCGTACGTCCCTGTTTATCCACGGAAAGCAGTCTGTCATTGATCTTGTCCTTGCACGAAACAGATAATATTGATGTGATAAAGAGAACGATTAAAACCGTAAAAATATTTTTTTTCATGATCTTCCCTTCTATAGTACTTGATGTTTTGGCTGTGAAACGATGTTTTTTATTTATACTATGTTTATTTATTGACTGTCAATTCAATTTTTTTCTAAGGAACTCAGCCACGAACCAAAGAGATAGAGAAGAATTCTACCACGAACCACACGGACCAACACGAACAGATGAGAGCGCTCCCTGAGCCTGTCGAAGGGAGCAAGGACGCTTCGACAGGCTCAGCGTCCACATGCTAACCACGAACCAACACGAACAAAAAAAGGGAGCAGCGAACACTACTCCCTTTTTCTATTCTCTTCTAATTACTTAATTCTGTTTTGTCCATACGTCGCCTATTCTATTATACGTTCCTATGCCACCTTCAAGATACTTTTCGCTTAAATCTCCGTCAAATGGTGACGTAAAAGTAGCCGAACCAATATCAACGCCCATAATAGAACCTAATTTGTCTGATATAATTGTTCCTTGAAACGTTACGCTGATAAGGCTGGCGCAATCGGAAAAAGCTCTAGCCCCAATACTGGCAACGCTTTCAGGTAGGGTTACGTCAGTAAGACTGGCGCAACCGTAAAAAGCTCTAGCCCCAATACTGGTAACTTTGCTTCCTATGGTTATGTCGGTAAGGCTGGTACAACCGAAAAAAGTCTCAAACCCAATACTGGTAACGTTGCTTCCCATGGTTATGCCGGTAAGGTTGGCGCAATCTTCAAAAACATTATCCCCAATTTTGGTAACGTTGCTTCCCATGGTTATGCCGGTAAGGTTGGCGCAATTTGCAAAAATCCCCTTCCCAATTTGGGTAACGCTGTTTGGAATAGTTATATAGTTAAGGCTAGTGCAATTTGCAAAAGCAAAATCCCCAATGCTGGCAACTTTGTTCGGTATAGTTACACTGTTAAGGCTGGCGCAATTTTCAAAAACAAAATCTCCAATTCTCGTAACGCTATTAGGTATTGTTATGTTTTTAAGGCTAGCGCAATCAAAAAAAGCCCAATCCTCAATGCTGTTGCCGGCGAAGGTACTTTCGGAAAGATCAAGGTTTACATATATCCCGGAATCCGCTATGTCAATTAATGCTTCTCCAAGGCTTCCTGCAGTATCGTAATCACCGCTAAGATCATTAACATTCAACTTTATGTTGTAAACACCGCTGCCTTTATCGGATAGATATGTTTTTAAAGCATCAATTGATATAAAAGTCTCTTCAGGCGATGTTTTCGGTATTAAAAGGGACGCTTTCCGTACAAGACCTTCAACATTTCCGAAAGAAGGCGCGTTAACCTGCAGAATAATTTTTAACTTCACAGTAGTTTCAGATCTGTAAATGTCATAATTATTAAATGCTTTCGTAAGATCGATTATTAAAACATTGCCGTATTTCTCCGCAACGTCAGCGTCAAGGACACCGTTGTGAAATATCGGGCGCTGTCTCCATAGTTCAACCGGATCATCGTTAATGTCTTCACCGCCCCAGATGATGTCCACATCGCTTTTCGGGTAAGAAGCGTTCGGCATTAAAATCGCAAGCTTTGTGGCTTTCCGGAACATTTCAATGTCATAACCTACATCTTCCGCGGGTCTATAAATTTGTGGTGCCTCGGGGGAAGCCCAGTCTAAGCCCTCGAATTTAATTCCGCCTATCGCCCAGCCTTTCTGATAAACTTGTCCACCCCAGACGTTATAGCCCTTGTCAAGCGGATATTCAATATATTCCTCCTCCCCAAGTTCCGGCGGTAATTTTAATACATCATCAATTTTATCATTGTTTTTTTTGTCACTGCCGCTTGAATCATCGCAAGCGATAAAAGATAAGCCGATTACCGCTATAATCGCGGCAATTGCTAAAAGGCTACGCCTTTTAGCTTGGAGTTTTGCTGTCGCAAAACTCCCACGTTTGTTTTTTTT
>Ga0268262_10005347_pt1 | contig 12783 bp, 17 predicted proteins | sample TergutNc150P3_FD_190354 | JGI IMG/M metagenome (GOLD analysis project Ga0268262, IMG submission 190354) | Nasutitermes corniger P3 segment gut microbial community from laboratory colony in Florida, USA - Nc150 P3 (SPAdes) (version 2) | ecosystem: Host-associated > Arthropoda: Insects >... | reverse complement strand
GATATTATAATTATTTTGGCAATCTCGTTATGTTTGCGGGTTATGAAATCATAGTCGGCAAGATAATAAGGCGATTTATATGTAAAACCTGTTGTATAGTCGGTTGGATCTCCGACAATGCGGAACATAAGAATATTTTTGCCTTTTTGCAGCAGATTGTTGTTTATGGGCACGATAACATCCCGCTCGTAGTGTTCTTCCGTAATATGTCCGTTTGCCAAATGCATTTCCTTTTTGATCAATGTCCCGTTCAGGTATATCTCCCAGTTGATGCCGATAGTCGCCAAATACAAACATGGAATTACCGGAATGTCGCCGTCCGATAAGGACGCGTCCATTGTAAAGGGAACCGCAAAAGTCCATTCCTTTTCCGGCCTTCCTCTTGGCGACAGAAAGATACGTTTCGGTAATCCCGGTAAACCAAGTCTGCGGATTACCGCGCCGTACCATTGTTCCCTGATCTGCCATGAGCCGTCCTGTAAATCGGGAGAAACTGCGTCGGAAGGGTTAAAATCAGCCTTAACATACAGCGGAAATTTCTGTAAATCGATATAAAACCGGTTGTTTTCCTGCGCTTGTGTCCCTGCGGTTAGTGAAAAAATAGATAAAACAGTTAAAAAGACGGAAAAGAACCTGGAATTCATAATAATTTGTCCTTAATGTACGAATTCGAATCCATTATAGGTCATAAATATATAAAATGTTGTTAATAATTATACATAGATTTTTTAAAAAACAATACTCCGTTGGAGTAAATTCTACCATAAAAAGGTAGGTAAAATTTTGTGATTTCCCGGTTAAAAGAGGGGAGCGGGTATCACATATAGAGAGGTTTTTATGAAAAAAACGAACAAATTATTGGGAATTATCACATTGGTAGCAGTAATTGGGATAATAGCTTGTCCCGAAGGAAAAAAAGAAGAAACCAAAGACCCCGAACTGACGGGACAAATAACAATCACCCCAGCCGGTCCGGTTACTACAGGAATTGAACTAACCGCAACATACAGCGGCGGGGCAGAAGACGTATCTTTCCAGTGGGCAAAAGACGGAACTAATATAGGGGCGACTTCGACAACAAACCCCTGTAAATATACGCCGACAGAAGCGGGAAGCTACACCGTAACCGTAAGCGCGCAAGGCTTCATTAGCAAAACCAGCGCCGCTGTTACTGTAACCGATCCAATTGTTGAGTGGCAAACCGGCAATGTCTGGTTACAAACGAAAGAAAGCAAATACGCTATTGTTGAAGATGAAGAAGAAGAAGTACCCGTAGCCGGCGACATTAAATCTGAATCGCCTACCGAATGGATTATTTACCGGTATGCAAACAATACGAATTTTGAACGAAAATCTAAAGTAACGCAAGCAACCGTAACCGTAACCGGATACACAGAAACTTATATAAAAAGGAACGGAAGGATCGAAGAAAAAATTACAACAGGTGTTTTGACTATTAATGGTACAGATTATCCGCTTAATGGTAATGTTAAAAATGAATATGAGAATACCGGTTTATTGGTCGCGAAATCTACATCTATAGATGCGGATACAGGAGAAGAACGAGTCAAAGATAACTCTCTTCAGTTGATCAGTGATAGCAACGGAATAAAAACATACAGTTCCGACGAAGGGTGGGCTCAATATGAATATAAGATTCAAAACGGTGAAATAATTGAACAAAAAACCATAATGACAAGTTCTTATTATACAATAAAATATACCCTTCCAACCAATGAAGTAATCCGCGCAAAGCTGCCTGATTTCAGATTAGAAACCATGACAGGCGATGGCAGTGTATATGATGATAGAAAACAAGAAGTTGAGGTGGTATCTGACACCGATTCAGTATTGGTTATTCGGGTAAAAACATTTTCAAAAAGCAATTGGGGTGTAAATCCACAGTTTGAGCTCTACGAACAATCCGATTTTACCTACACAAAATTTACCTTCCCATTTAATGAGACGGAAGAATAACGTACACGCAACGGTGTCAATCGCAAGTTAATTGTGATTGACACCGTTAAAAAAAGCGAATAGTAGTAAAAAAGGGAAAGAGGGAATTGTAAGACGGCGCATAGGTTTCTATTCGTCGTCTTTTTTATTTTTGCGATAAAGGACAGCATAAGACAGCCATATCATACACTTGCTGCGCTTCTTTGATTGCGAGTTTTGCCATATCTTCGCTGGGAGAAAGTTCATCAGGATAACGGACAGTTACTCCATAAGGGGTCAAATGAGCGCATTGACTTGTTATTTTGGCAAATGAAGCATCAGCATCTTGGCACATTTTACATTTTGTGCATAGCGTAACCACTCGGCTGCTATTTTATATTCGCTCATATAAAACCATTCCCTTTTTTGCTATTGTACGTTCAAGCGTAGGCTGTGTACTGCGCCTTTCAAAATGGGATTTGTAATTGGCAAGTATGTCTACAGGGGTATAGTTTGTATCGCACATATATTCGTATATTTTCTGCATTGTCAAAATAGGGTTTTCTGAGCCGTCTTTTAGTACGACATAAAAATCATAATCAGAATTTTTATGCGGCGTACCATAAGCATAGGAACCAAATAAAATTATTTTCTCACATTCATCGCCTACAGTTGAAAGGATATTGTCTTTTACCGCTAAAATATTACTATTTACCATACTTCAGTATAAGCCGAAAAAATCAAAAAAGTAAAGGCTAGCGAATTGCCCCATAAATCAAATCAACCAAAACGCCGCCGACAAACGCGAATACTACCGTAAACAAAAGATAGAAAAAAAAGTGTTTTACGCCAAGTACGATTTTTAACGCGCCTAAGTTTGTTATTTTAGTAGCAGGTCCCGTAATCATAAATGCCGCCGCGCTGCCCATGCTCATGCCGTTGCGAAGCCATGTTTGAAGGAGCGGGATGGTTCCGCCCCCGCACATGTACAGGGGGACGCCTATGGTAGCGGCCATTAATATGGCGAAGCCGCGTCCTGCGGGGGTAGTGCCGCCGAAAAGCCTTGCGAAGCCTTCGGGGGGAACATAGCGCTGAAAAAGGGCGGAAAGTAATACGCCGATTAGAAAATATCCGGCGGTTGCTTTTACATTGCGGGCGAAATTTTTAAGAAAGCGTAATACAGGATTTGGGTCGGTATCTTTGTTTGTGGGGGCGGCAAGACCGGAAAAATTAAAAAATTGTTTGTTTTTGAAAAAAAGCCTTATCACCGCTCCCGCGGCAATGCCGCACAAAAAGCAGACAACAAAACGTATAACAAGCGCGTCCACCCTAAGAGCGGCGCTGTAAAAAAGAAGTTGCGGGTTTAACAAAATGGAACTCATCATGAAGGCGGCAAGCCAGTCTTCTTCCATTCCCTTTTCGGCGAATGACGCGGCTATCGGGATTGTGCCGTACATGCACAGGGGAGAGGCAATCCCCAAAAGCGACGCGGGTATGACGCCGAGGAAGCCCAGTTTTTTTTCACGTAAGCGCGAAAACATTTCGTGGATTTTTTCTTTGCCGAATACGGAAATAAAAGAACCGAGCGCCATTCCAATCGCCCAGTACCCGAAAATCTGCTCAAATTGAATCGAGAAATAATACCAAATGTAAATATATTCGCGCTTTAAAACTTCAACCATCAATACGGACTAACCTGTACGTTTTGCTTCCCAAACCGATTTCTTCCGCGTGTTTTATCGTTAAAAGACCGTTCCTTGATTCTATCCGTTCGATAAGGTCTTTGCCGTCTTTTGCCTTGTATACAAGATCGACGCAGGCCTGATCAAGGGCGACGGGGTCAAGAGAGGCGAGTATGCCGATGTCAGCCATTGTCGGGGCGGCGGGTCTGCCGTTGCAGTCGCAGTCAACTGATAGGTGGTTCATCACGTTGATGTAAAGAATTTTTCCCTTGTTAGCGTCGGCTACCGCTTTGGCGGCTTCCGCCATTGATTCAAGAAAGTCATTTTGTGCGCCGCCAAAGCCGCTTTTGGCTTTTCCTGCCGAATGAATCCATGACTTGCCGGCTGATGACGCGTAACCGATGGACATATTTTTCAACGCTCCGCCGAAGCCGCCCATTCCATGTCCCTTAAAATGGGACAGCACAATGTGAAAATTAAACTCTTTAAAACGTGCGCCTACAATGTCTTCTTTTAAATGTTTGCCGCCTGTTACGGGAATATTAATCTCAGACTTTTCGTCCATAATCACAACCGGCGCGATTGCCGTAAAACCGTGATCTTTCGCCACCTGATAATGGGCGGCGGTATTCGAGCGTTTTGCGCCGTAAGCGGTGTTGCACTCAACAATGGTGCCGTTCACTTTCTGTACAAGATTCTTGATTAGCAAAGGTGAGAGAAAGTGAGGATTGCCCGGCTCTCCGGTGCTTATTTTAACCGCCACTTTTCCGCTTGCCTTGAGTCCCAGTGCGTCATAAACCGCCAGTAAACCTTCTGGAGTTATTTTGTCTGTCATGTAAACAACAGGCGTACCCGTCGGCTGTTCTGCCTGCGGAGTGGGGCGCGTCGGCTCCTGTGTTTTCGGTTTCTCCTGCGCCTCAGCGCGTAAACAGCCGATAACCAATAAAGCGCATAAAACCACGGCGGTTAAAAACAACGCCGCTATTTTTTTACTTTTCATAACATCCTCCGTTAGGGCGGGATTATTTATTTCTAATAATTCTCATCACTATTTGCGCGGAATGTTTGGCCGCGATGGGCAGAAATTCGTCAAAGCTTAACGGCGACTGCGTACCCGCAATATCAGATAACGCGCGGATTACCAAAAATGGGACGGAAAAAAGATGACAGCAATGGGCGATAGCGGCTCCTTCCATTTCCACCGCGTCTACATCGGGGAAAATACGGCGCACCACGTTTATGCGCTCAGGTTCATGCATAAAAATGTCGCCGGAGCCAATCATACCGCGGCGGTGGGTGAAAGAGGCGGGAAGAATATTTTCCGCTTTTAATTCATCGACGGCGTTTTCCGCGATTTTTACAAGTTTTTCATCAGCCGGAAAAACTTGAGGCTGACCGGGAAGCTGGCCGGGCTTGTAATTAAAAGCGGTTACATCGACATCGTGGTAAAGAAGTCCGGTGGATATAACAGCGTCGCCGACTTTCAAATCTGAATGAATGCCGCCGGCGGAACCGGTATTTATTATGCAGTCCGGAGAAAATTTTTGAATTAGCAGGGCGCAGCCAACAGCGGCGTTTACTTTGCCGATGCCGCAGCGCAGTATCGTTACATCCTTCCCTTCTATTTTTCCGGTAAAGAATTCAAATATTCCGATTTTTTCTTTTGTAAACTTTCCCATGATTTCGCAGAGAAAAGTCACTTCTTCTTCCATCGCCCCGATAACGCCGATCATAATATCTCCATATATAATTATTTACGCTAATTCAAAAGTATTCAATCCTTTTATGTAAGCGAAAAATATTCGCTTATCGGGCGGCGCCATTCGTTTTCAGTATCTTTAGGTTCCCATTCAAATATTTTCTTAATAACAAATTCCCTTGTATCAAGAGGATTGGTATAATGAATTATTCCAAAACGCCCGCCGCCGATGTAACAAACGCTGTCATTGTGTTCCAATTTTTCCGATTCGGCAATCCGCGCAAGCACACAGTCAAAATGTACGGGGCGGCCCGTATCTTTATCTGAGATTGCCGTAGTAATATCTTTTATTTGCTTTCCGCACCAGGCGCAGTCGGGAGTAGTGATGGGATTGGCGGGCAGTTCCGGCGTTGTCCACTGAGGCCGTTCATACATGCCTATTTTGCCCTTATCTGATTTTCCGTCAAAAAATAAACTTTCCTGATCATTTGCCGAGGTATGTTTCTTTAAATGTCTTTGAGGATCGTCTCTCCGTCCGGAGAAACGCTGACGATTTTTTCGGTTATTTCCGCCTTTTCCGTTGCCGCTCATAACGCCCGCCTTCATGGGTAATTTCCATAATTTCATTGCTCAGTACAAGAGCCAGTCTTTGTATGGCGGCATGCAGGTAATTTTCGTCATTTACGCGCTGCCGTAATACTTCCAGCCTGATGTCAGGCATTTTGGAATTCAAAGCCTGTTCTAACATCATACACTCTCCGTGAAGGCTGACGCAAGATGAATACATGAATTATTTTTGACAAACATAACGTCAAAACGAATTGCCATATTACTATATTTTCGATTTTCTGACAGAAAATACTTAGCGGTTTTGATGATTTTATTCTGTTTTTTGTTATCAATGCTGTATTGCAGGTTTTCCATGCCAAGCGCAGACCAGGCTTTTACCTCAACAAAGACGATTGTTTCACCGTCAAGGGCGATAATATCGATTTCTCCCGTTTTTGACCTGTAATTTTTATTGATTATTTTCATTCCCGCAGTTTCAAGAGCGGCGGCAGCCTTCTCTTCCCCCACTTTACCCAATCCGGCGCTATTAGGCATAATCAGCCGGATCTATCGCCTGCTTAATAAACAATGTTCTTTGTTCCAAAAGATCGATAATTGCCATACTTCCGGTGCTAAGGGCGTTTCCTTTCCTGTCCGTCAGCATTTGGACTTTTGGCCGCATCGGAACGTCAACGTGTATGCTTACAACCCGCGCCAAAGAGCTGTCATTAAGGCGGACAATTGAACCGATAGGGTAAATCCCCATTATTTTGGTAAACGCGATAATTACGGCAGGATCAAAACGGCGCGCGTTATCAGAAAGCAGATTCCTTACCGCCTGATAACCAATCATGGGATTCCTGTAGGATTTCTTGCTGACCATTGCTTCAAACGCGTCGGCTACCGATACAATACGGGCGCCAATATCAATAGCCTGACCTACAAGTTTGCCGGGATACCCCTGACCGTCCCACCGCTCATGGTGCTGCAGGGCGATTAAATTTACTTCGTGGGGGCCGAATAATTCTTTGGTAACTATTTTTGACGTGTGCAAAGTATGGCTTTTTATCTGTTCAAGTTCGGCTTCGGAAAGGCCGCCTTTTTTCTCCGTAATGCCTTTGGATAACCTTAACATACCGATATCATGGAGTAACGCCCCCGCGACGACATTATGTATTTTATGGTTAGGCAGTCTAAGTTCCTGGGCGGTTAACGCGGAAAGAATCGCGGTATTAACTGAGCTTTTTGCCAATTCATTGCCTGAAACTTCTCCGCCAAGAATAAAGCCCACAAAACTGTCCGGGTTCTCCCGTAAATCCTGAAGCAATCGAATGGAGATATTATCGATCGCGCGCATTTCCGTATCTGTTCCGGATTTTAAACCGGTAAACAAAGCGTTTAGTTTATCTATAATGGTTTTATACTTTCTGTACGGACTGGAATTGTGACGGACATCGCTTATGGAAAATTTGATATTTGCTTTTTTTGAAGGCTTTTCATCTTCTGCAGAAACTTTTTTTGAAGGAGTTTCCTCCGGAATATTTTCTTCAGGAAGATTTTCTTCCTCTTTGCTTATTGCTTCTTTTATTTGTTCTTCCAATACTTTTATTATTACTTCGCTTGATTCATCCTTTAAATTCAACTTATGTTTAGTTTCAATTATTTCTCCTTCTGTTCTGACATATTCAATACCCCAGGTGTTTAAAATGTCAATTTCTTTCTGGCGAAGAGGAACATTGGCGGATACAAGCATATATTCACCTTCTGAATACACCGGCGCGGAGAAAACCTGTCCAGGTCTGAGGTCGCTGGTATTTACGACATTCATTCTAACTTCCTTGGGGAATTAATATTGATAAATTTACAGTTCCCCTTATAAATTTCGGCTTAAAATAATGAGGTGTAAAGAAGATTTACAAGAATATTTATTCGGCGTCCGCGGTACTGCCGACGGCTGCGGCAGTAGCGCCGGTAACAGGCACATGCGCGCCCTTGGAACCTTTCTTGATAATAAGTTCTTTAATTTTCGCGCCCTTGCCGATTTTTTCACGGATATAGTAGAGTTTTGCCCGTCTGACTTTTCCGGGGCGCACTACCTCAACTTTAACGATACGCGGTGAATGAAGCGGGAAAACCCTCTCTACGCCTACGCCGTAGGAGATTTTCCGCACGGTAAAGGTTTTCCCAACTTTGGAATTTTTCATGGCGATAACAAGGCCTTCGTAAACCTGAACGCGCTCAGTTTTACCTTCAATAATTTTAAAGTGAACCTTAACAGTATCTCCAACTTTGAATTTGTCGGGTTCTTTTTTCATTTGGTCGGCTTCAATGGCCTTAATCTCGTTCATCTCTCTCTCCTTAAAAACCATTCAACTATCAGGTTGACCAGTCAAACGGTCTATTATTTTAATAATTTCATCGCTGAAAACCCTGCTTCCGTCTGGAGCCGGTTCTCTGCCCCGCCGTATCAAGTCCGGTCTTTGACGCAGGGTTTTTTCAACCCGCTTTTCAAGCCGCCAAAGACGTATCTGTTCATGATGCCCGGACAGTAATACTTCAGGAACTTTCATTGTATCAAAAACTTCAGGTCTTGTAAACTGGGGATACTCCAAAAGTCCGCCGGAAAAGCTTTCTTCGTCAAGTGATTCCGCGCAAATAACGCTTTCCACAAGACGGTAAGTTGCGTCAATTACCGCCAATGCCGCCACTTCGCCGGAAGAAAGAACATAATCGCCCACCGAGATTTCATCGTCCACGTAATGGTCGATTATCCGTTGATCAATACCCTCATAACGCCCGCAAATCAGTATTAATTCCTTTTCAGCCGCCAATTCGCGGGCAAGTTCCTGATTAAATTGGCGGCCTGAGGGGGAAAGATAGATAACGCGCGGTTTTGCGGCGGCATTTTCCGGGGGAAGTACGCTTTTAATAGCCAAATCCAGCGGTTCCGGCAGCATGAGCATCCCCGGACCGCCGCCGTAGGGCGCGTCATCGCAGGTTTTGTGCTTGTCTGTTGCAAAATCGCGGATATTTACAGCCTGATACTCGATAATTCCACGTTTTATTGCCTTTGCCATAATGGAATTGGCAAAAAAAGTGTCGGTAATTTCAGGAAATAATGTTAAAATAGTGTATTTCATTCTAAAATCCAATAAATATTGGCTTATTTGCCCTCTCGACTTTGTATATCATTATTGAAATTATATCTTTTCTATGTTAATCTTATATCCCAGTGTATGTAATACACTAGTAAATGTCCTGAAATTTATTCTTTCAGCGTTTTTAGTTCTTATTTTTTGTATTATTGTTGGGGATACTCCCGCTTTTTTTGCCAGTTTTCTCACGGAAATATTTTCAGATTCCATTTTCTCCAGTACAAATTCCGATAAAAGAAAGTCGTTATATTCTTTTTCGAATTTTGCCTTCCTTTCAGGGTTACTGTTAATAAATTTATCAAATGTACTTTCCATTATATTTTTCCTCCATTCCTTTCCAAATAATCTTGCCTATATTTCATAGCCAATTCTTTTTCATTTTTAGGTAATTTTTCTGTCTTTTTCTTAAAGCCATTTGTTATAATTATTTTCTTCTTATCAGTGAAAAACGATAAATATCTGTCGGTTTTAGGCTTAAACGCATAAATACCGTCCCCTTCATTTCGGAATTTTTTTATATCATATATTTTTCCAATATCCCCCATTTTCTTTGCCAAAACAAGAAATTTATCCTGAAAATCATCTGTTGAATCACAAAAAAAGTCATAAGCGACGCTTTTCCCATTTTTGTCGTAATACCATTCCAGAATAAATTTTTCTCCTGAATATATGGTACAAGATTCATTATCCATAAATAAACTGTATCATATATTTGATACAATATCAAGCATTGTATATATCACTCTGTTAATTGTATGTCAATTAAAAATCATGTTTCACTCAGATTTAGCCTGCTTTTGAGCTGTTTTACAAGTTTTTACCTCTATTGACCGCCATTTGCATTACCTGATTGGTAAAGCGCATCTTTTGCTTCTTCAAATTGTTGTTTGACAAACTTGATTATTCTGCCTTCCAATTCAAGTATAAATTCATCAGTATTTGCGGTATTTGGAATAGGCGTTCTTATAACTGTTGCAGGTTCAAATAGCTGATATGCGTCTATATGTAAAACCTTAGCAAGTTTTAATATTGTATTGTCGCTGACCCACATTCTACAGCCTTCAATATCGTTGATTGTCTGGGATGAAAGATTGGCTGCTTCTGCAAGTTTTTCCTGAGTTAAGCCGAGAATTTTCCGCTGTTTCTTAATATTGAGTGAAAGTGTCCTCCTTAAATCATTCGGTTCATCAAATTTTTTCCTCATTTATCAAATTTAGGGTATTAACAAGCATTTACAACTTGTTATTTACAATTTATTGTACTTGCTATTGACAAGTTTAAAAATTTAGGCTATATTAGAAAAACAATGGAGGAGAATATGAAAAAGGGAATTATGACGGTTATTTCGGTAATTTTTATTCTTGGGTTAATTGGGTGTGTCAGTTATGGTCATACTCAAGCAGTCAGGAACGAAACTGGTTTTACCGTTACAGAAGTATACATTAGAGATACAGGTACTACCGATTGGGGCAACGTCAGAAACGTACAAGCCCGTAGAGACTCAGAAGGACGAGTAATACGTTATGAAGATGGATCAGTTGCATATTGGGACAGAACTAATATGAATCATGGCACACAAATTTCTTTTTTTAACGGTGGTTATTCTGAAACACCTGACAAAGTAGGAAATAAAGATATAGCAATTAAAGATAGTAACGGTCTGCTTTATATGAAATATAATATTCCGATTACCTTTACATCGAAAAAATATTCTTTATTTGGACTTGGACAGGAAGAGACATTAGCTACATCAGCCCCCATTACTTTTACCGAAAAAGATAGGCTTCCAATGCTTTATGTGGTAAATCAAACTGGATATCCATTAACTTTAATTTCTCCTGTTAAAAATTCTATTAACGATAAAGGAAGAGTTCAATTTCAACCGATGGAGGTGAATCGAAGTATAGATATTATTTACAGCATTGGACAAGCCCAATATACCGAGCAAGTAACTATGAAAAATGAAGATACTACTGTTAATTTAACAAAAAGACCGGCAACACTTACTATAACGAATAATGTAGGCGCTACAATTAACAATATTTTTCTACGTATTCCTGGCAGTCCTAGTTGGATAGGTGGAAATATAGTTATAAGAGGCGGTACTGTACAATTAGGTGCAGCTGGAGGGGCGCAAACACAAGATATTAGTGGAAGTATAGTAAATAAAGACAGCATGAAAATTTGGCTTGGGAATATTCCGATTTCAGGTAATATTTTTGATATAAGGCTTGTTGATGTTCAAACAAATGAATACATAAAAAGAAATGTTCAAATTACAAATGATATGACTTTGAATTTTACTCTAGCAGATAAAAATTAAGAACATTTTGTTATTCTTTTTATGTGTATGGGGGCTGTCCAATAAATTTGAATTTTACAACGAACTACACGAAGGAATGAAGAGATCTACCACGAACCACACGAACAAGGAGCGAACCTAGGGAGCAAAGAGATTTACTACAAGTATATGCATAGTAGAGAGATAGAGAGCTCAAGGGTTCTTGCTCCAAGGCATGCGTGAAGCTATACGATAAGATAACGAACAAAAACTCCTTTAACCTTTGCTCTCGTCTGACGCTAATAAATGTATTTTACGCACGTCTATCTAGGTTCGTGTTGGTTCGTGTGGTTCGTGGTAAAAATTCTTCTTTCATTCTAAAATCCAAAGCTCTTTAAGTACCACTTTGCCTTTCTGCGGGCAAATCTCAGAAAAAAACTCTTTCCTAAAAGGAACCAGCCGTTTTTCGCCGTTGGAAAGCTTAATTTCCGCCAGTTCCCCACCGCCGCCTTCGATTATATCGGTAATAGTACCGATAATTGCCTCGCTTGCGCTTTTTTCCCCTTCCGCGCCGGACGAAATAACCTGTAGCCCTTTTAAATCTTCAATGTAAAACTCATCATCGCCCAAAGGAGCGGCTTGCTCGCGTCCGGCGATTAATTGCGCCCCGTTCAGGGTTTTTGCTTTTTCGGGGCTGTCAATTCCGGCAAAACGCATCAGTACTGGGGGCGAAGCGGGGGCAATTTCTTCAATTTGAAGAGCCTGCTCTTTGCCGTCCTTGCTGATTACTGCCGATTTTAATTTTAGCAGATGACCGATTTCTCCAGAACAGGAATTTACTTTTACAAAACCTTTAACGCCAAAAGGAGCCCCAACCAGTCCAATAATGAACTTTTCGGTCATTTATGGTTTCAGTCCAATATTTCCAGTACTGTGTGTTTACCGGTTCTTGCGCTTGCCGCCTGCAGCACGGTCCTTATCGCCTTCGCAATGCGCCCGTGTTTGCCGATTACTTTGCCTATATCTTTTTCAGCTACCCGCAGTTCCAGAATAGTGGATTTTTCGCCTTCTACAATATTTACCTGCACTTGTGAAGGATCGTCCACAAGGGATTTTGCAAGATATTCAATCAAATCTTTTTCCATTGTATTACCTTTGCCCATTACGGGCATGTATCTGTCTATTTGTTATTTTACGGAAACATTCTTTTTATTGAAGAGACGGCGTACCGTATCGGAAACAATTGCGCCTTTTGCAAGCCAGGCTTTGGCTTTTTCCGTGTCAAAAACAATCTGCTTGTCTTCCGCTTCGATGGGGTGATAGTAGCCAAGTTCCTCAATGGTTTTTCCGTCTCTTGGCGCTTGTTTGTCCATAACAACAATGCGGTAATAAGGCCGCTTTTTTGTTCCAAATCTTTTGAGCCGTATTGTGGCGCTCATAAAAAGTCCTCCATAGTCTGACAGTTTGAATTGGGCGGCAGCT
>Ga0268262_10005346_pt1 | contig 12784 bp, 11 predicted proteins | sample TergutNc150P3_FD_190354 | JGI IMG/M metagenome (GOLD analysis project Ga0268262, IMG submission 190354) | Nasutitermes corniger P3 segment gut microbial community from laboratory colony in Florida, USA - Nc150 P3 (SPAdes) (version 2) | ecosystem: Host-associated > Arthropoda: Insects >... | reverse complement strand
GCATTTTGCAGACAAAGTCCCCAAACTAGAACTGCCCCGCAATGCGGCTATCAGATTTATTTTCCCCAATGCTCCAATAAAATCAATAAAAGCGCACAACGGCAAAAAAATGCAAGCCTGGTGCGACCTTTTTTTTATGGCTGATGGAGTGAGTTTTGATTTGGAAAACCCAGACATAAAAGGCATAGAAGAAAGCTCCAAACTAGTGGCAGAATTAATAGATGCAGAAATAGAAAAAGGTATAAAATCCGAAAATATTTTCCTCGTAGGTTTTAGCCAAGGTGCAGTTTTGGCTCTGCACACCGCAATACTTTACCAAAAAAAACTTGCAGGAGCGGCTTGTTTATCCTCCCATTATCCAATGACAAACACAATACATCCAAACGCAGCAAACGCAAAATTCCCAATATTTTTCGGTCATGGAACTCACGATGATGTTGTGCCAATAGCCCTTAACGAAAAAACTTATGAATTTTTCAAATCAAATGGGAATCCTATTGATAGGCACACTTATCATAATATGTGGCATACCGTGTGTTTGGAGGAGTTGAAAACGCTGGGGGAGTGGATTGTGAAATTTATGTGACCTTTTCTATATTCTACATAAATAATCAAAGGGGTTTTTATGATTTTTCTATACATCGTTGCTGCTTTTCTCGCTTTATTTCTTTTGATTTGGGTTTTATCCAAACGTAGAATTGTGGCGCCTAATGTTGTGCATATAGTGCAGCAGGGCAAAAAAACCATTTCTTACGGTTCTGGCAAGCCGGCTGGCAATGTGTATTATAAATGGCCTAGCTGGATGCCTATCATAGGCATAACTGTTCGCGAATTGCCAGTATCCAACTTTGATTTGGATTTGACAGAATACGATGCTTACGACAAAGACAGGTTGCCGTTCAAAGTGGATATCAAAGCATTCTTTTCCATTGCCGATACCAACATAGCGGCGGCCAAAGTGGGGTCATTTGAGGAGCTAAGAGTACATTTGTCGGGTATAGTTCAAGGCGCGGTTCGTTCAATACTTGCTAAATCCGATTTGGAAACCATAATGAGCGAGCGTTCCCAATATGGCGAAGCATTCACAAGTTCTGTTATAGCAAACCTTATGCAATGGGGCGTTCAATGCACTAAAAACATAGAGCTTATGGATGTTAGAGACGCATCTGGTTCACGGGTTATAGAAAACATAATGGCAAAGAAAAAGTCGGATATTGAAAAGGAATCCCGCATAGTAGTGGCAGAAAACAATCAAAAGGCTTCTCAGGCAGAAATAGAGGCAAAGCAAATAGTTGAAGTTAGACAAGCAGATGCATTTCAGAAAGTTGGCGAGAAAAAAGCAGAGTCAGAAAAAAACGTGGGAATAGCTCAGGAAAAATCCAAACAGGAAGTGCAAGAAGAAGCTAAACTCACAAGAACAAAGGAAATGGCTGTATTTGAGGTAGCTACGGTTCGCAAAGCCGAAATTGAAAAGAAAGCGGTAGTAGTTAATGCCGAAGCAGAAAAGGAAGCCGCAATAGTCAAGTCCGAGGCTAATCGCCAAAGCGCGATAGTGATATCGGAAGGTGAAAAAACATCTGCCGAAAACATTGCCTCTGCAACCAAAGCCAAAGGTTTTGCTAATGCCGAGGTTATTCAAAAAACCAAATCAGCGGAGGCAGAAGGCATTAAAGCAACCAGCTTGGCAGAAGCCGAAGGCGAAAAAGCAATGCAGTTGGCATCTGTAACGGCACAAAAAGAATTGGCAGCAGCCATAGGCGAAAATCAAGGCTATCAACAATACCTAATAACAATCAAACAAGTAGAAGCACAGCAGGCAATAGGAATTGAGCAAGCAAAAAATATAGGACACGCAGATATAAAAATCATAGCCAATGCCGGAACCATAGAAGAAGGAATAGGTGGCGCAACAAAACTTTTTTCTTCCAAACTAGGTCAAAACATAGCCGCAACTCTTGAAGGTTTGGCGCAAACAGATTTAGGTCGTGCTGCATTGGATAAGGTTTTGTCAAAGGGAAAAGAGAAATAATGTGAATTATTTCCTGCCCGATGCGCCCATGAACTTGCAAAAGATATTTTCTATATTGATAATATGATTATTGCGGATTTATGCAAAAATTATTTGAACAAAGCCATTCAACCTCCGCTGTATTTTTGGAGAGATAATACTGGAAATGAAATTGATTGCATTATAGACAATGGCTCCAATATAAAAAGCATTGAAATAAAATCATCTTCCACAATTTCCTCTGATTTTTTCAAAGGTTTGAATTTTTATAAAAACCTAAACAAAACAAGCGAACCATATTTGATTTACGGCGGAAAAACTAATTCTAGCAGGAATAGCGTTGAAGTGGTTAGTTGGAAAAATACTTTGCTTTTTCTCCTTGCTCTTTCCATCGCCTTTGCCGAAGATTCTTTGAGAATTTCTAAAATTTATGTAGAAACAAAGAATGTTTTTGACGATGCCGTAACTCATACTTCAGCAGAAGAAAACTTGTATAAAATAGGGAATATAATTCATATAAAAACCAAGGAATCCGTCATTGGCGCAAGGCTTCCTTTTAAGGAAGGCGATACTGTTTCTTATGCGGAAATACAAGAAGCAGAAAAAAATTTGCGAGCTTTGCCCTATATTAGCGATGCTAATATAGAAGCGAAAAAAGATTCGCTGGGCAATACGGATTTATATATTGAAACAAGCGATAACTGGACTTTTGCTCCTGAGGTTTCACTTGGGAAACCAGGCGAAGAATGGCTTTGGGCGGTTGGATTGCTGGAACACAATCTGCTCGGTTGGGGGCATACCATAGGTTTCTTTTTCAGGCACGAAGAAGATAGAGACCTAAAATACTTGCTTTTCAAAACCGAAGATTTCTTTACTCCATACCACAGATTCTCCTTTACCTTAAGCGAAAACTCAGATGGATTTGAACGCAGCTTGGGTTTAAGTTACCCATTCATAAGCCAAGCAAAAAACCAGTGGGCATACAATGCGGAAATGCTCTGGTCAAAGCGAGATGAATACTATTTAGAAGATTTGAGGGAAGATTCCCTATCTCTATGGCTCTTGCGCTCATTTGGCGGCGCATCGTTTAAAACATATTTGGGAATGGGGTATGATTTTCATAGCATTAAGAATTGGATGAAAGATTCTAGATTAGGTTTTTCCATAGCGGCAAGCCGCATTCGTTTGGAGAAAAAATATAATTTGCACAGAGTTAAATGGGCAGAGGATGCGGAGAGAGGTTATTATATTAAAACTACTGTTGCCAAAAATTTTGAAGAATTGCAGGCGAAAAATGAGGATTGGTATTTTGAGCACGTTGTAAATTTATCCGCTGGAACAAAAAAGCATAACTTTTTGGCAAGGGGGAGAAATTCATTTTATTATAATAAGGACTCTCTTGGAGATATGCGCAGTCTTTTGTTTGGCGAATATATTCTCAAACCCTGTTTGGAATGGTCTTCGGTTTTGAGCGCGCAAATAGAATCCTGGCGTGGCTCTTTCCCTCGAGAGTTTTATTTAGACGGCAATTCAATTTTTCCAGGCTTTCCTGCACACTATTTAGCAGGCACAAATACCTTTGCCTTTAAGGCAGAGCAGAGATATTTTCCAGGCTTTGAAATTCTAACACAAATCCCATCTTTTACCGCCTTTTTAACAGCCGGAGAAGCAACCGACAGATTGCACGCTTTTGAGCCGAGAGATTTGCTGTATATGGCGGGGATAGGGTTAAGAGTTTCTTCTTCCAAATCGGTACAGGGCGTTGTTAGTCACATAAACTTGTCTTGGCCTATAAATGGCGAACTCGGCAATGGTTTTGTGCCGAGATTTTCTTTTATAGGGAAGTTGGAATTGTAGCTTTACTTTTTTATATTTAACTATATAAAATCTTTTATGCAGCGAACATTGGCAAAACATCTGTATCTGTCTATATAAAAACCAGCTAAATTTAGCGAGTTATTAATACTTTTAAAATATCTAAAATGAACAGAACCAAATTCAATTCCTTCAGTTGCGCTCCAAAAGCCTGCGACTATTTTATTTTCGTTAAAGCCGCCGGTATATTCTCTGTAATATCCACCGGGCAAAGCGGTAAAGCCAAATTCATCTGTTCCTTTGTTTGCAACCCAAAGAGCGCTATTTGCCTTCAGTACAATTCCGGCGCAATCGCTACATCTGCTCGTTGCTTCAACAAAATTTTTCAGATATGTAAAATCGTAATCGTCTGGTAAATGCCAACCAGACGGGCAAACAGTTTTTGCTGTTTCCCAATCATACAATTTACCAAAAATTTCGCAATTATCTGGGTTATCATCATAGCATCTAGAATTCGGAGCATCATAATTCAGATTTTCAGCCATCCATGTTTGCTCGCCTATAATTACATATTTGTACGTTTTGCCGTCTCGTTCATCGGCAAATATTTCCTTGTCTTTAACAACTCCATCATAGCAATATTGAATGGAATGATCATAGTTGCTGTCTTGGCATCTATGAAAAATATTTTTTATGTTGCCGTTTTCACAGAATTGAGTAGATGTATTATACTCTTTTCCGCCACATTTATCAACATAAAAAACTTCTTTGCTTTCATACCCTCCGCACCCTAAAAACAATAGGATAGGTATAATAAATAAAACTTGGAACTTTAACATAAATCCTTCCTATGCCATTAAATCTATAACATTCCCTCCGTCTAGTTTCAACGGGTGCCCAGCCGGAGTGTTGGTTTCTGGTTGCGATTCTTCTTTTTGTTTTTTTTTCTGCTGCTCTCGCTTATTGCCGCCACCATCAGGATTCACTGCCTCCGAGCCATCGTCTTTTTGAACGGTGTTGTTTTTCAATTCTTCTAGACGTTGCATTTCGGTGGTGGATTTTATAATATTGCCAAAAGCCTTTCCCTGTTCGTGCGAGCGCAATTCAGACAGCGTGTCTGAGCGTTGTACCAAATCTTGATTTTGTATAGGTGGCAGCATAAAAAATCTCCTTGGCGGGTGTTACATTTTCAACATCAATTTGGCTTTCAGTTTTAACATAGCTTTGGAATGAATTTGCGAAACGCGCGATTCCGTTAAGTTCATTGCAACTCCAATTTCTTTTAGCGTTAATTCTTCGTAGTGATATAGAGCTATTACCTGCCTTTCATTTTCTGGCAGTTCATGCAAGGCCTTTTCCAAAATTTTCTTTGTGTCTTCAAAACCAAGCCTGTCTAAGGGATTTTCTGCATCTTTGTCTTCTATGGTGTCTATAAGGCTTATATCTTGAGATTCTCCGTAGTTGTTGGAAATAGTTTCGTTTAATGAGACTATGGTTGTTGGGGCAACCTCGCTTAAAAGCTCTTCAAATTCAGCCGGTTTTAAATTTAAGTGTTCCGCAACTTCGCTGTCGTAAGGAGTGCGCCCCATTTCCTTTTCAAGTTCCACATAAGCATTTTTTACCATTTTGGATTTCTGCCTTATTGAGCGCGGAATCCAATCTTGTTCTCTGAGGTCATCTAGAATGGCTCCTCTTATTTTGTGAGTTGCATAAGTTTCAAATTTCACGTCTCTAGCAGTATCAAAAGATTCAACTGCTTTTATCAATCCCATTACGCCAGTGCCTATCAAATCGCCTAATTGAACGCTTTTTGGCAGGTTTATAGCCATTCTCTGCGCCGTATATCTCACAAGAGGCGTGTATTCAGCGAGCAGTTTGTCTCGTGCTACCGTGCTGCCGTTTTTGTATTCAGTCCAAAGAGCTTCTATTTCCATTCTATTTCCCCTGTACTTGTGCTTCTTCTTGTTCTTTTGCTTGCTCTTGAGTTTTTAGCCAGGCTAGTTCTTCGGCACTTGGTTCTGTTACGTGGTAAGAGAGACCTCCTTCCACTCTGTCTACATTTTTCTCCCTTGCATCCATTAAAATTGTTTTTAGAAAAGTGTCTACCAGCATAACGAACAATATCCAAAAAATTCCGCTTAACACAATGGCTTTCACAAGAGCAAAAGCAATTTCCCTGAATGATATAATAGGACTTAAAAGCAAGTCTATTAAAAATATAATCCAAAACACCACTATCACAATGGTTTTGGTGACTGCATGAGTAATCTTTCTGAGTTCCATATTCTTTTCTCCGTTATTTCAACAACCACTCCGCTATAAGTTCTTTTTCTGCGCTAACTATGTTGTCGGGACCTTGCCCGTTGCTAATATAAGAAAGCGGTATTTCAAATTTCAAGGGTAGCCACAGCAGGGCACCCGGTTCGCAAGATTCATCTTGTTTTGTGAAAATTATGCGGTTTGCTTTTAAGGTGGCATAAATCTCCACAGCTTTTTCCAAATCGCGGTTACGCATATTGAGCGGCAAAACCAGATGCATTTCGTCTGGGTGAATGGCTTCGTAAAAGGCATTTATTTCTTCTTCGTATTCTTCGTTTTTTAAGCTGCGGCCTGCGGTGTCTATCAAAACCAGGGATTTATCTCTTAGCCTTTCAAAAACTTCTGGAACTCCTTCTGGGGAATTTATTGCTTCAAGCGTTATGTCTGCGGCGGTGGCAAAGGCTTCCATTTGCTCCAAGGCGCCCATGCGGCAGCAATCGGTTGTAACTATTGCTACATTCGGGTTGCCTGTAATGGTGGCTCTGCCTGCTAACTTTGATATTACTCCAGATTTTCCAGCTCCTGCCGGGCCTATGAACATTTGCGTTAAAGGCCTGCCTTTGCGAAGGCGTGGGCGCGAAGCTACGGAAACCCTGTTTGCCAGAGTTTTTTTCATCTGCTCTTTGATGAAAGATTCTTCCCTTGAGTGTACGGGGCACAGCAGCATAACTTCTGCAAGCAAGTCTTGAACTGTTTGGGCTGGCAATCCGTTTCTATGCAGAGTTTCGGCAATGGAATGGAATTCTTTTGGAATGCTGGAACGCACAACTCTGATGCCTTCTAAAAAATCGCTTCTGGTTGCGGCAAATTCCTCTCTTAATTTTTTAATCTCCAAAAGCATATCTTCCATGTGGATTGCGAGCCTGTCTGAGATGGCTTTGTCGTGTTTAATCGCACTCCTCAACTCAGCAGATCTCGTGCCTTTGTTGTTGTATGTGCCAATGCTCTGTGTATCTTTGCTGGTTTTGCTCGGTGCAGGCACCTCCGCAATGTCTTCCAGGGTGATTGTCACTTCTACTTTTTCGTTTGGATTTTTTGAATGTTTAAGCTCCTGCTGATTTATTATAACAGCATCAGGACCAACATCTTCCTTTATGCGTTGGAATGCTTCTGAAAATGTGCCTGCTCTGTATTTCCTAATCATGGGTGCTTAAAGTCTCCGCTACGGTTATATTGATGCCAGTGACAATTTCACTATAAGATAAAACTACTAAATTTGGAAAATTGCTTTCCAATAATTTTTTCAATGGATAGCGCACATTTGGCGAGCAAACTATTATGGGTTGGTCTCCTGCCGCTAGTATTTTTGTTTGGATTGTCTCCATTTTATCCATAATGCGCCCAATGAGGTCTGGTCTAATCACGAGCCTTGGACCTCTATTTGTGTTTTGAACCGAGGCTTCAAGCATTTGTTCCAAGTCTGGAGCAAGGGCTATAACCGACATTTGCTCGTTGACTATATATGGTTTGCAAATTTGCCTTGTCAAGCCCAGCCTAACCTGCTCGTTTATAAATACCGCATCTTTTGAGATTTTTGCGGCATTTGCAATTAACTCCAAAATGCTCGCTAAGTCCCTCACGGAAATTCTCTCTTGCAGCAGCATGCACATAATCTGCTGAATTTCGCCAACCCCAAGCAAAGCAGAAATTTCCTCAACAACTGCCGGACTGTTCTTTTTAACGTTTTCAAGCAGGGTTTTTACATCTTGCCTCATTAAAATTTCTGAGGCGTGCCGCCGGATTATTTCCGTTAAATGCGTTGCCAGCACCGCAGGAAGCTCAACCACGGTGTAGCCCGCGAGTTCTGCCGCTTCTTTTTGGCTTTCCGTTATCCAAAGCGCATCCAGATTAAAAGCCGGTTCCTTTGTTTTTATTCCGGGTATTTTCTGGCTAACATTGCCTGGGTTCATTGCCAAATAAGAACCCATCATAAGCTCGCCCCTGCCAACATCGTTTCCTTTTATTTTAATCAAATATTCGTTTGGCGAAAGCTGAATATTGTCCCTTATGCGAATAGGAGGAACTATCATTCCAAGCTCGCCAGCCATTTGCCTGCGCAGCATAGTTATCCTCTCCAGCAAGTCGCCGCCCTGATTCACATCCACCAAAGGAATTAACCCGTACCCTATTTCAAGCTCCATCTGGTCAACTAATAGATAGTCCTCTATTTTTTCTTCTTTGGGCATGGCAGCAGCTTCTTCTGCGGCTTTCTTTGCTTTTTCTGCATCTTTCTGCGCTTGCTTGCTGTTAATTCCAAAAGTCATTCGGTAAGCCATAAAACCGAGCAATGCGCTTATGCTCCAAAAGGGAATCATTGGCATTCCGGGCACAACGCCCAAAGCCATCATCACAAATGCGGTTATGGCAAGAGCTTTTGCGCTTTGCGCCATTTGCGAAATTAATTCTGCGCCTAAATTATTTTTCGAAGCCGCTCTGGTTACAATTATGCCAGAAGAGGTTGAAATCATCAGGGCTGGAATTTGGCTCACCAAGCCGTCTCCAATGGTTAGTACAGTATATCTTGTAATAGACTCCATTGCGCTCATGTCTAGCATTGCAATGCCTAAAATAAAACCGCCTATTATATTTATGCCAGTTATTATAAGGCCTGCTATGGCATCGCCTCTAACAAATTTTGAAGCGCCGTCCATAGCGCCGTAAAAATCAGCTTCTCTCCGTATGTCTTCGCGCCTTTCCTTTGCTTCTTCTTCTGTGATATGCCCGGCGTTTAAGTCTGCGTCAATGGCCATTTGCTTGCCCGGCATTGCATCTAGAGTGAACCTTGCAGCTACTTCTGCTATGCGCGTTGAGCCTTTTGTTATAACAACAAATTGTATAATCACCAAAATGAGGAACATTATGGTGCCAACTATGAAATTGCCGCTGGTTACAAAAGTTCCAAATGTTTGTATAACCTGCCCTGCATTGCCATCTGCTAAAATAAGCCTGGTAGAAGCTACGTTCAATGAAAGCCTGAAAAGCGTTACCACCAAAAGCAAACTTGGATAAACAGCAAAATCGAGTACTCTGTCTATCACCATGCTTATCATCAAAACCATCAGGGCAATTCCAATCATGCAAGTGAGCAAAATATCCAGCAATAGCGGCGGAATTGGAACCACCAGCATAAGCACTATGCAAACAATGCCCAAAATAACCAAAGCATCGTTGTTTTTAGAGAATGGATTGTTTTTTATAAATCCTTTGATGTTTGGCATGGATTGCGGCATATCCGAATAATGTCACTCCACTATTTGCAAAGTTTTTCCCAAAATAGGAAGGTTCAAGCCAGTGCCAGAGGCGATTCTAGTTCCATTGCTATCTAAACGAACTGCCATTCCTGCGGCTCTGTCTATAACCCATGCTCCTCCATCTGCGTTATATGCACTAACCGAAATCGGGGCTATAAAGCCGTTGTCTTTGATTCTTGCATTATCAACGGTTAAATTTGCGTCTTGCGGATAAGGGTAAGGTTTGAAAAGGTAAACTTTTCCTCTTAAAATATCAGATACCCAAACGTTGCCATTGCTCGCCGAAACAGAGCTTACAAAGCCAAAACCATTTATTTTTGTCAAAATTTTCCCGCTTGTGTCTATGGCAACTATCCTTGAACTGTCGGCTACCCAAATTATTCCGCTGTTGATTAAGTCATGAGTAACCATAGACGGACGGTTCCAAGTGTTTGGCATAAATTTTAGCGAATCAGGGATTTTTGTAAAACCCACGGTATCTCTTTTGGGAATTGCAAACCACGCAAAATCACTTTCATATTGGTTTATGGAAAGCCCCTTTATTGGGCCAGATATATCATAATCAACAGAAGTGGATTTAAGCGAATCGGATTCAAGGGCAAAGCGGCGAAGCCTTGCCCTATATAAAATATCACTTGTGTCTTTTGCATCTGCAACCCATATAAATTTACCTTCCACATCAACTGCTATCCCCGAAGGCGATTTGAACAAAGAGGTATCTTTATACAGTTGTTTTCCATAATTATTGTAAATAGAAAAAGAATTTCTAGACTCATCCGCAACAAACAGCTTGAAATCATTTGAATTAAAGGAAATATCGCTTATAGAATTGAAATTGCCGTCTGCTATCTTTGCAACCTTTATGCCTGTTGGCGAATATTTAACAAGTTCCTCTTTTGTCGCAACCCACACAGAACCGATTTCCGTATATGCAACCAAATGCACTTTGTAGAGCCTCTCCCCTTGGCCCCTGGAGTCTTCTATTTTCAAATATCCGGAACTATCTGAGATTACTTTATTAGGCACTATCCATTCGTAAACAAAAATCGAATCGTTTCCTGTTTTTTCGTTTTCCGACCTTAATGTGATTTTGCCCATAAGCGAAGGCATTGTAATAACGGGATGGAATGCGCTGTTAAAAGGATTTTTGAAGGGTTTTTCCAATTCAAGCGTAATTTCCAGATTATCGCCGAGATTAGCGGCTATGGTTAAAAGAGAATCTCCGGGCTGGCTTATGCCCCCAACGGTTAGGCTTTTAATGCGAGGCAAGATATTTTTTACCTCAATTATTATGGGCAAGCTTTCCACATTGTTCACAATGGCAAAAATAGTGTCCCTATAATAATATGACGTGTCGATTTTCCAAGAGTCTGCCGAATCGTTTTTTATTTTAGTGCTGTCAAATTTCATAAAAACTGGAGGCGGTGTTTCCCAATAGAGAAAAGCAGTGTCTGCTATTATCCGTTCTTTTGAGTTCATTCCCTGTTTGCGATATGCAATATAGGCATAGCGGCTATTCCAGCTTATGCTGCTTGCATTGTCCACTGGTTCCTTTAATGTGATATAAACAGGGAATAGCCCCCCTTTGTACTCCTTGCCAAAAAGCGATTGCGCTTCCCACAAAGGTTCGGGACCCTCTCTTGAGCAAGAAGACAAAAAAACAAGCAACGCACCAAGCGAAAGCCAAACTTTTGCCGAAATAGAATACATAATTTGTAAATATAGTAAATTTACTATATTTAATCTTATGAAAAAACTACTTCTGATTCTCGTTTTATTTGCAGGGCTCTCTTTTGCGGCAGATAAAAATGCTGTGGGTATTTGGGTGCAAGGTGGAAATGCCGATGAATGGTGGGGTATAGATTACAAGCATTTGGGTTCCAGCGCTATAACTGATATTTATTTTCGGCTTGTAGCATCAAACAATAATTTTTCAACAGGAATTTATGGCGGTTATTATTTTTTGAATAATGCCATAAAGGCAGATGATTCAATGGGCAAATTTCCTCTTTACTACGGACCAACCGCAGGTGTTGGGTATTGGAATAACGGCGAAAAAGCTAATCAAGATATAGGATTTGCGTTGAGGGCTGGTTTAACAGGCGGAATTTCGTGGATATTTCCTACTTCGCTGCCAATGGATGTATCTATAGAATTAAACCCTGTTGCTGAATGCCATATCATTTCTGGGAAAAAAAGTGGAAACAAATATTCAGACACAACCTGGGAAATTCCAGCGCTATACTTTCGCCTCCTATTCCATATGTATCTGTTTTAGCCCTTAACTAGCTTAATCCCTTTAGGGCTTAATTCCACCACGCCCTGCTTCCACAGCTTGCCGGCGAGTTTTTTAAACCCTTTTTTGCTCATCCCAAAATTCTTGCGAATTTCCTCTGGAGAGGAATCATCGGAAAATGGCAAAAAACCTTTATTGTCTTTTAGGGCTTTGAGCAGAGCTTCTTTGTGCTTATCCACAAGGGCATCAAAACCTATGGGTGAAAGGCTAAGGGCAATTAAGGAATCTTCTTCCCTTAGGCTGTGAATATAGCCTGTGCAAAAATCGCCTATGTGCAAACCTGTGGATACAGGGTTGCAATAAAGCCTGCCTGTCCAGCGTTTGTTTATAACAAAATCAATATGGCGTTCCTCTTGAAAATCGTAGGCAATGAGCGAAACTTCCATTCCTTCTTTTAGTTCCGAAATATCCCTGTCAAAATACCTACGCAATTTTTCGGTGGAACTTATGCGCCCGCTTTTTTCGTCTATAAAAATCCGCACAACGCAGGTGTCGTTTTTTTCCAACTCCCCCAACTGATTGTTAAAGGGCAAAATCAAATCTTTGTCTAAGCCCCAGTCTAAAAATGTCCCCACATCATTGACATCTTTAACCCGCAACACCGCAAATTCGTTGACGCAAGCCTTGGCTTTTTGCGTTGTAGCCACCGGCCTCGCCTCATTATCCAAATAAATGAAAAGATTTATGCTATCGCCGATATTCAAATTTTTAGGTGCTTTTGTTTTAGGCAAAAGCACTCTGTCCTTGCCATCTTGAGTTTCTACATAAAACCCTTGCGGCAATTCTTCCAGTACGGTGCAGTCGTTGTAATTTCCGAGAAACATAGGGGGAAGATAGAATTTTACCGGCACGAGACTATAATAAGAAACTGATTCCTTGACAAACTGCGGAAAATTTACTATATTTACATACCCTAGTGGAAAAAGCGTTTTATGGACAATAAAAAGAACATTCTCATAGTTGCTGTAGGCGTTTTGCTGTTGGTTGTTGGTTTTTTTTGTTTGGCTCAAGGCCCTGCCGAAAATCCCGTGTCGCTAACTGTGGCTCCGCTTATTCTGGTTTTTGCCTACATTGTAGTTGTGCCCCTTGGCATTC
>Ga0268262_10005345_pt1 | contig 12787 bp, 10 predicted proteins | sample TergutNc150P3_FD_190354 | JGI IMG/M metagenome (GOLD analysis project Ga0268262, IMG submission 190354) | Nasutitermes corniger P3 segment gut microbial community from laboratory colony in Florida, USA - Nc150 P3 (SPAdes) (version 2) | ecosystem: Host-associated > Arthropoda: Insects >... | reverse complement strand
AGGTATTGGAAAAATACATGACTCAACTATAGAAATGAGGGGTATAACTGTTATTGCCGGAGAAAATAATACCGGTAAAAGTACGTTTGGTAAAGCTCTTTATTGTGTGTTTAATTCGTTTTATAATATAGACAGGAAAGTTACAGATGAACGTATAGAAGCAATTCGTAATATTATTACTCGTGATTATTTTTTATCTAATGATAAAATACATTTATCGGATCAATTAATTGGAAATATTCTTAATTTAAAAAATGATTTTTCTGTTAAAAATTTTCATGAAATTTTAATTAATTCTTCTAAAAAGATTTCAGAAGAAGTTATGGAATCTATATATAATATCAATGATAAATATATTAATGAAATAGAGCGTTATGTTAATTTTAAAGATACAGTGATAAAAGAAGCTATTATTTCGCGTTTTTTCCGCAATGAATTTTTAAACCAGATTAACCATGTCAATCGTCCCGATAATTTAGGTGTAATTAAACTGGTTAATGATGAAAAAACCGTTCAAATAGATTTTTTAAGAAATGAATGTATAAATTTTGAAGATAATATAGGAATAATACATAATGCAATATTAATTGATACGCCTTTTATATTAGATGATGCCGGCAATAATATACTCTCAATTATTCCTAATTTGTCATCGAATTATCATAGAAATAATTTACTTCATAGAATTGTTAAAAATAATGAATCCACAGTTATTGCTGAAGCAATGGCAAAACAAAAATTAAAAAAAATATTGGAAATTATTGATCCTTTAACTAAAGGAATTTTTATTAAAACTGAGGATTCGCTTGTTTTTAAGGAAAAATTAATTGAACAGCCGCTTGTATTAAGAAATATTTCAAACGGAATGAAAATATTTCTTATAGTAAAAAGATTATTAGAACAAAATGAAATTCAGGAACAAGACGTTTTAATATTTGATGAACCGGAGATTCATCTTCATCCGGATTGGCAGATTAAATTTGCTGAAATGATCGTTTTATTGCAAAAAGAATTTAACCTTACAATCTTATTGACAACACATAGCCCTTATTTTCTTCATGCCGTAGAAGTCTATACTGTAAAACATAAAACCAATGATAGCTTGAAATGTTATTTAGCTGAATCAAAAGATGATACTTCGGGAATACATGATGTTACGGAAACTATAGATACTATCTACAAACAACTTGCAAGATCATTCCAGAAATTAGAAGATGACCAATATGAATACTAATCAAGTAAAAGATATTTACGATGATATGTTATTGGAATTCCCGGACACTCTAAAAAACACATCTATGGATAAAAATAAACAATCTGTTGACAACTATATGACTATGTGTGAAACAAAAGTTGTCAATTTTGACACATTTAAGAACAAATTCATTAAAAATATGAAATTAACCACAATACCGAAATCCTGTGATGCCTTATATATGACAAAATATAATGAATTATTTATGATTGAGTTTAAAAATGGGATAATAGAAGTATTAAAGAATTATGAAATTAAAGTAAAAATTTATGAAAGTCTTCTTATACTTTGTGAAAAACTTTCTCAAACTATTGAATATATGCGTAAAAATTTATCATTTATACTTGTTTATAATGAAAATGTAAAACATGGAGCAAAACAATTTGATGATACTGGCCTAAATGAAATAAAAATGGAATTGTTAAAACTAGCTAATGAACATATAATCCGTTTTGGCTTAAATCATTTTAATAAATTATATTTTAAGGAAGTAAATACTTACACTAAAGCCGAGTTTGAATCGGAATTTGTTTCTAAGTATTGTATTTAGTAAAAATAAATAAACTTCTAAAAACCCAACCGGGGTTTTTAGAGGTTCCCTTAATGTAAATGTGTACTGTACGCGGTATTTTGGGTAATAAGAGAAAAAATTGTAAAATGAAAAAAACTGCCAACTATTCAAATGAAAATATTCATTTTTATAATACTCAATTACCAAAACTATTAAAAGATTTTCTTGAAAATAAAAAAATTAACGTATTAGCTGATATCGGCTGCGGTGACGGGCAAATACTATACGCATTATATGAAACTGGCTTAATTTCCGATGCAAAAGTATATGCTATTGATATATCTGAGAAAAGAATTGAGAGAGTTACAGCAAAATTAACAAACGTAAATGGATTTGTTTCAGACGCAAGAAAAATACCATCATTGCCTAATTCTTCTCTTGAATTAATTATTAACAGCCAGGTTATTGAGCATATAGAGGACCAGGAAACTATGTTGCATGAATTTCACCGTTTGCTTAATGATAATTATCATTCAAAAGAGGGGGGGTATTTATATATCAGTTCAATAATAAAAAATAACTATGCCGTATATATTTACAGAAACAATGGTAAATTTGTCCTGGATCCGACACATGTAAGTGAATTTAAATGCCTGGATGAATTTGTAAAAAAAATAGAAAACTGCGGTTTTAAAATTATTAAAACAAACAAACATCTGGTTACCTATCCTGTTTTTGACGGCTTATTAAGAATTATAATATATTTAAAATTTATTAATCCGGAAACAATTATTGATATTTATAAAAATAATTTATTCAGATTACTTAGATTAATTAAAATTCCCATAATTGGTTTTTATTTTGTAGAAGCAATTGCAGAAAAAATTACAATTCCGGCAAGTTAAAATATTTTATATAAGGATTTAAGTCATAAATGAAATTAAGCCTCATAATTCCCTGTTATAATGAAGAAGAAACAATAGATTTAATTTACAAAGAAATATGTAATGTGTTAAAAGAACAAAAAGACATGGAGATGCTTTTTGTAAATGACGGTAGTAAAGATAAAACATTGGAAAGAATTGTCAAATTGGCTGAAATTGACAATAAAGTTAAATACATTTCTTTTTCCAGAAATTTCGGAAAAGAAGCCGCAATGCTTGCAGGTATGAAATACGCGGCAGGCGACTACATTTGCATACTTGATTCGGATTTGCAGCATCCCCCGTCCATGATTCCCGATATGATTAAAGCCCTTGACGAAGGGTACGATGTAGCAGCCGCAAGAAGGACAGATCGTTCCGGCGAGGCGAAATTAAAAAGTTTATTCTCGGCGAAATTTTATTCAGTTATAAATAAACTTGCAGATGTTAAAATAGAAGAAGGCGCGCAGGATTTTCGCGTAATGAAGCGTAAAGTTGTTGAAAGCATAATTAGCATGCCGGAATACTTCCGTTTTTCAAAAGGGATATTCAGCTGGGTAGGCTTTAACACCAAATGGTTTGCCCACGTAAACGTAGACAGATCCGCGGGAACCAGCAAGTTTAACACGGTTAAGCTTTTTAAATACGCCATAAACGGAATTATTTCATTCTCGGTAGTTCCATTAAGAATAGCGCTGGTTTTTGGAATAACTGTTTCACTGATTGGTTTTATTTACGCTCTTAATATAATAATAAATACAATTATAACAAAGACCGCCGGAACAGCTTCCGGATATGCTTCGATTATGAGCGGTTTGTTAATAATCGGCGGTATTATCCTTATTTGTCTTGGAATCCTGGGTGAATATACAGCAAGGATTTATTTGGAAACAAAAAACAGGCCGGCGTTTATCATTGATGAAACTAATATTGTAAAATGATAAAAGGAGTAAAGAAATAATGATGGATAGAAATAAAATTGATTATATAAAAAAAGAAATTCAATATTGTTTACTGGCAGGTTTTATTAGTTTAGTAGCGGTATATTTTTTTCTTGGTTTAAAAGGTGTTGATTTAAATATACATTTTAGATATGGTGGTTCTGATGCATTTGGAGGATTAGTTGCTGCTCAAAATTTTATAACAGGAAATGGTAGATATATATATCCTAATATGGGCGCTCCTGGAACTGTAAATGTAGCGAATTTTCCAGATGTATCTAATTTAGAATATTTCTCAATGTGGATATTAAGTTTATTTATTAAAGAACCTGGTTTATTAGTTAATATATTTTATATATTAAATTTTTCTGTAATTGCTATTATAACAACAATTTCTTTTAGAATAATAAAAATTAGCCCTATTTCAAGTATTGTAGGTGGAGTATTATATTCTTTATTAATGTATAATTTTTATAGAGGAGAACAGCATCTCTTTCTATCAACATATGCTATTGTTCCTTTAGCGTGTATACTTATTTTATGGATAATAAATGGAGAATTAATTTTTAATAAAAATAATAATACCAATAAAAATGTATTAAAAAAATCATTGATTCTTTCAAAAAAATTAATATTATCTTTTCTATTTGCAATACTTATTGGAATGACAAATCCTTATTATACTTTTTTTGCATGTTTAGGTGTAATATTTTCAATAATATGGAATCTTATTGAGGAAAGAAATTTTAAAAAAATTGTTGCTCCGCTTATAATTTTATTTATTATATTAATAACTGTTTTTTTTAACCTTATTCCTTTTTTTTTAAATTTATTAAATGGATATGAATCGGGATTATTAGGGACTAGATCATCGTATGAAGTTGAGTATTATGGTTTAAAACTTACTCAGTTACTGTTACCTGTTGGTGGACATAGAATACCGCTATTTGCAAAAATAAGAGCATTTTATGAGGAAAATATATCGCTTATAAATAATGAAAGTTATGGTTCTTCATTAGGATTGTTTATTAGTATTGGATTAATTATTTCTTTTATTGTTTCAATGTGTAGGGATAAGGGGGATCAAGAAAATATTAGTATAAAACACAGTGCAGTATTAAATATCTTTATTCTTATATTAGGATGTATTGGTGGTTTTTCTTCTTTTATTGGAGCATTTGTATCATCAATTAGATGTTATAATCGGCTTAGTTTATTTATCGCATTCTATTCTTTATATATAGTTATTTATTATATAGATTCCTTTTTTTTCAAACATAAAATAAAAAATATAATAAAAGTAATAATAATCACTATTATTGGAATGCTTTCTGCATTAGATATGGTTGGAGCAAACAACAGTGTAGGAGGGGAAGAAAATCAATATTATATCTATAGAAAAAATCAATATTATATCCATAAAGAATTTATCAAGAAAATTGAAGATGTTACCCCTAAAGAATCTATGATTTTTCAACTTCCCTTTGTACCAAGTAATCATCATACTGAGTTTGCTAATATTGGACCTTATCAGCAATTTTATCCTTTTATTCATTCTAGCTTCTTGAAATGGTCTTATCGGGCTCAACAAGGATCTGAAATTGAAAAATGGCAAAATAAAGTTGCACATATGCCTATTGAGAGTATGTTGAAACATTTGGCAGGAATAGGATTTATGGGTTTGTATATAGACAAATTTGGATATACTGAGAATGAATATAATAATCTAAGAAAAGATATAAATAAAATTACAAAAGTAGAACCCATTATAAGTAAAGATGGTAGAATGTTATATTATTATCTTGAAGAATATTTTAAAAATTTAAAGAAAACATTTGATGAAAATGAAAAAATATTATACGAAAATATATCTTATGTTAATTATAATAATTATTCAATTATTTCAAATTTCAATGATATTTTTCAAGCATCCAATTCATTTTATAATACCTTAATATCAGGATGGTCACATTTAGAAAAATGGGGAGTATGGAGTGATGGAAATACTGCACAGTTGGGGTTTTCACTACAAGAAAAAAAAGAAGTTTTTATAAATTTAAATTTTCACGTTTTTCCTAATCCCACATATTTTTCTATAGATATTAACGGAGTGAGAATAAATGAATATATTGTTAGTGGAGCATACGAAATTACAATTCCAATAAAAACAGACTATCTTATGGAAAAAAATAATAAATACCCTGTTACCGTTCAATTTAATATAAAAAATCCGGCAATTCCGAAAGGAGACCCGAGAAAGCTAGGGATAGGTCTATTTAGTTTTTTTATAAGTACAGTAGAGTAATTTTCAATTTTCAAACAAGAAAACGCATAAATGTATAAAAAAATATCGCTTTTTGTACCCGGCAGACTTTGTCTTTTTGGCGAGCACAGCGACTGGGCGGGGCTTCACCGTGTTATAAACGCGGATATTGTACCGGGAGCGTCTGTTGTTACGGGAATTGAACAGGGAATTTACGCGGATATTGAAATTAATGAAAAATTTGTCATGCGCAATACTTCTGAAGAATTAAAAGCCGACTGGAAAGATTTTGAAAGCGCCATGCAATTGCCCGAACTTAAAAAAACAGCGGCTTCCGACAGTTATTTTGCCTATGCGGCGGGCGTTGCTTCTTATGTACTGGAGAATTATCATGTAGGCGGAATAAAAATAACAATAACAAAAATGACCCTCCCCATAAAAAGCGGTCTTTCGTCAAGCGCGGCGATATGCGTGCTGGTCGCAAGGGCTTTTAATATTATATACGGCTTAAAGCTGAATACAATCGGTGAAATGACAATCGCGTTCAAAGGCGAACAGCGCACCAAATCACGATGCGGGCGACTTGACCAGGCATGCGCGTTTGGCGTTATGCCCGTATTAATGACATTTGACGGCGAGGATATTGGCGTAGAACGCCTTGTCGTAAAAAAACCGCTTTTTTGGGTTTTCGCCCATTTAAAAGGAAACAAAAATACAATCCGTATTTTATCCGATCTAAACAAGTGCTATCCTTTCGCGGAAAACGAGACAGAACGCGATGTTCATTCGGCCTTGGGGGAAGAAAACCAGAAAATAATTTCAAAAGCGGTTGAATATATAAAAACCGGCGAAAGCGAAAACCTTGGAAGGCTGATGACTGAAGCGCAGGAACTATTTGATAAAAAAGTAGCTCCCGCTTCATTGGAACAATTAAAAGCCCCAAAACTGCATCATATACTTAACGATGTGACTGTAAAATCATTAACCTTTGGCGGAAAAGGCGTTGGTTCACAAGGCGACGGTTCCGTACAATTTTTGGCAAGAAACGAAGAATGTCAAAAAGAACTGGTTGATTATCTTATCAAGAACGAACTTACGTCATACTCTCTTACAATTAAACCCCGTCATCGCGTACATAAGGCGATTATTCCCGTAGCGGGTTACGGCACAAGGTTATATCCGGCAACAAGAAGCATAAAAAAAGAATTCATGCCAATAGTAGACAGAGACGGCCTTGTTAAACCTGTTATTCTGATTCTTTTGGAACAGCTCTATGACAGCGGCATAGACGAAATTTGCCTTATTACAGGCGGTGAAGACGAAATTGAATTTTATAAAAAATATTTCCAGTCGTCACTTTCTGAGAAACACTCCGAAAAACTTCCGGCAAACATGCTGGAATATGAAAATAAAATAATAGATATCGGAAAAAAAATTACGTTTTGTATTCAAAAGGAAAAAAAAGGGTTTGGCCACGCTGTTTTCCAGGGCAAAGAATTTTGCGGCGATGAGCCTGTATTATTGTTATTGGGTGACACCATATACCGATCCGGCTCGCAAAAAACATGCAGCGTGCAATTAATAGAAGCCTATGAGCAATTGGATGGTCCTGTTGTTTCAATCCATAAAATACCTGTTGAACAGGTTATTCATTACGGAATACTCTCAGGAACATGGGAAGATAAGGACGAAACAGTTTTAAAAGTAAATAAATTTGCCGAGAAACCCAGCGTTGAATACGCGCAGGATTTTCTGGGCGTAGACTGCAAGGACAGGGAAAAATCCTATCTTTCCGTATTCGGGCAGTATATTCTCACCTCCGAGGTATTTTCAGAACTTGAATCGAATTTGTCATCAGGGCGCGCGACGGAAAAAGACGGGGAATTTGGCTTAACGGACGCTCTTTCGTCTCTAATAGACAAATGCGGGCTTTATGGCGCGGTTATAGACGGAGAAATGTTTGATATTGGGAACGCGAAGGCATATAAAGACGCAATATACAGTTTTATATAAATTATATGCTATTTTTACATCAGTTTTTGATACATTAGACGGTTATTTGTTAAACAATGACAATTATTCATCAGAATATATAGATAAACGTGATAAAGTTCTACATGAAGGATCGTATTTATATTTTAAAAATGATATAGGCTGTGATATTACTGTACATAAAGGCGATGTTGTTCTCGACTTGGGCGCCTGTATGGGAGAGTTTTCAGCCTATGCCTGTAAAAAAGGCGCGCTTGTTTATGCCTTTGAACCTTCAATAAAAAATCGGTACTGGCTTGAAAAAACAGTTGAATATAACAAAGGCACCGGTCAAATAAATATTTGCCCCTTTGGCGCAGGCAGTAAAAGCGAGGTACTTAATTTTGTGAGTGATGAAAATAATCCAGGCACTTCCAGGTTTATTTCAGAAAATAATCAGGATACGGTACAAATGGAAATAGTCGCCCTGGACGATTGGGTTATAAAAGAAAACATTAAGGTGGATTTTATTAAAGCTGATATTGAAGGTTTTGAAAGAAATATGTTAAAGGGATCGGTTAACATACTAAAAACACAGCAGCCGGTTTTGTCGTTATGTACATATCATCTGCCTGCCGATCCTGAAGTTATGAAAGATATTATTCTGTCCGCCAATCCGGGTTATAAAATCATTCAACGCAGAATGAAAATGTATGCGTATGTTCCGCATTTAAAATAGGTTTTAGATTTATAATGAAAGATTTTGAAAAGTACAGTATAATAATTTTCTTATTAACAATATTGGGAAATATATCCAATTATTTTTTCCAGATAGTAATGGGAAGAATGTTGGATGTTGAACGTTTCGGTATATTTAATTCATTGAATTCATTCTTTGTCATAATAGCAATGCCGACATCGGTTGTTTTACTTGTAGTTTCAAAATATGTATCCGAAAACAAAGCATCGGGCGGAAATGTAAATTCATTGTTAAAAAAATTTTTCTTTTATGTTTTTATTTTTATGATTTGTTTTGTTTCGTGCGGAATAATTTTATCCGGCATTATTGCTTCATTCATTAATGTTGAAAATAAAATTTGGATTTCTTTTATTATAATTGCTGTAGGGATAGGCCTTATTTTATCAGTTACTACAGGGGGATTGCAAGGTGAAAAAAAATTTATTGCTTTTGGTATTGTTAGTTTAATTTTCCCGTTAACAAAACTTTTTGGGAGTATTATTTTTATTTTGCTCGGCCTTGAACTGAATGGAATTATTCTGTCTTTAATATTAGGAAATTTATTTTCAATTTTTTTAAGCTTATGTTTTCTAAAATTTGATATTAAACATTCTCATAAAAAAATAAGCTTAAAAATAAGCGTTAAAGCTTTACAGTTTGTATGGATTACTTTTTTAGTTAATGTATGTATGACCATATTAACAAATATTGATGTTATAATAGTGAAACATTATTTTACAGATGAAACGACAGGATTTTATAGTGTGGCAAGTATTTTGGGGAAAATGATTTTATATATTTCTGCCTCAATAGTTTTGGTTATGTTTCCGTTTATAACGGAAGCTGCCGTAAAAAAAGATGATGTAAATAGAATACTTAAAAAAGCTCTCTTGTACGGAGGCGGACTGTCAGCGCTTTGCGCCATTATGTTAAACGTCTTATCAAAACAGGTAATACTTATTTTATTTGGTAAAAAATATCAGGAATCAGCCATATACATATTACCAGTTAGTCTATGGATTATAATAATAAGTTTTATAAATATATTAACAAGTTATTTTTTAGCAATTAACTACGCTAAATTGTTGTCAATTACCTTGGTTATTGGCTGCCTGTTAAGTTTTATTTTATTTTATTTTATTCATGACGGAATTTTACAGATTATATATGTATTGATGACAGTATCGTCTGGAATATTAATAACAACTGTTTTATCTGTCTTTATTAGGAGTAACCGTTTAAGATTTACCCCATAAAAATTATAAAATTAATAATTATGTATAAAGCTGTAGAATTGTATATTGAGAATTAATTTATTTAGTTTATATTAAAGAGGAGACGTATATGAGCCAACATAATAATAAGTGTATTTATTTTTTTATTGGAACGGAAGCAGAACTAATTAAGATATTCCCTGTTATTCTGCGAGTAAAAGAATTGAATATTACTTATAAAATTATTTCTTCCGGTCAAAATGATATATCAAAAAGTACTGTTTTAAAACAAGTTAATGACGGGAAAATAGATATTTTATTGAGTGACAATGAGAAAATAAAAAAATCTGCCTTCGGCTTGTTATCATGGTTTTTCAAAACATATATTTACTCAAAAAAGATAATTAAAAAAGAAAATTGCATGAAGGGTTCCATTATTGTGATACATGGCGACACAGTCTCAACAGTAATGGGAGCGCTATTGGGACATAAATATAAAATGAAAGTCGCCCATGTTGAAGCGGGATTGCGATCTTTTGATTTTTTAAATCCTTTTCCTGAAGAAATAGACAGAATACTAACCTCTAGATATGCCAGGCTTCATTTTGCGCCAAGTCAGTTGGCATTTGATAATCTAAAAAAAATAAAAGGGCAAAAATTTAACACCCAATACAATACGATTCTGGACAGTATGCGATACAGCGGAACAATAGACACAAAATCTGTAATATTTTCTGAATTAAAGGATGAGAAGTATTTTGTTTTCGTTATGCACAGACAAGAAAATTTAGCTCAAAAAAAACTTGTACAATCTGTTATAGAACAAATTATAGATATATCCAAATCAATAAAATGCGCTATGATCTTGCATGAAATTACTGAAATCAAAATGAGAGAATATAAGCTTCTTGACATAATAAAGAAAAACAATACTATTATTACTATGCCAAGAATGGAATATTTTGATTTTATTAAACTGCTAAAAAAAAGTGAATTTGTTATAACAGACGGCGGCAGCAATCAGGAAGAACTGTATTATATGGGCAAACCATGCCTGGTCTTAAGAAAAAAAACAGAACGAAATGAAGGAATTAATCAAAATGTTCTTATGTATAACGAAGATATATGCATAATAAAAAATTTTTCTGAAAACTATAACCATTATAAAAAAAACAGGGTCGATGACTTAGCCAGCCCTAGTGATATGATAGCTAAAATATTACTGGAAAACATGGTATAATAATTTTTGATAAGGAAATATAAAAATGGAACATCAAATAATAATATCTATTATAATGCCTACCCTAAATGAAGAAAAAAAAATAGAAAAAGCATTAAACTCTATAAGAAAACAAACAATTCCTGAAGAGCAAATAGAAATACTTGTTATAGATGGCGGGTCAACTGATAAAACAAAAGAAATTGCTTTAAAATATGGAGCTCAAATTCTAGAAAACCCTGACGTATATCCGGAAGCAGCAAAACGAATAGGAATTTCATCAAGTGTTGGTAAATATGTGATATTTATGGATGCTGATGAAGAGTTGACAGACAATAACCAACTGCAAAAAAGAATCAATTTATTTAATAATTCAAAAGTAAAAGCCGTTCTGGCTAATTGTTTAAAGACACCAAAAGATTATCCGTCATTAGCAAGATATATAAATTGTTACGGAGATGCTTTTTCTTATTTTGTTTACAAACTTGATAGTGAAAATTTAATTGACAGTTTTGACAGAAAAAAATTCAATTGTATAAAAATAAATGAAGGCAGGATATATGCGCTTAAAAAAAATGATGTAACCCCAATTGGTGACGGTGGAACAACAATGTTAGACATGGAATTTATGAAAAAAGAATTGTATAGTAAATTTAATGATCCTGATTTTTCCACTACTTGCTTTAATGATGTTGCAATAAGTACTGGTTGTTTTGGAATTGTAGAAGGGGATACGATTAACCATTATTCTTCTGCCTTACTTAAAACTTTTTTAAAAAAATTAAGATTTAGAATTATCGTAAATTTAAACCCTGCAAATAATATTTCCGGATATATAGCAAGAAGCAAAGTAAATAACAATTTAAGTTATCGTAAATATTTATATTTATTATATTGCTTATTATTTCCTGTTGTGTTGTATGATTCAATTAAAATGTGTATTAAGAAAAAAAATATTTTTTTTATATTTCATGTAATATTTACATACTATATTCTTTTTCTGGTGATTTATTATAGCTTTTTAAAAATAATAGGGAAAAAAGTAAACAGGATAAAGTATGGAAAATAATCGTTGTATTATTAATAAGGAGATATAATATTCATTATAATTTAATACTTAAAATATTTTTATTATTAACAAATTACCTTGGATCGAAAAACCTCTTATTTTTGTAATAATTATTTTTTTTTGGCATAACAAGGTCTTAATTTACTGTGGCGTATAAATTTGCGATACAATCATATCGTTTAAAAAAGCTATGAAACAATTAAGGATATTATAGATTCTAAAAAATTGCTCGATATAACAAAATGCGACGAAACAAGCAAAATTAAGTTCAAGGAGCGTCTGCCCAATCTTGACAGCCTCGCACATGAGATGATCGCCTTTTCAAATTCGCATGGCGGAAAAATCATTTTTGGAGTAAACGACAAAACAGGGGAGCTTAAGGAACTTTCCTTTGAAGAAATTCAAAAAATTAATAAACAAGCTGTAAATGTCGCTTCCCAAAAGAAATTTTTTAACGTAAATAATGAAAAAAAAATCATTTAAGGACATCCTTGCTAAAAAAGATGTGCAAGTTTATCATGGCAGCGATATGGTTGTTGATAATCCAAAAATAAAACAACCTGTCAGGGCATTGGATTTTGGCCAGGGATTCTATACAACAACAAATATTGAACAAGCTAAAAGTTTTGCAAAGAAAGTTCAAGACAGAAATGCTTCAAATGAGACCCATATAAGTATTTAT
>Ga0268262_10005344_pt1 | contig 12787 bp, 9 predicted proteins | sample TergutNc150P3_FD_190354 | JGI IMG/M metagenome (GOLD analysis project Ga0268262, IMG submission 190354) | Nasutitermes corniger P3 segment gut microbial community from laboratory colony in Florida, USA - Nc150 P3 (SPAdes) (version 2) | ecosystem: Host-associated > Arthropoda: Insects > Digestive... | reverse complement strand
TAAATCTGGTATATCAGGACATTGAGACCGGGCAGGATGTGCATGATCTGGTGTCGCAAGGCGAATTCTTCGGGGTAAAATCCGCTATGGGCCGTTACCCCAGGGAAGAAAACGCCATGGCAATGCTGGACGCGACCGCAATGGCCTTTACGGTTCCCGAGTTTGAAGCCCTGGCTATGGCCAATACCAGAATTATCATGAAGATGCTCAAGGTTTTCTCCAATCAACTGCGAAAGATACATAAACAAGTCTCAAGCTTAATGGCTAAGGAAGAACAAAACCCTGAAGCAGGCCTCTTTAGCGTGGGGGAATACTACTTTAAAGCTAAAAATTTTGGCAAAGCCAGGTATATTTTCAGCCGTTATCTTACTTTTTACCCTTCCGGCAAGCACGTGGTGCAGGCGGCAAACTATTTGCAGCAGGCTGAAATGGGCGTAGTCAAGACCGCCGCCGCGGGCCCCCTCCCTGCTTTCCAGGCTGCTCCTCCTGCTTCCCAGGCTTCTCCAGCCTCGCCGGCAGCCTCCCCGGCGAAACCCGCGCCTGAGCCCCGCGCCGATTCGGGCGCGAATCTCACCGACGCGGCAAAAGCTTACTACGACGCCGTGAGCCTTGTTTCCCAGCAAAAATACCAGCAGGCATACCTGTCGTTTAAAAAGATCGCGGACGCGAACGAGGATCCCGAGTACGTGGCCAAAAGCATCTTTGAGATTGGGCGTTGCCTCTTTTTATTGAATAAATTTGACGATTGTATCCGTTACTATACAATGATGATAACCAAGTATCCCAGGCACCCCGATCTGGCGGACGCCCTTTTCTACATGGGCCAATCATACGAAAAGAATAACCGGAAAGACCAGGCGGCGACTTTCTACAAAAAAATCCTTACCATGCCGGGGGATGAAGAAGACGGGACTCATGTAAAAGCCAGGCGTGCCCTTAAGGCGTTGGAGGCGTAAAATGGCAGGAATGGATATGGCGGCCTTTGGCCGTTTTGCAAAAACCTTTCAGGCCGGAGAAATGATTTTTTCCGAATTTGAGCCCGGCGATAACTTTTATCTAATTCAATCAGGCCGCGTCCAGCTTGTAAAACTGATAGGCGATATAGAAAAAACCCTGGATATTTTACAGCCATCTGAAATGTTCGGCGAAATGGCAATTCTGGAAAACTCTCCAAGATCGGCGACGGCCATAGCCCTGGATACGGTCAAAGTTCTCGAATTTAACAGCCAGAATTTTGAAATACTCATGCTGGGGAATCCGCAAATAGCGCTAAAGCTGCTCAGGATGTTTTCCAAGCGGATCTACGATTCAAAGCGCCGGTTTATGATCCTGACCCTGGAAGAACCCCAGGCAAAAATAGCCGATGTCTTTCTCATGCTGGATGAAAGCACGGTCGACCTGGACAGAATGACCGAAAGGCGCGAATTTAAAACTACCGTGGATGACGTTGCCCACTGGGCAGGCATGACCGTAAACGATACCCGTGACGTATTGGGCCATTTTTCCACGCAGCATCGTATTGAGATTTACCCTGACAGGATAATTGTAAAGAACATAAACGATTTTTCCCGCTTTGTTAATTCGCGAAGAAGAAAGACTTAAGAAAGAAGAAATTCTCACGCGGAGGCGCAGAGGACGCAGAGTTTTATGATTCAAGGAATCGGAGATTAGAGAAAAAGGTGTCAGGCATTTCTCTAGGGTAGATTTGATTTGAAATACTAAAAAAATCAGTTTTTCACTTCACAGAATTTTCCTTCTTTAACTTTCTTCTCAAATTCCTCTATATGCGTTTTTACAACAAGCTCGATACCCTTCAAAACAGATTTGTGAAGCTCTTTTACTTCTTCTGCCGGGTAGCACGCTTTGGAAAATAGCTCTGTTGGGTCTATCTTTAGAGCCTGTGCAAGCCTCTCAAGCACTTCAACCGAGGGAAACTTCTTCTCAAGTTCAATCATCGCCACATAAGCAGTTGCTATGCCAGCGTGTTCAGCCAATTTTGCCTGTGAAAGACCGAGGATATACCTACGTTCACGCATATTTAATGCCAAAATATGGCGTAACGATGATGTCTTTTCGATATTAACCACCTGTTTATAAATTTTATTTTATTAACTGTAATTTCCTTGAAAATTAACTGTGGGTGAGTTATACTATCCTATGATTAAGTATTGCTTAATACACCTCTAATTTGGTGTTTTTCAGAATTTTATAGGTTCCTGTTATGAAAAAGGTTGGCTTTGGTGCCATGCAACCGAAAACTCAACAAAAAACGGAACAAACAAGGAGTTTCAAATGAATAGAAAATTGTTTCTAATAAAGAACAAGCAAAGCTTTATAGCATTGTTTGTCCTATTGGTGATGTTATTCAACGCTTGCAGTGACGCTACAGATAACAATACCAATAATTTTACCCCTATGGGCCTTTATGTGGACTCAAGCGGCAATTTGGCTGAAACGGATTCGGGAAGGACCGTAGTAGTGGCGGATAAAAATGCGAAAGTGGTATTTTATTCGGACAATCTTGCGTCTAATGCCCAGCGGGTTGGATTATCATTCGATGATAAGTCCATTATATTCTTCTTCGAAAGAGACCAGAATTTCCCAACTAAGATTCTACTATCTGATTCCGAGAGTTCTTATAAAGGAGTTTTCACACCTTATGATCCTATTACCCAGACCTTCGGTTTAACACTTGAACAGGGCGGAGAAAAGAAAACATGGTCGAAAATTGCCCTGAGTAAAGATACATTAATGCAAATTAGAGATGATAAAGCGTTAACACCTAGTCAGAACCTGCGTATGCGCAATTTATATGTTGCATCCTGTATATATAAGAGCTTGGATAACTTTATTACTACGGATGATACTCTTCAAGCTAGGGCAATTAATTGGGGTGCAGTTGGTAATTTTTTCAAAAAGCCTGTTGTCATCCAATGTATAGCTATTATCGCTACCGTTTACGTTACTGTTGGTATTGCTGTTACTGTTACTGTTCTTACAGGTGGTGCTGGTGCTCCGGTTGTTATTGCAGTGGCAGGTGAAGTTATTTCAGGAGTACTTACAGGTGCTATAGGGATAGGTGCTGCTATAATAACTGATCAAGTTAACAAGAATTCATCCCAGCAATCCTCATCTGGAGAAAAAGGTGGAGGTGGAGGTGGCGGCGGGGGATTCTCCGGTGGTGCCACTGTCGCTGTAACCGGCGTATCGTTGAACAAAACCTCCGTCAGCCTTGTAGTTGGTTCTTCCGAGACCCTCCTTCCAACCATAACGCCTGCCAATGCGACAAACAAGACTGTAAGCTGGAGCAGCAGCAACCCTGCTGTAGCCTCGGTGGCATCGGATGGTACTGTTGCGGGTCTTAACGTTGGAACGGCAACCATCACCGTAAAGACAGCGGACGGTAATAAAACCGCCACATGTAGCGTTAATGTTATTGCCGTCGCCGTTGCTGTAACCGGCGTGTCATTGAATAAAACCTCTGTCAGCCTTATCGTTGGCAATGCCGAAACCCTCATCCCAACCATAACCCCAGACAACGCGACAGACAAAACTGTAAGCTGGAGCAGCAGTAACGCCGCTGTAGCCACGGTGGCATCGGATGGTACGGTTATCGGCCTCAGCGTTGGAACGGCAGCCATCACCGTTAAGACCAATAACGGCAATAAAACCGCTACCTGTGCTGTTACTGTCAATCCTATTATTGTAACCGGCGTATCATTAAACAAAACCTCCGTCAGCCTTGTTGTTGGCACTGAAGATAACCTTGTCCCAACCATATTGCCCGCCAACGTGGCAAACAAGAATGTAAGCTGGAGTAGCAGTAACCCCGCTGTGGCCACAGTGTCAAATAGCGGTCTAGTTACCGGAGTTAGTGTTGGAACATCAACTATTACCGTTAAGACCCAAGACGGCAATAAAACCGCTACCTGTGCTGTTACTGTCAATCCAATCCGTGTGAGTAGCGTATCCTTGAAATCAGATACCAGCCTTATTGAGGGCGGCACTGAAACTCTTTATGCAGAAATAGATCCGCCCAATGCAACAAACAAAAGCGTTACATGGATCAGTAGCAATCCCGCTGTAGCTACAGTATCAAATAGCGGTTTAGTTACCGGAGTAAGTGTTGGAACGGCCACGGTCACCGTCAAGACCCAAGACGGCAATCATACCGCAGTATGTAACGTAACCGTAGTTACCAGCGCTATTTCTGTAACCGGTGTCTCCCTGAATAAAACAAGAACCAGCCTTGATGTCGGCGGCAGTGTAACTCTCGTTGCAACAATAGCGCCATCCGACGCGACGAACCAGAACGTTACATGGAACAGCAGCGAACCCACGGTAGCCACAGTGTCAAATAGCGGCACAGTTACCGCCGTAACGACCGGAACTGCAACTATCACTGCTACCACTGTTGACGGTGGTAAAACCGCAGCATGTACCATTACCGTAATCTCCTGGGATGTGTATAACGAATCTACCTGGAATGAAGTGGTAACCCGTATTAAAAGCGGTGGCAATAACAAAGCCTATACTATCACTGTAACCGATAACTTTTGCATACCGGGAGTTACCGCCAATACCTTCGGTAGTGTAACCGGTATTACTGTAACCATCATCGGAGACAAAGAAATATCCCTTGCTGCAGGTTCAACAGGTAGCTTGTTATACGTTGGCGAAACACAAACCGTTATAATCAGGGACACTGACCTTAAAGGGCACAACGCAAATAACGCTTCGCTGGTTAAGATAATCAGTAATTACTCCATGTCTTCTTCTTTTACAATGAAGGGAAACGCCACAGTGTCAGGTAATTCTTCAACCAGTAAAGGTGCCGTAAATATGGAATATGGTGTTTTCATCATGCAAGATAACGCCTCTGTGTCAGGCAATTTTGACCTCGGGGTATATTTGTATTATAATCGGTTCACCATGCAAGATAACGCTTCAGTGTCAGGCAATTTAGGCGGGGGAGTAAGAATTTTTTCATATTCATTTACCATGCAAGATAATGCCTCAGTGTCAGACAATTCTGGTACAGGGATAACTATTTACGAAAAATGTTACTTTACCATGGGAGGTAACGCTACAGTGTCCAACAATTCTAGTAGTGGTTATGGTGGTGGAGTGTTTGTAAGTATAGATCCTCGTTATACCTTCATTATGCAAGATAACGCCACTATATCCGGTAACTCCGTGTTCGGCGGCATCGGCGGTTTCGGCGCTGGGGTTTATGTAGACCAGGGTACCTTTATCATGAAAGGTGGTACAATATACGGTAATATAGGTATGCCACTTGGAAATAATGCTGGTAGTCATATTGGAGCGTCGCTGTTTGTAAGTGATGGCACTGCTAGGTATGGTGATTACAGTGATATTCTGCTCCGTATTGATTTTGGTAACGCTAAGTACACAAATGATACCATCATAGGTAGGAACTAATGCAGAGGCGACTGCGTCAACAGAGTTGGTGACAGGTCACGCCCAGTGCTTATCTTCGGTATACGCTAGGTGACAGTCACCTTTTTTCCATAGTGTTATTTAACAGGCCTACGCTAACTAGGGCGTAGGCTTGTTTATATGCGTCTATGTCTATGAAAAAAGTTAAGCAGTTTCTAAAAGAATTTTTCTTTTTTTCAAAAGTCTTTTATATTGAAGAAGCTTGGCCTTGTGATTCTTCGTGTCCCTTCCATAATGGTATTCTCCCTTCTTGAGCATTTGGTACATCTCGGCAAATATCCTCCTCCGCAGCCCGGTTCTCACTAACCCCGGCTTTTTGTACTTTGCCAGCCTGGCGTACAATTGCTCCAATTTTGGGCTGGCTTTTAACACATGGTGCAAAGACTGCGTTATCAAGGTTGCAGCCATTTTTCTCCCCTTCTTGTTGGTTCTCCGAATACTTACCGAAGTATTGGAATTAGCCATATGCGGCGCGGAACGTAAATATGGTCACGCTTGGTTCCTGACACCGTTTTTCCGTAGTGTTCCATTTTAGTTTTCAATTCTTTAGAACTAATAATAATCATTCTACTTTTAAGGATATTTTTATGCCGGTACTTTTTGCTTGATGCTTAATTGAAAGCCCAGGTTGTCCAGTACCCGCGCTATGGTAATAAAAGACGGGTTTCCCTGTGGAGATAAAGCGGTGTACAGCCCTTCACGGTTAAGGTTCAATTCCTTTGCAATTTTGGCCATCCCTTTAGAGCGGGCAATATATCCAATCGTCTTGAAAAGAAATTCCGGATCATTCTCTTCAAGAGCGCCCTCAAGAAAGGCCAGGACATCTTCCTTGGTTTCGATGATTTCAGCAGGATCCCATTTTTTAAGGGCGCTTTTTTTCTTTGCTCTGGTTTTCATATTTTTGAAGGTTTCAGTCCGCCTGATTTCTTTCATAGCAATAGTGTAGGTTATAACATACAACTTGTCAAGGGATATTGTTTATTGTGCGTTTATTAGGCATCTTCGTAAATATTTTTCTATAAAAACAGACATGAATAAGACGCTTGGCTTACGAATCACCTGACTACCTCCGCGTGCTCTGCGCCTCCGCGTGAAAATTTCTTCCTCAAAAACTTTCGGATTGGAATATACAAGATGGGTAGCGCCTAGTTTTGGAGTAACGAGCTTTCCTCCGTGTTCTTTGCGCCTCCGTGAGAGATCTTTTGGGATTAAGCTCGCTGTTCATGCCAGAAAACAAAAAAGCCCCCATATCCGGGGGCTTTAATTAATAAACTACTTTTTCGCCGCTCTGCCACGCCGTTTGGGAAGGCCTGCCGCGCTGGCTTTGGCTTTGGCTTTAGCGCCTCTGCCCCTGCTTTTGGGTGGGGCTGCAATCGTGTCAGAGCTTGTATTGATAATGTCCAGGTAGGCGGAACCGGCGGATTCAGGCTTTGTGGCCTTTGCCTTGGGAGGCGGTTCGCCGAAAGACTGGTTGATGTCTTCCCTGACTGTTGAACGCCTCCGGCTGAAGGAAGCGAAAGCCGCGTCCGAGAAGCCCTTTGAAACGCCGCTTAAGAATTCATTAAGCACATTCGCCATCGCGTCCAGGGTTCTCTTCTTCCTTTTAATGGATGTGATGTCCATGTCAAGGATAATGCCCGGTAAAATGTGGTAGGGGTTTATCTCGTAATCGAAAGCGTTATATTTTTCTTCCAGGAAGGCAAGCCGATCATCGATTACGCGCCGTTCTATCGGGAACTGGAAACTGTACAGCTCCTTAAGCCTGTCTTTTATCAGAATGATCGTTTGCCGGATATGATCCTTTTCATATAAGTATGTCCGGTTAGATCTTTCAACCTCGGTTTCGGCAGGCTTTACAAAGGAAACCTCGTCCCACGCCTTATCAATGTCTTCGTACAGGGGCTCCCCTGTTTTGTCTTTGATCCTTGTTTTAATGCGGCCTTTAACTTTTTTGGCAAGATCGTTGAAGTCCGTGACCTTTCCAAATGGCTTGCCGTCTTCATATATTACTGTAACCAGATCCCAAACATGCTGAATTTCCGTCTCGAAGCTCTTAAGCTGCACCTCGTAGGCTTTTCGTTCCTCAGTAAGCTGGGCGTGATCAAAATACCTCATTTTAATCTGGTACCGCTCGTCCGGAAGGTTTTTTGTATCCGTATCTTCATATTCACGGATGACAACTCCGCGCCCGTTTTTGAGGTTTTCAATGTACTGATAGCCCATTTTTGAGGTGTCAAGGATGGAAGTAATGGAATTGATGGCCGTATTGAACCCCCGGTTCCTGATGTTTTCGATATCGATGATCTTTTTCAGGTTTTCCCGGATGTTCATCTGATCAAAGGTTGCAGGATCAATTTCTGCCCTTAAGCCATTAAGTTTGTCTATTATGGCTTTTGAAACAAGTTTGTAACGTTTGGCTTTTTCGTTATCCACTTCATCATCGGTGTGGTGTTCTACCCTGCCAACCTTGGCAAATATAACCTCCGCGTCCGAAAGCTCCTCATGCCCTTTTTCTACCCTGTCTTCCTTGAGTTTTTCAAGTTCCTTGTCTATCGTGTCAATGATGTATTTGCTTAAAAGATCCCTGACAAGGTAATCCTGGGTTACCTGATAGTGGAATATAGGGCTTATCAATTCGGAATCAATTATATTGATTGAAAGTTTTACGTCTGTTACGTTTTTTGGCTTATCAACACTGTCAGTAAAGGCGCACTTAACAATTGAATAGGCGTTTTCACCGCGTACAAACGCGCCGGTATCCATTTTTTGCCTGAGCAAACCGTTTGTAAGGGTTTCAAGCTCGTTCACGCCCCGCTGGACATGGCCCATGAGGTGTCCGTACATATTTACAATCGATTTTTCAATCTCACCGCTGTTGAACTTGTCAGCCCCGCCGACTTCGTCCAAAAGCTTGGATATTTCCTTTGGAGTATACCGTGCAAGAACCAGCGTTTCTTCCTTGTCGATGAAATTCCGGACCTTTTTTATCATCTCATCTTCGCTGGTTACCATGTAACGGTTGAACATATTCTGGAAATTCTGGTTGAAGTAATTGTAAAGTTTCTCTTTGAGCCCGCCCATTACATCCAGGCGTTCAAGGACATCTTTTGGCAGTTTGGCGGTTAAATGGTGGATAATCTTATTGGTTTCTTCCTCCAAAAGCTGATTAACTTCTGACTGCTGATCCCTAAAATCCTGGGCTAATGAATTCCTTGAACCAACTGCGCTAGGTTTCTCCGGATGAAAAACATTCGGACTTTTGGGTAGATCCATTGCCATATCATGACTCCTTCATGGTTTTATAAAGTAATTGCTGCGCTTTGATTTGATAATAGCTTCAAGCATCACCTTCTAATCTAACCATGTTTTCATAGTAAAGTCAAACGAATTTTTGGTTAATAGTACCCTTTTTCTTGCCAAAATAAGATTTTTGGAAGATACTAAACCTAATTTAAAGATAAAATTATAGGTAAAATGAAGATTGAAGGAGCATTTTATGGGTTTGATAAAGGCTGTGATGGGAGCCGCCGGCGGCGTTTTGGCGGATCAGTGGCTGGAATTTTTTGTCTGCGAAAGCCTGGAAGCGGATGTTTTAGCGGCAAAAGGCCAGAGAAGGAACAGTAAAAGAAGCAGTAATACCAAAGGCGAAGACAATGTCATTTCCAACGGGTCAGGCGTTGTGGTGAATAAGGGGCAAGCCGTCCTGATTATCGATAATGGCAAAATCGCGGAATTGTGCGCCGAAGAGGGGCATTATACATATGATCAGTCTTCGGAACCCAGTATTTTCTACGGCAGCCTTGGCAAGGGCATTATGGATGCCCTTAAAAACATGGGGGAACGCTTTAAATACGGCGGCAGCCCAGGAAAAGATCAGAGGGTATATTACTTTAATACTAAGGAAATAATGGGGAACAAGTACGGTACACCCGCGCCGATTCCCTACCTGATAGTAGACCCGACCATGAACCTTCGCCTTACCATAAGCCTTCGGGCAAACGGTGAATATTCCTACCGGATGACCAACCCCGCGCTGTTCTACGCGAATGTCTGCGGGAACGTGGAGGAAAACTACACCCGCGACAAGATCGACAGCCAGCTTAAAAGCGAGATTGTGACTGTTTTGGGGCCGACGCTGGCGAAACTTGGCGCGGGCCTTGAATACCACATGATTCCCGCCCAGACGGATAAGCTTGCGGATCTGCTGAACGAAGCTTTGACGGCGAAATGGAAGGACGGCCGCGGCATAGAGATTGTCAATTTCGGGATATCCGTCGCCGCGACTGAGGAAGACGAGGCGAGGATAAAGCAGCTCCAGACCGCGGCTGTAATGCGCGACCCGACTATGGCCGCTGCCTCGCTGGTAAACGCCCAAAGCGACGCGATGCGGACAGCCGCGGGGAACACAGCCGGGGCTATGGCTGGCTTTATGGGGATGGGCATGGCGAATATGGCCGGCGGCATGAACCCGCAGAACCTGTTCGCGATGGGCCAGCAAGCGCCGCAGCAGCCGGCAGCCCAACAAGCAGCGCCAGTTGCCGGCTGGGTTTGCGCTTGCGGGCACAGCGGAAACACCGGGAAATTCTGCAGCGAGTGCGGAAAGCCGCAACCTGCTGCCGGTTGGATCTGTTCCTGCGGCCACAGCGGCAACACCGGTAAATTCTGCAGCGAGTGCGGGAAGCCGCAGCCGTAAAAGGAAAATTATGGATATAAAAGAGTACAAGTGCCCCAACTGCGGCGGGACTGTAAAATTCGACAGTACCACTCAAAACATGAAATGCCCATACTGCGATGCGGAATTTGAAATAAAAGCCCTGGCTGACTATCAAAAAGAGCTTGAATCCAAGGCCGGAGATCGTTTTAACTGGAAAGCCGGCTCCGCGGAAACCTGGAAAGAAAGCGATCTTGTCGATCTCAGTACCGGTTCATGCCCTTCTTGCGGGGCTGAGCTAATCGGGGACAAGAATACAATAGCGATGGTCTGCCCCTGCTGCGGCAATGCCCAGATAGTGCAAAAACGCATTCAGGGAATGTTAAAGCCTGAGTACTGTATTCCTTTTAAGCTTGAAAAGAAATCCGCGGTGGAAGCGCTTAAGAAGTTCTGCGATAAAAAGCGGCTTCTGCCGGATTTTTTTGGCAAGGAAAACCGCGTTGAAAATATTCAGGGCATGTACGCCCCTTTTTGGCTCTTTAACGCCAAAGCTCTGGCTCGCGTAAGGTACAAGGCGACAAAGGTAAGAGCCTGGAGCGACGCCAGCTATAATTATACCAAAACCGACTTTTATTCTATTATAAGGGATGGCAGCTTAAATTTTGAAAAGATTCCTGTGGACGGCTCGGAAAAGATGGATGACGCCTACATGGATGCCATTGAACCTTTCGATTATGCCCAGATAAAAGGCTTTCAAAGCGAATACCTCGCCGGTTTTTCGGCTGAAAAATACGACGTGGATGTCGAGGCAAGCAAGGAAAGGGCAAACGCGAGGATCAAAAGATCTGTAGAAACAGAATTTGCCCGCTCTGTCTCCGGCTATTCCTCGGTAGCGATGGAGAGTTCAACCGTAAATATTGAGAGCGGCAAGGTAAGCTACGCGCTGTTTCCGGTGTGGATCCTGAACACAAAATACAAAAAGGAAAACTATCAATTTATAATGAACGGCCAGACAGGCCTCTTTGTGGGCAGGCTTCCTGTTGACAAGGGGAAAGCCGCGAGATTCACCCTTATGTTCACGGCGATCTTTGGCGCGGTTTTTACCGCTGTTATTCAGCTTCTTCGCGTATTTTTATGAGGAACGTGAAATGAAGGCAAAGCTGTTTTTATTGTCTCTGGCAATGCTAATTGTTTCCGCCCCTCTCTTTGCGAAGAGCCGGGTTGTGGACAGCGCCGGCCTTTTAAGCGCCACGGAAGCGGCAAGCCTCCAGGGCTTAGCTGATAATATATCCGTAGCTTACAATTTTGATCTTGTGATTGTAACGGAAAAGGACATAGGCAATGCCCGGCCAAGGGACTACGCGGATGATTTTTTTGATTACAACGGTTACGGCTTTGGCAAGGATCGGGATGGCTGCCTGTTTCTGGTAGTCATGGGGACCAGGGATTACTGGTTCAGCACATCAGGCAGGGGAATAAAGATTTTTAATGACGCGGCTGCCGACAAGCTGGAAAAAGATACGATTAGTTCACTCAGTAATGGCGACTATTACAGCGCTTTCGCCGCTTTTGCGAAAGATTGGGATGAGTTTCTTGCTCTTGACGCTAAAGGCATGCGTTACAACGTCTTTTATGAATACAACATGATTATGGTGGCTATTGCCTGGTTAGTATCTCTGGGAATAGGGTTTTTAATAGTCGGGATCTGGAAAAAAAGCATGAATACAGCCCTTCCGCAAACCCAGGCCGAGGCTTACGTTGTTTCCGGAAGCCTGTCTTTTGCGGTACAGCAGGATCAGTTTCTATACAGCCATGTCAGCAAAACCGCGAGGGCAAGCAATTCAGGCTCTTCGGGAGGAGGCGTTCATACAGGCTCTTCCGGGATGAGCCACGGCGGCCGCGGCGGGAAGTTTTAAATAAAAAGGAGATCAGGATGAGGAGAAAAATATTTGTTGGGCTGCTCTTTGGCGCTATTGCCGCGGGCGGTTTTGCTTCTGAAACAGACGGCATTTATTCGTTCAAAGTAGGGCAGTTTGAAGTTTACATGCTGGTTGAATCCGAGCGCAACGGAAGCACCGGCATTATCCCCGGCGCGGACGCGACTATGATAAAGCGCTACATACCCGAAACCGGCTTCAAACAATCGACCAATGCCTTTCTTATAAAAGCGCCTGGGCAGATCATCCTGGTGGATACCGCGTTCGGCGGGGCAATTTTTGACAAGATAAAAACCCTTGGGCTTGGCCTGGATCAGATAGACGCTGTGCTTTTAACCCATATGCACGGCGACCACATTGGGGGCCTTCAAAAGGACGGCAAGGCGCTACTTCCAAACGCGAAAATTTACCTTTCTGAGAAGGAACATACTTACTTTACCAAAACCCAGGTAAACCAGGGGGCAGTCGCGGCTTTAGCTCCCTATGGCTCCAGGGTAATTACCTTTGAGCCTGATGCCCTGGGCGCCGCTACTCGGGAAATCCTGCCGGGGATAAGCGCCATTGCCAACTACGGGCACACGCCGGGCCATACCGCCTATCTGGTGGAAAACGGCGGGGCAAAGCTGATAATTGCCGGGGACTTTTTGCATGTGGCGCTGGTTCAGATACCCAACCCGGATATTTCGGCAACCTACGATACTGACCAGAAAGCCGCCGCCGCTTCGCGCAGGCAGATACT
>Ga0268262_10005343_pt1 | contig 12789 bp, 10 predicted proteins | sample TergutNc150P3_FD_190354 | JGI IMG/M metagenome (GOLD analysis project Ga0268262, IMG submission 190354) | Nasutitermes corniger P3 segment gut microbial community from laboratory colony in Florida, USA - Nc150 P3 (SPAdes) (version 2) | ecosystem: Host-associated > Arthropoda: Insects >... | reverse complement strand
CTACAATTGAACCGGCTCCCGAACCGCGTCCCGGTCCTACCGGAATATTATGCTCATACGCGTAATGAATAAAATCCCAGACAATTAAAAAATAACCTGTAAAGCCCATGTTAATAATTGTGTCAAGTTCATAATCCGCTTTTTTCTGTATTTCTTTCCACTCTGCACCGCCCTCTTCCTTTTCTTTTGCGTAACGCTTAGCGAGTCCTTCTTCCGCAAGATGACGCAGATATTTTTCAGGTGATTCAAATCCTGCGGGAATTTTATATTCAGGCAGATAATCAGGAAGTTCCTTGACGGTGATTTTCGGAATATTCGCATTGCACCTCTGCGCAATCTTTACCGTATTGGCAATTGCTTCCGGATATTCCTTAAAAACGGAAGCCATTTCATCGCCCGATTTAAAATAAAACTGATCCCCGTAGTACTTTTTTCTTTTTTCCTCTGTACGGACTTTTCCGGTCCCTATACAGAGCAGTATGTCATGTGCAATATAATCATCCTGTTCTAGGTAGTGCACATCATTAGTTGCGACAAGCGGTATTCCTGTCCTTCGGGAAATACCTGCGATAACAGTATTAATTTCCTTTTGGGACATATCGGAACCTTTTAGCTCTCCCGCCGGAATACCGTGATCCTGAATTTCAAGATAAAAGTTAGGAACGTCTACGTCCTTTCCGAAAAGGCCGCTGTAATAAATTGCTTTTTTTTCGGCTTCGTCGATTTTTCCCGCCATTATAAGGCGCGGAATTTCTCCCGAAGCGCAGGCGGAAAGAGCGATAAGGCCGCCGTGATACTTTGACAGGAGTTCTTCGTCAATTCTAGGACGGTAATAAAAACCCTCCGTATACGCCAGTGAACAAAGTTTTACAAGGTTAAAATAACCTTCCTGATTCCTTACAAGCAATATAAAATGATAATATTTATTTTCGTTTTCAGTTCCTTTTTTTTCAAAACGTGAGCCGGGAGATACATAAACTTCACACCCGATTATCGGCGTGACTGATTTTTCACATTTTCCGCAGGCTTCAATAAATTCCATAGCCGCGAACATATTGCCGTGATCTGTCAGAGCAAGGTGCGTCATGCCCATTTCACCGGCCCTGTTTACAAGAGAACTAACGGAAACGGCCGCGTCCGCCAACGAATAATCTGAATGAACGTGGAGATGGACAAATTCGGTCATGCAGGAGAATTTTACCCTTAAACCGGATTAGGAGCAAGTACGCGTTTATGTTTTTATCACGTTTAAATTACAAACCATGCACCCGTTTATTTTCATCACCTGTTACTGTTTTAACGTTGCGAAAAAACCATTCTTTTGACCTTGCTTCTATAAGTTTGTCCTTGTTAAAAGACGTTCTGCAGGCTTCCGCAAAGTCAGCGTTACCCGCATACACTCCGGCGGGTTCTCCCACATAATCCCAGTCGCACCATGTAGGGTCAATTATATATCTGTTTTTTTCAGTATGGTATTCTATCCATCTGTGAGTCGTACTGTTATTTATCGTTATTACGCCTTTATTAAGAAGATCCAGCAGGACAGCATCATGTTTTAGCACAAAAATATAGTAATCGGCATAATCCGCGCATATTCCCGTAAATGTAAAATTATCCGACATAGCGGATTCGTTGTATGTGATCCATCTAGACGGATTAAAATTAACTGCGTCATAATCATATTTACCTGCGTTGATTGTTTTTAGGTTGATATTCCATAGTTTTGTGTATATATCTCCGGGTACATCAGCGGGAACGGCCGGCTGAAAAATAGGATAACTCCATGTTCCTCCGCTGCTGTCTGTCATGTAAGGGATACTAGCCATCATATCCCAAGTCTGTTTTTCATCCGCTTGTCTCGCGGGAGCTGCTTTTGTGTTTTTTGATGATGCGCAGCCTGCGATTAGCAGGAAAGACAGAATTAATAATATTGATAAGCGTTTCATAATATCTCCTTAGATTATTACTTGTGAAACAACCATCTTCGAACCGAAGGTTCGCGTTGTTTCACAAGTCTATTATACCGCCTGTGTGTAAAATTTCAAGCATTCAATTCTTCCAGAGCGATTTTTTCTTCTTTCCTTCGTATTCTCCTGCAAACTTTTTACTATTTCCAACGGGATATCAAAATCCAAACATAATCCGCGTTTATATTAGCGCATAACGTCATTTTAAACAACGTGTACAAGCCACCCTTTGGTGTCGGGCAGTATACCGTATTGGATACCTTTTATTGTATAGCGGATACCTGCGGTAAAATCGCCTGTTTTGCCATCGTTAAACACCGCTTTTTTACCTTTGTAAGTAAGCGAAGTTATTGGCGTAGCTCCGGCGGCGGTTCCGCTGACGAAACATTCTTTTGTTTCTTCAAGTACTTCATCTATTGATATTTGCCGTTCTTTTGTTTTTATACCCTTGTCGCGCGCAAGTTCTATTATACTGGCGCGGGTAATGCCTGGCAGAATTGTGTCGCCCAACTCAGGCGTTACAAGTTCTCCCGATTTTAGATAAAAGAAAATGTTGCATGAGGAACCTTCTTCTATGTACTTGCGGTGAACAGCGTCAAGAAACACACATTCCATGTATCCGGCTTTTAACGCTTCGGATTTTGCGAGCGCCGAAATGACATAGTTGGAGCAGGCTTTTATCCACCCGGTGCCATTGGGTGTTGCGCGTATTTTGTCGCTCACAACAGCGTCAGAGTTACCCGACGAAAAATAAGCGCTGACAGGAGTATTAATCACCATAACATAAGGTTCGTGTGAAAGATTTACTCCGATACCGCCCTCCGCTATGGTAAACGGCCTTATATAAACAGAATCCGCCGTCATAAATGAATCTTTTTCCCAATCGCTGTTATAACGCGGCGCAAAGCCCAGAGCGGTGTTTCTTTTTACGGTTTCAACACATGCTTTAACAAAATCATTTTCAGGAAATTCCGGCATAAAAAGCCCTTTCATGGAACGCGCAAAACGGGCGGCATTTTGATCCGGCCTGAAAATCGCAAGTCCTCCGTTTTTTTGCGGAAGCGCTTTCAACCCTTCAAAACAAGCAAGGCCATACTGGGATGTGTAGTTTACAAGAGGCATATCATCGTAGTAATTACGTGAATTTTCAAGTTTAGAGCGATCTACGTCATTCATAGCCGCTTCTTCTTCAGGCGTTTTATGTGGTTTTTCAATATACTCATTGAGCCATTTTCCGTCAGAAAATTTCGCGCGATAGGTTATTGGATAAGTATTCAATGCAAATGCCATAATATCTCCTTGTCAGTGAACATCATATCTCTGACATTTTTACTATACATTTGATTGAGGACTCTTTGCAATACGTCTCTTCCCGCGATTCATTATTTTCTTCCGTAAACTTTCAGCTGTATTAAATAATTTATAAACAAACGGTTTATACGGATAATCCCAGCTTCCCGGACGGTGAATGATCTGTCCGCCGAAACCTGTTTTAAAAAGATAAAGACCTGCCATAGGATGATTCGGATCGCTGTCAGGAGGAATGCCGAAAAGATCGTAATATAGACAGCCTGCTTCTTTCGCGTCCTGCATTGCTTTCCATTGAAGAGCATAGGAAGGCATAAGATTTCTTTTGTTGCCGGAGGACGCTCCGTAAAGATAGGTCGCGTATTTGCCGTGAAAAAGAACAACAATCGCCGCTATAGTTTCATTTTCATGGCTTGCGGTATACAAGCGCAGTGTTATACCGTACTGACTGCACTTTTCAAAAAGAGTTTTGTAGTAGCTAAAATCATGCACAAGAATACCGTCTCTTGCGGCTGTTTCTTTTAAAAGTTTATAAAAAGTTTCAATTTCTTCTGCGCCGCATGTTTTTACAGTTACGCCTTTTTTTTGTGCAAGAGAAATATTGTATCTCCATTTTATTTTCATCGCTTTAAGGATTTTTTCAGGAGAATCGGTAAGGTTAACAATAACTGTATCGGGAGGCTGTATTGAAGCGCCGCTTTTTTTTAATCCGGCGGATAAATAAAGAGCGGCGTCGTTAGCTGAAAAAGCTTCGCCACCTTCGCTGTACCACGGAGGCTCAAAACGAATGAAAACGTGTTTTTTCTTATAAAATGTTTTTAACTTTTCGGCAAGTTCAATGAGCGTTCCGGGTTTTTCTTCCGGCGGAAAATCAGGAGGCATTTGCGGCCCCCATGGGATGTATACAAACGAAAAACCAAAGACGAGAACACGGGAAATCACAAGCAAAGGTGCAGTTTCCAGACCTTTCCAGTTAATTAAAAAAGCTTTACTTTCCCAGCCGAAACAGGATTTAAACTCTCCCCACATCGCAGATTGTAAAAACGTATCCGCGTTTTCACATACCGCAAGGTCTGCTTCCCTGATTTCCTGTATAAATCCCTGATTTTCCACCTGAGACTAATGAACCTCGCCTTCCGGTATAACGGCGGTTATAACCGGTTTTCCTTCAAGGCACAATTTCTTCTCACTTGAATAAATTTTAAAATCTCTGACATAAATTTTCTGTGTAAAAAATGTATCTATGTCTATTTCCGCAGGGCAAGCGGCCGCATCCTCTCCTTCAGGTAAAAGTCTTGTTCCTGTAGGGCTCAATCCCGCGTCCAGCACTTCGACACGTTCGAGCGTTTCTCCGTTCGGACCGATGCTCTTTTTGTCGCCGGCGGCAAGAAGCATCCCTCTTGATTCAATTCCCCGTAATTTGGCAGGCTTAAGGTTATACGCTACAATAATTTTCTTTCCAAGAAGCTGTTCTTCGGTGTAATACGGCACAAGCCCTGTAACAATTGTCCGCTCTTCGCGGTTTCCCGTAACACCTTCCCCGATCTCAAGACTGAGAATGTAAAGTTTATCAGCTTTCGGATGACGTTCAACTTTTTCAACCTTTGCGACCCGCAAATCCATTACAGAAGAAAAAGAGGGGTTTATTTCAAGCCTTTCTTTCTGTGTTCCAGAATATTTTTCCTTTAAAGCTTCTATATTTTCATCTTCCAGTTTTGAAAAAAGGACTTCGCTTGTTATCTGTATACCGTCAATTCCCTCCGGCTTTCCGATATTTTTCCAGTTGAGATTTTCCCCAGGTTTAAGTCCGAAGAAAGACGCTGTTTTCTGCGCCGATTGCGGCATATAAGGTTCAATCAACACCGACAAATCGCGTACAATATACGCGAGATCGCATATTACCGCCGCCGCTTTTTCCGGATTATCATTACAGAGCCGCCATGGCTCAGAATCCTGAAAGTATTTATTAGCGAACGAAGAAAGCTCAAATATTTCCCGGAAAGCGTCGCGTAATTCCGCCCTATCAAGTTTTTCCGCTATTGATTTTTCATGCTTTGTTACTCGTTCCCAAAAAACCGAATCACTTTTTCCCGAAGGAATTTTGCCGTCATAATAACGGGTAATAAATGTCAAGGTACGGTTTACAAGGTTTCCGAGATTACCGATAAGCTCGCCGTTTACTTTTTCCTGCAAATCCTTCCACGTAAACATCGCATCTGATTTTTCAGGTCTGTTATAAAAAATATAGAAACGCCACACATCAGCGGGGATTCCCGTTTCCATTGCGTCAGTGCCGAATACCCCGACTCCTCTTGATTTTGAAAATTTTCCGCTTTCATAGTTAAGGTATTCGGAACTTGACATGTGGTGTAACATTGTCCAGTTATCTCCACTTCCGAGAAGGCTTGAAGGGAAAATAACCGTATGAAACGGAATATTGTCCTTGCCGATAAACTGAAAAAGCTCTGTTTCATCAGGGCTTTTCCACCAGTAATTTACATAATCCTGCCATGCAGAAAAAGAAAGACCGTCTTTACCGGACGGCGCAGACTTTTCTCCCTTTATAATATCTTCACCTAATATTCCTGTTATGGAAATATAACCGATTGGAGCGTCGAACCACACATAAAAAACCTTTTTTTCATAGCCTTTACGCGGAACAGGAATGCCCCATTTTAAATCTCTTGTTATCGCACGTTCCTTAAGTCCGTCCCGAATCCACGCCTGCGTCATCTGTACCGCGTTGTTGGCCCAAAAACCCTTTACAGAAGCGGTTTTTATCCACTCTTCAAGTTTATCCTTAATTCCGGGAAGGTCTATGTAAAGATGATTTGTTTTTTGAAGAGACGGAACACTTGAGCAGGCGTTGCATTTCGGTTCTTTTAAATCAGTCGGATCCAGTAATTTCCCGCAAGCTTCGCATTGATCGCCTCGCGCTTCATCAGAGCCGCAGTTGGGGCATGTTCCCCTTATATAACGGTCGGCAAGAAACCTGCCGCATTCAGCGCAAAAAAACTGCTCTATTGTCCTTTCGCAAATAAAGCCCGCTTTATCCAGCTTAAGAAAAATATCCTGTGTTACTTCGGTTTGTATGGGAGTAGATGTGCGTCCGAATTTGTCAAAAGCAATGTTGAACCACTTGTAAATATCCGCGTGAACCGCGTGATAGCGATCGCACAGTTCTTTCGGGCTTATACCTTCTTCCGCAGCCTTGTTTTCCGTCGCGGTTCCGTATTCATCGGTTCCGCAAATATAAAGGGTTTCTATACCGCGAAGCCTGCAAAAACGGGCAAAAGCGTCTGCGGAAAGCACCTGTATAAGATTTCCAAGATGCGGAACATTGTTAACATACGGTAACGCCGAAGTAATTAATCGTCTTTTCATAATTTTTTATGATAGCGAAAAGAACACGGATTATCAATGGGAAAATTTAACGGTAAACTCGTTCGTCCAGGTTTTTGCGCTTTCAAGCGTTATGGAAAAGAAAGGCAGAATTCCGGTTGTCTGATAATGACTTTCCTCGCACACATGAAGCAGGCTTCCTGAAAACGGTTTTTCACTGCGAAGCATTATTTGAACTTCATTTTGTACGTCCAGGATTTTTAAATTATCCGTATTGTGCAGCTGTTTATCCGCAGGAATATCCTTTTCATTGTTTTCTATAGTATAAAAACGGGTATATTCATCTCCGACGCCCGCAAATGAAAAATCTATTTCCGTTACAAAATTGAATGCCTGGTTTTCCTTTCCGGTGTTTTTAAGGTTATACGATACTGAAAGAATATCCTTTTTTAGCATATAACATTTTGTTATTTCAATGTTTGCAAACTCAATGTTTGTATCAGAAGAAGAAAGGAAGAAACATGATTTCCCTTTTTTGTTCTGCTCAAGCGCCTGATATTCCTCGTTAAAACAAAGCCTCGCATTATTTGGGAAACCTTTTTCAAAACCTGTCATTTTTGTTTCAGCCGGTAAGATAGAGTCGGCAAAGGAAATTTTTCTTGAATCATTAACATTTCCCTGTAAAACAGCGGAACTGCAGTCAAGATAGTTCCAGTCTTTCGGCATATAGTCAAGTTCAAAAATACCCGCGCCCTTTGTCTGAATGTAACAGTTCATTACCGTATCCTGAAACAAATATTCCGTTTTACCGTCAAAATCAAAATCGTATTGTATCAACGAAGGAATAAATTTTCCCTTTTCTCTTGAAAGCTTTTCGGCGCGGATAAGGGAGCTGTATGCCTCTTTTCTAAGTTCACTGCGAAGCTGCCATTTCCCGGGAGTAAAAAGGCTGTAATCCTGCGCTTTCCAAAGTTCTTCTCTGGCGTTTTGTTTTCTTGACTTATCGCCTTTTATTTGATTAATTAAGACGCTTGTAAAGATCATTTTAGAATAAATTCCGTTCGCTTCGCTGTAATCAATAATATAACGGCGCGGAGAAAAAAGATTATTTAATGCTGTGGAGTTCGGAAAACTCATCTTTTTAAAAGTTTTCCGGCTCTTTATAATTTTTAACGGTAATACGGTTTCAATTAAATTTTCAGAAAGTGATATTTCTTCAAGAAATCTGTTCCATGCGGTATCGGGCGCCTCTTCCGCGGCGGAAGAAACATTTTCGGGAAACACGCTGATTACCCTGTCAGGCAAATACCCGTAATTTTCTTCAGTCTGTTTCTTGAATTCAATAAAAACTTGAGAAAAACTTTTTTCCGCCAATTCTTTTTCCATTGATAATGATACGGGAAAAATTATAATAATCTTTCCCTGATCTTCGCTTATACACGGGAAAAAAAGTTCTTCCGCCTGAATACCGGCCTGGGTAAATTGATTCTGTGAAAGAAAAGTATAACTCATATCGCTCGCTGAAAGAGAAGACACCAGATTTTGTTCCCACGCCATACCTGAAATCCAGCATCCTGCCGGGCGTTTCCCGAAATGCTTGCGGAGATATGTCGTTAATAATTCCATTTGCCCTATTCTGTCCTGGATCGGAATCAGCGGAAACATCGGTTCATAAAATCCGCCGCTTAATATCTCCGCCTGTTTCCTTGATACCATATCTTCAATCAGCATAAAAAGCTCAGGATGCGTTCTTTCCACCCAATAAAGCAGAACTCCAGAATAATGCAGAACAGCTTTTATTTTCGAATAACGGTACAGGTTTGTAATAAAGGGGCGCATTTTTTTTTCATATACAAATTCATACTCCTTTTCATCAGCGCCGGACGGAACATGGGCGTGAGATCCTAAAATCATGTACATTTTTGTATCGTTCACTTTGCGAAAATTATCCCCAAAATCAATAATGAGCCTGCGGTAAAGATAAGCGACAACATTCCCATAGTAATAAGAACAAGCGGCGTGCCGCGTATAAAACGCGGTACTGCTTCAAGCTCCGCTCTCTTTTTTATTTCTCTTATTATAATTATTACAAGCAATATACCCGCAGTAAAGCCAAAAGAAAGAAAAAAAACTTCAAGAAATCCGTCGGCAACAATCAGACAAATAAGTACCGCAGCAGCTGTTATACCTTCAGGAAAACTTATGAAATTTTCATCTTCTATATTTTCTTTCAGTAAATATTTAAAAACAAGGTACTCAAGTCCTGAATAAATCATGTAGCTGACAGGAAACATTAATATAAAAACAAGCATTCCCGGAAAAATTGAATTATGTATTTTTGAGAATAAAAACCATAATAAAATAACAGAAATAAAAATAATCAATAACCTGATAAATGATGTTTTTTTACCGCGATTACTCCAGACAGCGGCGCCTTTTATTCCCAGAGCGCATTGCAAAGTCAGGTTCATTGTAAAAGCGGAAAAAATTACCAGCATTAACAGAGAAATCCCGTTCATTTTATTTCTCCGTGAAATATATAACTTTTTGAATACTGATACAGGCATATAAGGTATCCAAGCAAAATTAACGATCCGGCGGAAACCGAAAATATTCCAATCGGAAAAAATGAATTCGATTTAAAGTACATTATTGTTATCATACCCTGATAAGTGCCGGGAAATGAAAGCGAGCAGTATGAGAAAGGTTCCCTGATTATCGAAAATAAAATCAGCAAAACCGAAAGAACCGCCGCTTGTGAAACAGCGTCAGACACATCGTCAAAAATGTCATGAACGGCGTTTTCCGGCAACGAAACAAACTGTTCAATTATTTCTGAGTTCGCAAAGTAAAGGGGAATTAATAACAACAGCAAAAAAACTTCGTATGCAGCAAACGGACACAACAGCCAGAATAGTAACAGGTACAGACTCCCCCAAAAAGAAGCCAGACAAACATATAAAATCCTGCCTCCTTTGACAGGAAATATTTTTTCTCCCAATACAGATGACAATAATGAAAATGTAAAGGTTGTAAGTCCGTATACCCAAAACAGGCATCCCGCTACGGTAATCGCCCATGAAAGACGCGCTGAAGCCATTACAAGAAGTCCCGCTCCGGTTAATCCGCCGAGAGGTGAACTTGAGCCCCAAAATGAATGCTGCCGGTTTACGCTCATCTTTTGTTTCCTTCCATAATTACAGCGACGTCTCAATGCGCCTTATATATATCTGCAGAATACTTTGAGGTAAATTATTAAATATTTGCACAGCGTGAGCGCTAAGCGGAATTATTTCCTGTACATTTCCGGTTTCAGAAACTATTGCGCCGAGCGGAACCAGAATTCCGTCCTTAAACAAAGTAAATACAAACATATTTTCTTTTGTATTATACATTGAATACCAATATCCCATAAGGCCTGTTTTTCCCGGTTTCTTTTGTATATAATTTATAACTCTGCGCTCGTCATTGTTATTGATAAAAACATTATTAATTGAGCGCAGAAGATAATGAGCCTGCGCCTGCTGAGAAAGAATCCATATAAGGGAAATTAACATCAAAAGTCCCGCAATCCAGCCCATTAATACCGCTTTGTCCTTTAATTCCTGAATGTCTTTCATTTGATACTCTCCTGAAATTTCCCGCGTCTGTCATGTGAAAGAAATAATAATTCTTCTGCATGCCTTATAAGCGGCGTAATGCAGTTCACAACGGCAAGTGCAATAAAACAACCGTAGAACTCCATGCACTTGTAGCGTAAAAACCATGAAAGAACAGCCGCTATAACAACGGTAAGTAAAACACCGGGTTTTAGTTTAGCGCTGCTTGCAGGTTCCGCCGTGAGAATAAACGCCGCCGCAATAGTACCGCCTGAAAAAAAACCGTATAACATATCTCCTTCCCAGTACAATCCCGGGTTTCCCGCCAAACGTACAAGAAATCCGTATACCGTGAGAAATACCAGAGGTATCCAGCCGCGGTTAATCCTTGCGGCTGTTATGACAACAGTACCCGCCAAAAGAAAAAATATTCCCCTGTCAGCGATTATACCGGGATCGTTATTGAAGAAAAGATCTATATAACCTGAAGGAAGCTGTGCGCCTGTAATTGACAGGATTGAATTGTTTAAGAAATCCGTAATACGGTTTCCCATAATACTTTGACCTGATGTTACGCTCAATTCCGAAATTACATCTGATGAATTATTAAGCGTATTTGTAAAAGCGTGAGGCCAGGAAAGACGAATAAAAAGCCAGCCGGCAAGAGCGGGATTAAGCCAATTAGCCCCAAGTCCGCCAAAGCTGTACTTTACGACAACAACGGCGAAAATAACACCTAACGCTGCATATACCGGATGAATTTGATTCGGAAGCAGCAGACAAAGAATCATTGCTGTCGCCGCTGCGCTTCCGTCCATTATTTTAGCAGGTCCATAATCGCGCCACGTAAGTAATAGTTCAATTAATAACGAAGATAAAAAAACGGCAAATGCCGTAATCAATGACATTCCGCTGTCGCCAATTGCCGATTGAAACACGCAAAAAAACGCGCATCCGCAGATGAGCCACATTCTCGCGCTGCTTGGACAGGAAAGATTTACCTGCGGTTTTAATATAAAGCTCAATTTTTGCTCAGACACTTCTCTACCCCTGATTCCTTCCAAAAATGGTTTCCAGCAAGGGTAACGCGGACGGACAGACGATTTTACAGCATCCGCAGCCTTGACAGCCGGTTGAAAGGTCATTGTTAATTTGTTCCGTCTTAATTCGTTTGTAAATATACTGAGGATCAAGACCTACAGGACATACTGCCCTGCACTCTCCGCAATTAATACAATTTTGCTGTTTATGAAACGCGGTTTGAGACGCAGACATAGCGGCAATAGCGTAACATGTTTTAACGACAGGTTCATCAAGGTACATTACTTCTCGTCCCGATATGGGAGAACCTATAACAATCCGCTCAGGTTTTACTGAAAAACCTCCGCATTGCTCTATAAGTTCGCCAATTCTTGTTCCAATCCTGACCTTCATTATTTGCGGTTTTTTTACTGCAGAGCCTCCGACAGCTACATAACGTTCCAAAACGGGTTTTTTATAAACAACAGCGTCAAAAGCCGCCGCAAGGACTGCAGGCCCCAGAATCAGGAATGAACCGAATTTAAGATTTTCCTTCTTTTCATATATTCTTAACGCAAGCTCAAGCTCTCTTTTGCTCCTTTGCGGATAACGGGAACTTGTTAAAACGATTGATAACGGAACAGTTATTTGTTTAGCCTCCGAAAGCAGCATTTGTCCCAGTTCTTTTTCTGTATGGGAAACAGCGATTATTATTCGCGAAACTTTTAAACAGGCTTTCGCAACAATGGAAGCTCCTTCAATTACGGCATAAAATCTTTCCCTGCAAAGAGCGTAATCAGCGACAAGCCAGGGGTCGTCAAAAATACAGCGAATAACAAGGGTTAATTTTTCTTCCTTTCTGGCCGAAGAGATCATCTCGGCGAGCGGTTTTCCGTAATTTTCCATTTCTATAACGCCGTATTCGGAAATTACCTTTTGAATATCATAACCGTTCATATTGTTCCACGGAAACACTTCCTCTTTTCTTCCCAGTTTTTCAAAAGAGCCTTCCATTTTTATTATCAGCGCTTCATTACTTAAATTGTCGCTGTCATTCCACGATATTTTTTTTATGACTCTGCCCGGAACCGTAGCGTGCGCATTAACAGTTCCCGTACCGGATCCGGCCGCTCTTCCTATCAGCATTCCTTCTTTTACAAATTCTCCCGGAGAGACAACAGGATACGCTTTTTTATTATTATACCCCAAGGGTATTACGGAAAGCGAAGGCAGGAACGCGTTTACCGCCGAGTTCTTCTGCGGCGCCGAGGGATCATCATAAACCAGCCCTCCGTGCGGAAATGAGTAAACTTTCATAAATTAAGCGTCCTTCCTGACGAGTAATTCATCTTTTTTGTAAACATTCGATTTTTTCCTGTTAAAACCCGTGAAGCGAGTTTTTCCGGCGTTGTTTTTAATTCCCGAAAAACTTACCTTACCTTTATAGCCGTCTTTTCTTTTTATAATTAAACCCGGTAAAATAAATAACAGCAAGAGCGACAATGACAGTTTTTCAATAAATCCTCCGGTACTTCCTCTTTCGCTTGTTCTTC
>Ga0268262_10005342_pt1 | contig 12789 bp, 12 predicted proteins | sample TergutNc150P3_FD_190354 | JGI IMG/M metagenome (GOLD analysis project Ga0268262, IMG submission 190354) | Nasutitermes corniger P3 segment gut microbial community from laboratory colony in Florida, USA - Nc150 P3 (SPAdes) (version 2) | ecosystem: Host-associated > Arthropoda: Insects >... | reverse complement strand
TTCCTTTCGATGTTAAATAATAGCTTTGCTTGGAGTGTGTATTTTTTGGAAATTTCATGGAATATGTTACTTCATAAAATCACATATCTTTTGAGCGCAATTTCCATCGCCATATAGGGAGGGATATTCATCCGGAATGTGTAAGTTTTGAACAGCATTGATGATTTTATCGGTATCCGCGCCGGTAAGCGTATTCCAGCCGGAATTGACTAATTCAACCCACTCAGTAGAATCCCTCATCGTAATACATGGTTTACGAAAAAAGAACGCCTCTTTTTGAACCCCGCCGGAATCAGTCAAAACAGCGGAACAAGCCGCTTCATAAGCAATCATTTCAAGATAACCAACAGGCTCAATCATTTTAACATGGGAAGCGAACACAAGATTATACTGTTCTAAAATTTTTCTGGTTCGCGGATGAACAGGAAAAATAAACCGGTAACCGGTTAAATCATTAATTGCCTTCACAATGAATGAAAGCCTTACAGGATCATCGGTATTTTCCGCACGGTGAATGGTTAATAAAATAAAATTCTTTTCATTTACCTGGATGTTGCATTTTTCGCGGTAATAAAGTGATGCATCATACATAATATCGCCAGTTATCGCTACATGCTTTTTATCAGCATCAGGCTTTCCGGTGAATTTGCTATCGGTAATACCTTCCTGTTTTAGATTATCTACAGCTGTTTGCGTTGGACAAAAAAGCCATGTTGAAAGATGATCGGTCAATCGACGGTTTTGTTCTTCCGGCATTGCCATCATAAAGGAACGTAATCCCGCTTCCACATGTGCGACTGGAACATGGAGTTTGCTTGCTGCTAAAGCGCCTGCCAGAGTTGAATTGGTATCGCCATACACCAACACCGCGTCCGGTTTTCGTTCCAGAATTACATCCTCAATACGCTCAAGCATCAACCCAGTGGTTTTTCCGTGATTACCGGATCCAACATGAAGATTAATATCGGGTTTGGGTATATCCATTTCTTCAAAGAAAATATCGCTCATGTTTTGGTCATAGTGCTGGCCGGTATGGAGAAGTATCTCTGTAATACCGCACGAAGGATTATCACGGATAAAACGGTTTAATACAGCGGCTTTTATAAATTGGGGGCGCGCGCCTATGACGGTAAGAAGATTCATTTTGATAAGACTCTTATATATTCAAAAATCGCGTTATATAATTTTTCCTGATAGTTTAAATCTATGAATTCGGTGTTATGCCATAATAGTATGAGTTCTCCATTATGTTTATAGACCTGTTGAATTATTTCTTTACATATATTCAAAGCATTTTCATAATCAAGATTCATGTATTTTTTAAGGTTTAGAGTACATTCCATAATTTCCAGCGGATGAATCATAACATTAGTCAGTTCTTTTGTCCTGGGATTAATGAATCTGTATGGATGGCAAGTTCCAACTCTGAACCCTGCGCTGTCGGCATAAGATAAGGTAAAATCATCAGTTATTTTTGCCTGTTCAATAAATACAATCTCTTCAGGTTCACGCCATTGCAGATAATGATGTCTGCTGACAATATTGTTAAGCTTTAATTTTTTATTTAATTTTTTTGCCTCATGTTTTATTTTCTTGGGATTTTTACCTGCTTCATAACTTATGTGAAGTCCAAGTTTAGCGCTATTTTCAATCAGAAGATTAACTAATCGATTTATTTTGTTTGAAAAAAAGTTATAATAGTTTTTATTAAATAATGAGCCTGCTGTTATAAAAAAATATATGCTTTCAACTGTTATATCAAGCAATGATTCACGCAAAGCTCTATCATAATTAATAATTTTTGGAAATGTATAATACTCATCATACTGCTCATTTAAATATTTTTTAAAAGGAGAAGAAGAATAATTATATTTTAACAAATTTTTTAAGTATTGTTTGCACACTGTATGAAGGTTGCTAAAACGAAACGGTTCATCAACATCATGGGTAAGGTATATTTTATTAAATCCTTTAATTTCAGCAGGAATATTCGCCCCTATTTCACGTAACCATTTGCGAAGAAGTACGCCGTATTCTTCAACCAGGGGCCTGTTTCCATAACCTTGCTGAAAGACAACAGAATCTTTTGCAAGAAACCTGCCATGTTGGTCACGGCATTCAGGTTTTAATATTTCTTCATAACGTGAAAGCATGAAAAAAGCAGAAGCAATAATATCAGCATGAACGATTATTTTATCATCTTGTTTTTCTACATTTGTATCGCCAAAAAGTATTGGTGTATCGTCAATCTGTTTAAAAGGCGTTTTAGGTAATGTTGGTATTTCAAAGTTATAAAAAGCTGGAATAATAATAATCTTTGCATTATTGTAAGCACCTTCAATTTTTCCATAAAAAACTATGTTTTGCTCTGAAACAGGAAAATGAGCGAGATAATCAATAATGTAGGCTGTTGTTTTATCCATATATTAATTTATTTATTTTTGATTGCGCGAAGTACTCTTAAAACAAGATTATCGCATTTTGAAATAGTATAATATTCATATTGCCGCGTTCCATAATGCCTGTATGATTCTTCAACTCCTTTAATCATGCTGCCTTCAAAGTCAAATTTGTTTACAAATTGTGATACGTATTTTATAGTTTCATCGGTAAGAAATTCTGTACCGCCGGATGTGTTATATTTTTTGTATCTTCTTGCTAAAAGATAATATGCACATTCTTTGTCCCATATAATCATGTTAATGGCATGAATATTATTATTTGTATCTATGCAATAAAATGTTCTGCCTGTTTTGTGTTCATATACGGCATCATAAAGACGACAAAATAAATCTTTGGAAAATTCTATAACTTCATGGCGTTCATGAGTAACGTCTAAGAAATATGAATAAAAATCATCTTTTGATAAATCGTATTTAAATGTAAATATATCTTTTGCTTTCTGTATAGGTTGTTTTTTGCTTTTTGAATAGTTATTAAAAATATAATTGTGTTCTGATATATTATCTAATATATAAGTATATCTTGTTGTTTGTTTAAAATCTTTCCAGTAAAAAGGCAGCCAATTTTTATATTTCCAATCAAAATTTATTTTTAAACTATCACATTTTGGAAGTTTATTAATTATCTCATTGTAGATCTCATGTTCATATCCAATCTTTTTATTTTCCGTTTTTATATTAGAATCATATACTATATAAGGACCAAGTTTCTGTGTAAGCGGAGGCATTCCAATATGGTTAAATACTCTCTTTATTTTTGTTTTATAATAAGGGCAAGACGCAATTATTTTATCATTCCGTTCAATAAGAATAACATCCCAACTGTCGGGACAAATCGCATCAAGCCACCAGGGTTGGCTGAAAATTGGAATATCGGGGTGTTCTGAGCAAAATTGAATATATTTAGTTTTATTTAACATAATTATTATTAATTACCTAATATCATTTGTTATCTATCTAAAAATATTGCGAAGCGATTGAATTGTTTTTTCTATATTATTATTATCTTTAATAAAATTATAACATTGTTCACCATATTGTAAAAGAATATTGTAATTACCTGAATAATTATTATATACATGGCTAATACATTCTTTTAATTTTTGCTTATGTTGAATACGCTCCTGATATGTATATCCAAAATAAAGGCTTGTATTTTTTATATTAAGAACTGTTCCAATTTCCGTACATATTACAGAACGTTTATAAGAAAATGATAAAATAGTAGTTGAGGCGTTATAACAGCTTTCTAAATCAAAAGGTACTATTAGTAAATGACAATTTGCAATTAATTTTGGAATATCATCATTTGGAATATAATTAAAATTTGTTTTAATAGTATTATTGTTTCCTATTAGATTATTTATATAATTCAAATAATTATCTGAGATTTTACCAGCAATCTGTAATTCAAGATTTTGATAATTAAGGTCATTAATTGCTTTAATTAAAATATCTAAATTTTTATAAGGTAATATTGTTCCTAAAAAAAGTAATTTCATTTTTTCATTTGTTAATGTATTTTTTATTTCCGGATTTCCATAAAAATTAATTAAATTAGGATGAGGAACATAAATGAATTTTGATAAATTATATTTTAAAATTGTTGTTTCTGAATGAATAATAATTTTATTTGTTATTAAAAATAATATTTTCATTATTAATTTAGATAAAATATTTATACTAACTTTGTTAATTTCTGATCTATGTGGTTTTTTGTTATGTAATGTCCAGATGATTCTTTTATTTAATAAAATAAATATCAATAAAATTAATATTTTTTTTATAAATTGTATAATTAACGCGAATTTATTTTTATATGAAAAATTTTCAAACCAATTAAGCATTATATAATCAACTTTAAATAAATTATGTATAGATAATGGTAAAACATAAAAATTGTTTGCTCTATATGCATTTATCATTGAAGATAAATAATGTTCAGATTCATCATATGGAATAAATATAATTGATTTATTTTTCATGTTTTATTTATAATTAATTAAATTTAAGAAATGAAATAATTTATCTATATAATTTGATTCACAATAATCATATGCAAATGAAATATTTTTTATATAATCAAGATTGTCTTTTTTATTTAAAAAATTTGGAATATCATTATAATCTGTTAATTCAGAAATACCCATATTTAGAAATGATTTATAGAAACTTTTTTTTGTAGCATATCGAACATTATATTTCTCGTTTTTAATGTTATATAAATTTACCGGAATATTTGAAATCGCGGCTTCTAGTAAAAAAAGAGATGTTATTGAAAACAAACAATCACTAATCAAAAACAGTTCAGCAACTTCCCTGATAATACCATTTTCGATATAACCAGTCCAGGAATCCATAAATGATTTTACAGGAACCTGGAAACGAATATTTTTATTATTTTTATAGAGTATTTTATAATCTATATCTTCTTTTCTTGGTATTCCTCCTGGATTATCTCTTAAAATAATTGTATAATTTATTTCTTTATCGTTTTCAAAATATTGCAAGAGAGTTTTTATAAAGTTTTTCTCCATGTCATTTGTTTGATACCATCTGTTACATGGGATAAGTATAACTTTATTATCTTTATCAATGTTAAATTTTTTTAGTATTTGTTCCTTATCCATATTATCCATAAAATATTGAATCCTGCTTTTATGAGGCATTCCTATATATATAAATTGATTTTCTTTAAATCCCGATTCTTTTGCATGTATGGCCATTTCTTTTCCCCAGAGCATTAATCCGGCAAATTTATGCACATAACCATTATTTAAATAAGTATCCCACCCATCACACCCTGCTACAATTGGTATCTTCATTTCATTGCATGATTGAGATAATAATCTTTCCTCAATACAATCAGGTAAATTTAATATAACAGCGTCAATTTTAAATTCCTTTAAAAAATATATGTAGTCTTTATCATAAAAAGAAAAATGAGTAATTAATTTACGAATAATTGGCAGGTAATACAATAAAGAAAATGGAAAAAAAACTAACCGAATAATATTTTTTTTTAAAGTATCACGTGGTGATATTTTGAAAGGAGAAACACGGCCATAAAAGAGATATTTACACAATAATGATGGTTCGTTAACAAGATTTCTGAAAAGTTTAACTATTTTTGATGATTTACTTATATTTGGATAATGAATTTCTGTAATATTATTGTTATTCAAAAAAAAATTGGAGAGTGTTTCTTGTTTATGAACCAAATGAATATGGATATCATGTTGTTTACAATAATTAACTATATCATCAAATATTTTTGTATCAACAAAATATCTTACATTTCTGGCACATGGTATAGATATCAATAAATTTTTCATTTCAACTAATCATATCCTTATCCAAAGGTATACCTGCCTTAATATCCACAGCGGACTTTTTTAAAAGAATATCATAATAGTCTTTTGTTGATAAACCATTTGCAGGCCTTATCGACCTGATATTTTCAGGGGTAAACAGTTCTCCCCTTTTTATATCCTTAACAACATAGAGTGAACGTCTGAATTTTAAAGATGTTATTTCAGCTTCTGTTGGACCATAAAACACATTTCCTAAAGATTTATATGCAATATTAACGTCTGCAACTAAATCTTTCATTTCAGACGGTTCTATAGAAAACGCGCTATCTACCCCGCCTTCCGCCTTTGAAATGGTAAAATGTTTTTCAATGACTTTAACGCCTAAAGCTATACTTGCAACTGATACAGCGGTTCCCAGAGTATGATCAGATAAACCAATAACGCAATCGGGGAATTGTTTTTGCATATCACTGATTGTAAATAAATTAGTATCTTTTGGATTAGCAGGATAAGTGCTGGTACATTTTAAGAGAACTATTTCCGGACAACCATTCTCTTTTAATACATATACACTTTCTTTTAGCTCATCAAGTTGTATCATGCCTGTAGACATTATAACCGGTTTTCCTGTTTGGGCAGTATATTTTAATAGAGGCAGATCGTAATTTTCAAAACTGGATATTTTATAAAAAAGTACATTTAGTTTCTCAAGAAAATCAACTGCAGAAAAGTCAAATGGGGTACTAAAGCCGATTATTCCCAATTCGTTACATTTATCAAATATTGGCTTATCCCAATCCCAAGGAGTATAAGCTTTACTATACAATGAGTAAAGAGTTTCTCCGTTCCAAAGACTATTCTTATTTTTTATTTTAAATTCATCCCTGTCTGAATCAATCGTTATTGTATCAGGAGTATATGTTTGTATTTTTATCGCATTAATGCCTGTTTTTGCCGCTTCTTCAACAATGAGTAATGCCCGCTCAAGGCTTTGATTATGGTTTCCGCTCATTTCGGCAATGATAAATGGTTTAGTTAACTCTTTAAACATTTTCTATTTCCACAAGTATATCATTTCTGATATTAATTTTATTTCTACCAATTGTCCATTCATTTTTTAATAATCCAAATAAATGTATTCCTATACGTTTTCCATCTTTAATTTTATGTAAACGTAAAAAACCTTCTTCTGTAAATAATAACCTTTTATGTATTGCTAAACTTTTTCTGTTACCTTCAAAAGCTTCGCTGTAAATTTTATCTAATTTAAGGGTATTAAATAAGAAATCAATAACTGTACTTAAAGATTTAGTCATTAATCCTTTTTCATCAATATTTTGACTTTTGTAAAATCCTAACTCTGCAATTTTATTATCTTTATCAATTTTTTTTATATTCACTGCACCAAAAGGCTGACTTTTTTCATTAATTATTATCAAACAAATCTGACTTTTATCATTTTTTAATTTTTCTATCCATGCAAGATGGCCTTCCGCATTTATTTTGTTTTCTGTGAACATCCACTTACGTATATATTCCTCATTTCTTATTTCTAAGACCTGTAATTGGGTAGTCTTGTTTAAATCAATTAACGGAATTAATCTATATATTGCTGACAAATAAATAATCTTCCTTAAAATCTTCTAAATTTATTTCAGAATTATGTTTTGCTTCGTTTGTTACTTTTTTTTCGTTAGGAACCATATTTAATAATTCTTTTATTGGAAAAGTTCCCTTACCATAATGCAGATGTGAATCATATTCACTTGTATAATCACCATCGGTTAAATGATACATACGAGGTTTTAGCAAAATAAACTCATTGATAAATTTAAATGGCTCGCTCTTAATTGAATTGGCAGCACATATTGCGTGACCAAAATCAAAACAGAAATCTATTTGAAGTTCTTTGGAAATAAATTTTATTTCTTGAGGAGTAGTTCCAAGACATTTCTCCTCATTCAATCCTTTCATTGGCTTGTTTTCAATTACACATCTGGAATCGATAAAAGGTCGAAGTTGATTTATTGTCTCTTCAATTTCACCATTAACCCCGGAATGAAAAATAATGATTTCCGATTTTAAAACCTCGGCAAACTGAAAAGTTTCCTGTAATTTTATTTTATTACTCTCTCGTTCTTCTGACAATGAAAGATTCATACCGGCAGACGAATGCGGTGCGTGAATTATTATAGGTATGGAAAATTGTTTCCAGTATCCGATAGTATCATTGAAACTACCCGGGACCGTAAATAATTCTATATATTGAAAATATCCTGCTTCAAAAAACATGAGGATATGTTCAGTGTAATTAATGTTTTTACTGCCTAATTTTAATCCGAATTGCATAATTATATTATACGGAATTTTACCCTTCGTCGCTCAAATCATGAGTCAAATCGAAAAGAAGTACATAAAATATTCCTTGCTCTATATATCCAAAACAACGATATTTTCTTGAAATTCTAAACTTATGTATTTTTTTGTTTAAAGACTTAAAATATTTTTTATTATCTTTATATTCCTTAAATCTTAGAGCGCTATCTTCAAAAATTTGCGACCATGTTAATTCTGTAAATTTTCTAAAACCATCAATAAATAGGCTTTCTTCTTCTTTACTTAACAAATCAAAACTCTCTTCTATGTTTATTCTAGAAAAATCCAATTTATCACCTTTAAATTTCTTCTTACAATATTCCTCACACCTAATAATATTCTTATTGTATGCTGTTTCAATATAATCAATTTTATTAACTAGATTATCCAGTATTACTTCTGTGTTTTCTTTTAAAATTAGAAGACTATCGGAAGAAAAAAATTGATGAATAAATGAAATAACTATTCTGTCTCTCTCACATGCTTCAGCAAGAGATTGTCCTGTTACGCAGTTCTCCATAAATAGATAGAAGATATCCGGTGAATGTTTTTGATTATTTTCCCAATAAGGCTCTTCAAACAGACACGCAAGACCTGATTTCATTTTACGAATTTCATCATATTGTCTGGAGATTGCTCCAACAAGGATATTGTAAATTGTTGTGTCTCCAGTTATTTTGGAATCGTAGAAAGCATGATTTTTGAAAAGTAAAATGTTTGGCCCTTTTATTTCGTTTAATAGCGCATTAAATTTAATTAGAGCGCCCTCTATAAATTCAAAGACAGAACTAAACTGGCCGTCTAATGACAACTCGTTAATTAATATTTCTGTCATTGCAGCCCCAATAAAGCATCCAAATCATCATCAAACTGATCAAAAAGACCTTTCTTATAATTTAATATACGGCCTTTATCCGACAGATTTATTTCCGTTGCTACAGAAGAGTTATTTTCATCCAATTCAAAAAATAAAAGGGCCACTTTTTCCTTTTTTATTTTGTTAAATGTTACCGCCTTACGAATTCCATTAAAGATATGGTCGCTGTGCGTTTCAATAATTACCTGTATGCCGCTGTTGGCAGCCAAAGCAATTAATTCAGCCAGTTTTGATTGTCCTTTAGGATGAAGATGTGCTTCGGGGTTTTCTATTAATAAAAGCATATCTTTTTTTGCGGATAAAAGAACGGTAATAACAGGAAGGGCATAAGTAAGGCCAAAAGCCGCATTTTCTGTTCTATATTCATCAGTTGTTCCAATGCTGCCCATTCTGTCAAAAGAATAATGAATAGTGTAAGATTCACTTGTCTTTTGCGGGTTAATATTAACATTAGGGCATATTTCTCTTTCCCATGCTATTACTTGATTTAAAAGATCATTATAAGAAGAATTGTTATTTCTTAAATCCGGGTTTATATTTTCCTTTCCCCAAAAATGGAGATACTGCGCTACTAGTTCTCCATAGCCATTTCTCAGTGATATTTGGCGCTCAGATTCTACAGCAAGATCGTTACGTTCGTATTTAAATTCAGGTAATCTGCCGGCGCTTAAATACTGAAAGTCGTTGGTGAATAATTGAAAGTTGTTTATTTTGCCGTCTGAATCAATCTTACTCTGCAGTAACAGCAGAAAATCTTTACTTTCCGAAACTAAAAATTTCCATGAATATAAATTATTATCCGCCTTGATTTCAAATTGCATGAAATCTTCTTTTGCTGATTGGTAAATTGCATCTTTTCCTATACCAATACTGCAAAGAGTGTCATTAAGTATTAAAGCTTCATTCAAGCGTTGTTTTTTATAAGATTGCCGCAATAATAAAAAACTTTGAATTACAGAAGATTTACCGCTTCCGTTTAGCCCTGTTAAAACTGTTAAAGGCTTAAACTTCAACAAACTATCAGCATGAGACTTAAAATTTTTAATATGCAGTTCTGTTATCATCTTCCCTCCAGCGTTTCTTCTATTATTTTTCCAATATCTGAAAATCGCTGTACAACATTTATTTTTAACGCGGTACCCTGCGTTAGGGATCGCAGAAATTTTTTATCTTCTTTGTTATGTAAAGCGATAAACTTATTCCGGAATAGTTCTTTTTTTTCAATAAGCTTTTTGCATTGTTCTTCCGTCAATTTTGCAAAACTTACACTTAATGAATCAAATAAAGCTTTGTTAATTGGTTTTCTGGGATCATTTGATTTAAATCGCTTCCGAAAAGCGTCATTATTAAATATTTCCCATGCTGTATTCAAGGCTTTTCTATAATCTTTTTTTAGTTTTATTTTCTGTTGATTTGTCAATGCACCAATCAGTTTCATGCCTTTACTCATAAATGAATCCATATCAGGTATATATTCATTGTAATCAATCAGGTAAAAAGAGACAAAACGTGTCGCAAAATCTCTGTCTTCCATACGCCGCGTAGGGATACGGCCTGTGGTTACTTTGACAAAAAGCTTTCCTTCTTCGGTTGGTTCATTAACTTTCTTTCCTTTTTCATCTTCTTGCATATATTCATCTTTAACACTTCGTACCAAGTCAGCAATTAAGTTAGCCGATTCACCTTGATGCAAGGCATTACGCAGTTCCTGTGCAGTTAATACAAGGCCGCCTTGATTAAGACGGCTAAAAATATTATATTTTACTTCATCTGGTGTGCCTTTTTCCAAAATATATACAGTAATTGGAAAAGTTTTTATCCGCCGTTGTAATTCACGGGGCAGTTTATCATACGTCATTCCGTTATACTCTTTTAGGAACTCAAGATTTTCTAGAACAAGTGTTTTTTGTAAAACAAAACTACGCAAAGTACTTATTCTTTGTAGTCCGTCGATCACTTCCCACTTGTTATCATCTTTGCCGTCAAAATAGAAGGTTGGTATAGGTAAGCGCATGAATATCGTTTCCAGGAGACGGCTTTTCTTTGTATTGTTCCATAAATTAGGCAAGCGTTGAAAATCACTGTGCAATGTTATTTCTTTATATTCCAACCGTTCAATTAAGTCTCCTAAAGTAAGCGGTTGGGTTGATACTTTTATATCGGCAGGATTAAAAGGCACTTCAATAACTATACTATCATCATTTTCCTCTGATTCAATATCATCTTTATCGTTAATATCTAAAGCCGTGTTTTCTTTTTCATTATTAGTCAATTTATTACAACCTCCTTTTACATCAATATCAGAAAGATTCATTACAATTATTCTAGCAAGTTTTTTTCTCTAATACAATATTTCATTTCGGCATAACGCCAATCCTCTTCAGTATCTATATCCTGAATTTCAGTCTCTTTCATCTCAAAATATTTTATTTTTTTGTTCTGTATTGGAAGTGAATCAACCTTATAAAAATAAAACATCCCCACATCATGATACATTGTTTCCAAATCCTGCGATCGTGTTTTTATATATTCAGGCTGTATATATTCAAGTAAACCTTCATTATTTACACGTAAGGCTCTCTGGATCGGGTATGAGAATCTCACAACTGGCATTAAAGCATCGGTATTACTTTCTGTAAAAACAGTATAAGCTTTTACAAGAGTATCGCTTTTTAGAAAAGGAACACAGGGATAAATACAGCATAATGTATCAAACTCAATATTCATTTTTTTATACTTACAAATAACTTCAAGTAAAACATCCATCGTTGTGGCAAAATCGTTTGACGTTTCTTCTGAACGCATAAACGGAACTTCTGCCCCATACTGTTTTGCAATTTGTGCAATTTCTTCATCATCAGTAGAAACCATGACGGAATTGAAAATTCTGCTTTCAATAGCGGCGTCAATGGCATATTTGATCATTGGCTGGCCGAGAAACTCCTTGATATTTTTGCGAGGTATTCTTTTTGAACCACCGCGAGCTGTTATAACCGCTATCGTTTTATTCATAATGATGAAATCGCCTGAATTACATATTGAACATCGTCATCTGTCATTTTTGGATATAATGGAATACTCAAGCATTTATTATAGTACGATTCAGTCGCGGGATAGTCTTTAACTCTATATTCGCTGTAATTCTTTACATAATACGGCTGGCTGTTCACCGGAATATAATGCACTTGCGTTCCAATTCCTTTTTGTTTCATATCTTCCATAACTTGCTTTCTTGTTTTTCCAATCTTTTCAAAATCAATTTGCAATACATATAAATGGAAACAACTATCAATATTCTCTTCTTCATACGGAATTGTGATATTTGGAACATTCTGAAAGAATTTATTATATTTATTAACAATTTCTCTGCGCCGTTGCTTGAAAAAAACTAATCTGGATAATTGACTTTTGCCCAATGCCGCTTGAATATCGGTCATACGATTATTACCGCCAAGTAACTGCATTTCATAATACCAGGGGCCTGGATTTTTGCTTAATTCCTGTCCATCTTTTGTAATTCCGATTGTCCGTAATTTCAAAAGTCTTTTATACAAGATATCATTATTTGTGGTAATAGCGCCGCCTTCTCCTGATGTTATCGTCTTTACCGGATGAAAAGAAAAAACAGTAATATCAGACTTATGACAACAACCCACAGGCTTGCCGTCGGCATAATTTGAACCAATCGCATGCGCGGCGTCTTCGATTATGTACAAATCATGCTTATCGGCAATTTTTTTTATTTCGGCAATGTTAACTG
>Ga0268262_10005341_pt1 | contig 12791 bp, 9 predicted proteins | sample TergutNc150P3_FD_190354 | JGI IMG/M metagenome (GOLD analysis project Ga0268262, IMG submission 190354) | Nasutitermes corniger P3 segment gut microbial community from laboratory colony in Florida, USA - Nc150 P3 (SPAdes) (version 2) | ecosystem: Host-associated > Arthropoda: Insects > Digestive... | reverse complement strand
TGCCGATGGTTTTCTTCAGGAGCACCCACACCAGCGCGGAGGCCCCGAACACGAACCCACCGACCGAAACCACGCCCAGCGCCTCTATGCCCAGCAGGCCGAACCCGCCGCCGAAGAACAGGCCGTCAGTTTGAGAAAGGCTCGTCACGCCTTCCTGGGCGAACAGGCCCACGCACAGCGTGCCGAACACGCCGCACACCAGATGCACCGAGGTCGCGCCCACGGGGTCATCGATTTTCCTGCGGTCAAAGAAGAGGACGGCGAACACGACGATCACGCCCGCGATGGCCCCGATGAGCAGGGAGCTCCCCACGCTGACGAAGGCGCAGCTGCCGGTGATGGCCACCAGGCCCGCAAGGCAGCCGTTGATGGTCATGCCCAAATCGGGCTTGCCGATAAAAATCCAGGAGGCCGCAGTAGAGGTCAGCACGGCGGCGATGGCCGCGGTGTTGGTTGTCACGAGGATGTGCGCCACGTCGCCGGGGTTCTGGAAGCTCATGGTGGAGCCGGGGTTGAAGCCGAACCAACCCAGCCACAGCACGAACAGGCCGATCACCGCCAGGGACATGCTGTGCCCCGGGATGGCCTTCGGCTTGCCGTCTCTTCCGTACTTGCCCAGGCGCGGGCCGAGGAGCATCGCGCCGGCCAGGGCCGCCCAGCCACCCACGGAGTGCACCACCGTATCCCCCGCGAAATCCAGGAAGCCCAGCTTCGCCAGCCAGCCGCCTCCCCAGACCCAGTGGCCGACCACGGGATAGATCACCAGGGTCAGCACAAAGGAGAAGACGATGAACGAAATGTACTTGACGCGCTCGGCGACGGCGCCGGACACAATGGTGGCCGCCGTGCCGCAGAAGACCAGCTGGAAGAAGAATTTCCCCCAGAAGGGCACGCTGGACGTCAGGGTGTCGCCATAAAAGCCGGGGCTCTCGCCGCCCAGGATCCACAGGCTTTGCGTGCCGACGAAGGGGTTGTCCCCGCCGAACATCAGGCCCCAGCCCAGCAGCAGGAAGCCCAGGGAGGAAACCGCGAACACGATAAAATTCTTCGACAGGATGTTGACCGTGTTTTTCGACCGGGCCATGCCGGATTCGACCGCCGCGAAGCCCAGGTTCATGAAGAAGACCAGCATGGCCGCCAGCAGTACCCACAGGGTGTCAGCGATCATTGCGATGCTCATGGACATCAATCCTCCTTAAAAAATTTGGGCGCGCGTTTTATTCATCGCATCCGCGGATGCTTTGGAATAAAGCGCACGCCTTTGTGCCGGGGATATTGCGTTGTTCCGGTGCGGGTACCCACCGCAAATAGGAAAAGCGCCGCAGACTCGCATCCGCAGCGCCTTTGCTATTACGGAAGCATTATATCATACCGGAGTCGGTTCGTCAAGCGCTTTTGCCTGAATCTCCATATGCGACAGGTATTTTGCGTGCATGGCTGCGCAAACTGTGAAACATGTCATACCATCCAGGTTTCACGAAAATCTTAAGCGAGCGCCTGCTGGACATCGTCAACGACGCTTGTGAAACCGGTCTATGACGGCCCTGTCCCGCTCATTCACCGCGCCCGGCTGACCGCCGCCTGCACCAACCCCCGGAACAGAGGGTGCGGCCGGTTCGGGCGGCTCTTGAATTCGGGGTGGAACTGCACGCCCACGAAGAAGTCATTCCCGGGCAGCTCAATGGCTTCGACCAGGTGGCCGTCCGGGGAAACGCCGCAGATCACCAGGCCCTTTTGCGTCAGGGCCTCCCGGTACTCGTTGTTGAACTCGAACCGGTGGCGGTGGCGCTCGCCGGCCTCCCGCGCGTTGTATAGCTTGTTCAATAAGGTGCCCCCCACGATTTCGCAGGGGTACGCCCCCAGGCGCATCGTGCCGCCGCTGCCGACCTTCCCGGCCTGGTCCGGCATGAGGTCGATCACGCGGTGCGGCGCGGCCTCGTCGAACTCGCCGGAATTGGCCTTCTCAAGGCCGCAGGCGTGCCGCGCGAACTCGATCACGGCCACCTGCATGCCCAGGCAAATGCCAAGGAAGGGCAGGTTGTTTTCGCGCGCGTAGCGGCAGGCGGCAATCTTGCCCTCGATGCCCCTGTCGCCGAAGCCGCCCGGGATGATCATGCCGTGCGCCCCCGCCAGCAATTCCCCGGCGTTTTCGTCCGTCACGTCCCCGCTGTCCACCCAAAGGATGTTCACGTGCGCCCCGGCCTCGAAGCCCGCGTGGTGCAGGCTCTCGATGATGGACAGGTAGGCGTCGTGGAGCTGCACGTATTTCCCCACGATGGCGATGCTGACCTCTTTTTCCCGCGCCGCGATTTTTTCCACCATCCCCTGCCACTCCCGCAGGTCCGGCGCGGGCGCGTCGATCCCCAGCGCGCGGCAGGCCACCGCGTCCAGGCCGTTCTGGTGAAGCATCAGCGGGGCCTCGTAGAGGGAGGGCACGTTGATGTTCTCGATCACGCAGTCGGGCTTCACGTTGCAAAACAGCGATATCTTGTCCTTGATGCCGCCGCTCAAGGGCTCGTCGGCCCGGGCGATGATGATGTTCGGGGAGATGCCAAGCGCGCGTAATTCCTTCACCGAGTGCTGCGTGGGCTTGGATTTGTGCTCGCCGGAGCACTTGAGATAGGGCACGAGGGTCACGTGGATGAACAGGCAGTTTTCGCCGCCCTGCTCCAGCGAGACCTGCCGGATGGCCTCCAGGAACGGCTGGCTCTCGATGTCGCCCGTGGTGCCGCCGATCTCGGTGATCAGCACGTCCGCGCCGCTGTTCTGCGCCCCGGCGTAGATGAAGTCCTTGATCTCCTGCGTGACGTGGGGGATCACCTGCACCGTGCCGCCGAGGTAGCCGCCCGCCCGTTCGCGCTTGAGCACGTTCCAGTACACCTGGCCGGAGGTCAGGTTGCTTAAAGCTGTGAGGTTTTCGTCGATGAAGCGCTCGTAGTGCCCCAAATCCAGGTCCGTCTCGGCCCCGTCGTCCGTGACGAACACCTCCCCGTGCTGGAAGGGGCTCATGGTGCCGGGGTCCACGTTCATGTAGGGGTCCAGCTTCTGCGCGGCCACCCGCAGGCCCCGCTGCTTCAGCAGCCTGCCCAGCGAGGCCGCGGTGATGCCCTTGCCCAGCCCCGAGACCACGCCGCCCGTGACAAAAATGTACTTGGTCATAGCTCCGCCACTCCTTCGAATATTTTCACGCAGCCGCCGGTCATATATACCGCCTCCTCCGTGTATTTAATTGTCAGATCACCGCCCAGCAGCTGCACCCGGTTTTGTACAGGATGCCCACCAAGGCACTGTCCTTGCCGCAAGCTCTCCTTCCGATCGGCCGCCGCTCCGTCAGTTCTCATAGGTTTTGATGACCCCTTCCGCAATTTCCCGCTTTGTGCAGCGCATGTCCATGGCCTGTTTTTCGATATATCGATGCGCCTCCTGCTCGCTCATGTGCAGGCAGGAGATCAGGATGCATTTCGCGCGGTCAAGGGTGCGCATCTCCTCGATCTTTTGCTTCAGCCGCGCGTTTTCCGCCTGCACCCGCCGGACCTGGCCGCCCATCGACCTGACCAACGAGAGCGCGGACCAAAAGACGGCGCGGCTGACCGGCTTGGCGACCGTCAGGACGCCGTCGCCCTCGCACACGGAAGCCACCGCGTCAAAGTGCTCGCCGCGCACCACCAGGATCACCTGCGACAAGCCCCTGGAAGCGACGTGCCTGGCAAACCGCTCGCCGGTTTCGTCACGGAGCGGCGCGTTGACGATCACCAGGTCAAAATCCCGCTCCAGGAGGAGCCTGCGCGCCTCGCCGCAGGAGGGCAGCGCGGTTGTCTGGTGCAGGGAAGCCGCGCGCAGCAGCTCCGTGAAAAAAGCCGTGCCCTTTTCCGAAGAAGAAACGATCAAAGCGCTTTCCATCTTGCCGCCGCCTTTCTGTTGAATTCAGGTTTTGTTCATTCAAGAATGTCTTTTTTCACCCGGGTGTTGACGCCATCGCCTGTGAAACAGGCTGTGCAAAAGGGCAGGGCACACTTCCCGCAGGCCCCTGCCAGGCCCCCGATGCTGATATACCCTAAACTGTCCGCGCCGATCCGCCGGCAGATCTCCTCCGTGTTCATCTGGTTGGCGATGAGGTTCTCCTCGCTGTCGATGTCGGTGCCGTAATGGCAGGTATAGCGGAACGGCGGCGAGGAAATGCGCATGTGCACCTCTTTCGCGCCCGCGTTTTTCAGGCTGCGGACAATCTTCGCGCTGGTGGTGCCCCGCACGATGGAGTCGTCCACCAGCACGACGCGCTTGCCCGCGATATTCGCCGCGAGGGGGTTGAGCTTGAGCCGCACGGCGCTGTCCCGCTGGCTCTGCGTGGGATAAATGAAGCTGCGGCCGATATAGCGGTTCTTCACAAAGCCCGCCGCCAAGGGCAGCCCGCTGCCCGCGCTGTAGCCGCTGGCGGCCTCCAGGCCGCTATCCGGCACGCCGCAGACGACGTCGGCCTCCACCGGGTGCTCCGCCGCCAGGGCCAGGCCCATGTTATAGCGGGCCTCGTAGACGGAGAGCCCGTCGATGACGGAATCGGGCCTGGCGAAATAGACGTACTCGAAGATGCACAGGCCGCCGCCGCGCTCCTTTTGATGGAGCAGTACCTCCTGGTGCGTGATTTCCCCGTTCTCTATCACAAGCACCTCCCCGGGCAGGACACAGCGCAGCGGCGGAAAGCCGCAGGCATCCAGGGCGCAGCTTTCGGAGGCGACGGCGCAGCCGGTTTCGTTTTGCCCGAGGCACAGGGGCCGGTAGCCGCTCGGGTCGCGCAGGGCGATCAGCTTGCCGCCGCCGGCGATGACCAGGGAAAACGCGCCCCGCAGCAGCTGTGCCGCGCGGACCACGCCTTGCAGTTCGCCGCCCTCCTTCGTGATATAGTACGCTATCAGCGACGACACCACCTCGCTGTCGCTGGTGGCGCCGAAATGCAGGCCGAAGCTCTCCAGGCCATCGCGGATGTCCTTCGCGTTGGTAATGTTGCCGTTGTGGGCCGTGGCGATGCGCCCGGTCAGGTATTCCGTCACGAAGGGCCCCACGTTTTCTTTGATATTGCCGCCAGTGGTCGAATAGCGGGTGTGCCCCACCGCGACGCGCCCCTTCGGCAGCTGCCCGAGAGCTCTGCCGGAAAACACCTCGCTGACGAGCCCCACATCCTTGCGGCAGTGGATATGGTTGCCTTCCGCCACGGCGATGCCGGCGCCCTCCTGCCCGCGGTGCTGCAGTGCCAGCAGGCCGTTATACGTGACACCGGCGGCTTCGTCCGCGGTTAGGCTCACGCCGAAGACCGCGCATTCCTCATGGAGCTTTCCCTGCATGGCACCCTCCCCTAATTCGCGACATAAAGTTGGTGGTACGGATTCTTCGCGTTGGGCCTGAGCACGTGAAAACTGTCTCGCAGGAGCGCCGCCGCATCCATGCCAAAATACCCGGCGAATGCGGAGACATGCGGCGCGATTTCCGCCAGATCCTCGCCGGAGGCAGGCGCGGCGGTCACCTGCGCGGGCAGGCCGGCCAGCGCCTGTTGCGTGCGGATAAAAATCTTGCCCCCGTGCATGCCCGTTCCCGTAAAATTGCCCACGGGGACACCGTCCGCGCCGATGCCGAGCACCACGATCAGGCCCCCGGCCAGGTATTCCCCCAAAAAGCTGCCCACACGGCCGCCGATGACGATGACCGGCTTCTTGTCCCTGTATTCCTTCATGTGGATGCCGGTGCGGTATCCCGCGTCGCCCCGGATGAAAATGCTGCCGCCGCGCATGGCGTAGCCGAGGGCGTCGCCCGCGCTGCCGTGGACGATGATTTTGCCGTCGTTCATCGTGTCGCCCACCGCGTCCTGCGCATTGCCGTTCACCTCGATGGTCCCGCCGTCCAGGTAAGCGCCCAGGGCGTTGCCCGGCGTGCCGTTGATTGTGAGCGTCCCGTCCTTCCAGCCGCAGCCGATATACCGCTGCCCGCAAACGTTCATTGCGCGCCTCCTAACTTGACGATCCTGTCCTCCTTCGTGAACGCCATCAGCCCCGGCTTTTCACACACGAGCGCGAAATCGATGCTGTCCAGGGGCGTGCGCTCGCGCACCAGGCTTGTGTAAATCCCGGCCTTCTCCACCTCGCCAATCAAAATATAGCCGTTGAGCCGGTTGCCGCTGTAAAACAGGCGCTTGTAGCTCCCGTCCCTGCTTCCGGCATAAGCCTCGCCCGTGTAATTCCCCGCCGTGATGATATGCAGGCCGAAGAAGCCGACGGCGTTCATGGGGATGGCCTTGTCAAAGCGTTTTTCGCCGCCCGCCATGTTGATCCCCGCGCATTCGCCCTGCATATAGGCGTTGGGCAGCAGCGCCATGACCTTGGATTGCCCGCTGGAAATGTCCACAGCCTGCGCGCAGTCCCCGGCCGCATAGATATCCGGCGCGCTGGTCTCCGATTTCTCGTTGATCATGATGCCCCGGTCGATCTCGGCGATGCCCGCAAGCAGCGCGGTATTCGGGCGCACGCCCACGGCCAGGACGAGAATATCGAAGCCGACCGTTTCGCCGCCGTCCAGTACGGCTGTGTTCTCTTCGAAGCGCTTTACGCCGGTTCTGAGCCGGAATTCGACGCCCTGTCCTTCCAGATGGCGCTGTACCAGCCGCGCGCCCTCCTCGTCCAAAATGCTGGAGAGTATCCCCGGCGCGAGGTCAACGATCGTCACATGCCCCACCCGCTCCAGAACCCCCTCGGCGCATTTGAGCCCGATGAGCCCCGCGCCGACAATCAGCACGCGCTTGTTCGGCCCAAGGACCTTTTCCAGGGTTCGCACGTCGTCCAGCTTCATGAAGGTGAATTTTTCGTTGACGCTGTCCAGGCCTTCAACTGGCGGCACGAACGCCGAGGAGCCCACCGCGACCAACAGCTTATCATAGGGAATGCTTCTGCCGTCCGATAGAAGCACCTGCTTGCCCTTGACTTCGGTCGCGGAAGCATGAATCAGTTGTACGCAGTTATCCGCGTAAAAGCTGTCTGCCCGGTACTTCATCTTCTCCTCCGTGGTTTTGCCCAGCAGGAGATAGGAGATCAGCGGGCGGGAGTAGGTATGGTATGGCTCGTCGGTGATGACGGTGATTTCGCCCTGTCGGTCCATCCGCCGGATGCCCTCCACCGCGCCGATGCCAGCCGCCGAGTTACCGATGATGACATACTTCACTACGCCTCCCCCCTTTCCTCGAACACGATCGCGCCGTTGGGGCAGCCACGCACGCAGGCGGGCATGCCCTCGTGGGTTTTCACGCACAGCTCGCATTTCTGCACCGCGCCGTCGCCCGAAGGGGAAACCGCGCCGTAGGGGCAGCTTAAAATGCAGGTATAGCAGCCCACGCAGCGCTCCTGGTCAATCGTGATCACCCCATCGGCGATCGCCAGCGCCCCGGTGACGCAGCCCTTGACGCACAGGGGCTCCCGGCAGTGCCGGCACGAAACGGCGAAGCTGATGCCGTCATGTTCTTCGATTTGAATCCGCGGGTTGATTTTCAGGCCCTTCAGCGCCCGCGCCATGTCGGCCTCGCCGGTCCCGGCAAAGGCGCAGTAATACTCGCATAAATGGCAGCCCAGGCACCACTTCTCGTTGACGTAAACTCTCTTCATATCCTCACTCCCCCGCGTGCTGGATACCCAGGATCTCCAGCTCCTTTTCGTTCAGGCCCACGCCCCGCAGCATGAGCCGGTTGCCCTTGAGGCTTTCAATCGAATTGATGCCCATGCCGCCCATCATCTCCTGGATTTCGTGCCGCCAGGCGGTCATCAGGTTCACCAGGCGCTGATAGCCGAGCGCGGGGTTCAGGCGCTTGACGAGCTCCGGCACCTGCGTGGCGATGCCCCAGTTGCACTTGCCCGCGTGGCAGCTGCGGCACAGGTGGCAGCCCAGGGCCAGCAGCGCCGCCGTGGCGATATACACCGCGTCGGCTCCCAGGGCAATGGCCTTCACCACGTCGGCGCTGGAGCGGACGCTGCCGGCTGCGATGATCGAAACACTGTCGCGGATGCCCTCATCACGCAGACGCGCGTCAACACTGGCCAGGGCCAGCTCGATGGGGATGCCCACGTTGTCGCGGATGCGCGTGGGCGCGGCCCCGGTGCCGCCGCGGAACCCGTCGATGGCGATGATGTCCGCCCCGCTGCGCGCGATGCCGCTGGCGATGGCCGCGATGTTGTGCACCGCGGCAATCTTGACGATCACCGGCTTTTTGCAGCCCGTGACCTCCTTCAGGGAGTACACCAATTGCCGCAGGTCCTCGATGGAATAGATGTCGTGGTGCGGCGCCGGGGAGATCGCGTCGCCGCCCTCGGGGATCATCCTTGTGCGCGCGATGTCGCCGACGATTTTCGCGCCCGGCAGGTGCCCGCCGATGCCGGGCTTGGCCCCCTGCCCCATCTTGATCTCGATGGCCGCGCCGCTGTTGAGGTAATCCGGGTGCACGCCGAAACGCCCCGAGGCCACCTGCACGATGGTGTTTTTGCCGTATTTGTAAAAATCCTCGTGCAGGCCGCCCTCGCCCGTGTTGTAGAGGATGCCCAGCGCCTGCGCCGCGCGGGCCAGGCTCTCGTGCGCGTTGTAGCTGATGGAGCCGTAGCTCATGGCCGAGAACATCACCGGCATGGAAAGGCGCAGCTGCGGCGGCAGGTTGTCCACGATGCGGCCATCCGCGTCCCGTTCGATGTCCCGGGGCCGCGCGCCGAGGGACACCCTGCTTTCCATGGGTTCGCGCAGGGGGTCGATGGGCGGGTTGGTCACCTGGGAGGCGTTGAGCAAAATCCGGTCGAAGTACACCGGGTAGTTCTGCGGGTTGCCCATGCCGGAGAGCAGCACCCCGCCGGTCCCGGCCTGCCGGTAGAGCTCGTTGATGGTCCGGCCGGTCCAGTTCGTGTTCTCCTTATAGGCATTGCCGCTCTTGACGATTTTCAAAGCACGCGTCGGGCACAGCGCAGCGCAGCGGTGGCAGTTGACACATTTCGCGTCGTCGCAGGCCATTTTGCGCGCGTCTTCCAGATATTCGTGCGCCTCGTTGGCGCATTGGCGCTCGCAGGCGCGGCAAGCGATGCACCGGTCGTAATTCCGCACGACCTCATAGTCCGGGTAGATGTAGTTGATTGCCATCAGGCCTCACCTCCGTTCAGGCGCACGACGACCGGCTGGCCGCCCCTGGGGGCCCACACCCGGTCCAGGTCCGGCTCGATCCTGCGGATGGCCGATTCCTCGCTTGCGATATACACCCTGCCGCCCTTTTCGCCCACCACCATGCTGCGCAGCTTCAGCCTGTCGTTGAGCGCCATCAGCCCGTTCTCGAAGCCCACCAGGATCGAAAACGGCCCGGTGATCAGCTGCCCCGCGAACATCACCCGCAGGTATTCGTGCAGCGCGCGGTGTCCCGGCTCCATGCGCTCGATGGTCTGCCAGAAGGGCGCGGCCACCACCGAGGCGATCTCCTCCAGCGTGAGGCCCTTTTTCCGGTGCAGGTAGTCTATGATGTAGGTGATGACCTCCGTGTCCGTCTGGAGCGAGCACTTATAGCCGTACATCTCGATGGCGCGGCGGTTGGCGTCGTAGGAGGATATCTCGCCGTTGTGCACCACGGAATAGTCCAGCAGGGCAAAGGGGTGCGCCCCGCCCCACCAGCCGGGGGTGTTGGTCGGGTAGCGCCCGTGGGCAGTGAAGCACCAGCCCTCGTACTCCTCCAGCTTGTAGAAGCGCCCCACGTCCTCGGGGTAGCCCACCGCCTTGAACACGCCCATGTCCTTCCCGCTGGAAAACACGTACGCGCCCTCGATGCTCGTGTTGATGCGGAATACGCGCCGGACCGTATACTCGCGCTCGTCCAGCTGGCTGTCCGCCAGCCGGGTGGGCAGCGGCGTGACGAAGTACCGCCAGATGAGCGGCTCGTCGGTGATCTCTTTCATCTTCCGCGTGGGGATCTTGGAGAGGTTGATGATGTCGAAGCGCCGCTCCAGGTAGTCCTCGCACTCCCGCTTGGCGGAAATGGAATCGTAAAAGATATGCAGCGCGTAATAGTCCTTATATTCCGGGTAGATCCCGTAGGCCGCGAAGCCGCCGCCCAGCCCGTTGGAGCGGTCGTGCATCACCGCGATGGATTGCAGGATCGCCTCGCCGCCCATGCGCCGGCCGGTTTTGTCGATGACGCCCGATATGGCGCAGCCGGACGGGATGCGCACCTGGCCTTCTCGTTGCATACTGCTTCCTCCTTGCAATAGGAAAAGATGTCCACCGGCAGTTGACTGCCGACAAACGCCCTTGTTTGTTATTGCATAGTATAGCAGATTTGCAGGATTCCGTCAAGCAACTTGCAAAAATACGGAAGTTTCTCTATTTTATTGCGCGGATGGTTGGTCAATTTGACTATATTGCCGAAAGAGCCTGCGTTTTTCTCCGCGAAATTAGCAGCGGGTCCTTGTCGCAGATTTTTGGCGTGAAACGTAATGGAGAATCCTTCGCCCGTAATAGTACAGCCTCGTGAAGGTTTCACTATCCTTCACGAGGCCGCCGCGTTTCCCCCGTATCCAAAACAAAAAACCGCCACAAACAGCGAGATAGAAGAAAAGAAACCTATTGAACGATCAGACAGTTCAAGAGGTATTTTCTATGTGGCGTGGCGGGTTTTTTAATTAGAATACTTCCAAAAAAAGGATAACCGCGTATCCACCTGCGCCAGATAATGCGGCGTACCGCCGATGCAGGCGTAATACTTGATCTTGTCCTCGTTGGAAGCGCTGCCCAGCATCTGCGCCGCGTCGTAGTAGTCAAAGCCGCCCAGCTTGAACTGCGCGGTCCTGCGGCCGAACAGCGGGCTTTTCGCGCCGAGGACGCTCTTCTCCATGAAACTGATCTGGCTGCCGCACCCAGGTGCCTTTCAGCAGTTCCCGGGCCTCCCCGGGCTTGCCCTGCAGCAGCAGCACCACGCCCTTCGTCTTGACGGCGTCCATGGCCGTACGTAGGCGCTCCGCTTCTGCCGGCGAGTTGGGCGGCGCGGCGATATCAATCTGGCCCAAGATACCATCGCACAGCGCAATAGCCTGGTCGTATTTGCCCTGGCGGTAATAGAGCTCTGCCTGGGCCAGCCGCATGACGTCATGGGCGACAGGGTGCTTGGCGTAGGTTTCCGCCGCGGCGAACGCGTTATCCTCCTGGCCGTTCAGGAAGAGGGCCTTCACGCGCAGCTGCATGGCTGTGAGGTCCTCGCGGTTGCGCCCCAGGCGCGCGCCGCACACGCGGAAGATTGTCTCATAGTCCCCGTCCTCGCGGGCAAAGTAGAGCTCCAGCTCCTCGTACATCCAGGGCTCGGCGGCCGGGTCCGCTTTCAGCGCGGCCAGGCGCTCCAGGCAGTCCGCTTTCAGGTTGTTGTCGCCGTTGGCGATGTCGCTTAGGGAGAAGTGCACCGTGAGGCATTCGTAGTAGAGCCTGCGGGACTCGGCTGCGTTGTCATTGCTTCGCGTGGCCTCCAGTCCCGCCAGCATCCACTGGCTATCTGTTTGGTCCTCGGTGCGCTCGGGTATGTTGATGTCCAGGCCGTAGAAGATGTCATCGAGGATATCGCACTGCTCCGATAGCTTTCGCAGGCTCCTGGGCACGCGCTCGGGGAAAACCTCCGATATGAGAGAGATATTCTGGTTTTGCACGATGAACAACGGGCCGTAGAGCCGGCCCCAGATGGCGTACTGTCGCTCAAAGGAAAAGCTCCCGCAGGAAACACCAAAGTTCTGGATCTGGGAGAGGTCCCAATCGATGTTGTACAGTTTTTCGTAGCTGTTCATGGCGCTCTGGTAGTCCCGGCCCGCCTCGTAGATCAACCCGGCGACCGCCGGGAATGTCAGTTTCATATTCAATAACGCGGGGGTGAGCATCATCAGGGCAAAAAGCGCCGCTAGCGCGGCCACCAGCCACGTCCAGGCGTTTGGCCCCTTGATCGGCTTCTCTGGCTTGTCCGGCTCCTCAGCGGGGAGTTCCTTTTCGGGGATTTCCTCTGTCGGCGTTTCGGCTGCTGGCTCCTCTTCGCCCAACACGACTTCATGCTCAAACTCGTTCAAGCGGGGCACCTCCGTTTCCGTTTTGTTCGCTTATAAGAGTCATAAAAGATCAAAACAGCAGTCATGGTTCCAGGCAGAAGATTTATCATTTCACGCAACGACATACTGTTCCCTCCCAAAAATATTTCATTAATGGGATTATATCATACGGTATAGCGAATTGCAATAGGGAGAATTTTTCTGGAAGCCGTGGAAATTTTTTTGGGTGTAATCTCTTTAAAATTACTGAAACATGATCAGTATACTCGTATTTCAGTAATTATAAAGCGGGCGCTTCAAAACGAAAGATATATCTGATAAAGCGCTTGAAATCATGACCGGATTGCGCAGGAGCGGCAAGTCGGTTATGCTGGAGTTGATCCGCCAGGAATTGCTGCGGAGGGGCGTACCGCCTGAGAATATGATCACGCTGAACTTTGAGGATATGAGCCTTGAAGATTTACGAAATCCCAAAGCGCTGCACAGCCACTTGAAGGCCAGGATGGACGCCATGGAAGGGCGGGCCTACCTTTTCCTCGACGAGCTCCAGGAGGTGGACAACTGGGAAACCTGCATCAATTCCCTGCGGGTCAACTCCGACGCGGATATCTATATCACCGGCTCCAATTCCAAAATGCTGGCCGGCGAATACGCTACCATGCTGGCGGGCCGATACGTGCAAATTCAAATCTATCCCTTTTCCTTCCGGGAATACCGCATGGC
>Ga0268262_10005340_pt1 | contig 12794 bp, 8 predicted proteins | sample TergutNc150P3_FD_190354 | JGI IMG/M metagenome (GOLD analysis project Ga0268262, IMG submission 190354) | Nasutitermes corniger P3 segment gut microbial community from laboratory colony in Florida, USA - Nc150 P3 (SPAdes) (version 2) | ecosystem: Host-associated > Arthropoda: Insects > Digestive... | reverse complement strand
GTGAATTCCGCTTAAATTAGACGAATTTCGCATGATTTTACCTTTTTTCCTTAAAAAATACGTTAACGTTTTTTTACCCTATATCTAACATATCTAGTACTCATGAACCGCGCGCAGTATAATCTTGTTCCGAACCTTGAGTCATACATATTACTTCTTTATATACATATATAATATACATTCCGCGCGGGCCGAAAAGCAAATTTTTTTTAAAAATTTTGTTTTTCGGGATTTTATACCCCGCAACGGGCGCAAAAAGGGGCCGCCATAACCAGTCAAAAGTATTGAGCCTTTGCATATTTATATAATATAGATTCCATGCCGGTCAAAAAGCAAATTTTTTTTAAATTTTTAAAATCCGAATAATAATAATGATTCTTATACGCAATTATTAAATTCGGCGGCTGAAGTTTTATACGCTGGGGGTGATTCAGGAGGGAATAGGGTTTAAGTCAGGCCTCAAATCATATATCATCTGTCAACAATCATTATTAATAGCGAAAAAACTTGTATTTTGTAAATTGTCATGCTATAATATAGGTGAAAAGCCATGCCATCGCCGAAACGGACGCTTTGTTATTTTCCGTATACGCGTTGGAATATATTCATAAGGGAGGTTTGATGGCAAAGAGTAAAAATCCTATGAAAGGGAAGTTCATTATCTTTTCCAGCGTGTTGTTTTTTATCATAGTTGCCGGGGGCAGTTTGGCGTTCATATTTTCTATGCGGCAGATTATACGGACAAACGCGACAAGCGAGTTGTCGCAGATACTTGAGATAAAGCGAATAAAACTGGAAACCTACGTCAAGAGTGAGATTACCATAGTCAGAAAGATGGGCGATTCCCCGCTAATCAGGGATTACTTCATTCATCCCTCCGATGAGAACCTAAGAAAGCAAGCCTTTAAGGAGATAGACTCTTACCGCGGGGCATTCGAGAACAAGTCCGTGTTTTGGGTCAACGATGTGGATAAGATATTCCACATTGACGGCACCGCGCCGTACGTGGTTAATCCTAAATCTCCGGATAATTATTGGTATTGGTTGACGCTTTACAAGACCGAATCGTATAATTTAAACATAAATTACAATCCGGACATCGACAGGATAAGCCTTTGGGTCAACGCGCCGGTTTTTGACGATCACAAGAAGCCTATCGGCATGGTGGGCACAGGCCTTGATCTATCCGAGTTTGTGCGCGCGCTTTTCAGCGATCTGGACGGCAGAATGGATTTTTATTTTTTCAACGCTTACGGTGAAATTACCGGCGCCAAGAATATTGAGTTAATCTCCTCGAAAAAGAAAATAGACGACGAGATTGCCATAGTGAGCGAAAGTGTTTTGGGCGTCGCTAAAAGTCTTGCGCCGGGAGAAACGCGGGCGCTTGCCTTGCCGCGCGGGAACCTTGTGATAGGCACCATACCGCAACTCAAATGGTATTCTATCGTCTATAAGCCGGACAGCATGGCGGACTATAAAACCACAATGACGGTGCTGTTCCTTGTGGTGCTTGTCGTCATACTTATGATATTCGTCATCTTCAACATATTTATCTCCTCTTTCCTCAAATCCCAACACAAGACTATGGTGTCCCTTGAGCTTGCCAGAAATGAGGCGGAGTTGGCCAACCGGAGCAAATCGAATTTTCTCGCCACCATGTCGCACGAAATCCGCACGCCTATGAACGCGATTATCGGGATAGCGCAGATACAGTTGCAGCGTAAGGATTTGCCGGACGACTACGCGACCGCGCTTGAGAAGATATACAGCTCCGCCAACAGCCAGCTCGGTATAGTAAACGACCTTTTGGATATGTCCAAGATCGAAACGGGCAAGATGGTGCTTAGCCCGGTGGAATATAATACGCCGAGCCTGATCAACGACGCCGTGCAGCTTAACGTCGTGAGAATAGGGTCTAAGCAGATCGAGTTCATGATTGACATTGACGAGAATCTGCCGTCGAAACTTTACGGCGACGAGCTGCGGATCAAGCAGATACTGAACAATTTGCTTTCCAACGCGATAAAGTATACCGGTAAAGGGAGTGTAAAACTTTCGGTAGGCTATTCGAGGGACAACGGCGACGTGACGCTGCGCTTTTCCGTTGAGGATACCGGGCAAGGCATGAAGCAGGAGGACAAGGAGCGGCTCTTTTCGGAGTACATGCGCTTCAACGCCCAGGCCAACCGCGCCACAGAGGGGACGGGGCTTGGTTTGAATATCACAAAGAAATTGGTGGAGATGATGGGCGGCACCATCGGCGTGGAGAGCGAGTACGGCAAAGGCAGCGTGTTCACCGTTACCGTACGGCAAAAGGCGGTGGAGTGCGACGCCATAGGCGCTGGCGTTGTTGAGCAACTGAGCAAATTCGCTTTCACCGGCGACAGGCACGCGGCGAACCTGCAGATTTCAGCCGAGCGGATGCCGTACGGGAGCGTGCTGGTGGTGGACGACGTGTCCACAAACCTATATGTGGCGGAGGGGTTGCTGGCGCTCTATGAGTTAAAAGTGGAGACGGCGGACAGCGGCTTCGCGGCCATCAGGAGGGCGGAACGCGGCGACGTTTACGACATTATCTTCATGGATCACATGATGCCGCGTATGGACGGCATAGAGACGACGCTGAAGCTGCGTGAACTCGGATACAAGGGCACGATAGTGGCGCTGACAGCCAACGCCATAGTCGGCAACGACGAGATGTTCATGCAAAACGGGTTCGACGGGTTCATATCGAAGCCCATCGACGTCCGCCAGCTAAACGAGATCTTGAACAAGTTTGTCCGCGACAAGCATCCGGAGGAGGCGAAAAAGTACGCCGCGGAAACGGCGGAGCGCGGAGAGGCGGACCATAAAGAGACAGATCAACGCCATGCAAATCAACCCAATGGTATAGGTCAGGATCAGCACGGGGGGGCAAATCAACGCAACGGCGCGGATAATAATCGACAAGCGGCGAGCGCCGTTAAATCAAAAAAACCCGTAAACTACGCGATTAATAATCCCCGGTTACTCAAATTTTTCTGTAAAGACGCGGAAAACGCGGTCGCCACGTTGCGGAAGACGGTGGAGAGCGGCGACGCCAAGCTCTTCACGATCACCGCGCACGCCATGAAATCGGCGTTGGCGAACGTGGGCGAGACCGAGGCGTCCCAGCTCGCCGCGGCGCTGGAAAACGTCGGGCGGAGCGGGGATATGGGGTACATCTCGGAGAATGTCGATGAATTTATCCAGACCCTCGAATCGTTAATCGAGAAGTTCAGCAAAGTGGAATGCGCCTAATCCAAAATATACGTTTTTACATGGATTTCGGGGCGGTCTCCAAAAATTATCGCCTACTCTACCCACTATCCGGCGGCATATTGTATATTCACCTATCCTTATAAGTATCGTCTATAAAAAATAAAACCAATGAGTACGGAGAGGTAATCATGGGAAAGAAGAGCGCGTCGTCGTCGGACGACAAGGATAGCAAAGAGGGCAAGGATGGCGGTAACAAGCAGCGCAACGCCGCCATTGAGCAGGCGGTGAGCCAGATAGAGAAGCAGCACGGCAAGGGTTCGATTATGCGGTTGGGCACCGCCGCGTTGCAGACGGATATCCAGGCGATTCCGTCGGGATCCATCTCTTTAGACACGGCGCTCGGCGTGGGCGGCTTCCCCAAAGGGCGCATAGTCGAGATATACGGGCCGGAGTCCTCCGGCAAGACCACCGTGGCGCTCCACGCGATAGCCAACGTCCAGAAACAGGGCGGGGTGGCCGTGCTGATAGACGCCGAGTACGCCTTCGACGCCGCCTACGCCAAAGGTTTGGGCGTGGATGTGGACAACCTCCTGGTCTCCCAGCCCGACACCGGCGAGCAGGCGCTTGAGATCGCCGACACGCTTGTGCGCAGCGGGGCCATAGACTTGATAGTGATCGACAGCGTGGCCGCGTTGGTCCCCGCCGCCGAGATCGAGGGCGACATGGGCGACAGCCACGTGGGCCTGCAGGCCCGGCTGATGTCGCAGGCCCTGCGGAAATTGACCGGCATACTCTCGAAGTCCAAGACCTGCCTCATCTTCATCAACCAGCTGCGTATGAAGATCGGCGTCGTGTACGGCAACCCGGAGACGACCACCGGCGGCAACGCCCTGAAGTTCTACGCCTCGGTGCGGGTGGACATCCGCCGCACCGCCCAGATAAAAGACGGCGAAGAGGTGATAGGCAACCGCACCCGCGCCAAGGTGGTGAAAAACAAGGTCGCCCCGCCGTTCAGGGAGGCCGAGTTCGACATCCTCTACGGAAAGGGCATATCATTTGAGGGCGATATATTGGATTTGGCCGTGGAGATGAAGATCGTGGAGAAGAGCGGGGCGTGGTTTAGGTATGAGGGAGAACAGCTTGGCCAGGGGAGGGAGAAGGCGAGGGACTATTTGAAAGAGAACCGCGAGGCGCTGGCGAAGATAGAGGCTCAGGTCAGGGCGCTGGCGGCGACAAAGCGCGTAGGGGTCGGCGGCGGGCAGAAGGACGAAGAGGCGGAAGAAGAGGAATAGAAGACCATGAAAACGGCAAATATTATACGTGATGAGTATATAAAGTTCTTTACCGATCGCGGCCACACGTTCGTTCCGAGCGCTCCTGTCGTTCCGCAGGACGACCCGACGCTGCTCTTTACCAACGCGGGGATGAATCAGTTCAAGTCGATATTCCTCGGCGACAATCCCAAGGGGCTGCGCCGCGCCGCGAATTCGCAGAAATGCATGCGCGTCTCCGGGAAGCACAACGACCTTGAGGAGGTGGGGCGCGACCATTACCACCATACCTTCTTCGAGATGCTCGGGAACTGGTCGTTCGGCGACTACTACAAGAAGGAGGCGATCCGGTGGGCGTGGGAGCTGCTGACCGAGGTCTGGGGGCTGGAAAAGTCCCGCCTCTTCGCCACCATCCACGACAGCGACGACGAGGCGGCGGAGATTTGGAAGAGCGAGACCGACATCCCGCACGAGCGGATTATGCGCTTCGGCGACAAGAGCAACTTCTGGGAGATGGGCGAGACCGGTCCGTGCGGGCCTTGCTCGGAGATACACTACGACATCGGCGGCGAGGCTACGCGGGCGGCTACTTACAGCGACCCGGTACATGGCGTAAACGGCGAGAACGCCCGCTACCGCGAACTGTGGAACCTCGTGTTCATCCAGTATAACCGCGAAAAGGACAAGTCGCTCAACCCCCTTAAGGCGCAGCACGTCGACACCGGCATGGGCTTCGAGCGCATCGTCTCGGTGATCCAGGGGGTCGATTCGAATTACGATACCGACATATTCCAGCCTATCATCAAGGCGCTTTCGGATAAGGCGGGGATTGCCTACGACCGCGGCGAGGCGGGGACGCCGTTTCGCGTGATAGCCGACCACATCCGCTCGCTCGTCTTCGCGGTGACGGACGGCGCGTTCCCATCCAACGAGGGGCGCGGCTACGTGTTGCGGAGGCTGCTGCGGCGGGCCTACCGCTTCGGGCGGGAGATCGGGTTCCGGGAGCCGTTTTTGTACAAGCTGACGCCTGTTGTTATAGAGCAGATGGGCGGCGCTTTCCCGGAGATCGGCCAGCGGCGTTCATATATCGAAGAGGTGATCAAGTCGGAGGAGGAGCGCTTCGGGGCTACGCTCGAACAGGGGATCGAAAAATTCGGGGCGATGGTTACGGGAACGCGGAGCGGCGGCGGCAAAACGCTTGTCGGGGCGGATGTCTTCGCGTTGTACGATACCTACGGTTTCCCGATGGACCTGACCCGCCTCATGGCCGCGGAGAAGGGGTTGAGCGTTGACGAGGGCGGTTATGACAAGTTGATGGAACAGCAGAGGGAGCGCGCCCGCGAGGCGCGTAAAGGCGAGAGCGCCGACGGTCTTACGCCGGAGGGATGGACGGAGATCAGGCCGCTTTCGGGTACTGAGTTTTTGGGGTATGACAACGACAGCGCGGAGGTAAACGTATGCCGCTACAAAAAGATCGAAGATGTTGACGGGGACGGTGCAAACGCGTACCTGCTTATCCTCGACAGAACGCCTTTCTACGCCGAGTCGGGCGGCCAGACGGGCGACAAGGGCGCGATAGTTACCTCGTGCGGCGTCAATATCACGGGAAAAGACACTGTCAAGTGGAACGACTCCGTAGTCCACCGCGTAGAGGCCAACGGCGTGCTGACGGATAAGGATTTGCGTGCGCCGATGGCGGCTACGATAGACGCGAAGCTGCGCATGTCAACCCGCCGGAACCACACGGCGACGCACCTCCTTCAGGCCGCGTTGCGCAAAGTGCTCGGCGGCCACGTACAGCAGTCAGGTTCCCGCGTCGACCCGTTTGGCCTGCGTTTCGACTTCACCCACTTCAAGGGGCTGGACGGTGATGAAATAGCAAAGGTTGAGACGATTGTCAACCAATGGATAATGGATAACTACCGTGTGGAGACTGTTGTAAAAGACACCGCGGCGGCAAAAGCCGAGGGGGCTACGGCGCTCTTCGGCGAGAAGTACGGCGACAAGGTGAGGGTGGTGGGGATAGACCCGGTTTCCAAGGAGCTATGCGGCGGCACCCACGTCTCCGCGACCGGGCAGATAGGCCTCTTCCACATAGTAGGGGAGGAGAGCGTCTCCGCAGGCGTCCGCCGCATAAACGCCGTTACGGGGACGGCGGCAGTGCGGTATGTTATCGACATGGAGAAAACATCGTCTACAATAGCACGTATGCTGAAAGTCAGTCACGATAAGTTGCTGGAACGCACGTCGGAATTGATCGATACCGCCAAAGAGCTTGATAACAAAGTAAAGACTCTTTCATCGGCCAAAGCCGCCGATACCGTAGGAGCGGTTTTTGCCGAAGCGTCAACGTGCGCATCAGCGCTAAAGTTCGCCGTCAGCGATATGGGGGAACTTGACAAAGACGCGTTCACCCGCCTAGCCGACGCGATCTCCGACAGAATCCGCGCCGAGTCTTTGTCAACCACGGTAATAGCGATAGGCGCGGTCGTCGACGGCAAAGCGATGTTCGCCGCCGGAGCCGGCCCCGAAGCCGTCTCTAAGCACGGAATCCACTGCGGCGAATTGGTGAAAGCGGCGGCCAAATGCGCCGGCGGCGGCGGCGGCGGCTCGCCCACAAGAGCCCAAGCCGGCGGCAAAGAGATCAACAAATTAAGCGAGGCCTTGTCGGAACTGACCAAGCTGATCACTGCCAAAGCGGGCGGGAAATAGTATGAACAACGGACCGATTCTGTCAAGCATCCGCAAAGCCAAGGCCGAGAACCGCCGCGCCCACTGGGTACTTCTCGACCCCGATGACTTTACGACGGAAAATGCCTGCGCAATAGCGAAAGCCTCGCAAGAGAGCGGCGTTACCGCTTTATTGGTAGGCGGAAGCCTAATGCAGGCAAATCGGATCGATGCCTTTGTCAAGTCGCTACGCGAAACGGTGTCTATCCCGGTGATACTCTTCCCCGGCGACGCGACCCAGCTCTCAAAGCACGCCAGCGCCCTGCTGTATCTGTCATTAATATCCGGCCGCAACCCGGTCAACCTGATAGGCGAGCAGGTGAAAGCCGCCCCGATAATCCGCCAGTACGGGTTGGAACCCATATCAACCGGCTACATGCTGGTGGAATCCGGCGCTGTAACCTCAGTTGAGTTCATGAGCGGCACACGCCCGCTGCCGCGCTCAAAGCCGAACATCGCCGCCGCCCACGCCCTTGCCGCCCAGTACTTGGGGATGGACATGATATACCTTGAGGCCGGAAGCGGCGCTTCGCTGACCGTCCCGCCGGAGATGATAGAGGCGGTACGCGCCTGCGTCGACATTCCCATAATCGTAGGCGGCGGTATACGGGACGAGGAGGCCGCGCTTGAAAAACTGCGCGCCGGGGCAGACGTCATTGTCACCGGAAATCTGTTGCAGAAAGAGAACGGATTGGAGCGGATGAGGGGAATCGCCGGATGCGTGAAAAGTTTTCGCGCCTAAGTATAGGGCGGCGGTAGAGCCGCCCGATCACGCTTTCAATGTTCAGTCATCGCGGACGCAACGCACCTGATACGCGGCGGCTTTTGTGGGGGCGTTTTCACTCATGTACTTTACGCGGTAGTTCACCCACCTGCGGAAGGCGGCTACGCTGTTGTTTTCGGTGGCCGTCCACCAACTGTTGGATATGCCGAATTCCAGAAAACTGCCGGTGGTGTCGCGGTAGCCGCCGGCCAGAGCCGAAAATCCGAAATCATCGGTACCGTTACCGCTATTGCCCTTATAATCGTTCCAGCCGCTTTGGGCTTTCAACTTCGTTCCCGCCGTGCCGGTGGTGTCCGCGCCGTAGGTACCGGTGCCCCCGGCGGCAATAGCCAGCTCTCCCCACTCCTGCCGTGAAGGCAAATGCCAGCCATCGGGGCAAACGCCTTGGACGCCGCTTGGATTTTTGGCGGAACTCGTCGAACCTGACATTGCCGTATTCCAATTGTATAACCTGCCGTATATATCGCAATTAGATTCGTTATTCTCATAGCACCAAGAACCGTTTTCGGTTTTAAAATCAAGATTCTGCGCCATCCACACCTTGACGCCGATTTTTGTTGTTCTGTAGGTTTTAACGTCTCTTGGGTCGGTAAACATAGTCGATTCAAAGACCGCCGCCACCGTCACGGCGTTTGCCGGCATGGTAAACGCCGCCGTCTCTATGCTTGAGTCGTCCAACGATACGCCGCCGCTTATGACCGTCCAGTTTTTGAACCGCTTCCCGTCGGGCGCGGTTCCCGCCGTTACGGTAACGACATCGCCCTCCTCATAATTGCCGCCGCCGGAGGCGTCCGCGCCCTCGCTGTTGACAGTCACCATGTAACCGGATGTTTTCGGCGGTTTCGCACCGTTATCAACGCACCCCGATATAAAAATCACCGCCGCCAAGCCAACCAGCGCGGCTACGGCAAGCGCCGGCGACCGCCTACGCCGAGTAAAAAAACTCATAAAAAGGCTCCTTTGAAGATATGGGTGTCAAATTCCGTACTCACAAATATAGTATAAGGGAGTCTTGGGTGTAAAAAATAGCCGGATAAAAAATAAAGATTTTGAGGGCTGGTTTCGTATTATTTTATCAACACTGTGGCTATTCAACCCCTAACCCCATAACGGAGCGAAGAATATTATGAACCTGCCCTTGTCCCTCCCCCCCAACAAGCGGACGATCGTCGCGGTCGGTTCCGCGTTAATGGACGTGTGCATTTTCGAGTCCGACGAATTTGTGGCCACTTCCGGCGCCCAGGTCGGCGGCATGGTGATGACCACCTACACGCACATTGACGACCTGATCGCCCATTCGAGCGCCGCGCCGCACATCGTGCCGGGCGGGTCGGCCTGCAACACAGCCGTCGGGGTCGGCAGGCTGGGCGGCCCGTCGCGCTTCGTAGGAAAGCGCGGCGACGACACCCTGGGCCATACGTTCTCCGAACGCATCGCCGCCGCCGGGGTGGAGCCGGTCCTGCTCCTGTCGCCGACCGCGACCGGGCGCGTGCTCTCGATCATCACCCCGAACGCGCAGCGCTCCATGCTCACGTGCCTGGGCGCTTCCGCCGAGATCAAACCGGAGGAGATAACCCCGGCCCACTTCGACGGATGCGCCGTAGCCCACGTGGAGGGCTACCTGCTCTTCAACCCCGACCTCTTCAGAGCCGTCATAAAAACGGCCAAGGCGGCCGGCGCCCTGGTCTCGCTCGATCTTGCCAGCTTCAACGTGGTGGAGGTGTCGCTGCCGCTGCTGAACGACGCGGTAAACAGCGGCGAGGTGGACATACTCATAGCCAATGAAGACGAGGCCGCCGCGTTCACCGGCCATAAGGACGAGGAAAAGGCGTCAGCCGCGCTGAGAAAGAAGGCCCCGATAGCGGTAATGAAACTGGGCAAACGCGGCAGCGTGATAATGCACGGAAGCGGCACCGTAAACATCGCCCCCTGCGGCGACGGCCGCCCGGCGGTAGACACAACCGGCGCGGGCGACCTATGGGCCTCCGGATTCCTGTACGGCCTGGTAAACGGCTACCCGCTGGAACGCTGCGGGGCGCTGGGGTCTATGTGCGGGTACGAAGTATGCCAACTTGTGGGCGCGCATATTCCGCAGGAAGGGTGGGACAGGATCAAAAAAGCCTTTCCCTGAAACGTCAATTGAAATTAAGGGCGGTCCCACTCGGGGACGCCCTAGGTTATTGGGATGAATATTGGACAAAATTCGAATATTATCGCTTAACTCTTGATATTTGGACAAAAAAAGGTTATATTTAATGATATGGAAACCACCACGTACAATATAAGTATCGCTCCCGACATCAAAATCAAGGCCGAAGAAGCGTTTTCCGCTTTGGGGCTTGATATGAACGAGGCTATTGACACCTTTTTGCGCGAAGTCATTGTTGGGTACGGGCTGCCGTGCGAGATGCGCGAGAAGATTCCGAACGCGGTGACCCAAGCGGCTATTGATGAGTGCGAGGCGATGGTGCGGGGAGAGATACCCTTTCCGCCGTCTCAATCTGTTGCCGAAATCTTTGCAGAGTTGGAAAAAGAATTGGAAGAAGAATCGAGTGGATAAATACGATGTTAAGTTAAAAAATCGATTTAAACGCGACCTGAAAACCTGCGCTAAGCGCGGTTACAATATGTCCCTATTGAACGAGGTCATGACAAAGCTTGAATATGGCATTCCGCTTGACCACATGGCTAATCGCCCCCATCAATTAATCGGATACAATCCTGCTATCACGGAATGCCATATCAAAGCGGATTGGTTATTGTTGTACCGTTACGCGGATAACAAGTTAATTTTCATAAGAACCGGGACACATAGCGACCTATTTTAGCGTAAAAAAAGAGGCGGCCCGGTTCGGGAGCCGCCCCTACCAATAACCAACAACCAACTGCAAACTGCAACCAATAAACCAACTGCCAACGACGATACCAACAGCCTAACGCATTTCCTCTACTTCACAATACCGATGGATTGCTTCCTCGGCCGATTGATTGCGCTTACAACCGTTATCACTCCTTGACGGTATAGTTTATGATCTCAATGTCGTCAACAGCGACCATGCCGTCCTTATCAACAGGGCCGTTTTCTTCGTTAACAAACCAAGCGATTTTTAAGGCGCGCGTTATGTTGAACGTATACGGTTTATTTTTCTCCCAATATTCGTTACGTTTTAATTCACTTATTTTAACCGTGTACTGATTCCAATCTGTGCTAAGGTTTTTAAGATAAACTTGGTGTGAGTTGTCCGCCGGACATTCCTTTTTACTATTGATACCATCAGTTGTCCAAACAGGGTTATGTGGCGAAGTCGGTAATTGGTCTACCGTCTCGACTTTAAAGCCTACAGTTTTCACATTCTCCGAAACCTTCATCCAAAACTTTATGGCTGTCACATTCTTAAAGCTCTCACCGACTCCGTTCACTGTATCGTTCGTCAGCATAGTGCCCATTCCCACACCGGGGTACACATCAAGACTCCCCGCAGGTGAGCTCGCGGGCGACGCCCACGGTTTCCGCACGTTTTCAAACCTCATAACGCCGGAGTAATTGCCATTGTAAGGCGGCCCATATCCGCCAATGAATCTCAATTCTGTCCCATTTCTTTCGGCGTTTGTGATTATCTCCACTGAATCTTTCTCAATATAAGGCGTGTATGTTTTCTCGTTGCAACCGCTCGGATAAGCGTCCTTAGCCACCGACGTCAGGTGCGTGTAGAAGTACCAAGCGTACCCGAACTTGTTCAAGACATACCCGCCATCCTCGACGATATAGTTCTCAAAGTCGTCAAGCATCACATCCTTGATTACAGCCTGCGGTGCTTGGAAGTTTGCCGTAACGGTAACGTTCCCGTTCACAGTAACTTTCGTGGAGGCGCTGCCGGCGTCGGCAATAGAACCGCTTCCGGATATCGTCCACTTGTCGAACTTATACCCGCTTGCCGGGGTCGCCGATATGCCGATCTCCGTTCCTCCGGTGATGTTCGCTTGGTTGCTTGCCGGAGTAGTGGTCCCGCCGTCCGTCGGATTCCTGTTGACCGTCAGCGTATAGGTTCTGCTGGGGTCTATGGCAGGGTCTTTCGAGAAATTGGCGGTAATGGTCAAGTTACTGTTCACCTTCACAGTCGTGGAAGCGTTTTTCGCGTTGTAGAATTCGCCGCTACCGTTGGATATCGTCCAATTTTCGAATTTATAACCGTAGTTCGCGGTGGCCGATATGCCGACGTATACTCCTTTATTGATGTCTGTCATTTTGTTAGCCATAGCGGTTCCGCCTTCCGTCGGATTACTGTTGACCGTCAGCGTGTATGTGGCGGCTGGCGGCGTCACGCTCGATTGGAAGTTCGCCGTTACCGTCACAGCGCTTGCCGGCATGATAAATGTGGTCGCCGTGCTGCCGGGGTTGTTAATAGTTGCGCCGCCTGCCGTGACTTCCCAACTTTTGAATACCTGGCCGCTTGGCGGCGTTCCGGCGGATATCGGGACTGTCGCGCCTTCCTCGTAACTGCCGCCGCCCGTCGCTCCGGCACCCGCGCTGTTAACGATAACGGTGTATTTCTCTATCGGTTTAAAGTTTGCCGTGACCTTTACATTATTTGCCGGCATGGTAAACGTGGTCTGAGAGGCGGTAGTTTCTTTAAAGCCGACCGACGGGTCCGACGTCCAACTTGTGAACGTCATACCGCTGCGGGGGTTCGCCGTTATTGTTACCGTTTCGTTCTCTGCGTAACTGCCGCCGCCGGTGCCGTCTGTAACGCTCACGTTGTATTTTGTCA
>Ga0268262_10005339_pt1 | contig 12795 bp, 10 predicted proteins | sample TergutNc150P3_FD_190354 | JGI IMG/M metagenome (GOLD analysis project Ga0268262, IMG submission 190354) | Nasutitermes corniger P3 segment gut microbial community from laboratory colony in Florida, USA - Nc150 P3 (SPAdes) (version 2) | ecosystem: Host-associated > Arthropoda: Insects >... | reverse complement strand
CGCTTCGGGGTTGCCTGTCCACTGCTTTATGGTCTTGCTTGCCTGGCTGCGTTCCCAAAGGCCGATGAGCCAAAGGCCGGTAAAACCGCGGCGGGCAAGCTCGTCCAGCTCCTCGTTGGGAATCTGATCCAGACGGGTAAACTCTTTTCCGTATTTTTGGGAAAGCTGGAAAAGCCAAACCAGCGTGCTTTTCGCTATCAGTACTGTCCGGGGCATCCATTCCTGATCCGGCGAGAATTTTTCGTACTCGTTTTCAAAGGCGCTGAAGTCCAGCACCTGGCTTGGGCCGGGCCCGAAAAAAACAGGCTTATCTTCTTCGTTTATTATGTCCAGGCTTGTAAGAAGCCGGCCTGAGTATTTGCCCAAAAGCAGGCCCCAACGCCTTCGCATAAATTCAAGCTGCCCAAAAAGCGAATCGGGGGAAGCAAGGGCCGGCGCGCGTAACAGATCCCAAAGGTTCATGCCGTCGGGGCCGAAGACCGGAAGCTCCGAAAGATGCGCTTTTAATTCGTCGATAGCCACCGGGTAAATCGTCTCTTTTGCCAGGGGGGAATCGTCAAAAAGGAAGAGGAATTGCCTGAAGGCGGGGTTGAGGTTGGCAATGGCCAAAAGTAGCAGCTCTTCGAGGGAAAGGTTCACGCAGCTTTCCCCGCTGTCGCTTCCGGCAAGGTAGCCTGGGACATCGGTTTTACCCGCATACACGTCCCTTGGCGGAAACTTTCCGCAAAAATTTTCCATCAGGTTACGGGTTTTCCCGGCGCCAAGTTTGCCTTCCAGCCTTGTCATGGCGGTTTCAAAAACATCAGGCTGCACTTGTTCGCGGTAAAGGGCCACTAAAAAATGAAGAATCTCGTCGATTAGGCCCATGGCGTTGAGCTTTCCGGCCTGGATAAATTGATCCGGGTTTCTTACCGGATCCACCTTTGAGTTTAACCTCTGGGTAAGGGCCCTAACCTGGCGCATATCCGCCAGGATCACGTTCCCCGTAAGGGAAAAAAGGCTTCCCTCAAGGCCATATTCTTTTCTAATCTCGTTTCGAATGTGGAATTCCATTAAGGCTTTTCTGTCCGCCGCCCCAATGGCTGTTTTTTTCGGCTTAAGATTCTCGAATTTTGAAAGAACGATACAGAATTCTGACATTTTTTAAGTATAGAGTAAAAAAAGAAAAAAAGACAACTCTGTCGGAGAAAAAGGTGTGGACGGCATGCGAACATGCCGGAATCTAACTTTACATTTCCCATAAAATAGGTTATATTGTTCTCTATGTTAGTATGTAATGATATTATGAGGTAAAAAATGAGTTATTCAGTGGATAAATCCAGCGTTTTCAGTTTCGACCTTGAAACAGGAATAAGCAAAGACAGGCCGCCCACAAAGCGGTATCTGTCCAATTTGAGGGGATTGTTCGCCGACAACGCAGCGCTGGAAGTACTGATCAAAAAAGAGGACAGCGTCGTATACGAATTTTACGAAATGGGCATCCCTGAGAATCCCGGCGATCTGGCCTTCGGCACAAGCATATGCTACCCGGGTAAGGTCGGCAGCGAGTACTTCATGACGAAAGGGCATTTCCATACGATACTGGATACGGCGGAAGTGTACCTTTGCATCAAAGGCCGGGGCTTGATACTTATGGAAAGCCCGGAGGGCGACTGTTCTTATGAGGTAATTGCGCCGGGAAAGATGGCGTATGTGCCAAAGCGTTACGCGCACCGCAGCGTCAACATCGGCAAGGAACCTTTTATTCAGTTCTTCACATTCCGTGCCGACGCCGGTCATGATTACGGTACAATTGAAACCAGAGGTTTCCGTAAGCTTGTGGTTGAGCAAAACGGGGATTTTGCGGTCATCGATAACCCGAAATGGAAGGCATAGGAACTGTCGAATAGGAGAAAATCATGCAAATTCCGGAGCCGGCAAAAACGCCGACGTTTTATTTTATAGGCGTTACCACAGGCCAGTCTTCTATCATGAAGGTTTTTCCCAAGTGGGCTGAAGTTTTAGGCTTGCAGGCGGATATAAAAGGCATTGACCTGCCGCTTCACGCCCCTCAGGATGATTACCGTAAAGTTGCCCAGTTTATTAAAAACGACGCTTTATCCCTTGGCGCCCTTGTCACTACCCATAAACTGGATATGTTTAAAACCTGCCGGGATATTTTCGACTTTGTTGACCCGTTTGGGGCAAAACTGGAAGAGGTTTCCTGCCTTTCCAAAAAGGACGGGCAATTTTGCGCCCACGCGAAGGATCCGATAACAAGCGGCCTGGCGCTTGAAGCCTTCGTGCCGGATAATTTTTGGAAAGAAAAAAGGGGCGAGGTATTGCTTCTGGGCGCGGGCGGCAGCTCGCTTGCGATGTCCATGTATTTCGCCCAGAAGAAATTTGGCGACAACGTGCCAAAGCAGATAACCATCGCAAACCGCAGCGAAGCAAGGCTGGTTTCCGCCAAAGAGGCGCTGGATGGGCTTAACGAAAAAATAAAGTTCCGCTTTGTCCACAACCCAACGCCGGACGGCAATGACCGCCTGGTAGCGGCGCTGCCCCCATGTTCGCTGGTCGTAAACGCTACCGGGCTGGGAAAGGACGCCCCCGGATCCCCCACAACGGACTCGGTGTCTTATCCGCGTGACAGCCTCGTGTGGGAAATTAACTACCGGGGGGATTTGTTGTTTATGCGCCAGGCGCAGGCACAGCAGCAGGAAAAAAACCTCCATGTAGAGGATGGCTGGATGTATTTTATCCATGGCTGGACCCAGGTTATAGCGGAAGTATTTCACATTGAAATAGATTCAAAGACGCTGGAAAAGCTAAGTGGCATAGCCCGGGCAAACAGATAAATGCAATGCAAATAGTTACAACGGTTTTGGGGGATATTGAGCCTTCCACGCTGGGGTTTTGCCAAAGCCACGAGCATCTAAGCATAGCCTGCACCTGTCCTATGGCCGGCGGGCCGCAACGGTGCATAGACGATCCTGAAAAAAACCTTGCTGAACTTAATTTGTATTACGCGGCCGGGGGTCGCGCCATGGTAGACGCACAGCCGGTAGGCTGCGGAAGGGACGCCGCTATGCTCCACCGCATTTCAAAAGAAAGCGGCGTAAATATTATTGCTTCTACCGGCTTTCATAAACTGCCGTATTACCCTGCCGAACACTGGCTTAATTCTGAGAGCGAAGAAGAACTGACCCGCCTTTTTATTTCCGAGCTTAATCAGGGAATGTATCTCGACGGCGATATTACGTTTCCTTCGCGGCAGGGTAACGCGAAGGCCGGGCAGATTAAAACCGCTCTGGACACAGAAGGCCTATCGTCACGCTATCAGAAACTTTTCACTGCCTCCTCTGAAGCGGTCAGGGCTACTGGCTGCGCCCTTATGGCCCACATTGAAATTGATTCCGACCCCCGCCGGCTTGCGGATTTCCTTGTTAAGCTGGGTCTGCCTCCGGATCGTATAATATTCTGCCACCTTGATCGCGCCGTTGCGGACATCCGCGTCCACAAGGAAATTTGCGAGCAGGGAATTTACCTTGAATATGACACCATCTGCCACCCCAAATACCATGACGATGAAAAAGAAGCTGGTATTATCCTGGAATTGGTTGAAGCGGGATATGAAAAGCAATTACTCATGTCGCTGGATACTACAAGATCAAGGCTGGCAAGCTATGGCGGCGTTCCGGGCCTTGCCTATATTCTTAATGTTTTTATCCCGCTGCTGTTAAGCAAAGGGCTTACAGAAACCCAAATCAAAAGTTTTTTTGTCGAAAACCCGGCGCGTGTATTTGCGCGAAACCGCGAATACGGTAATTAGCCGCAATGGTTTCAAAGGAAGAGGTGTGGTAACATCTGAAAAAGGAAACCGGATATGATCAATACTGTTACTTTGAATCCATCCATAGACAAAGTTCTTTTTTTAACCGAATTCAGGCGGAATGTTACCAATCGGATACAAGACAGCATAGATTCCATAGGCGGCAAGGGAACCCATGTATCCATAAACTTAAAACTTTTGGGAATGGATAGCCGCGCTTTCGGCGTATGCCACGGAGAGACGGGCAGGCAGGTTATGGAAATGCTGGGCGAACATGAACTTGAGGTACGTTTTGTACATCGCCCGGATGGTAATAGCCGTATCAATTATGTGCTGGTGGAAAACTCTGGCGACAGTACCCTGATAACCAACAAGGGTATGCCGTTTACCGAAAACGATTTTAATGATCTCCTGTGCTTAATGCAAAAGGAAATCAATGGCGGGGATTACATGGTGCTTGCAGGAGACGCTTCCAATGCGTCCCCTGAGATAAGCGGTCAAATCATTAAAAAACTTGAAGATAAAAAATTGCGTGTTTTTCTTGATACATCAGGACAGGCCCTGAAGGAATGCGCCGCCCTTGGCCCATTTCTGGTAAAACCGAATCTGGATGAGTTGTCCTTTCTGTGCGGAAGGGATGTTTCAAGCGATACTGATGACGTTATTGCCGCGGTGCAGTCATTATCCCATTTCAACATCAGCGTTTTTGCTGTTTCTTTGGGGAAGGAAGGTTCCATACTTTGCACAGAAGAGGGGATATATCAGGCAGCGCCGCCGCAGGTCAAAGCGATTAATACCACAGGATGCGGCGACTGCTTTCTTGCGGGCCTGCTGTACGGGTACTCAGGCGGTTTGTCTGTTGAGGAATCGCTGAGAATTGCAACGGGCGCGTCTTCGGCAAAAGCGGAGTCTAAGCTTTGCGCCGGTTTTGATCCGGGGAAAGCGAAAACTTATGCGGCTTTGGCAAAGCTGCGAAAAATCAGGTAAAGGCGCGAAGAGAAGTGGCGGCTACCTTAATCCAGGACAAAGAAAAATGAAAGCTGTATTATTGCCTTTGTATTTTACTGAAGCAAACGAGCGCGAGGCCGGGGAACGCCATAGCCAGATTGAAGCGCTTAAAGGGCTGTATTCGGATACTGCGGAATTTTTAAGCGAGCAGCCCCTGGGATCGCCGATCCCCGACGGGGTGGACGCGATCCTCTTCCCGCAGATGATCGGGGCAATTTTTTCACATCGCTCCGAGCTGAAAAACTGCCCGCTTCCGATTATAGTGCTTACCTCGTCATTCGGAACGGTGGAAATGTGGGACTGGGAAATTGTCAGCTATTTGCGCCTGCAGTTGGGGCTGAATGTATTTACCCCTTACAATGTCGAACTGGCAAAGGTGATACTCAGATCCATTGCGGCAAAGCGCCGGATGAAGGGCGGGGTAAATTTCCTTATGTTCCAGGATGATCCCGGAGAAGGGATGCAGGCCTATATCTTTAAGCGCTTTTACTGGTGGGAGAAGGAGTGCACCGAAGCAATAGAGAAAACTTTCAATATCAAAATTGTGTACAAGAGCTGGAAAGGAGTGAACGAACGCGCCAGACAGATAAGTGACGCGGACGCGGCGGCGTTGTGGAAAGAACGGGCGGTTCCACAAGAGGGAGTAGAAGAGGGGAACATCCTTAAAGCGGTGAAGCTCTACATGGCAATCAGGGAAGCGATACAGGCTGTGGGGAATGTGTGCGGGGTAGGCGGCAACTGCCTTAACGAATCGTTTAATTCGGACACGACGCCCTGCTTGGCATGGAATTGGGTTTTTGAACACGATCATATTATCTGGGCCTGCGAGGGAGACACCGTAACCCTGATAAGCAAATTCATTCTGTATTCTGCTTTGCAAAAACCCATGATGATGACTAATATCTACCCTTTCCTTGTAGGAATGGCGGCGCTAAAACACGAAAAAATCGACACCTTTCCGGACATAGCCGATCCGGACAACCGTGCGCTGGGTGTCCATTGCGGGTACTTTGGTTTTGCCCCGCAGAGTTTCTGCAGCCACTGGGTCATGCGGCCCAAGGTTTTGGCAATCGTAAATGACAACGCCATCATGATCGACTGCCGTATGAAATGCGGCCCAATTACCATGGCAAAACTAAGATCCGACATGAAGGGAATCACCATAATAGAGGCGGAAATAGAGGATTATGTTCAGTACCCAGGTTCCGATTGCCGGAACGGCGCGCTAATACGCTACCGTAACCGAAACGGGCACAAGGTAATGGAGGCCCTGTCTTCGCATCACGCAATACTTATCGAGGGGAATATAACACATGAACTTGTGCAAATGGCGAAGGTTTATGGATTTAGCACGGAAGTTATTTAAGGAAGGGAAGTATGGCTGTATATCTTATAGGCATTGATGTCGGGACTCAGGGAACTAAAGGGCAGCTCTTTGATACAAACCTGAACGCCCTGGCAACCGCATTTGAAGGATCAAAACTCATCCAGCCGGAACCGGGGACAACCTGGCAGGAAGCTGACGACATTTACGGCTCGGTTATTCGCGTGATTAAATCGCTTGCAGAGCAATCCGGATGCAGGGGCGAGGAAGTTGCCGCCATCGGCATAGATTCGCAGATGGCCGGGATCATGGGAATAGACAAGGACGGGGAAGCTTCAACTTATTATGATTCCTGGCTGGATACCCGCTGCAAGGAATATGTAAAGCTTGTGAAAGAAAGAGCGGAAGAAAAGTTCATTGCCCTGACCGGCTCGCCTGTGAGCTTTACTCACGGGCCCAAGATACTCTGGTGGAAGCATGAACACCCCGACGCTTACCGCAAAACAGCGGCCTTTGTGCTGCCCCACGCCTTTGTGGTCGGAAAAATCTGCGGCCTTCCCGGTGCCGAATCCTATTTTGACTGGACGCATTTGCAGTATTCCGGTTTTGCGGATAACCAGAACAAGGCCTGGAGTGATGAGCTTATAGAAACTTTCGGCATGGCAAAGGAAAAACTCGCGCGGATAGTATCGCCTTTTGAAATCGTGGGAAAAACCACCTCGGAATTCGCCGCGCAGACCGGGCTGGCCGCAGGCATACCTGTAGCCGCCGGAGCCGGGGATACGGCAGCCTCCGTGCTGGGCGCCGGGCTTTTCCGGAATGACGAGATCCTCGACTGCGCGGGGACTGCTTCGGTGTTGTGCTGTGCGGTAGATTCCTATTCGCCGGACGTAAAACACAAAACCATGATGATGATGCGCTCCCCGGAAGACGGGCGTTATTTCCCTTTGACCTATATAAACGGCGGCGGGCTTACAATCCGCTGGTTTAGGGATAACTTCACCGGAAAGCCGCCCCTTTCATATAAAGAGATTGAAGCCGAATGCGCGGCACTTCCGCCCGGCTGCGAAGGCGTCACCTTTATCCCCCATTTCGCGGGAAGGGTATTCCCGTCGAACCCGAATTTGAAAGGGAGTTTTAGCGGCCTTGATCTGAAACACGGCCCGGCGCATCTTTTCCGCGCGATTCTGGAAGGGATTAGCTGTGAGTATGCATACTATCTTTCTGTGCTGAATGATCTGTACCCCAAGAGCGATTTCAAGAGCATGACCGCAATCGGCGGCGGGGCGTCTTCGGAACTTTTTGTCCAGATAAAAGCCGACGTGCTGGGCGTTGAGGCAATAAGGACCGAGGTTGGAGACACGGCGCTGGTGGGAAGCGCGGCAATTGCCGGCTATGGCGCGGGCGTACTGGATGATTACCGCGCCGCGATTCGCAAAACGATCCGCAACAAGCCGCCTGTAAAATGCGATCCTGAGCGCCACGAAAAATACAAGCCTGTGGTAAAGAGATACCTGCAAGCCATAGAGGCCATGAGTACTTTATATTGAAACAGAGAGGAATTTTATGAAAGAAGCAATAGGTATCGGCCTGATTGGGGCGGGCAGGGCTGGGATGATCCACGCGCGGAACTTTGCCACGCGGGTTCCAAACGCAAAAATGATCGCCGTCAGCGATGTTGTGGAAGAAAGCGCCAGGCAGGCGGCGGTGGAGCTTGGGATAGGCGTGTGGTATACCGATTGGCGTGAACTATTGACAAACAGCGCGATTGACGCTGTGGTAGTGGTAACGCCGACAAAGTTTCATTGCGAAATTGTGGTCGAAGCAGCCAGGGCCAAGAAGCACATCCTCTGCGAAAAGCCGATGGCAATGGACAGGGAAGAATGTCTTCGCATGAACGAAGCCGCCGGAGCCAACGGTGTAAATCTGCAAATTGGTTTTATGCGCCGTTTTGACGCGAACTTTAAAAGGGCCAGGGAGCTGATCGATTCCGGGGCTATCGGGCAGGTGGTAACGGTAAAGTCCCTGACCCACGGGCCCAGCACTCCCCATGAATGGATGTACGACATCGGCAAAAGCAACGGCCCCCTTGCCGAAGTGAACAGCCACGATATCGACACCCTTCGCTGGTTTACCGGAAGCGATGCCGAAAGCCTTTATGCCATAGCCGGAAATTTTCGCTGCGATAACGCCAGGGCCCGGTACCCCGATTTCTACGATACGGTGCTTATGAATGTGCGGATGAAAAACGGGATGCTGGGAAACATTGACGGGGCCCAGGGTGTTCAGTACGGATATGATGCCAGGGTCGATATTGTCGGAACCGACGGCCACATTGAGATAGGAGGGCTGGCGGAAACCAGTACCTTACTGTACACAAAAGACAAACAGTTCCGTGGAGATACAATAAAGAGCTGGACCAATTTGTTTTTCGAGGCGTACGTAAACGAGGATATCAGCTTTGTTCAATCAATCAGGGAAGGAAAGCTACCGGAGGTAAGCGGGATCGACGGCATGGCCGCGGTGGACATTGTTCGTGCAGGGAATGAATCAATCAAGACCGGAGAGATAATCCGGCTTTAGGTATAACCAAAGGAGATCTTATGAAAGCGGCAAAGTTATTCGGGCCAAATGACATACGGGTGTTGGATTGTCCTATTCCCGAAATTAACGATAATGAGATACTGCTTAAAACAAAAGCGGCGGCAATCTGCGGCACCGATTTACGCATGGTTGGAAACGGTTATAAGGGCGTGGACGAAGCCCATCCCCTGGTTCTGGGCCACGAAATCGTTGGAATTATTGAACAGGTCGGAAAGAACGTTAAAGGTTATACAAAGGGGATGCGGGTTGCCATTGCGCCTAACATCGGCTGCGGCATCTGCGACTGGTGCGTTTCAGGCGATACCCATCTTTGCCCGGAGTATACGGCTTTCGGCATCAACATGGACGGAGGCTTTGCCGAGTATGTAAGGGTACCGCAAAACGCCATAACCCAGGGGAATATCATGATCCTTGACGATTCCATGCCGCTTGATGCGGCGGCTTTGGTTGAACCGGCGTCCTGCGTGTTAAACGGGCAGCTTAGAACCGGCATACGCCTGAACGACAAAGTGCTCATTATCGGGGCCGGCCCCATCGGGATTATGCACGGCCTTTTGGCAAAGGTTGTTGGCGTGGCGAAAGTATATATACGGGATTTGTCTGTCCAGCGCATGAATCAAAGCGTTGAGCTTATTTCCGGGGCGGAATCAATCCCGGAAAGCGATCTGGAAGCGGCGGCAAAACGCCTGACAGGCGGCAGGGGCTTTGACGTTACCATTACCGCTTGCCCCGCGCCTGCCGCCCAGGCCGACGCCCTGAAGGTTACAGGCATGAACGGGCGTATTCTCTTTTTTGGCGGCCTTCCCGCCGGAAAGGATGAGGTAACGCTTGCGACCAATCACATTCACTACAAGCAACTTTCCATTTTTGGTTCTACAAGGGGCAATGTAAACCAATACCGCGCTGTCGCGAATATGGTTGCTGCCGGAACCCTGAAACTTTCCGCCCTGATCTCCCGGCGTTATCCTTTAGCCGAATTCAGCGATGCCCTTGAATACGCAAAAAAGGCCGAAGGGCTTAAAACTGTGATTACATTTTGAATTAGCCATTACGGTTAAATTCAGCCAGTCCCCTAAAGGTATCAACCAGCGCGTCATAGGCCTTGTTGAAGATCGGGAAGAGTTTGTCGTACTTGTTTGCATAATCCTTGTTAGGGATGATCCTCTTTATCGGACTGTTGAATTTATGGATTACGGAAAAATCCTTAAACGCGCCGATGCCAATTCCGCCGCAGACAGCGGCGCCAAGGCTGGTTGCCTCTTCGGTGAATGTCGGAACCGCGAGAGGTTTTTGCCAAATGTCAGAGAGGATTTGCAGCCACACATTTCCTTTTGCTCCGCCGCCGATCATGATGATTTCGTCGATTTTTCCGGCAGCGGCGCCTTTTTCCAGAATTTCCAGAATTATTCTAAGATTGAAGGCCACCCCTTCCAGAACAGCACGGGAGAGGTCATCTTTACCGTTTGTTATTGAAAGTCCGATAAAAGCGCCGCGGGCATCGTGGTTCCAGTGCGGCGAACGTTCTCCCAAAAGATAGGGCAGATATAGCAGCCCGTTGGCGCCGGGCGGGGACGCAAGGGCAGCGCTGTCAATAAACTTGTAAGGGTTTTCTCCGCTTTGCTGTCCCAGGGCAATTTCTTCCTGGCAGAGGGTATTCTTATACCAGTTGTAAGAGTATCCGGCGGCTTGCATGGTACCGCAAGGGGTATAGAGATTCGGATCAAGGTGTACCCAGGTAAATGTCCGTTTCTCCGGATCATATACCGGAGCTTTTGCGGCAAGCGAAATCCAGGACGAGGAGCCGAGTACATTATAGGCATTTCCTTCCGAAACTACACCCGCGCCAACGCAAGCGCAGCTTCCGTCTCCGCCGCCTATAATGACAGGCGTTCCTTCCAAAAGCCCTGTTTCCCGCGCCGCCTCCGCGGTAATGGTCCCAGCCTTGTCGGTTGAAGGCCGTGGATCTGGCAGCATGGATCTGGGGATGCCAAGCTCGTCCAGAATCCGCTGATCCCAGTCCTTTTTATTAAGGTCGAAAAGGTTTGTTCCGGACGCGTCGCTGTAATCGGTGACAAAGTTGCCTGTCAATTTGTGAATAATGTAATCCTTGGCGTGTAGCAATTTATATGAATGTTTGTAGAGTTCAGCTTCGTTATCCCTGACCCAAAGCAGTTTTGCCGCCGAATACGAAGCGCTTATACGATGCCCCGTAGCCCTGTAAACATAATCCATCCCAAGTTTCTTTTCCATTTCTTCGGCCTGCTTTCCGGCGCGGGTATCGGCCCAGATAATAATGGGGCGAAGTGGTTTGCCTTCTTTATCAACAATAAGGCAGCCCATCATTTGCCCGCTGAAACATACTCCGGCCACATCGGATGATGAGACATTCGCTTTTTCTAAGAGTTGTTTGGTAGAGAGGCACACGGCTTCCCAAAAGTCTTCCGGGTTCTGCTCCACCCAACTGTTATGGGGATACGAAACCGGGTATTCATAAAGTATGGACGCGCTCAATTCACCCTCAAACGAAAACAGCGTTGCCTTATTGCCGCTTGTCCCTAAATCGTGAGCCAAAATGTATTTCGCCATATGTCTCTCCTCTCCTTAATTTGAATGATACAATAGAGTTGTCTTATAAGTCCAATATCTTTGACCTGGCTGCCTCCATGAGAAGGTAAAAAGCCTGCCCTTCCGGGGCGACGCCGGCTTTGTCAAAGGACGGCGCCCCGCAGCAATCCTGCACAAGACCGTAAGCGTCAACCTTCGCCCCGACAGCGGCATAGAGCTTTTCCGCGGTTTCCAGGTATGATCTATCCAGCCATTTGCTATGAACGGCCCTATAAATGGTATAGGCAAGCATCTGCGAAAGATTGGTCTCAATAAAGCTCGCATAATCGTCTATTACATCGTGAAAGAGAAAATCGGAGCGTATATGGGCCAGTACTCCGTCAATCAGGGCCTTGCCCATTGCCGCGAGTTTTTTCTTGTCCGCTCCGCGCTCTTCTGGCAGAAGGTCGTAAAGGCGGGCAATAGCCGCAAGGGTCCAGCCGTTACCGCCTCCCCAATACGCTTCGCGAATAAAGCTTTTCGCGCCGTCATCCCAGATATGGTGCATCAAATTTGCGCCTGTGTCAAAAAGAATATCCCAGTAACCGTAGAGATTAACCAGGGCTTCGTCAAAATACCCAGCTGCGGCCAGAAAAGGCGGCAGCATATAGGTAGAATCGCTCCATAGCTGGGGTTTATTGTCCAGATGATATATCACGCCTTTACCGTTACGCGGGGCTTTTTTCAGGGCCCATTCAAGCAATGCGTCACGTCCCTGTTTAAGAGCGGCGTCCCCGGTCGCTTCGCAGGCGGCAATTAGGGCCTCCCCCACCGAGCAGGGATCGGTTACCGCGCCGGTACTGCCTATGTTAGCGGCCCGCCCATCAGGAAGCCTCCGGTAGGCCGCTTCCTTTGCCATGGGGATCACAACGTCCATGTCTCCCTGTTCAAGAAAAGCCTGCATGGCAGTTCCCTGTTCCCATGAATGGCGCTGCATCGCAAGCAGGGCGAGCTTTACTTTTGTGACAGTATCATTTCCGCTTATCATGAACAGGTATTAATTACTCCCTAGTACAACGGGATTTGCGCCAAAGTTGCCGGCATTTCATGGGTTGTGTTAACCTTGTCAGGGCCGGTTACCAGGTCAAAACAGGAAGCGATGATTCTGCCGTTCCAGACAATTGGTTCGCCCGGCTGGTCAAGGCCGTCATTGTCCCCGATACAGTCAGGGCTTTGCGCTACACGTTCGACCTTGCCATCCAGGCTGACCTTGCCGATGGCGTTGGCGCTGAAATCAGCTATGTAAAGGTTGCCTTCGCCGTCAAAGATCATACCGTCTGTGGTCTGAAGCTGGGCAGGATCCTTCGCAAAGGAAGTCTGGCTTTTCAGGCTTCCGTCGGGATTAAACGTAAGCCGCCATACTTCGCCGTCGCCGAAGTTACCGATGTACAGATCGCCTTTGCTGTCAAACACTATGCCGTCTACTCCGTATTGACATTCGGGA
>Ga0268262_10005338_pt1 | contig 12795 bp, 11 predicted proteins | sample TergutNc150P3_FD_190354 | JGI IMG/M metagenome (GOLD analysis project Ga0268262, IMG submission 190354) | Nasutitermes corniger P3 segment gut microbial community from laboratory colony in Florida, USA - Nc150 P3 (SPAdes) (version 2) | ecosystem: Host-associated > Arthropoda: Insects >... | reverse complement strand
AACTTTGCTTTTGAAAAATCATATTCATTTCTCATTTTATATTACCTCCATACTGTTTTCGTTCTTTTGGTGTCGCCTTCCTTGCTGATATGATCCTTATGATTTTTTCATTTTCTCTATAACAATGACATACAACCAATATATTTAATAATTTGCTTAATCCCAATATAATAAAACGATCTTCATCTTCAGAATGATCTGGATCATATATTACTTTTGCATTGGGATCGAAAAATACCGTTTTTGCCTCTTCAAATGATATTTTATGAGAAATTACATTTTTCTTATTTTTATCCTCATCCCAAATAAAATCTAAATATTGCATACTATATATTATAATTATAATATAATGATAAAGTCAACACTTTTTGATTTATGACAAGTGTATAAAAATAATACACTTTGTATAAAAATTCAAAAAATTTTTGTTAAGTCCCAAATGTCGCATAACAGGACTGTTTATCGTAATGCTATCAATAAACGCTACAGAAGAATAGTGACCGCTTTTGGTTCTGTAGAACACTGAGCGTGACCTTCTGCGCCTACCGTTTTGTCCAGGTAGTGCTGCTGGTATTTGGCCGTGTGTATGTCCCTGCTGCTTTGCCACTATTGATATAAGCGTCATAAAAGCCGTTGTCATATCCGTATTCGGCGAAACTATGCGGATGGACGTCAACATTAACCCCAATGGTAACGCTGGTCAGTTGGTCCTTGTACCCTTGGTACCCGTCAACGTTCAGTTGGCCCTGCCCGCCAAACGTACCCCCACCAATGTATGTAACGCTGGAGGGGATGCTGACACTGGTCAGTTGGTTGTCCCCAAACGCATGTTCTCCAATGGAGGTAACGCTTGATGGGATACTGACGCTGGTCAGATTGTTCATGAGAAATGCATTCATACCTATGGATTTAACACTGGATGGGATACTAATGCTAGCAAGCTGGTTAAAGGCAAACGCATCTTGTCCAATTAAGGTAACGCTGGGGGGGATGGTAACGCTGGTCAGGTCATTGGTGGAAAACACAAAGTCCGCAATGGAAGTAATACCGGAGGGGATACTAACGCTTGTCAGAAGGTTACCGCAAAACGCGCCTTCCCCAATTGAAGTAACGCCAGAGGGGATGCTAACGCTGGTTAGTCGATTGGCAGCAAACGCATATTTTCCAATAAAGATAACGCTAGAAGGGATGTTAACATTGGTCAGCCAATTCCAACAAAACGCATCATTTCCTATGTATGTAACGCTGGAGGGGATGGTAACGCTAGTCAGTTGTTTTCCGTAAAACGCCTCGTCCCTAATAGCGGTTACTGGTTTTCCGTCTATGCTCGCCGGTATGGTTACGTTACCTCCGGGACCGGTGTAGCCGGTAATAGTTATCGTTGAAGACCCGGTATACTGGAATTCTGTGTTACTACTGCCGGGGTTAGTAGTGACAGGATTTGTTGGGTTTGGGTTAGTAGTTCCAGGGTTTGTCCCTGGATTGGTAGTCCCAGGATTTGTGGTACCGGGGTTAGTCCCTGGATTAGGAGTGCCACCACTACCAAAGCCAGGGTCGCAAGCCGCCATTGAGAAGGCGATTACCGCAAACAGGGTGATAGCGCGAAGTATCCTGCTTTGTAGCCTGGAAAATTCTAATGTGTTTTTCACTTTGAAAACTCCTTGCACAATTATTGTTTCGCAACTTTTCAGAGTTGCTTACCTTTTGTAAACGTATCTTTCACCATCAAAAAATAAATAAAATCCGTCGTCGCTTATCGAATATGCGTATGTTACGATAAAGTCTTCTTTAGGTGCCCCTAACGCTATTAGCAAAGCAAAAGAATGCCATTTACCACCTTCGGCATCGTAAACACGTTTCATCGTTAAAGTGAGGTTGCGGCCGTTTGTGGTATACGTCCCTTTTAAAAATGTAATACCTTCACTTTTCATTTCAAATTTTCCATTTTTAAGAGTTATCGCATTATCGTCACTAACCCATGTGCCGTTAAGGCGGGCATTATTTGCTGAACGGCTGTTTCTTTGTTGCGCGGAACTGCTTGTGGCGCCTTGGTTTCCATTATTGCCGCCGAATTTTAAGGCCACGCCTGCTTTTAAAGCAAAGGGATAGCCGGATTCAAGAACAAGGCCGATGTTGTTACTAAAGTAGAAGTGAGCGCCAACCTGAAAGCCAAAATCAAAGCCGCCGTAACTGGGTGCAGTGGAACTATAACAGCCGCCAACCCAGTTAGAAGAAAAAACTTTATACCCAATCCACATACCGCTGTATAAATCCAGCCAGTTTATGTCAAAACCCCAGTGCCAGTCTGCCCTGCCGCCGAAGGCTAAAAATGTATATTGCCAGCCGGAATCGCCATAAACTCTATAGTTATAACGATAGAAAGCCGCAAAGCCGCCCACGGAAATCGGCACATTTACAGGGAGCGCGTATTCCACATTCAAAAATATGGGAGGGATCGAAATCTTGCCGTATGTGCTGCCATAAGCAGTTAGTCCGATGCCGGTGTCAACCATCACATTACCGCCATCAACTGGAGGAGGGTAACTTAGAATGTCGAAGGCAAAAGCAGAGCTGCCAATTAAAAGAAAAACCAATAAAGCTAAACAAAACTTCTTCATGAGGGCCTCCAAAAATCGGTAGGAAGGTTGGATTGCTCCATATTATAGCGCTTTTAGCATGATTTAGTCAAGTTTATTTACACCTCTAGGGGCTAGTTGTATTGTCAAAATACAGGCTATTAGCATAAGAAATGACCTTAAAGCATATTTTTATCAGGAACATGAAGGAATTCCGCAAAAAAGAAGGTTTATCCCAAATGAAACTGGCAGAATACTGTAATACCTCACCCACTTACATCGGGGAAATAGAGGTTGGGAAAAAATTCCCTTCTATTGACATGGTAGAAAAAATAGCCGCTATACTGAGAATAAAGCCTTACCATTTTTTTATAGACCGCACAGAACAAAACACCGATATAAATTCAGAGAATACATTCCCCAAACTGCCAAAATCAATGCAAAATGAAATAAGAAGTGAATTAAACTTTTCAATTAATGAATTAATAAGAAATACTCTTGAGAAGTATTGAATTATTTGTGTCAGCCCATATCATAGAAAAATCTATGGTCACAATTAGTGACCTTTAAACATTTGACGGATTGAATAAAAATGAATAAAATTGAAGTAACAGGAGTAGTGTATGGCAAAAACTATAACTTTAAGGGTTGATGATAGTATTTATAATACTCTTAAAAGAGCCGCTGATGGAGATAGAAGAACCATGTCAAATTTCATCGAATACGCAACCATAAATTATATTCTCAACAACAATATCGTTGATGATGATGAGATGAATGAGATATTAACTTTTGAAAAGGATTTGAAGACCGGATTAAGTGACATAAAGCGTGGGCGGTATAAAATCGTTGGATAAATATAAAATAGCCGAAACTGAAAATTATTCGAAGAAAATAAATTCAAAAAAGTACAATAATTTATATCGAAAGATATTTGAAGATGTTTATCCATTATTAAGAAACAACCCTTTTTTTGGTGGAAATATCAAAAAATTAAAAGGAGAATACAAAGACATTTATCGGTTTAGGATAGGGAATTATAGATTATTTTATAAAATAGAGGAACAGGAATCAATAATATTTATAATTGATATAGAAAAAAGACAGGATGCATATAAATAGACGCGGTAAAGGAACGATAAACTAAGGTACAATTGCTTCCCACCGCTTCTGTATCGCCCCGGCCGCCTCGCCAGCCGAAGCCCTTCCCGCGAAAAGGGCAGCCAGCTCTTCTTTAAAGCTCTCCTCCAACTCCGCCCAATTGAGGCCGGAAAAATCCTGCGCCATTTCACCGGCGATTGCTATGTCCCAGACCTTGGAATAAAACACGTCGTAAGCGGGAGGGACGCCGTGTCCTGGTATTGCGTTCATTTTGTCTGAAATAAAGGCAGTTTTCTCAGCAAGGAAATCCGCGAAGAGCTTTGCTTCCTCTTTATGGGCGGAGGCGGAATACACAGCGGAAGTCCAGGCGGAAACAGCGAAAAAGGTTTTGCCCGCGTAATTGTCCGGTATAGGAATCGAGGTAACGCCAAAGGCCTCCTCTCCCATTCGTTCCCTGACATGACCAATTTCGCTAGCCGGGGCAATTACAAAAGCGGCTTTTCCGGAAATAAAGTCTTCAAGTTTATCGAGCGGATTTGCGACTGGATTTCCGGCCGAGCCCGCTGTAAAAGATCGCGGGGTTAAGAGACCCTCGCTGTGTAATGCAGCCAGAAAAGAAAGGCAGTCGACAACCTGACGGGAATTAACCTGGGGCTTTCCATCCTTAATGAGCTGTACGCCAGCCGCCCAAATCCATGGAAGAACGTCATCGTAAACTCCCCTTGAACTGTTCAATCCCAGGGCAAGTCCCGCCAGGTTTCCTTCACTGCCGGCAAGCTGCCTGGCGTATGTAAGGAATTCGCCTCTGGTTTTTGGGGGGCGTGAAAATCCAGCTTCTTTTAAGATATCTATGTTATAATAGAGGATATTGATAAACGAGACAGGATTGGCATTTATGCTCTCTATGATTTCTTTTTTACCCAATTCGCTTACCCAGAGCGGATCGAGGGCAACTACATCCCCTGGGTATAAAATATTCCCCAAAGGCATTCCCTGGAAAAGAGCAAGATGTAAATCCTCATAAGAGCAGGTGTTAAGAATGATTTTAAAATCGTCGTGCAGGCTTTCAAATTCAGATATAAGCTCCAGCAGAAGTTCTTTATCCGCGTCTTTTTCCCACCACTGCGTGAACACAATACTGGGCACCTCTGCACTTTCGTTTTTAGTGGTTAATTTGATTCTCAGAAAAATCAAAAGCAATATAAAAAACAACAAAACCAAAGGAAGAACCAGTTTGCTGCGGTATTTTTCAATAAACTTTTTAACAAATTCGTTCACCATTATAAAGCCTCGACTTTTATGCTGCTTTGGAGTACATACATAATATGCCTTCAGTATTTCGAAAACTGCTCAAATTGCGCAATATCCTGAGCCGACGGAGGCCTGAGTCTGACGAAACAGAAGAAATAATAGAAGAAAAATGGATCGCCGATTTTTCCAAACCCAGACACGCCCGTTTTGATATTAAATCAGAATCTTTTTATGATGCCAATCTGCGGAAAAACCTTTTTTACTCAGGCTATTCCATGTCGCTGGCCCTGAAAAAAACCGGCTGCATTGCCTGGACAGAAGCCCCGGATCGGCGTTACAGAGACATGGTAATTTCCGGTTCAATCCGCATCGACGCTAGGGGCGGCTACGGGGCCGGGGGAATATTTTTTAGGATGGTGGACAGTGAAACCTACTATTCGTTTTTAATCTCCAACAAAAGTTATTTCCGCCTGGACGCAGTTAGAAACGGAATGCCCTTCCCTCTCGTGGGCTGGACGGAATTGCCCCTTTCAACAGGTGCGTCGCTGGCCCCGGATCAAACCGTGGATTTTTCACTTATTGTATATGGAAGCCACATCATCATCCTTTTAAAAGGACGCTGGGCTGCGGAAGTAGACGATCCTTCCATTCTGGAAGGAATCATTGGCTTTGCCGCCGCTTCCTACGAAACAGGAGATCCGACTTACAGGGTCATCCGCGATTCAGAAAATGTTTTTTATTCAGCCGAAGTTTTTCTTGAATCGTTAAGTCTGGATTCGAGGATTGAAGAGGTTTCTTCACTTTACGAGAAGTGGCGCGAAAGCCCCGACATTGATTCCAAAGCAAGGATTAACCTGGCTATAACATTTTCCGCAATGGAACAGTACAGCGCCGCCATGATTCAGCTTCGCAAAGCCTGGGATACAAGCGGACACAGAAGAACCCAGGCCGAGTACCTTTTTGCGGGAAGGCTTGCCCAGCATTTGGGCCTTTTGACCGAAGCGGAAAGCTTAATCAGCCAGTGTTTTCAAGCGGACGTTAACAGCCAGGAAGGAAAAGATGCCCTGGTTGAAATGGCCAAAATACTTAACGCAGGGGAGCGCTATAAAGAACTAAAAGACTTCTGCGCCGAGTCCATTAAGGTAAGGCCAAACGATCCTGTACTTTATAATCTTCAGGGACACGCTTACTGGAACCTTGGGGAAAACAAGAAAGCCATCGAAGCTTATAACGCGGCCTTTGAGCTGGACAAGCAGAACGGAATCATCGCGAAAAACGCGGCAAATGTTTACGACGTGATGGGCCGCAAAAAAGAAGCAATAAAAAAATACATTGAAGCGGGCAAGGCTTTTCTGCAAACCGGAAATTACAATGATCTTGGGCTTTTGGTTCCCAAGTTCCTTTCCTTTGGTGAAGACAATTGGGAGGCGCGAAGCCTGGCGGGCAAGTGGGCCTTTGCCGTGGAAGACTGGAAAATGGCTAAAGAGGAATTCGCCCTGGCTGAAAAAATGCGAAAAGCCAAACGGCCAAAACCCAAAAAAGACGGGGCTCAGGTTTTTCTTGAGGCACTGCTGCTCATTATGGAAGGAAAACGCAAAGAAGCTCTGCCCTTGCTTGAAGAAGCCGCCGCTTTGGAGAAGGATTACGCCCTCTTCCACTTCCGCCTTGCGGAAAACATTTTCCTTTTAAATGACGACTGTGACGATCCACAGATGCTAAAAGAAATGGAAACTGCCCTGACACTTTGCCAAAAAGAAAAGCCTGATGAGGAAAAAAGCGTCAGTAAAGATAACGAAGACCTTTCCGGCTGGGTGAACAATTTCGCCGCCCAAGTCGCTTTAAAAAAAGGTAATCTGGATAGAGCGGCCAGGCATCTTGAAAAGGCCAGTTCCGTCCTGGGAGACGTGCCGGCGGTACGCGTAAATCAGGGTGTTTTGTTTTACCTTCAAGGCTCGCTAGATAAAGCTCTCGAGGTTTTGTCCGCCGACAAAAAAGATGATCCGGACGGAATCATGGCAAACTGCGCCGGTAACCTCCTGGTTCGCTCGCATCGTTTTGAAGAAGCGGACGAAAGGTACCGCCAGGCCCTGAGCTGCCAGAGCGACAATGTTGAATACCTTTGCAACAGGGCAACCTGCCTTATGGAGATAAAACTTTACGGAGAAGCGGATAATCTTTTAGCCCAGGCTCACCTTAAAGCTCCAAGCCCGGCATTGCTCGAAATGATAAGCTATGTAGCGGCTAAGAAAGGGGAATACAAACGGGCAGAACAAGCCTGCCACTCCGCCCTTGAAATTGATCCCAACCATGCGCCCTCGCTTATTTCGCTTGGGTGGATATACATTGCCCAAGGCAAAAAAAGAGAAGCCATTGATGTACTTAAGCGTCTGGACAAAATGGCTCTCAACGACAATTCCGCCGCAAACAGAGAAGAACTCCGTTCCCGTCTACAAGAGCTTTTTTATATGACTATTGAATGTGCTTCATGCTCAAGAGACTGGAAGGTTCCCAGAGAAAGTAAGCCTGCCCCGTCCATTCGGCTTCAGGCAATGCCTCCGGACGAACTGCCGGCAGGCTCCTGCCTGGACTGCGGGAAAACCTACTGCATAGGCTGTGCCAAGGAGCATCTTGATTCCTCAGGCAGGTTTATCTGCCCCAGTTGTAAACGGACACTCAAGTTGATTAACGAAGGCCTAAAACAAATCGTTTACGATTGGGCTGTAAAAAACGGCATTACCAATAAAAGTAAATTAAATCTTTGAAAGCTGTTCGGCTATTTCCCCGGCAATTTCTTCCGGACTCTTGTTCTCCGCAATGATAGTGATGCCGGATACCGCCTTGTAGGCTTTTGTCCTGCGGCTATGCAGAGCTAAATGGGTTTCTTTTGGATTGTTTGTATTTATTAAAGGAGGAAGTCCCCTATCGCCAGAGGCTTCCTCTATGCGCTGCCATTCGGTTTCAGAAGATATTTCCAGATAAACGGTGATTAATTGCCTTTCCGCAGACTGAGCCTTGGCCTCCGAAATCAGCGCCATGGCTTCGTCGTTGTCGATTATGCCGCCGCCTGCGGCAATAATAAGAGTCTCCCCTTCTGTTTGCGGCATAGGCCCAGGCATTTGCCGCGGCAACTGCCGCTGAATCGCGGAGGCAAGGGCGTGGGCTTCAGCTTTCTTGAAAAAGACTTGCCCTTCAATAAAAAGTTCTCTCGGTGTTTTGCCGGTTTGCTTTTCTAAAAGCTCATCCAGGTCAACAATCTGGCCGCCAATAATTTCATTTAAAGCCTTGGCACACAGGCTTTTGCCTGAATGTATGGTACCAACGATAAGGATGATACGATTTTTCACTTTGCTCTCCGCTGTCTTTACATTATTAAGAATGTTGCTATTATTCTACCATATAATAATATAACAATAATTATGAATGGAATTTGGGTCCTTCTGCTTTTAATATTAACCTCAACTCTTCCGGCTATTGTTGTCTTCTTCTGGCTCAGGTCCAAAAAACCTCCAATTACCCTGCCGTGGTTTCTGATATCTTTTCTGGCGGGGATTATCTCTTTTATTGTCGCCGCCATAATCCAGACGTTTTTTCCTCCGCTCAGAACAGAGGCGTTTTGGCCGTTAATTTATAACATTTTTATCAGAATAGCCCTGGTAGAAGAAGCAAGCCGTATTATAGTTCTGTTTTTTCTCAAAAAAGCAGGCAAAAACCGTTGGACTTACCTGGCCTTTGGCGCCGCAATTGGCTTAATAACCGGCTTGGGGTTTGCGGCGATTGAAAACGCTTATTATGGAATGGCAAACATAAGCATCACCCTGCTCCGCCTTTTCACCGCAGTCCCCCTTCACGCGGCCTGCGGCATCAGAGCCGGCACTGCGGTTTTTATTGCTCCCCAACACCCGGTCAAAGCTTTTTTTCTTTTTGTTTCTTCAGTTTTTATTCACGGGGCCTACAACTTGATGATAGTCAACCCGGCCATTCCTTCATTTCTGGCCATCCTTACTTCGCTGGTTGCATTTTTCGCCTCTTTTTCTTATCTATCTGATACAAACGATGAAGCACAATAAAGGGTATTAATACCGCAGGGCAGAGCCCTGCGCCCGGCGCCTACGGCGCCTTTCCGCGGCAGAGCCGCGGGGTATTAAACCCTTTTTTGTTCCTCCTCGCTCGGTCATGTGAAAGCAAGCTTTCGCGCGACCCTCGCTCGTCGTCCAATAAACTCGAAACTTGCAAATATATTTTCTGGCTAGTATAGTTAAGGTAAGGACAAATGGCTGCTACGCTATCTCCCTACAGGCTTGGCAAGGCCAGGGATACTTATAATTTATTTAACATTTTTAACGCCATTTCCTGGGCTTTTTTAGCAGGCAATATAGTAACCCTATTTGCCCTCCGCTTGGGGGCCAATTCCACATACATCGGTACTATAAGCGCGGTAGTCTACGTTGCTTTCTTTTTTTTACCCCTTGGAAAGATTTTATCCCGCCGCTTTCCCATCGTAAAAATTTATAGCGTCACCTGGGCAAGCCGGGCTATTGGCATGATTCCCCTGCTTTTTGCTCCTTTTGTCTTTGCTTTTGGCTACAGGGATATAGCCCTCATTCTGATCCTTATCGGGGTTACTTTTTTCCACGTCACTCGAGGTATAGGGATGATTGCCAACAATCCGGTACTGAGCCATCTTTCCCAGGGCCCGGATCGTTCCAGCTATATGACCCAAATTCAAATAATTAACAGCGCGGTGGGGATGTTCACGGGTTTTATTATCGCAATGGCTTTGGGACGTGATCCGCCGCTTTTCCTCTACGCAATCATAATGGCTGTGGGGATTGTCTGCGGTGTATTCAGCGGAATTCTTTTAGGAAAAATCCCCGAACCGGAACTGCTGCAAGGCGTAAAAAACAAAAAACTTGTTGAAATCATAAAAGAAGCCATGATCCAGCCTTCCATCCGCCTTTTTATCGTTATTTTGCTTATGGTGGCTCTTGTATCCGGTGTATCCAGGACTTTCCTCCTGGTTTACGGCCGTGAAGTCTTCTTCCAAAGCGACGGTATGATTTTTTTGTACGCTGTGTTTGGCGGACTTGGAAATCTCATGGTGGGGCTGGTTATAAAATTCCTTGTAGACAGGATTGGCGCAAAACCCATATTTAGCTTCTGCGTGATCCTGGGCCTGGTAAGCATGATTCCGGTTGTTTTTTTTCCGGCTTCAATCGGCGAAAATTTCACCACCGTTACCCTCTACCTTACGTTCATGTTCTTCATGCTGAACTTCGGCTGGCTTGGGGCGGAAGGGGTAATGCAGACTTACTTTATGGGTCTGATACCAACGGAACAAATGGTGGATATGGGGATACTTTACTTCTTCGGCTTTGGCATAGCCGGAGCAGGAGGATCGGTTCTAAGCGGCATGCTCCTCGACTTCACTGCGGCGATTAGCGGATCTTCAATCATCTCTTTCAGAATCCTCTATACAATTCTTATAGCTATCAGCGGCATAACACTGTTTCTTATGCGGAAGCTGATGCCCCTGGGGGCAATGCCTTTCAAGGGCGCAATGGAAGTAATGTTCTCTTACAGGGAACTCAAGGCCATAAGCCTTCTGGACAAACTGAACAAAACAAGCGATTCGGGCATGGAAGAGGCAATTCTGGGGGCGCTGCAGGACTCCCCTTCCGGCCTGGCAACCAAGGGCCTTCTTGCCAGGGTCAAGTCCCCGCGCCTGCCCGTGCGCATGGAAAGCATACGCGCCATTGACGCCTTGCCCTCACTTGACGAAGACGCCGAACGCGCCCTGATAGACGACATTATCAATAACCCCTTTACTACGGCATACAGGTCAGCGCGTACATTAGGGAATCACGGCATTTTTCAGGCCATTCCGCTTTTAAGGGAACTTGCCGTTTCCAGCGATTACATGCTCGCCGGAGAGGCAATGATCGCCCTGGCAAAACTAATGGACATTGCGTTTAAGCCTCAATTGGAACAGATCGTTATGGAAACGCAAAACCCCAGGCTTAGAATTGCCGGGGTAGAGGCCATTGGCATTTATGGCTTTACTAACTCCCTGCCCATATTGCTTGATCTGCTCAGGGTGCCGGATCCGCCCCCATACCTCCGGGACGAGGTAGTCATGGCCATGGCCAGCATTCTCAACATAGATAACAAATACTATTCGCTCTTGATACGTTTTCTGGCAAATGAATCCCTCGCCTTTACCCTGGCCATGGATGAGGCCGAGTCAACCTATGAGCATTACGTGTCCGTTCATGGCCGCAAACGCAGCAAAAAAGACCCCGGCCTGACCAGTCTCCAGAACCATGCGAAGGCTTTACAAAGCGCCGTTTCAGAATACATGCAAAATTCAAAAGGAGAGCAGCTTTACCGCTGGATCATGGGTCTTCCCGATGATCTGGTCAACGGGGCCGCCCAAATAATCCTTGCCGAAGTTACCATAGATGAAAGTTTTATGGATCTCCCCCGCCTTAAGCTTCTTATTGTTCAATGGGCCGCCCATGAATTCGGGCTCTGGACAAATAATTTGAAAAAAGAATAATAGAAATGGCATGAAGCCGCTTTTCAAAAACATTTTTATTATACTCGCAGCCTTGCTGATTTCCTCCTGTTCACGCTTATTGGGCTACGGGGTTCTTCTCTGGTCTGTGGAAGATCCGGCGGTGCCTTCGGGAACTGTACTGCCGGTGTATATAAGATCCAACATCGATCATGTCTGGGTAGTGGGAGTTCCCAAGGAATTTCGCCCAATCGGCAGTCGTGCGGATAAAATAGAAATTCCCCTTTCAAAACTTGAGCTTTCAGGCAGCAAAAAGAAAGCCCTGGAACGAGCCGAGACGTTTAGCCGTTACGCGCTTCTTTACGCGGAGACGCTGCAGGATGGGCTTCCCATAAGGGAGCATCCCGATAACGGCGCCAGGAGGGTCTACCGGCTTAAACTGGGGGAGATCATTAAAGTTTTGACTCGTGTCGAGGGAGTTGAAGCGGTTGGCGCCTCGGGGGATCCCCTGCCTGGGGAATGGTACCGGGTTCTGACAGAAGACGGCACTACCGGCTACTGCTTTTCTTACAGACTAAAGTTATTCAATCACACCGGAGGTTCTCTTGCCGCGATTGTGCTTAACCAGCAGGAACCAGAGGATCCCAACCTCGACAGGCTTTTAGGGCGCATCTGGTCGGCTGAGGCCTATGGGACTATGGTAAATACAGGTAAAATTGATCTGGATGAGCTTTCGCACCACTGGTGTTTTGATCCTGGGCAGGATACAGGCATTGCCGCAATAAGAACAAAAGATCTGGAACTAAGTTATGAATATATCAAGATTCGCTCGACTGGATCGCAATCCTGGCGTTTTGAAGGGACACCTTTACAGATGAACCTGCGCTCTGACACCACGCTGGCGGTACAGTTCACAGGCGAAAACGGGGTGCTTCGAACCTTGCTTTTTGTGGCCCTGCCTACTTCTGTCGATGACATCATTTTGCAGGAGACAGCCCGCAGAGAAGAACTCTTCCGTACTATTTACGAGTATGGGCCGGTATACAGCAGCAACAACTACGGAACCCTTACCTTCGACGAAGACGGACGTTTTTCATGGAGCGGTAACTATCTTTTGGTACCTCAGGTGATTTCCACCTCGGCTCTTGGAAGCGGCGTTATGGATATGCGGCTCCATGTGTCCGATGTTTTAAGCAGCCGCTATGACGGGGCGTTTACCATGCGTTTTGACGGAATCGGCGGCATCAGGACAACAACTGACTTTATTTACGCTCTTGATCCGCAGGGTCTTAGAATGGAATATGTGCCAGAGACAAGCCTGGATGGAGTTACTGTAGTCAGGCGGGCTTCTTC
>Ga0268262_10005337_pt1 | contig 12795 bp, 11 predicted proteins | sample TergutNc150P3_FD_190354 | JGI IMG/M metagenome (GOLD analysis project Ga0268262, IMG submission 190354) | Nasutitermes corniger P3 segment gut microbial community from laboratory colony in Florida, USA - Nc150 P3 (SPAdes) (version 2) | ecosystem: Host-associated > Arthropoda: Insects >... | reverse complement strand
GAGTGTGTTTTGAAACCGAAAAAAAGCATTATTACCGATAACGCGGCGATGCTATGGCCTAACGTATCCGCCGCCAGGTCGGCACCGGGACCAACCACTTCCTTCCCGGTGCCGGCCGCTTTTTTTGTGGAGAGTTTGACTTTTATTTTACCAAGATATTATATTGCTTATGAGTGTGTGAAAGAAGCCTTTTATTTTTTGGGATGGGAGTGTGTTATGGCTACGATAGTAATTGACCGTGAGTCATTGCCGGAGTCGGTATCTTCGCTTTTCCGTACCTCTCGGATAGTGGTGCAGCAGCAGAAGTGCGGCGGTGCGGCGGTGTTTTCTCCGGTAATTAACCCCGATGAATTTGATAATGACACGGATTATTTAAACGCAATTCCCGGTATGATGGAATCTATAATAGCCTCAATCAACGCGCCGGAGGAGGAGCGTGAGCGGGTGCCGGAGGAAATGTTTAATGTATGATGTGGTGAGGTTGGCGGTTGAGAAGGGTGTGAGGAAGGGTCGTAAGGAGGAGAGGGAGAGGATCGTCACTCTCATTGAGCAGGGGGGTTCTTTGGGCGACATAAAAAAGATGCTGTCGAAAGAAAAAGCGTCCAAGAGAAAACGGGTATAATCAATCCTCTTGACCCGCGGCGAACGGCAGATCCCCTATGTCCACCTGGGTTTGCAGGTAGTTGGAGAGCGTCTTGTCGGCGTCGGGTTCCGGCTCGTCTTGGAAGGCTTTCTTTTGTTGTTCAAAGAAGCGTTGGCGCGCCTCGCTGCGGAGGTGGTTTTGTTTTACGTCGCATACTTGCTCCCACACCTTCTTTTCGTCTAGGTCGAACAGTTCGTGTATCAGTTTCAGGTAGTGCGCGGCGGCTTTGGAGAACAGTTTGTGGACGAAGAGGGTCTTCTGTTCTTTCATGCACGCGTCGAAGACGGTGTCGTACGGGATGTACGTTTCGGTGATCTTTTCGTGGTAGAGGGCCTTGAGCGCCTCTAAGTACTCGAGCTGGCGGTTGGTCCCGCGGTAGGCGTTGGGGACTATTTTGGTGATGGAGCAGCAGTCGTTGAACCTTTTTTTGAGGATTCGGTGCAGTTCTATGATGCCGTTTACGGCGAAGAAAGAGAGTTCCGTGGGGACGAATATATCGTCGGCGGCCCGCAGCGCCGCCTCTTGCAGGATGTCTATGCCGGGCGAGTTGTCTATCAGGACGTAGTCGTAGAAGCGTCCGAGGCTGCAGTATTCGAAGACCTTGCGCAGTATGTACGGGTCTTTTATGTCGTGTCCGGAGAGTTCGGCGTGCGAGGGGATGATGTGGAAGTTGCGCAGTTTTGTTTCTATTATGGCGTCGAGCAGCTTCTTCCCGGCGATTCCGACGGAGGAGCGGTATATGTCGCGGATGCAGGGGGTGCGCTGCCAGTTTCCGTCCACGACGAGCGACAGGTGGTGCTGGCTGTCGTTGTCGATGGCCAGCACGCGGAAGCCCGCCATGGCGAGGGCCTGGGCGACGCTGATGGTAAACGTGGTCTTTCCGACCCCGCCCTTGTAATTAAGCACGGCGATAGTGCGCATAGACGTAAATCCTTTTCTTCGTTGAGCGTCCGCCAAAATATAAATATATATAAAAGTCTTTTAAAATCAAAATCTTTAAAGATTTTGATTTTTATCATTCTATATTATATATATTAGTTAAAAGAAATGCTAACCCTACTAATACTACTATTGATCTGCATCTTAGGCACCGGGTTCTTCTCCGGCTCCGAGACAGGCTTTGTCTCTTGGAATCCGCTCAAGGTCTCCCACGCGGCGGCGCAGGGCGGTTTTGCGGCTCGGTTGGGGATGCGGCTCATCAATCGGCGGGGGAGGCTTTTGGCGACCGTCCTTATATGCAACAACGTTTGCAACGTGGGGGCGGCGCTGATATTCGCCCGGCTCTTTGAGCGGATCGACGCGGCCGTCTCGCCGGATCTTTCTAGGATACCCTCGCCGGAGTCGTGGTTTCTCACGCCTATATTGCTGCTCTTCGGGGAGGTGATCCCCAAATTCATATACCGTAAAAACGCCTTTTTCATGACGTTGAAATCCGTTCCGGCTATGGCGTTCTTCTTTTATCTGGCGTCGCCCATATTTTGGGTCGTGGGTGCGCTTTCCAAGGTATTCGGGGGTATCGCGCGAAGCCCCCGCGACGCCGACGTGCGCGAGGAGATACTGCTTGTGGCCGTGGAGGGCGTTAGGCGCGGGAACATTTTCGAGTGCGCGGACAGGGTGATGAAGAATACGCTTGAGATGAAGGGCGGGCGCGTCGGGGCGCTTGCCGTGGACGTCGGCGAGTGGAAGACGCGCCGCGCGGTCTACAGGCGCTCGCAGCTGCTCTCCGAGTTCTGCGGGGACGCGGGGCACTGCGCCGACGAGGTGGTCGTCTTTGAGGACGATCTTTCGGTGCCGGTCGGGTATGTTTCGCTTTTGGACGCGGCGGCGGCGCGCCGAGCGGGCGGCGGCGACGCCTTGGTGACGTTTGGGGCGCTAATGAAGCCCCTGCCGCGTCTGCGGGCGGGCATGGAGGCTCTGTCGTGCCTGCGGAGAATGACGCATAATTCCCCGCGTTATCACTTAGTTTTTAACGAAAAAAAGGCTACGGCCATTCTTGACAAGAGGGCGCTCTTTGGGGCGGCGTTTACGGGGAGCTGAAATATAATTGTAACATTTTTGTAAAAATCTTGACTTGGACGTGCGCGTTATATTATTATTATACTAGTCGGAGAGTCTTGACGGTGGCGTTGTTTGGCGCCGGAGGGCGCTTTGCGGCGTCGTTTAATGTTATTTTAATGCACTAATATCAATCCCGAACCCGAAATCAATGAGCGGCGCTAGTCCCCTCGTTTTCGTGTTTTTTTGCGTCAGGGTGAACTTTTTCATATTGGCTATTGATTTTCACCGATTGTGGATGCTAAGATTGAAGTAGAGGGGCGGGGGAACTTTAATTGTAAAAGGCTGGTTTTTATGCGCAAGAGGAACAACTGGAATATTATTTCGTCGGACCCCGTGGAGTCGGGGTGTCCCAAGACGATAAGGGTGCCGGGCCCGCTGGTGTGGTTTGCGGCGGCGGCGGCGCTTATCGGGTTGGCCGGTTTCGCCCGTTTGGTTTATGTGAGTTCGAGCTACGCGCTTGCGGCGCACGATACGGCGGAGGCGCTCCGCGAAAACAGTAAACTCAAGGTCAGGATCGCGAGCATAGAAAAGTTTGTCGGCCAAGAGGCCGAGGTGATGGCCGGCCTTATAGCCTACGAAGATAACGCGCGGTTGAAGTACGGATTAGAAGCCATCAGCGGCGACGTCCGCAAGGCCGGAGTAGGGGGTCTGCCCACCAACGACGATGTCTTTTTCGCCTCAATGTTCGATTCCATGTTGATTAAAGCCGAGTCGTTGCGTTTGCAGGTGCTGTCGCTCAACTACCAGGCCGAACTTCAGGAATCCACTTTCTCGGAGGTTTCCAGGCGCGCCGCGGAGGTGCGGGGCGCGTGGGACAAGCGCCCGTCCACATGGCCGATTAACGGCGGCCGCATAACCTCAACGTTCGGTTACCGCAACCACCCGCTCTTGGGCACGGTGCTGATGCACGAGGGGCTCGACATAGCCAACACCGTGTGGACGCCGATCTACGCCCCGGCAGGCGGACGGGTTTCCGAGTCCTCTTTCGGCCCGTACTTTGGGAACGTAGTGAAGATTGAGCACGACAGCGTGTACACGACGGTATACGGCCACATGCAGAAGGCCGCCGTCATAAAAGGGCAGTTCGTGAGAAGGGGAGACTTGGTCGGCTACGTCGGCACCACCGGGCGCAGCACCGGCCCGCACCTGCACTACGAGGTTCACAAATACGGCAAACCCGTAGACCCCATGGGGTTCATCATGTCGTCGGATCAGACGGTGGATTGATTAGTAGGATTTGGCTTCCCGGTCAGTTGGCTTCGCCGAGATAAACAAGTTCGGCTTCGCTCAGTGACCGTTCTTGACTTCGTTCAGTGACCGTTTTTGGCTTCGTTCGGTGACCGTTCTGCGGAGTTCAGCGGATTAGGGGGATCTCCGTCGTAAGGCGGCTGAGCGAAGCCGAAGCCGCCCGAAGTTCCAACCGCGGCAACCGCGACAACTCTACAACTGCTTGAACTTCTCCTTGACGCTGAACAACTGCGATACGCGCACCGCCATTTTGTCGCCGACCACCGTTATCTCGCCCTTGGCGAGCATCTTTTTGCTGATGAAGACGTCCACCGTTTCTCCGGCCATGCTGTTCAGTTTTACGACTTGGCCTTTCCTCATTTTCAGGAGTTCGCGCACGGTCATCTTCGTTTGCCCGAGCTGTACGGCTATGGGGATGCTTACGTCGAGCAGCATATTGATTGTGTTCGGTGGCATATCGGGCGCCTTATCGGTTAAAAGTACAGGCCGGATCACCGGCCTTGAACGGCACTGACGTCTACAATAATAAATATACGTAAGCCGCATTGAATAATCAAGTGAAAAATTATAAATTTTGACGGCGTCGATGTACATATAGTATATTTACTTTGTGAAAATGTAAAATGATGTCGGACTTTGAATTTCGGAGAGTGGGTTTAATGGAACAGCCGAGGGGCATAATAGTAAAGCATTCTGCCGATCGGATGAAGGCCTATGTATCGTTGTCCAATGATTTTGGACCGGTTACGGTGGGCATGGTGCTTACGGAATTGCTCAACAAGGGCGTGGTGCACGGGATAAACAACGACGCGATCCGTACGGCCGTTGACGAGGCGCACTGTAATACGTTTGTGGAGGTGGCGAGCGGGACGGAGCCGCAGCGGGGCGTTGACGGCAAGATTGAGATGCTGATCGCCGTTCCGGGCGAGGGAGGCTCCGGCGGCGGCGACGACGACGGGTATGGCGCCGATGAGTACGGCGGCGGCGAAAGGGCTGCCGGCGCCGGGGAGTCCGAAAAGCTGATCTTTGTGGAGTCCGGGGACACGCTGGCGCGCCATGTTCCGCCGGTGCCGGGGACTGACGGGATGGACGTTTTCGGCAACGCGGTGACGGCGCCGGACGTCGACGACGTTACGCTCACGGTCGGCGAGGGCGTTGCTAAGGTGAGTTCGAGCAGCAATCCTGATATAGCGGTGTCGACGTGCGACGGCGTTTTGCGGCGCCTTCCGAACGGCAAGATAGAGGTGCGCCCCTATAAGGAGATTCACGGCGACATAGAAAAGGGCGCGGGGCGGGTGTCGTTTACGGGCGACTTGAAGATATCGGGGAGCATCCGGTCGGGCGTCACCGTTGTGGTTTCGGGGTCGCTTACGGTGGGCGGGGGGATAGAGAGCGCGTCCGTGCGGTGCGGCGGCGACCTGACGGTGGCCTCTAAGGTGCGCGGCGCGGGCGGGGTCGCGGTTGTGGAGTGCGGCGGCCGCGTGGAGGTGGGCGGCATAGAGAACGCCAAACTCTTGGCCGGCGGCTTGGTAATTGTGGACGGCGACATCATAAGTTCGGATGTAACCGCCAAGGCGCGCGTGAAGGCCGGCGTTATAGCCGGCGGAAAGGTGGCCGCGGCCGGCGGCGTGTCCGCCGACAGGATAGGCTACGACACCAACAACGCGGAGCAGACCGTGATCGACGTGGGGGGCGTGCACCGCTTGGTTGGCGAGCGCGCCGTCTTGATGGACAGCATGGTGGCGCAGAAGCTCCTGTCGGAGGGGTGCGTGTCGGAGCTCTTCAGTTTTGTGCGCGACAACATGGGCCCTGACGGCAAGATACCGAGGGAGAAGCTGCACAGCCTTGAGTGGTACGAAAAAAATTTGACCGAGGCGATCGACAGATGCCGGGAGCTTGAAAAAAGCGTGAAAGAGTTTGACGAGGTGCTGGAAAAAATGTCGGGTTGCAACATATCCGCCAAGGAAGTGTACCCGAATGTGACCATAAAGCTGGGTTTCGCCACTCGGCAGGTGAAGGATGTTATGAGGAACGTTTTACTGAAACCGTCAGGAGTGATGCAATAAAAATGAGAATCCGCAGATGCCATCTGATTTTTGCCGCCGTTTGCGTTGTTTTCGCGTATGTCGCCGCGTCGGGCGCCGACGACTCCGGCGAGTACATCCACTACCGTCTTGCCGTGCAGTACAAGAACGAGAAGAAGATCGATTTGGCCATAGAGGAGTTTAGGAAGGTTCTGGCCGCCTATCCCGACCACTACAACTCTTATATGCAGCTGGCGGAGATTTACAGGGGGCAGGGCAACCACAAACTCGCGATCTACAATTTGCAGAGGGCGCTCGTCTACAATCCCGGTTGGGGCAAGGCTCAGTTCATGCTTGCCGAGTCGTTCGCCGCCGACGGTCAGTTCGACAGGGCGGTGCGCGAGTACCAGCACTGCCAGGCCAACAGCGATCCGGCGGTCAAGGACAGTCTGCAAAATATCATAAACGGTCTGATGAATAGGATGAAAGGCGCGCCGCCCGCCGCCGGGCGCCAAGGCGAACGCGCGGCCTCCGCAACGCCGTCGGCCGCCGCGAGGGGGCAGACGCCCGCCGCTCAAGGGGCGCAGGCGGTCAAGCTCGACCCGCGGGCGGAAGAGGCCATGAAGAAGGTCATAGCGCTCTACAATGAGGGCAAATACGACGAGATGCTGGCCGCCGTGAAGGAGGTCTTGGCCATACAGCCCAACCACCCCGGCGCCTACTACTACGGCGGGCTGGGCCGAATGAAAAAAGGCGAGCTCGACAAGGCCAAGATAAACTTCTACAAGGCTCTCTCGCACCCGGTGTACGGCGGGGCGGCCTACTACTATTTGGGCGTGATACTCGGGCAGGAGGGCAACAAGGCCGAGGCCGTAAAGTACCTGAAATCGGCGCTTGCCACCAGGTCTACGGATTTCGACAGGAACGAGGCGGCGAGACTCATCGAGCTATACAGCGGTCAAAAGGTTCCCGCGAGCATGATCGAGGTGCAGCCGTCGTCCGAGCAACCGGCCGTCGCCGATAAGCCGGACAGCGCCGACGCCAAAACGGCGGCGGTGTCTCCCGAAAAGTACGCCCCGATGGAGATACGCATAGACTCCATGCTCTATATGATGACCGTCGATACCCTCACCGACATCGGGCAGAAGCTGCTCAAGGCGATCCGCGCCTTCACCGCCGGCCGCTACGACGACGCGCTGCGCGAGTTCAAGACCGTGCTCGCCGAAAACCCCACCGGCCCCGTGGCGGCGCCGTGCCTCTACAACGCCGGCATCTGCTACTACCGCCTGCGCCTCTACAAAGACGCCGAAAATCAGTTCCAGCTCTTCTTAGACCGCTTCCCGGGACACAAGTTCGCCTCGCGCGCCAACTTCTTCAAGGCGTGCACCTACCAGGAGAGGAGCGACTACGCCGTCTCCGAGAAGCTCTTCCGAAAGTTCATACAGGACAACCGAACCCACGAGTGGGTGGGCAGGGCGTACGAACGCCTCGGCGACAGCTACGCCGACCTGGAGCAGCATAAAAAGGCGATAGACGCCTACACGCAAGCGCTCGCCGGCAACACGCCCACGCCCACCGACAAGGTGATAATCAATTATAAACTCGGCAACTCCTGCGTCGCTCTGGGCGACAACGGCCGCGCCATAAACTACTTCACCGCCGCTGTCGACATAGGCGAGAAAAACGGCGTCTACGTGCGCGTCCCCGACAGCTACTACAAAATCGCCGACCTGAACTTCAAACAAAAGGACTTCTCCGCCGCGCTCGACTACTACAAAAAGGTGACGAGAAAATACCCGGCGTTCCAAGAGACCCCGTGGGGCCTCTTCCAAATCGCCGGCATACAGCGCAACATGAAACTCTACCGCGAAGCCGTGGAGACCTATAAAGACCTGATGCAGAGATATCCCGACGACTACTGGTCTAAACAAGCGCAGTGGAAGCTGGAAGACACGGTGTGGGAGCACGAGTATCGGCAGGGGGCGGCGAAGGCGAAAGAGTAAGCTTTTATTGACCGTAAATAATTTATCGACGATAAGCACCAATAATAATCGGACGGCCCAATTGAACAAGTCGCCGCAAATGATGATAGGGGAGCTGCGCGCCTCTTTCGAGCGCCAGTTGTCCGTGTACCGGGAGCTTAGGGACGCCGTACGTTCCAACATGAGCAAACTGATCCTAGCCCGCGGCGACCCCGGCGTGCTCATGGCGGGCGTTGAAAAAAAAGTCAAACTGATAGCCCAAATAAACGCCGAGCGGGAGTCCATGACCGGGCATATAGAGTTCTGGCAGACCTACCGCCAAAACCTGCCGCCCAACGACAGAGACGCCGTGTCGTTGAATGACATACTAAACAAGACTGAAGCGGTCATAAAAGAATTTCTAACTGAGGAAGAAAAACTCAAACAGTATGTGGAGAAGATGTACAATAAAAGCGGTTCGTAGGGGATATCTATATGTCAACAACAGCGGCGGCAATGACGGCGACTCCGGCCCAGCCCGACGGCTACATCACCGTCGAAGAGTATGACGCGCTCAAGAGTATGTTCAACGACTTTTTGGCGCAGGCGAGTCAGCTCGAAACCGCCTACGTGTCGTTGCAGGAGGAGGTCAAGAAGGTCAACCTTGAGCTTGAGCGTAAAAACATTGAACTGCGCAACAGCCTCGCCCGCCGCGAGGCTCTTGAGCGTGAGGTGCAGCAGGCCAAAACGATGGCCGCTCTCGGCGAGATGTCGGCTACCGTCGCCCACGAGATACGCAACCCGCTCGGGGCCATGGGCATGTGGGCCGGTCTTTTAGAGAGGGACATGGACCCGCAGGATCCCAAACGCAAGACGCTCGGCAAGATAACGGACGGCTTGTCGAAGCTCAACAAGATCGTCACCAACCTGCTGGTCTACACGCGCCCGATGACCGCCGAGTTCAGAACGGTGCGGCTCGACGCGCTGTTGGAAGAGATAGTGGATTTTACGGAGGTGGAGATAGGCCGGTTGGGTCGGAAGATCGCCGTGGAAAAGCGGTTCGACTGTTCGGACGGCCCTAATGTGAAAGCCGACCCCGAGAAGATCAACCAGGCGGTGATAAACCTGTGCCTAAACGCGGTGCAAGCCATGGAAGACGGCGGAAAGTTGAGCGTGCTGCTGTCGACCGCGTCAACCGCCGACGGCGATTACGCCGTATTCTCCATAGTCGACACCGGCTCCGGAATCAGCGCCGAGCACATAGCTAAGATATTTGACCCGTTCTTCACGACCAAAGAAGACGGAACCGGGCTCGGCCTTGCCATAGTCAAAAAAATAATAGAGTCCCACATGGGAACGATAGAGGTGGCAAGCGAGCGCGGCGTTGGAACGTGTGTTAAATGTTGTTTACCGGTTGCGCAGGCGGAGTAGGATTATAGGATTTAAAAACATTAATACAAGGGACAGTCAATATGGAAAAGAGAAACATCTTGGTGGTAGACGACAAGGACTTCATGCGGGAGTCCATCTCCGAGGTTCTGCGCCGCAAGGGTTACGACGTTAAAACGGCGTCGAGCGGCCCCGAGGCGATGGAACTCTTTATGCGCGAGCTCTTCGATCTCGTCATCTCCGACTACAAGATGCCGCAGATGACCGGCGTCGAGCTCTTGCAGAATATCAAGGCCGTCAACCCGGACGTGCCGTTCCTGATATTCACCGGCTTCGGCGAAATCAAGATCGCCGTCGAGGCTATGCAGAAGGGCGCTTTCACCTTCCTTGAGAAGGACGACTCCCTTCTGGAAAAGATTGAGGTGACGGTTGACGGGGCGCTCAAGCAACGCTCGCTCATTGTCGAGAACAAGATGCTCAATACCGAGAACGAGACGCTCAAAAACGAGTTGCGCGACAGGTGGAACTACGTGGGCTGCGCCCCTAAGCTCATGGAGATACGCAAGTTCACCGAGAGCGTGGCGGGCAGCCGCTCCACGGTGCTCATCACCGGGGAGTCGGGGACGGGCAAGGAGCTCATCGCCCGCTGGATCCATTACCACAGCCCGAGGCAGATAGGCCCGTTTGTCCAGATAAACTGCGCGGCGCTTACGGAGAGCCTCATAGAGTCGGAGCTGTTCGGCCACGAGAAGGGCGCTTTCACCGGGGCTATAAGGGACAAGGTGGGCAAGTTCGAGGCGGCGAACCACGGGACGCTCCTCTTGGACGAGATCAGCGAGATGCCCATGAGCGCCCAGGCTAAGCTGCTTAGGGCCATCCAGGAGAAAGAGATACATAAGGTGGGCGGCGACGACCCGCTCAAGGTCGACGTCAGGATATTGGCCACGTCGAACCGAGACCTCCTCGCGGAGATGGATAAGGGGAACTTCCGCGAAGACCTCTACTACCGCCTCAACATCTTCCACGTGGAGCTTCCGCCGCTGCGCGAGAGGAAAGAGGACATCGTGGCGCTCGTCGAACACTTCATCGGCAAGGTCAACGAGGAGAACGACTTCAACGTGACGGGGCTGGAAGAGGGTTGCAAGAAGCTTTTATGCGGGTACAATTGGCCCGGCAACATCCGTGAGTTGGAGAACAAGGTGTACCGGGCGGTAGTGCTTACGCGCACCGGACTGATAAAGCCGACGGCGTTCGACCTTACGACAGACGGCGCGCGCGCCAAATCCTCCGGCGGCCTCGAGGCCGGAATGACCATCGCCGAAGCGGAGAAAGAGCTCATAAAGAAGACTTTGGAGCATTGCGGCAATAATAAAACCAAGGCCGCGGAGATGTTGGAGATATCGGTGCGGACGCTTAGAAATAAGCTGAATGAGTACGCTTTGGGGGCGGAAGAGGATAATTGATCGATTAACTTATTATGTTAACGTCGCTGGGGTTGAGGATTGCGTCAGCCCCTATGTTTTGCGGAAGTCGTCCACCGTGGGCAGCGAGTCGATCCCCCATCCCTTGATTCCCTTGTAGAGCGCGACGGAATTTGCCATTTCCGCCGCCGCGAAGGGGTCGTATCCGTTCGCTATGCTGTTTAGAAAGGCGCCGTTGAACGCGCTGCCCGCCAGCGCCGGCGTCTTGAATAGGCCGACCCCATCGTCGTTCGGTTGGGGGAACTCTTTCACCCTGCCGGCGTGGCCCACCGCGCACCCGTCCGCGCCCATCTTGACCACCACCGTGCCCACGCCCCTGTTGAACAAAAAGCCTATGATGTCTATAGGGCGTTCGTAGCCGAAGAGCGCCTTGGCCTCCTCCGGGCATGAGACAAAGAAGACGTCCACGAGCGACAGCACGCTCCACAAACCCTCGCGGGCGTCGTCGAGCGGCCAGCGCGCCAGACGCAGGTTGGGGTCGTAGGCGACCATTATTTTATTGGTGTGCGCGAATAGGAAGGCGTTGAAGATGGTGCGCCGCGTGTGGGGCGAGACGGACTGCAGCTCGCTTGATGCGTAGACTATTTTTGTGTTTTCCACATATTCGGGGTTTACGAGGGTCGGGATGATGTGCCTGCTTGCCGTGCCGGGGTGGTGGACTAAGTACTCGCGGTACTCCGGGTACCTCTCGCTTGTGAAGTAGACCCCGTTGTAGGATTGCTGACATGTGGTCACCAAGCTTATGTCGATCTTCTGCGCGGTGAGCCGCTCGCGTATGAAGCCGTGGAACTGGTCGTGCGCTATGGCGGATATAAGCCGCACCTTGGAGCCCAATCGCGACGCTGTGGCGGCGACGACGACGTCCGCCCCGCCTACGTCCATCTTGAACGAGCTTGAGTTTACGATGTCGCCCTCGCAGGCGAGCTCCACCATGCTCTCGCCTATGACCAATAGGTCGTACTCTCTATCGTATACGGATACCATTACGTTCCCTATCGTTAAAAACCGAATAAAGGCCTGAACCTCAACTTAAAATACAAAATGGAACTTGGGTTTGGCAAATATTATCTTTAAATAGTAAATCGTTAAAGATAGGAAGATACGGTAATAGTATGATAGAACGAAATGACCCTTGTTGGTGCGGCAGCGGGAAAAAATACAAAAAATGCCATCTATCGATCGATGAGGAGAAGCGCGCCCCCGCCGGCGCCCCGGCGCGTCCGTCAGCCAAGGCTAAGAAACTGACGTCTAAAAAAGAGCTGCAGAAGAGCCCCGCCCAAATTGACGGAATGCGCCGAAGCGGGGAGTTCAACGGGCGGCTCTTGGACTACATACGCCCGTATGTGAAGGCCGGCGCCGTTACCGAAGATCTCAACGCTATGATACATAACTATACTGTCGAAAACGGCCACGTCCCGGCCTGCCTCGGCTACAAGGGGCACAGGTGCGCGTTTCCAAAGTCGTGCTGCATCTCGCGAAACAACGTGGTCTGCCACGGCATACCCTCCGTAGACGAGCGTATTGAGGAGGGGGACATAGTCAATATAGACCTCACCACTATAGTCGGCGGTTTCCACGGCGACTCCTCCGAGACCTTCATGATAGGCGCCGTGGACAAGGAGGCGCGGCACCTTGTGGGCGTGGCGGCGAGGGCGCTCATAGTCGGCATAGACGCGGTGAAGCCCGGAGTGCCCCTAAGCTCTATCGGCGAGGCCATAGAGCCGTTCGTCAACGCCCAGGGGTGCTCGGTGGTCAGGCAGTACACCGGCCACGGGATCGGCGCGAAGTTCCACGAGGTCTTCTCCGTTTACCACCACATAGAGCCGCGGGCGGACGATTTCATTTTGCTGCCGGGCATGACATTCACCATAGAGCCCATGATAAACCTCGGCGGCTTTGAGGTGACGACCGACCGGAAGGACGGGTGGACGGTGAGGACGCAGGACGGGTCGCTCTCCGCCCAATTCGAGCACACGCTCCTCGTGACCGAC
>Ga0268262_10005336_pt1 | contig 12796 bp, 10 predicted proteins | sample TergutNc150P3_FD_190354 | JGI IMG/M metagenome (GOLD analysis project Ga0268262, IMG submission 190354) | Nasutitermes corniger P3 segment gut microbial community from laboratory colony in Florida, USA - Nc150 P3 (SPAdes) (version 2) | ecosystem: Host-associated > Arthropoda: Insects >... | reverse complement strand
CTTCCCGCCGCTGATCCTTTATACCTGCACCTATGGCGTCAAATGCTTCCAAATGCGCCTTGAGTAATCCTATTCCCATACTTTATTTTCGGTATCTGGCTTAAATGTAAAATTGCTGTAAAAACCATAATTTGTCGTTCCATTACCGCAAACGGCACTGACTATAAAACCCAGGTGAGGGCTAAACTTGACCCACAGATTGACAAAATTCAGGCAAAGGGAGGGCAGCGGGGCGACAAAAAAGCTGGAGGAACCTGTCGCAGACCTTCGGTCTGACACAGCCCCGTCCGGCCTTTTTTCTGCAACCAGATATTTTTAATTTTCAAGTCAGAGCCATCCTCATATTGCTCATACCGGACGCCATTACTGCACTTTAAAGTCATACCTTTTTTACCTGGTCTGTTACGACAGAGAACTCCAGAAATTTTTTGCCTCCCCGCTGCCCTCCCTTTGCCAACTTGCTTCTAAAAATTATGGGTCATGTTAATTCGCACTTGGGTGGTATGCTTGGTTGCCGCCGTTTGCGCTAAAGGAAGCGTAAATTTCAGATAAATTTTGCATTTCATTGCGACACGAAAGCTCGTGGAAGGAGGATTATAGGACGAAACCTTTCGGGATGGCCTAGCGGAAGCCACGGGAAACCGTGCATTCCATCCAGGAAGACAGAGCAAGTCACTGGAAGCGAGTCTTGCATGGGTCTTGGCGACAGGATTTGTGAAGCGTAGACAGCGAGTGCAAAAGCCGCGTGATTGAGCCACGAAATAAATAATCGCATGAGGCTTTCGCCGTTGAAATAGCGGGAGCGGAAATGGCCGTACGCTAAGCGAGTACGGGCGTCTCAGCCGGGGTCGGAGAGCGGGGCAAATGTACAGAAGGCCATACGGGAACGTGTGAGGGCTCATTGTTTCTGGGGGTAGAAGCCGCCGACGGCGAAGGCGGGATATAAGCCAGCCGGGCTTTGCCTATGCTCCGGGGGCAAAGAGGCTGAGGCGACACGAAAAGGAGCAAACCTACCAGTACCGGGAGTATAGGCAAAAAGCGACCGGGAAGGACGGTGAGCAGTCGTAGCGTAGCCATAGTACCTTAAACAGGGGAACCGAGACCGAAGGAACCCTGACCTATAGAAAGGGAAGGAAACTTTCCGGGGGAAGGGCTACGCCTGGGAGAAGAACCGTTGGAGGGAAAGATGCTATTGGATTCAGGAATCCTGGGTACTCAGAAACCCAACAACCATCTCAACGGAATGCCAACGGATAGCGGAGACGGGTGGGCACATACAGTGTCTAGCAAAACTTTGACCAGAGGAACCGGATGCCTTAATTGGGCACGTCCGGGTCTGCGAGGGCTCCGGGTGGGCAACTGCCCGGTTCTACTCGGCCCCCGCTAAAGCGGGTAAAAGCATTAAGCCCGGTGAGATGGAGATTATTCTCTCTTGTGGAAACCATAATTATCTATGCTTTTTTCCATGCTTTTAGCGAATAAACACAGGTAGGTGTGGGCGAGGACGCAGACAAAACAATGTGGAATTCTCCGGCGGAGAAGACGTGTGAATGAAGGCTTGCCTATAAAGTGGGGAAAAACCTGACTTGCTTAGTCTTATTTCTGTATACTTAATTCATTGTAAAAATCCTAAGCAGTCAGGCGGCTTCATAGCCGGGTTCAACACGTGTTTTGGCTGCGGCATCGCCCGCACCTTCAATGAGTTGTATTCTGTTTGATGTGTTTGCTAAACACAGCGATAAATTATAGTTTTCTGTTCTGGTACAATATTTGCCTTTCTGCTTTAATAATTGTATGTCTGAAAATCATTTAAAAGAACTTGACGCGTTAATTCGGGAGCGGATTGTTATTCATGACGGCGCAATGGGCTCCATGCTCAAAGGGCACAAGCTGTCCGATCTGCTGTGTCTGAGCAATCCGGAATTAATTACTGCTGTACACGATGCGTACCTTGAGGCGGGAGCGGATATAATCAGCACATGCAGCTTTAACGCCAACGCTGTTTCGCTGGCGGAATACGGCATGGCCGATAAAGCTTATGAAATCAGCCGGGCGGCGGGAGCCATTGCCAGACAATCGGCGGATAAATTTTCCGTTGCCGGAAAGAGGCGTTTTGCCGCCGGGAGTATGGGGCCGATGACAAAAAGCGCGAGTATCGCTTCGGACTTAAGCGATCCCGGCAAGCGCAGCATTAGCTGGGACGAGCTTGAGGCCGCCTATTACGACAATGCCCGCGGGCTTCTGGACGGCGGAGTTGACATTCTGCTTTTGGAAACGATTTTCGATACCCTCAACGCGAAGGCCGCCATTGCCGCGGTCATCCGGCTCAGGGAAGAGCGAAAGGCCCGTATCCCCCTGATTATCTCGGCGACCGTTTCCGGCGCGGGGGGCCGGCTTTTGTCCGGCCAGACCATCGAAGCTTTCACGGTTTCTGTATCCCACGCGGAGCCTTTAGCTCTTGGGCTGAACTGTTCGTTTGGGGCGGAAAAAATCCTCCCTTACCTGGCCAGGCTTTCGGCTTTTACGCGGTTCCCGGTGATCTGCTATCCTAACGCGGGGCTTCCGGACAGCTCTGGCGCGTATAGCGATGGGCCGGTAGAAATGGCGGGCTTTATGAAAACATTTTTCGAGCAGCGTCTGGTAAATATCGCCGGGGGCTGCTGCGGAACTACGCCCGCACACATTGCCGCGATTACTGAACTGGCAAAAAATTATCCCCCGCGCCCGTTGCCTGAAAAACCAAAAATCAGCTATCTTTCGGGTCTTGAAATACTTCCGCTGCCGGAGCGTGGAAGCGTGGAGTTTATCATTATCGGCGAGAGGGCAAATGTCGCGGGGAGCCGGAAGTTCCTCAAGCTGGTTCAAAACGGTGAATGGGACGAAGCGGTCAACGTGGCTGAGGAAACGCTTTCCGCCGGGGCGAAGGTTATCGACGTTTGCATGGACAACGCCCTTTTGGACGGGAAAGCGGCGATGGTTCAGTTCTTAAACAACGCGCTCTTTAACCCCGAAATTGCCCGCTTTCCGGTGATGCCCGACAGTTCCCGCTGGGATATTCTTGAAGCGGCCCTGAAATGCATACAGGGCAAGCCGCTTGTAAATTCCATTAGCCTTAAAGAAGGGGAGGCTGAATTCCTGCGCCGCGCGGCTTTGATTCGCCGTTACGGCGCGGCTGTGATGGTTATGCTGATTGACGAAGAAGGCCAGGCAATGAGCTATGAGCGCAAAATCCAGATTGCGGAGCGTTCTTACAGCCTGCTTACCGGAATGGGCTTTCCTCCCGAGGATATTGTTTTTGATCCCAATGTGCTTACCATTGCTACCGGCATTGCCGAACATGACGGTTACGCCCTGGATTTTATCCGCGCCTGTTCCTGGATTGTTGACAACTGCCCCGACGTTCACGTCTCCGCGGGCGTCTCAAACCTTTCCTTTAGTTTTCGCGGGAACAACGAAATCAGGAGCGCCCTTCACACGGTTTTTCTGAACCACGCGATCAAAGCGGGTCTTTCGATGGCGATCCTGAACCCCGCCGATTTTATTCCCATGGACGGGCTCAGAAAGGAATTGCGGGAAGCCGCGGAAGACGCTGTCCTTTGCCGGAACGGCAATGGCGGTATAAATACCGGCGACATAAATGTCGGCGGCAACTACGCGGATCGCCTTCTTGAAGCGGGTGGTAAAGAATCTTCCGGAGATAAAGCGGAAGATCAAAAAAAAAAGGATGAATGGCGAAGCCGTCCTATAGAAGACAGGATAAGCTATGCCCTGGTTAAGGGAATTGACAGGTACATTGCCGAAGATACCCTTGAGTTGCATAACGCAGGCAAATCCTATATTGAAATTGTCGAAGGCCCCCTTATGCGGGGAATTGAGGAAACCGGCCGCCTCTATGGCGAGGGAGGCATCTTCCTTCACCAGATGATTCGCAGTGCCCAGGTTATGAAAAAGGCGTTAGCCGCCCTCGATTCATGTGCCGCGTCGGGGAAAGGCATGGCCCGTGCGGGGAAGATTGTCCTTGCGACAGTCAGGGGCGATGTTCATGACATCGGAAAGAACATCGTTGCCGTGATCCTTGGCTGTAACGGCTATGAAGTCATAGATCTGGGGGTGATGGTCAGCGCGGAAAAGATCCTTGAGACAGCGAGGAATACCGGCGCTGACTGCGTGGGCCTTTCGGGCCTTATCAGTTCTTCGCTGGACGAAATGGTCTTTGTTGCCGAGGAAATGGAAAAAGCAGGTTTAACCATCCCGCTTTTAATAGGCGGAGCCGCCGCCAGCGCCGCTCACACAGCGCTCCGTATCGCCCGCGCTTATTCCGGCCCGGTGGTTTATCTGCCGGATGCCGGCCGGACTCCCCAGGCGCTCGCCTCGCTTCTTTCGCCCGCTTTAAAAGGCGACTTTTTGCGGAAGCTTAACGCGGAACACGAAGAAGCCCGCAGAAGCCATGAGGCTATAAGCGAAAAACGCCTACTTCTGCCGCTGGAAGAAGCCAGGGCAAACCGCCCGCGTGTCGACTGGAACGCCACGGAGATACCTGTTCCAAAAGCCAAGGGAATCTTGCAATTTGATAGCTATCAAAAAGAAAAAGTAATAGAGCGCCTGGACTGGGAAGCCTTTTGCCGATCCTGGGAACTGCGGGAAAAGGACAGTAACAAGCAGGAACAGTACAATCAGGCGAAAAAAGAACTAATTAACGAAGCAAAAGCCCTGTTGGAAGAATTAAAGGAAAAGCTTTCCCTTCGCGCTGTTCTGGGATTTTTTCAGGCGCACTCCGATAACGAGGATATTGTTCTATACAACAACGATCAAAACAACGGTCAAACCGCCGGTTCAGACGAACCTGCCCAGGGTTTGGCGCGTTTTTGTTTTTTGCGGAACCAGGTCAAGAAAACCGCGAACGCGTTGAATCTTTGCCTTTCTGACTATATTCTGCCTTTAGATCACGCTAGAGACGGCAAGGGCAGGTTACGGTATGACTGGCTGGGCCTTTTTGCCCTGACGGCGGAATTCAAAAACGAGAAACTTCAAGGAGCCGACAGGCTCCTTGATGACGGGAAAGCCCTGATTGCCGCGACGGTTGCAAATTCGCTGGCGGAAGCTTTTTCCGCGGAGCTCTTTAGCAAAGTAAAGGAAGAGTTCTGGCCGGTGAGCCTTGTTCCGGCCTTCGGATACCCCGCCTGTCCCGATCATTATGACAAGAAAACAGCCTTTGCCCTCCTTGAGGCGGAGCGCAGAATCGGACTCGGCCTCAGCGAGTCCGCCATGATAATCCCCGCTTCCTCTGTCTGCGGAATGTACTTTGCGTTTCCCGACGCCAAATATTTTGCCGCCGGGGAAATAGGGACGGATCAGCTTGCGCTCTGGGCAAAGAAAAAGGGAATTACGGAAGAACAGGCGCGGCGGCGTACCGGCCGGATTTAGCGAACCGTTGTTTTAACTTTTAATGAATTTATGCTAGACTAAGATCATGCAGTTCAGATCAACCAAGTCAAAAGAACCGGAAGTCTCGTTTAAGGATGCGGTGTTGCGCTGCCTGCCTAGCGACGGGGGGCTTTATGTCCCTTCTAATGTGATCGATCTGCGCCAGTTTTTTCTCTACATGGACGAGGGAACCAGCTATCCTGAGCTGGTGGCTACTGTGGCACCTGTGCTGCTTCAGGGTGAACTAAACCCGTTTTCCGCGGCCAGAGTAGCGGAGAGCTCTTTTGATTTTGAGCCTGAGTTAACCCAACTGGATGAAAACTTTTCAATTCTTAACCTGTACAATGGCCCGACCGGAACTTTTAAGGATTTCGGCGCTTCTTTTCACGCGGCGGTTCTGGAGGAGCTGTTAAAAAATTACCCGGGCGCCATCATACTTTCGGCGGTCAGGGGAGACAGCGGCGCCTGTTTGGGCAGGGCGTTTTACGGGCGCAGGGGGCTTACTACGGTTATGCTTTTTCCGTCCGGGCGGCCCATAAGGGGAATAGACCCCGCATTTTTTATCCATAACGGTGGAAATATAATCCCGATACAGATACGCGGGAGCCTTGACGACTGCCAGCGCCTTGTGAAAGAAACCATCAACGACAGGCCTTTCGCGGAAAGGCATTGTATAACCAGCGCCAACGCCATTAACCCGGGCAGACTTTTGCCCCAGGCTTTTTACTACCTCTACGCGTTTGTGAAAATTAAGAAACGGCTTTCCGGGGATCTTTTCTTCAGCGTTCCGTCGGGGAACTTCGGCAACCTTATTTCCGGGCTTTACGCCTGGAAATTCGGCCTTCCGGTTAACGGTTTCATTGCCGCAATGAACGCCAACAACCCATTTGGTGATTTTATCCGGGGCAGGGAATTTAAGCCCCGCCCGGTGGTTGCGACCAATTCGCCGGCCCTTGATGTCAGCGTTCCTTCCAATTTTGCCCGCTTTAGCTCTTTTTACGATGAAGCCCCCGCCGTTATGCGTAACATAGTATTCCCGGCTTCCGTTGACAACTCGGCTACGCTTAAGGCTATGGAATTTGCCTGGAAAAAATACGGGATGCTGCTGGATCCTCACGGGGCTGTAGCCTTAGCCGCGGCGAGGGATTTTTTCAACCAGGATAAAAATACAGTTGAGCACATAATAGTTCTCGCGACAGGCCATCCGGCGCGAGAGGCGGCTACGGTAGAAGCGGCTACGGGGCTAAGGGTTTCGCTGCCCGAAAGACTTGCCTTGCTGGAAAAAGAAGAGGATCCTGTTGCCGTTATCGATCCACATCTTGGCGCTCTGGAAGGACTTTTAACCGGCTGCCTTTAGCCGCCGCTCTGCCTTGAAATCAATCCTGCCTTAAGTTATGCTTAAGTATGAAGGTCTGGCTTAAACTTCTGATTGGCTCATGTTTGGGCGTAGTTATCGGGCTTTATTTGCCTGCTGATAGACAAATCATGGGTGTGGATATTGCCTGGCTTGGCGATTTGGCGATCCGCATAGGCCGCTATTGCCTGGCGCCGATGCTTGTTTTTTCTTTAACCATTGCTGTCTATGAACTAAGGCAGGACGGCCAATTTTGGGGCCTGGTGCTAAAAACTTTTCTAATAATTATTTTTAGTTCCGCGTTCATTATCACCGCCGGTATTTTGATAACTATGTTTTTCCCCCCTTCCCGTATCCCCATTCTTATTGAGGAACAGGCGGAAGCGATTTCGCTTAATACCTCTGAAAGCATTTTGCAGTTATTTCCTTCCAACATGTTTACAGCGGTGTTTGGCGAGAGAATAAGCCTTTTGCCGGTGTTGGTTTTTGCCTTTTTCCTTGGCATGGGACTTTCTTATGACCGCAATTATTCCAAACCGGTCATTTCAATAGTGGATTCCCTTTCAAGAATTTTTTACCACATAGCTTCCTTTTTTTCGGAGATCCTGGGGATTGTAATGATAATCCTGAGCGCTTACTGGGCAATTCGCTTCCAGAGCGTTCTAAAAGCCGATATTTTTAAGGACCTTATTATTTTGCTTGGAATCTCCTGCGGGGTTTTGGGTTTTGGAATTCTTCCGCTGTTTTTGTATCTTCTTAAGCCAAAGGCCAATCCCTGGGTGATCCTTTACGGCTCCCTGAGCCAGGCGCTTGCAGGGTTTTTTTCAGGGGATATTAATTTTACCCTGCCGGTGATTTTCCGGCATGTAAAAGATAACCTCGGGACGCGCCGCCGTTCAAACGCCGTATCGGTGTCCCTTTTCGCGGTTTTTGGCCGGGCTGGAAGCGCCATGGTTGCCGCGGTGGCGTTTATCGTGATCATCAATTCCTATTCAAGCTTGGGAATAACAATGCGGGACATTTTTATCATAGCCAGCAGGGCGTTGCTCATTTCTTTCCTTTTGGCGGGCCACCCCGGCAACGGCTCTTATATTGCCCTTGCGGTGCTTTGCCTGGGTTACGGCCGCGGCTTTGAGGCAGGCTACCTCATCCTTAAGCCCCTGGCTTTTTACCTTGTCGCTGTGGGAACCTTCCTGGATGTAATGATAAACTCGATCGCTTCTTTCGTAATCGCCCGTATAAGCGGTTTTCAGGAAGACAAGGAACTCGGCCACTTTATTTAGGGCACAGGGGGATTTTATGGCGCTTACAAGCAGCAAGTTGGATGAATTTTTTCGCGGCATTTTGGACATAGACGGGTTTAAGGAAGCGGATAATTCGCTTAACGGCCTGCAGGTGGACAACGACGGATCCGAGATAAAAAAAGTCGCCTTTGCGGTCGACGCGGCTCTGGAAGTTTTTAAACAGGCTGCCGACGCGGGAGCGGGAATGCTTTTTGTCCATCACGGGCTTTTTTGGGGCCCTGCCGAGAGGATAAACGGGAGCCATCGGGAACGGATCAAATTCCTCCTGGACAATAACCTGGCCCTTTACGCGGTGCATCTGCCTTTGGATCAGAACCCCGTTTTGGGCAATAACGCGGTTCTGGCTGAACTTTTAGGCATAGAAAACCCTGAGCCTTTTGGCCTTTACCACGGGCGTTATGTCGGCTACAAGGGAAACTTAAAAAAAGCGCTGACCCTGGATGAAGCGGTAAAGAAAATCAATTTTATGAACCGCCCTCCGTTGGGCGTCTTTCCGTTCGGCAAAAGCGAAAGCCAAAGCTGCGCCGTAATATCAGGCGGCGCTGCCCATGAAGCTTTCCAGGCCCTGGAAGAAAAAGTCGATCTTTACGTTACCGGGGAAAGCTCCCATACGGTTTACCACCATGCTCTGGAAGGCCGGATGAACATTATCGCAGGAGGGCATTATTCCACGGAGGTTTGGGGAGTTAGGCGGATGATGGAAGAATGTGCTAAAAAGCTCGAAATCGATACGATTTTTTTGGATGTGCCAACCGGTTTATAAGGGAGTAGTATTATGGATGAAGTAATGGGTAAAGCAACGGTTAATACTGAAAAAAGCAAAAAGTATTTTAAGCCTTTTATACTTACCGCTCTGATCATCGTTGTGGATCAGGTATCCAAAGCTTTTATTTCGATAAAATGGCCCAGTTATGGCGTCATAAAAGATATATTTAACAACGGGTTTCTGCTTATTTACCATGTCAGGAACAAGGCTATTGCCTTTAGTCTTGGAGATAATCTTCCGGAAGGGCCTTTCCGGCAGTTTCTGTTTGTTGTTGCCCCTCTCTTTGTGCTGGCTTTTCTCGTTTGGTATTATTTAAGATCCGATGAATTCAGCCGGCTGCAGCGTTGGGCTATAGCGGGAATAATTGGCGGGGGCTTGGGCAATATAATTGACCGGGTCTTCAGAAAAGACGGAGTGGTGGATTTTATCAGCGTAAAACTCTACGGTTTATTCGGCATGGAAAGGTGGCCAACCTTTAACGCGGCCGATTCCAGCGTGGTAATATGCTGTTTGTTGTTATTGGCCACTATGATAAAACCGGAAAAGGGGACCCTTAAGGAGAACCTTAAGGAGAACCTTAATGAATAAAAAATTAAACACTGTTCTTTTTATTATCGGGGGAACCGTTTTCAATGTCCTCGTTACGATAATTTCTTTTCTGTTTTTTTTATTTATTTACAGCAGGTTTCTCTATGGGCGTATCAGCGACAGCGCTGTTTCCTGGTTACTGCCGGTGTTTTTCGCCGCGTCCATTGCCGCTTCATTTTTTATCTATAGGCTCGTTATCAAGATAGTGATGAAAAAAATTGATGTGGAAAAGTATTTTAACCCGCTGTTTGTTTCCCGTAAACGGCGCTGACTATAATACGCCATGACTCAATACGATGAAATCGTAAGTATGTGGCGGCTCTGGCGGGTCGAGACGGTATCAGATATTGATGAACGCCTGTACAATTTTAAAGTTCTTTTTGCCTATAACTCAGGTAAAATTGAAAACGAGGCGGTTACCTACCACGACACGAGGGAGATTTTTGAGAATGGGCGCGCTTTAAACTTTACTGGCGACCCGCGTGTCCTTTTTGAACAGAAAAACCAGAAGACCTGTTATGAATTTCTAAAGCATAAAAGTGCGGTGCGGGAACCGCTTACTGTTTCGCTTGTTCTGGAAACCCATGGGATTCTTACGGCCGGTACCTATGACGAACGGCGCTTTGTCAAGAGGGGGGAACGTCCCGGCGCTTTTAAGAAGCACGACTATGTAACGGGTCGAAATGAGGTAGGCTCGCCGCCGGAAAATGTATCCGGCGATATAGCTGCTTTGCTTGGTGAGGTGCAAGCGTATAGCGGGGTAGAGATTCTAAAAACCGCCGCGTACTTCCATCTGCGGTTTGAATATATACACCCTTTTGCTGACGGAAATGGCCGCGTCGGGCGGACGCTAACGAATTACTTTCTGATGAGCCGCGATCATCCACCTCTCATTATCCACGATGAGGACAAAGCGGCGTATTATGCCGCGTTGGAAGCTTACGATAGGGATGAGGAAATAACGCCCATGAATGACTTCCTGCGCCAACAGACGGAGCGCACATGGGAAAAATCCCTTGGGCGTATGGTTGAGAAAAATGTAAGACATTAAAATTGTATGGAAATTTGCCGCTTTACATTATTTTTTACCGGTATTACAGTTTGAGTAGGGATTTTTCAATGAGTATAATTACACTTTCCAAGGATTACCAATTGATTTTTCCAGAAGAAATTCGTGAAACAATTGGTTTAAAAGCAGGAACCTCTTTTGAAGTTGTTTTCTACAACAACCGAATAGAATTGATTCCCATAAAATCAATAAAAAGTTTAAAAGGGATATTTAAGGGGATTGACACAAATATAATACGAGATAGTGATCGTTACTTGCAAACTATGTGTTACTCATCCGATAAATTATAGTCCGAAAGCTTCAGCTTCAATCGAAAAAATTTTCACGCAGAGCACGCAAAGGACACGGAGGTATTAAGGTGATTCGTAAGCCAAGCGTCTTTTTCATGTCTGTTTTTATAAAAGACAAAAAATATGGTTGGAAATGTGCAATTAAGTAATAAAGGGTATTAATACCGCAGGGCAGAGCCCTGCACCCGGCGCCTACGGTGCCTTTCCGCGGCAGAGCCGCTGGGTATTAAACCCTTTTTTGTTCCTCCTCGCTCAGTCATGCGAAAGCAAGCTTTCGCGCGACCCTCGCTCGTCGTCCAATAATGCCATACCTTCGGTTCAAAAGGAGCAAGATTTCTTTATGGCAAGTTATCGCATATGAAAAGACCCACGCTCAACTTAGCGTGGGTCTTAAAATTTAACACTATGAAAAAACGGTATACCTTCGGTTCTTTAGCCGAGCCAACGGAGGCAACTCAGTTGGCGCAGATGCCTTTACGTTACTTACCTGTGATGGTATTGTTCGTATACGTATCGTTGCCATCCGTATGAGGCAAAATATTACTGCCATTACCGTATTTAGCAGTGCCATAATTTACATACATTGCCGCGCCTTGATTACCGCAGGTGTTTCCCAACGGTTTACCCACATTGCCGTACACCGTACCACCTTGCATGGTGAAGGTACCACCGCTACCTACACCTACATACCCACCTACATACACCCCTCCACCAGATTCAGCGGCAGTATTGCCAGATACCGTAGCGTTTCCCTGCATGGTGAAGTGAGCACGTAGTACATAAACCCCGCCACCCTTAGCGGCATTATTACCGGACACTGTGGCGTTATCTTGCATGGTGAAGGTACCACCGCTATCTACAAACACCCCGCCACCCCAATCACTGGCGGCGGTATTACCGGACACCGTGGCGCTTCCTTGCATGGTGAAAGTACCACCGCTTACTACAAAAACCCCGCCCCCGCTACCCTGAGTGGCATCATTACCAGACACCGTGGCGTTATCTTGCATAGTGAAGGTACTACCGCTGCCTACATACACCCCTCCGCCGTTAGAAGATCTATTGGTATTGTCAGACACCGTGGCGCTTCCCTGCATGATGAAGGAGGCGTTAGCGCCGTCTATATAGACCAGAGAAGTGTCACTTATGCCACTTACGCCCCCTTCAAGATCAAGATCTTTGATAATAACGGTCTGATTTGCGCCGATGCGTAGTAAACTACCAGGGACTGCTCTAAGGGACATTACCTTATCTCCGGTGATGGTTACAGTAATACCAGATACATTGCCGAAGGTATTGGTGGAAGGTCTCGGTATGGAAAAATTATTAAGAACAGTGATGGTATAGGTCTTATTATTGCCGCCGTTTTTAATTTGATTTACCACATCATTCCAGTGAGATTCTTGACGTACGATCCAAGCGATAACGGTAACGATACAGGAAGCTGTTTTACCACCGTCAGCAGTGGTAACAGTGATGGTTGCCGTTCCATCGACGACTCCGGTAATCATGCCGCTATTTGATACCGTGGCTACCGTGGTATCGCTGCTGCTCCAGTATAAATCCTTATTTGCCGCGTTGGCGGGCGTTATGGTTGCGATGAGGGTTTCGGCGGCGCCAATATCAAGGCTTAGGAAAGATTTATTCAATGATACACCAGTTACCACAATAGGATTGACAGTAACAGTACAAGCGGCGGTCTTATTGCCGTCCTCGGTGGTAACGGTGATAGTTGCATTTCCCAGAGCAACAGCGGTAACTGTGCCGTTTGCTGACACCGTGGCTACGCTTGTGTTAGTACTGCCCCATGTAATGTTCTGGTTTGTCGCGTTGGATGGCGTTATGGTTGGGATGAGGGTTTCGGCAGAGCCTATATCAAGGCTGGCGCTTGATTTGTTCAGGGAGACGCCGGTTACAGCAACGGCGCTGGCACTGACAGTAACATTACAGGTGGCGGTTTTATTGCTGCCGTCTACGGTCGTAACGGTGATATTTGCGGTT
>Ga0268262_10005335_pt1 | contig 12797 bp, 11 predicted proteins | sample TergutNc150P3_FD_190354 | JGI IMG/M metagenome (GOLD analysis project Ga0268262, IMG submission 190354) | Nasutitermes corniger P3 segment gut microbial community from laboratory colony in Florida, USA - Nc150 P3 (SPAdes) (version 2) | ecosystem: Host-associated > Arthropoda: Insects >... | reverse complement strand
ATGAACAGCGGCAGACGGTTAAATTTTGAAAATTCCTGCGGCTCAATCATGCGACTTCAAACGGTTCTAAAACAACTCCGACGGCTCCTCGTTTTACCCAGAGTTTGACCATCGGAACACTTTCGCCTGCTTCCGTTACAGCGGAGGGATTTTCTTCCACAAATAAAATATCTTCCAAATTGAATTCTAAAACTTTCGGTTCATTTCCCAAAGGGTCTTTTACAAGAATCATTTTGCTTTTATCCGACGGATGCACTCTCGGACAGCCTGTAAAAGGAACGCCGTCGCTGGGATGACCATTTGCGTATTTTGTAATACTGCTTAAAGGCAATATTTCCAAATAATTTATGTTATCCACAGTCTTCTCCTTCCTTCTATATTAAAGTAAATATTATTGAATAACAAGAATGTTTTTAATACAATAGAAACATAGGAGCGGAATTTGGATAAACGAGCGTTTTTTGTTCAGGGCGATGCTTTGCTTTTACCTGTTAATACTTTGGATACTCAAATTGACGCAGGTCTTTTGTTTGAATTGTCAAAGTATTTTAAGAATACCGATATTTTCGATATTCCCGAATTGGACAACTCACCCGACATGATTTCCGTAGTGTCCGTCCCACCTGCCGCCGTTCTGCCCGAAAATTGGAAATCCATCCCTGTCCGCAGTATTCTCTCCATGTTCAGCGTACCGGGCGGCGGCATCGGTAATAACGACGCTAGTCGCATTGTCCGCGCCTGCCATATCGCCCAATGGCGATGGAGTTCCCGTTTCTGCGGAACCTGCGGGGCGAAGAACGAAGATGTGCCAATGCGGGCGGAACGTATTTGCCCCAAGTGCGGACGCGCTGAGTTTCCAAGAATATGCCCTGCCATAATAGTCCTTATTACCGATGATAAAAACAGAATTTTACTTGCGCATAACAAAAGATTTAAGGCGAGGGTTTACAGTCATATTTCCGGCTTTAACGAGGCGGGGGAAACTCTGGAAGAAACGGTAGTCAGGGAAGTCCGCGAGGAAGTGGATATCGAAGTTAAAGATATTGTTTACATTAAATCTCAACCGTGGCCGTTTCCAAACTCCTTGATGGTTGGTTTTAAAGCGCGATATGCATCGGGAACGATAACCCCCGATGGAGAGGAAATAGAGGACGCCAAATGGTTTACAAAAGACGACTTGCCCGAGTTACCCGCCGAAGGTTCTCTTTCACGGTATATAATTAATAGTTGGCTTAAAGGGGAAATGTAAAATTAGTTCTCAGTTCTTAAAAGCTCGGTAATTCTCCAGTGTTTGCGATTGTCCCGTTTTAATGTAAGGATATCACTGCGATGTATCGCAAAATCATCGAAGGGCGACCATAAATCGTAATCGGCTTGGTAAAGTATAAGTCCGTCATCTTCCTCGCCGCCGATATGTTTAACAACTAAATCTGTTACGCCGAAAACATTCGGATCGGGAAGCTGACCTCCTATTTCTTTCCAGACTCTCGCTTGAATAATTGACGGAGCTTTTTCGCCTTCTATTGCTTGTCTTTGTTTTAGCACGGCATAAAAAGTCGCAACGGCATTTATGTCTCTTCTGTCCGCTCCCTTGATGCAAGCTTCCATAAGCGAGTGATTTAATGAACTGAACGCTTCATAGTAAACGCTGACAACCGTATCAGCCTGCATTCCTTCCGTTGTCGGACGGTTGGAAATATTTATTACCGTGTTGCATATAATAAAAACGATAAACGCTGCTCCGAGCGCAATGCCAAGCAGAAAAGGCTTGTTATCCAACACATACCTTTTTGTTTTTATTATAATATTCATCTTAAACAAGTATCTTTTCTTTTCGTTTTTAAAATGCTTTTCTTTTTCGGGAGTAATTGTTTCAAACAGCGAAGAAACAGAGGCGAATTTATTTCCCCTGCCGGTTAAGATTTCAAGAATACCCGAAAGAATATCAATTCCGCTTGTTTTAACGATGTTTTTCTTTTCAACCGGAAGTAAAAGAGCGGCTTGAATAAGTTCCGATAACTGCTCGTTAAGACCCGGCGCGGCAATATGAATGGGAATAAACACTCCTTCTCTCATATCCTGATAAATATCGGCGGTAGGGTAGGGGTGATCCCCTGTCAGTATTTTATACAACATTACGGCGGTGCAAAAAGCGGTTGTATCCATACCGGTCAAATCGGGGCAGTTGTAAGTATCAAGTTTGTTCCCTTCAATAAAAAGACAGCGGGTGGATATATGTTCCGGAGCGAAAAAAACATTGCCCTCTTTGGAAACAAATGACGCGCCCGGATTTAAAGCCGAACGCACATCGCCAAGGAACATTTTTGCCTTGCTCCAGTAGATTACGGCTTCCAAAGCTTCTTGCTTTAAAGCCGGTGACTGCGAGGTAGGAGTGATTTCTTCCAGAAGTAAATCTAATCTTTTTCCCGGCACATAGGGCCCGAATATCCTCATAAAACCGCCGGCTTCATTTACACCTGTTACCTTCCATTCTTCATGCGAGCCGCCGGGGTTCACGGTGAAACCCGGGTCAATCAAACTTTGAGACATTTTTGTTCTGGCGAAAGAACGAGGATCAAGCCCTGTATCAAAACATACGGACTGTTGGTTGTTGACTTCTGCAATAAATATTCGATGATTCACAATTATCCCTTTTAAAAAATTTTAAGCTATCTTGTTGAATAAAGATAACGGAAATATTCCATGTCGGTAGTAAGAGTTTTATCAAACTTTGGCATGGTTTGCCGATACGATTCTATCGCTCTCCAGTAATCAAAAAACTGCCTGTCCCTGTTGTACGCATCGGCGTAAATTCTCGCAGCTCTTGCGTCGGCGTTTCCCATAATTGTCTGCGCCTGAGTGTATGCGGCGGAAAGAACGGAACGCTTTTCATTGTCCATTTTTCCAAGCCATTCGGCCTTGCGTCCTTCGCCCTCGGAACGGAATGCCATCGCTATCTGGTTTCTTTCTCTTATCATACGCGCGTAAACGCTCGGCGTAAGCTCAGGCGAATAACTTATTTGCCGCGTTACTACATCGATAAGCGCTATACCGTACTCTGGAACCATACGCTGTGACCGCGCGAGTATTTCCTCGGCAAGCTGGCGTCTTCCCCTTGTAATCGGTTCATAACTTGAACCCGATTGATTTGTGGAGCTTAAAATATCCACATCGATACCTTCTCCGATTGTTCCCGCTTCGCTATGAGAAGCTCGCTCCATAATGATATTTGAGTTTCTGACAGACTCGCGCAGGGGATTCTCGGCTACTACAGTGCGAACTTCCGAATCGATAATTTCGGAAAGTTTTGAATATGCGGCATCGACGGTGTTTATAGACTCATAAAATTTCTTTGGGTCTGAAATCCGCCAGCGGGCGACTACATCGACAAAAATAAATTGTCTTTCCGCTGTCGGCACAATTCTTGCCTCGCCGTCCCATGCCATTATTTTTTTGGGATAACGGACAACCTCGTCTATGAAAGGAACTTTTACTTTAAGCCCCGCGCTTGTAATAACATTGGTTATCCTTCCAAACTGAACAATAACCGCCTGTTCGCCCTCGTTAATGATATACAGAGGACCTGCTACCACAATACCGATAAAGACTACAAACACAATAACTATAATAGTAAGAACTTTTTTCATTATCTGTTGCCTCCCATGTTCATAAGAGGCAGGAAATTTTTTAAATTACGGTCGATAATAGCCATGTTTTTTTCGTCCTTAAAAACTTCTTCTATCATTTCATAGTAGAGACGCTGTCTTGTTACTTCGGGTGAACGGCGGTATTCTTCATAAACGGCATTAAAGCGGGCAACGTCGCCGTTTGCCTTGTTTACGCGTTCTGTTGCGTAACCTTGAGCGACTTGAATCGTCTTTTCCGCTTCGCCTCTTGCTTTGGGAATTTCTTCGTTATAAACTTGCTGTCCTTCGTTGATAAGCCTTTCAAGGTCTTGCATCGCCTTGTTTACATCTTCAAAAGCTTCCTGCACGCCCGACGGGGGAGTAACATTCTGCAGTTTTACCGCTATTACATCAATGCCCAGTCCGTATTCGCTGAATCTGTCGTTCATTATAGCCAACGCTTCGTTTTCTATCGCGCTTCGCTCAATACCCATAATGTCCATGATTGCGCGGTCGCCTACCAGAGTGTTAATCGCCGAGCGGGACACATCGCGTATTGTTCCGCGCCTTTCATTTACGTTAAAAATCCACGCCTTTGGATCGACAACCCTGTACTGGATAATCCATTCAACATCGACAATATTTAAATCGCCCGTAAGCATGACGGACTCATTCGCCTGATTTGAATAAGCGGGATAGGTTCCGTTCCTCATTGTACGGAAGCCGAATTCTTCGGTTTGCACTGTTCTTACGTTTACCGTGTAATTCCGGTCTATGCCGAACGGCAGTTTTAAATGGAGACCCGGCTCCCTTATACCGATAAATCTGCCAAAACGAGTTATAACGGCTTGTTCTGTTTGATCGACTATAAAAACGCTGGTTCCCAGAAAAATAAGAGCCAATATTCCAATGACAATCGAAACTAGTATTTTGGGGCTGAATTTGCCCATATTTACTGGGGTAAATTTCATGTTTTTAGTATACTATACATGGTTACAAAACTCAAGCAATGTATTATAATAAGTAATATATGTTAAACATGTTAAATAAAAGGAGTTTTTTATGAGTACTGAAATGGATTTTACTATTGAAGAACTTGGGAAACCGTCAGTTCCGTCGCCTATTAAGATGTCAAAAACACTTGGAGATAAAATTGCCAATTATGTTACAAATGATAAATTTGTAAGGTTAGACCCGTTTGTTGTTCCGGGGCAGCAGCCTTCCCTAAAAGAAAATCAGATGTTGGAATGCGCCGGTCCCCGCGAGTTTATTTATTTTACGCCGGCTCATGTGCACGCCGGAATTGTAAGCTGCGGCGGTCTTTGCCCGGGTATTAACGATGTAATCCGCGCCGTTGTCCGCTGTTTGTGGTACAGGTACGGCGTTACAAGAATCTCCGGTATCCGCTACGGATATAGGGGCTTTTTGCCTGAATCACAGTTCGGCGTAAAGGAGCTTGACCCCGATAGCGTTGACGATATTCATAAAATCGGCGGTACTTTCTTAGGTAGCGCCCGCGGCGGCGGAAGAGAAGTAGTGAAGATTGTCGATGCTATGGAAAAACTAAATTTAAATATGCTGTTTACAATCGGCGGAGACGGAACTCAGAGGGGAACTCTTGATATTGCCGAAGAAGTTGATAAAAGAAAACTGAAAATAGCATTGATTGGAATTCCAAAAACAGTTGATAACGATTTTGCCCTGATGGATCGTTCTTTCGGGTTTAACACCGCTGTAGAGAAGGCGGTGGAAGTTGTCTCGGCGGCACACATGGAAGCTTCGTCCGCTATTAACGGAGTCGGTCTTGTAAAAGTAATGGGAAGAGATTCGGGCTTTATTGCGGCGCACACGGCGTTGGCAAGCCACGAAGTAAACTTTGTATTGATCCCTGAAGTGCCGTTTAACCTTGAAGGTTACAACGGTTTCTTGTCCCACCTTGAAGATCGGCTTAAAAGACGCAAACATGCGGTTATTATTGTAGCCGAGGGAGCGATGCAGGATCTTCTTATAAAAGAGAAAAAAACCGACGCCGGCGGAAACATTAAAATGGAAGATGTAGGCGTTTATCTTAAAGGAAGGATTTTGAAACATTTTGAGGAAAAGGGCGTGGAGATCAATTTAAAGTATATCGATCCCAGTTACGCAATTCGTTCTTCTCCGGCAAATCCCGATGACTCTATTTACTGCGAGCGTTTAGGTAACGCTGCGGCTCACGCGGCGATGACCGGAAAAACCAAAATGATCATCGGTCTTGTAAACAACGAGTTTGTTCATTTGCCGATTAAACAGGTTATTACTCATCGCAGCAAGGTAGACCCGGAAAGCAGTCTGTGGCGCGATACTCTTGACGCTACTCACCAGCCGGCAATGATGGTAAACAGTTTTAACGCCTCTGCCGATGCGTAAAGTATTTGAATGCGAAATAAACTGACAGATGAACTTGCCGTCTGCGGAATGAACGCCGTTCTCGCGGCGGTTGAACATCGTCCTGAGACAATTAACCGCTTATTTTTGCGAGAGGATCGCCTTAACTCATTCACAGGTATTTGCAAACAGCTTGCCGAACGCAAACGCCCCTACAAACTCTGCGAAGACGAGGAGCTTGAGCGTATCTGCAAAAGCGTCCATCATCAGGGCGTTGTCGCAATGATCGAAGAGCCCGAGATTGAACCGCTAACCCATGAAGACCTTGACCTATGGGCGGACGAAAAAAAGATAGGAGTCCTTCTTCACTCGGTCGGCAATGATCACAACTTAGGCGCAATCGCCAGAGCCGCCGCCTTCTTCGATGCAAGTTTCATTGTGCTGAACGAGAATGACACGGAAGCCCGTCTTACAACAAGCGCCTACCGTATTGCAGAAGGCGGCTTTGAACATTTGTCGGTACGGAAGATTTCAAACTCCGCCGCTTTTTTAAAAGATGCGTCAAAAAAAATCTTAACAATCGGAACAGATGTCAGGGCAAGACAGCGCATAGGCGACTTAGGCGGCATTTTAAAGGAACGCAAGGGCGTCGTTCTTGTGCTTGGCAACGAGGAGACTGGCTTGCCAAAGGAAGTGAAGGATAGATGCTCTTGTTTGTTAAGAATCCCCGGAACAGGAAATATTGATAGTCTGAACGTATCGCAGGCGGCGGCGTTGTTCCTGAATGCGATTTATAATGACTAGTTGACCCCTTCCGAATTTTACCGTATCATGTTTTTGTGGCAAGACGAAAAGCGGTAAGTAATTCAAAAGGTAAAGGTTCCCGGACAATAGTCATTTTTTGGCTTGTCTTTATGGTTGTCATTATCTGCATTTTCATGATAAACGCCCCTACCATCAGTAAAAATTTTAACCTTTTTAAAACACGCATGACAGTCTCTCCAACCGCAGAAGAAGTAAACGCCGAAGAAGACCCGTCTATTAATGTTGTTATAGAGCCGGCTCCCAAACCTGTGGTTAATGTTGAAACAAAACCGCAAACCCCTGAACCGACTAAACCCGCTCAGCCCGAAAAGAAAACTGAGTCTGAAAAAAAACCGCCCGCTCCTAAAGAAAAGGAAAAAGAAAAGCCTGCGCCGGTGCAGACAAGAGACAGGGCGATTTATTTTGCCAATGTCGGCAGTGACGGGCAGATACTCCAATCCAAAGTAACGCGTAAGATTCCCGTCTCGGATTCGCCGATGCAGGATACCTTGAGTATTCTGCTTGCCGGACCTACATCGGAAGAATTAAGCCGGGGACTTCTTAACCTCATCCCGAAAAATACAAGGATACTTTCCGCCACAGTGCGGGGAAATACCGCCTACATCAGTTTCAGCGAGGATTTTCTGTTTAACACTTTCGGCGTTGAAGGCTATGTCGCCCAGTTACGGCAGATTGTCTGGACGGTTACCGAGTTTCAAAATGTAAAAGACGTGCAGATTTTGGTTGACGGCAGAAGAATGGATTATCTGGGCGAAGGCATTTGGATTGGAAGCCCTATCAGCCGCCAATCGTTTTAAATCCGTTTAATCGAAATTGCTTTTCCCGTATCCGCGTCAATCTCTGCGATAATGCCCTGAATTTTTCCCGGTTTGTCGGACTCCGCCGTTTCCATGTGGTACAAAATTTGTTTGCGTACCCGCTCAATGCAGATCTTCGGGTCCATGCCGATTACACTGTCAGCGTTGCCTGTCATTCCAAGATCGGTAATGTATGCGCTGCCCTTCGGCAGTATCCGCTCATCGGCGGTTTGAATGTGAGTGTGGGTTCCCGCTATTACTGACGCGCGTCCGTCGGCGTAATAGGCAAGAGATTCTTTTTCACGGCTGGACTCGGCATGAAAATCTATAAGAATGATAGGCACTGCGCCTGTCTCCCCGCTGTGGGTTTTTGCAAGATTATCAAAACATAGAAAAGGACAATCAATGGCGTTCATAAACTCACGCCCCTGAAGATTTATAACAACCCAGTTTACGCCCTCTTTTTCAACATGGAAAAATCCCGTACCCGCTATTGCGGTATCATCAGAACCGTGCGGATAATTGGCAGGGCGGAGCATGTTTTGTTCGGTTTCAAGCGTTTTCCAAAACTCGCGTTTTTCCCAAACATGGTTACCCGAAGTAACCGCATTTGCACCTGCCGCAATTATGCGCTTAAAATCATTTTCCGTCATGCCGAACCCTTCGGCGGCATTCTCGCCGTTTACCGTTACAAAGTCGATATTGTGTTCTTTGATAAGCGCAGGCAATTTGGCTTCGAGAGTTTCCATTCCCTGAATTCCCACAACGTCGCCTATCATGGCGGCTTTTACAATTCGCATATTCAGATATTGCCATAAAAGCAATCAAAATGTAAACTATATTTATGACCAGAGGAATTTTTATCGTAGGTAACGAATCGGCTTTAAGCCGCGCCATTGAAGCGGAGACAAATAATCGAGTGGAACAATTTGCCGCCGCTTATATCCCAAACAGGCTTGCCGGAGCGGTAAAAAATCTATCATCGGAAAACCCAAAACGCCTGCCCTTGGACTGGAACCCGTCAAGCCCTATCTCCGCCAGAACGTTGGTTCTTGCCGCAGAAAATCGTCTTGAGCATATCGACGAGGCGATACTTATCTGCTCGCCCCCTTCAGTTCGCTGCAAGGCGGCGGATCTTTCTTTTTCCGATGTTGAAATAATGCTGAATGATCATATAAAAGGATGGTTCTTTCTTATAAAGGAACTAATCACTGTTTTTAATAACCGCCGCCGCGGCTCTCTTATTTTGGTATACCCCGATATTCCTCCCGTACAATCAAGAGACGAAGCATCCGATCTTCTCGGTCAGCCTGCTCTGGCGTCTTTCCGAGCCATGACGCAAGGTTTGCTTGCCTCCGCCCACAACGAAGCCTACATCACAATGGCGTTTTCCGATTCCGACGCCGGAAACGAAGCCGCCTTTGCCTCATTTTTGTATAAATCCCTCGACGAAACATCAAAACGCTCCAACGGCAAACTGCACAAGTTCGGAAAGTTTAACTTGTTTAAGTAGAAGCCCTCTCACTCCATCGCCAGCGAGTCAAGCCTCTCGAGCGCCCAGAGGGTGTATTTCCGCACACGGCTGTCGGGGTCTTCTTTTAATTTTTCCAGTATCTCCTGACTTTGAGAGCTCTTTAATTTTTCCAACGCTTTAACTACGCACACTCGCACTTCCTGATCGGGGTCTTTTGCCGCCATGACAAGTCCTCGGAAGGCAGGGAGAGTATCAAGGAGCGAAAGAAGAGCGGCGGCTTCTCGGCGGACTTCTACGTTTCTGTTGGATAATTGCCGCTTTGCTTCGTCAACGTATCCTGTCTCTTCAAGGATTTTTACAAGGTACGGTTTGAATGAGGCGACTTCGTCTTTTAAGATTTCCAAAATCGACGGTTCCGCTTTTTTACCCTGCCTCTTGAATACCGGAATAAGTTTTTCCCTAAGCTGGGGTTCTGCGTCCTTAAAGATTTCTATTAACTGCGTAATGTCTCGTTTTGTCGTTCTGTTTGCCAGAGCTTTTTCGGCGTACTCGCGGAATTCTTCCTGCGAGTCAAGAACAGAAACAAGTATGGGAATGCCTTCCGCATTTGCCGCCTGCCCTAAACCGCCTATAACTCCTATTTTTACAACGTCTGTTTCGTTGGGGTCTGTCGTAATAAATTTCAATATTTCAATGGCGGCGGGATTGCCGTGCCTTGCTATAACTTCCGCAGTTGCAAGACGCACCCTTTCAACCGGGTCGTGCAGCATCGATGTTTCCTGATTAAGCAATTTAATCTCGCCGAATTCCAAAAGGGATTTGATTGCCGCGACTCTCACGTCGGGATCGGTGTCTTTCAGCGCCGCGCGGATTTCCTTCATAAAACTGTCGTTCCTTAAAACAGGAAGAATAGAAATTATTGACGCCCTTATCCGCGCGTCGGGCGATTCAAGGAGAGTTCTTGCCTTGTCCTCAAATATTTCCTTTGGATAATCCAAAAACAAAGAAGCGAACACTTTTGTTTCTTCTTCTCTGAAAGTAGGAAGGCTTTCAAGTATTCTCTGAAGACAGAATGGCAAACGCAGAAGCCCCAATATTTTAAGCGCGGAGATACGGACTATGTGGGGGAATTTTGAGCGGTTGCTGTTTAAGATGTGAAAAACTTCGGGTAAAATAATGTCAGGGTTAAAAGTTCCCAATATTTTTACAAGATCTTCCCTTGCGGAAAAACTCGGGTTTTTCAAAAAACGGAAAAGTATGAACGGGAATATTAACTCTGCCTTTGACGGAAGACGGGGAAGAAGCAATTCAAGGAAAGCGGGATCGTCCTCTCTGCGGGATAATTCTTCCGCGAAAAGTTCATAAGACCTGACGTTTCCCCTTGATGAAATCGCGTCAAGAGTTTTTATGTATATTTCTTTGTTTGAAGGCTCTATTTTTCTATTGCTGAAAAAGAGAAATACTTTTTTTGCCAGAAGATTGATAATTTCATACGGCGGATTGGTTCCGGCGAGAATGTTGGCGACTACCAAAAGAGGAGCGCCGTCGCCCGAAGGATAATCCGTAAGGAAGCCGGAAACATTTACGTTTATGGCGTCTTTTAAAAGCCGCATACTGTTTTCTATGCCGACAGGATCGGTAAGCGTATTCTTTGCCAGGAATGACGTAAGCACTCCGCACTTTTCAAGGAATACGGCGGCAGGGTATCGGAGTTCTTTGTTTTCGCTTTGAAGGATCAGCATGGCAAATGATTTATCTTCCTGAGAATCCGAGTCAAGCAGTTCAAGAACCCTGAAAGTTTCCTCGCTGTTCATTTTTTCATTTTTTAAGTTATAGAGATCCATGAAATCTTTTCCGATGCGCTTCCTTGCCGCCTCGCGCACTTCATATACGGGGTCATGGAGCAGTTTGTCCCATAGTGTTTCCCAAACCTTTCCCCTTTCCGCTGTAAAACTTTCCGTCAATATTTTTCTGATAAGGGGGTGCGAGTCAAGCAGACCCGCTTCAAGGCTTCTTTGGGTAAGGTCTTCTTTGTCATGGATTAAAATCTTGTAAGCAAAATAACGAGAGTACCATTCGGGTTCTCCGGTTAACTCGCGCAGAAGGGCGGCGTTGTTTTTAAGGAAACTCTTTCCGAAGTCCGGTTCAAATTCTTCGCCCCTGCACGCCTCGGCTAAACTGCGAATAACTTTTTCTTCGCCGTCGATTTTAACCCACTCTTTAATGACGCGGCGCAGACGTGGATGTTCTTCTGCGGCAAGATAGACTTTGAACACCGACGATTCCGGGCAGTACTGAAGAACGCGGCGTAAATCTACGGCAGTAGGCATTGACGCTTGGGTAACCCTTTGTATCCATTTGTCGGTAAGCCCTATCTCTCTTACAACCTGCGGTCCCATTTGACGTGAGTATCTTTCCATACGCCGTGAATAGCGTACAATTTTTTCAGGCGGGTAGTATTTAACGAATATGCTTATGGCTTTTTCGCGCTCATGCGGCGCTTGCGTTTTAACAATCCTGTGCAGACGGAATTTAAAAATACGAGTCTGTATAAACCACAGTAAGAAAACAACTAAAACAATTAATACCGCAGGGGATGCAATTAACATCCACACCTGAATATTTTTTTCAGCCAAAAAATTTAAAACAAAAGCCATGATTTCCCTCCGTAATCTAGCTGTATCCAAGTACATTATAAATTTGTATTGGTTTTTCCCTGCCCTTAACTAAAATAGCTTCTCTCTTTTCAAGGTTGAACGTGTTCCCTATTTTATCCCGCGTCGTTTGGGAAATGATAATCTCATTTGCCTCCGCGACCCCCTCAAGCCGCGCCGCAAGATTTACGGTGTCGCCGATAACCGAATATTCCATACGCTGTATGCTTCCAAGGTTTCCCGCAACCAGCGGTCCTGTGTTAATGCCTATGCCTATACGCAAATGAGCGGCGTCGCTCTTACGAAAGAATTTTCTTTTTGTAGAACGTACAAGCTCTTGAATAGCAATCGCGCAAGAAACAGCATTTATCGCGTCGTTTTCTTCCGTTACCATGGGGACGCCCCATACTGCCATAATACAGTCACCCATAAATTTATCAATGTAGCCTTTGTGTTCCACAATGTTTTCAACCGCCTCGCTGAAATACTCATTAAGGATTTCTACGATATCTTCCGGGTCTCGGCTTTCCGAAAAACTTGTATACCCGCGTATGTCCGCAAAAAATACGGTCGCTTCCCTTTTATCTCCGCCAAGCTTTATACTGTCCGGGCTTTCCAAAAGGCTTGTCATTACCTCGTTGGACATATAACGCGCAAACATATCTTTAATTACGCGCCTTTCTTCGGATACGATGCGTACTGTCTGCTTTAGCTCCTTCTCGCGGGTTTGATTTGTAAAAAGAAGAGTAAGTCCTTCTTTTTTGCCGCGCGGAGTTTTTAAAGGAGTTACATTTAAGGAGTAATCAAGCTCTATGTCACCGTTGCGGTAGGTTCCCTCAAGCCCCAGTAATTCGGTTCCGTCTTCCAGACTTTGAATAATAGTTTGCAGTGTTCTCGGTGAAATGGAATTTTGAAGGGTGTTTTTAAGACTGCGCCCCAAATCTTCTTGTTTTAATCCCATGGCTTCGGCGGCTGAATCGTTAAAATAGTATATATACCCAGCCGCATCCGTCGTGATAATCATATTTGTCATCGAGTTAAAAACGTTTTCCTGATA
>Ga0268262_10005334_pt1 | contig 12798 bp, 10 predicted proteins | sample TergutNc150P3_FD_190354 | JGI IMG/M metagenome (GOLD analysis project Ga0268262, IMG submission 190354) | Nasutitermes corniger P3 segment gut microbial community from laboratory colony in Florida, USA - Nc150 P3 (SPAdes) (version 2) | ecosystem: Host-associated > Arthropoda: Insects >... | reverse complement strand
GTGCTTGATGTTATGCCTGCCGCCGCCTCTATCAAATCAATTACAAGTGTAAAAGCAATGTCTATGTCCAACAAAGCCCTTCGCGATATTTACAAAATAGACGTAAAAATATTTTCCCTTATGATTATGAATCTGGCCCGGGATCTTTCACGCAGGCTCAGGAAGATGGATGAAAAACTGGCGTCGGTAACGCCTGAGCCAATATTTTTTTAACAGGAGATAAAAATGATATTCAACCCTGAATACGAATGTATGGACACAACGGCACGGAAAAAGCTTCAACTTGCCGCGCTAAAAAATCTGGTTGAAACCCTGTATTCCCGTGTGCCTTTTTACCGCAAGAAAATGCAGGATATGAAAGTAACGCCGAAAGACATACACTGTATCGCCGATATTGAAAAACTGCCTTTTACCACAAAGGATGATTTACGGGAAAATTATCCCCACGGATTAAGAGCTAGCGCTCAGGAAAGAATCGTTGAGGTACACATGAGCTCAGGCACAACGGGAAAGCCTGTTGTAAACGAATACACGTTAAAAGACATCGACATATGGCGGGAATCTATGGCCAGAACTATGGCGGGAGCCGGCTGTACGCGTGATGACATCGTTCAGAACTGTTACGGTTACGGTCTTTTCACGGGCGGCGCCGGGGCGCATTACGGAGCGATGACAATAGGAGCGGAAGTTCTGCCGATGTCAAGCGGCAACACGGAACGCCAGCTTATGATCTTACGAGACTTCGGCTCCACCATGCTTACCTGCACTCCATCTTACGCTCTTTATCTCGCCGAAGAAGCGGCTGAGGCGGGGATAGACCTTAAAACACTTCCCATAAGCAAAGGGTGTTTTGGAGCGGAACCGTGGAGCGAGAATATGCGTGTAGAAATCGAGGAACGCTTTAACATGAAAGCCTACGACATCTACGGTCTTACCGAAATTATCGGGCCGGGAGTCGCCTTTGAATGTGAAGCCCAACAGGGACTCCATGTGAACGAGGATTTTTTCTACCCCGAAATTATCGACCCCACAACGGGAAAAGCCCTTACCCCCGGCGAAAAAGGCGAGTTGGTCTTTACCACCATTACAAGAGAAGGGACTCCGCTTCTTCGTTACAGGACACGAGACATTACAAGCTTTATACCGGAACCATGCACCTGCGGACGCACCACAATCCGAATGCGCCGCCTCTTCGGACGCACCGATGATATGCTGATCATCCGGGGCGTTAACGTGTTCCCAAGCCAGATTGAGCAGGCGCTAATCGAAATTGAAGGAACAGAGCCGCAGTACCTTATCATTGTAAACAGGGGCGAAAGCCATTTGGATGAAGTGGAACTTCAAGTCGAAGTCAAAAAAGAACTTTTCAGCGACGAGACACGAGGGCTTGAGAGCCTTCGCAGCCGCATAGAACATGTAATGAAGAGCAAACTGCAAATAGGCTTAAAGGTAAAACTTGTTGAGCCGAAAACCATAGAGCGCTCAATCGGAAAAGCGAAAAGAGTTATCGACAACAGAAAAATTTAATTAGAAAGGGAGGATTGTTATGGGAATTAAACAAATATCGGTTTTTCTGGAAAATACAACCGGCAGACTAAGCGATGTAACAAAAACCCTGGCAAACGCCGGGATAAACCTAAGAGCAATCAGCATTGCGGACACAGCGGATTTCGGGATTTTACGCATTATTGTCGACAAGACCGACAAGGCGGTTGACTCATTGAATCAGGCGGGATTTACCACACGGCAGACGGATGTAGTCGCTGTGGAAATAGAAGACGTACCGGGCAGTCTCGCCAAATTGATGGAACTGTTTCAGCAGTCGCAGGTAAATATCGAGTACCTTTACGCCTCGCTTGAAGGACAAGCCGGAAAAGCCGTTGTCATTTTCAAGCTGAAGGATCATGACAAAGGACAGAAAATATTGAGCGAAAAAAACTTTAAAATGGCGGATAACTTCTGATGAAAATATTAATGGTATCAAGCGAAGCCGTCCCCTGGGCTAAAACAGGCGGTCTTGCGGATATGGTTTCCGCTCTTTCAATAAGTCTTGCTAAACTCGGCCACGATGTAAGAATTGTGATCCCCCGGTACTACTCTATCGACCGTGACGCCTTAAAACAGCTTCCGGGAGCTATGGGAACGCCGATGGGCGGCGGCGTTGAGGAATGGAGCGCTATTTATACTACCGATATGCCGGGAACAACAAAGAAAAATCCTGTAAAGGTCTATTTTATAGATCATGAAATATTTTTCGGCAGGGACGGCATTTACGGAAGCCCCACGGAAACCGATTTTGCCGACAACTCAAGAAGGTTCATGTTTTTTTGCCGTGCTTCTTTTCAGCTTTGCCGCAAGATAAAATGGTTTCCCGACGTGCTTCACGCCCATGACTGGCCTGCGGCAGTCGCTCCCGTATATTTAAAATTCGCCGAAAGGATCAAGGGAAGCAAAAGCGGTTTTGAAAATACGGTTTCAATTCTTACAATTCACAATCTTGGTTATCAGGGAATTTATCACAAAGACAATTTTAACTACGCGGGTCTCGGTTGGGATGTTTTTTACAACGGCGGTTTTGAGGACTGGAATATGCTTAATATGCTTAAAGCCGGTCTTTACAGCGCCGATAAGATCAACACTGTTTCTCCCAACTATGCCGAAGAAACAAAAACACAGGAAAACGGTTTCAGGTTGGACGGCGTACTGCGGTACAGAAACGCCGATTATTGTGGTATTCTTAACGGGATAGACACAAATGTCTGGAACCCGGCGAAAGATAAATTAATTCCTCAGCCATATTCGGCAAAAGACATGGAAGGCAAAGCGCTCGCTAAAAAAGCCCTGCAAAAAGAATTCGGCTTGCAGCAAAACGCCGACGTGCCCCTTATCGGCATGGTTACACGCCTTACAGATCAAAAAGGAGTCGGCGACCTTTTCGGCCCCACCCACGGCTGCGCTTGGTCAATTTGCAGGGACATGGACGTGCAGATGGTTCTTCTCGGTTCCGGCGAACACTGGTGCGAAAGCGAAATATTAAGCCTTACGTCCAGGCTTTCCAACTTTAAGGCGAAAATCGGCTACAGCGAAAAACTCAGCCACCTTATTGAGGCGGGTTCGGACTTCTTCCTGATGCCGAGCCGCTACGAGCCGTGCGGCCTTAACCAGATGTATTCACTTGTTTACGGAACACTTCCAATTGTGCGGGCCACAGGCGGACTTGTGGACACCGTTGAAAGTTTTAACGAAGATACGGGAGCGGGAACAGGCTTTATGTTCAACTACTTAAGCCCATCCTCAATTTACGACACCGTAGGGTGGGCTGTATACGCATGGTACAACAGGAAAAAAGACATCGAGAAAATGCGGAAGCGGGGAATGGCAATGGACTTCTCTTGGGAGCTTTCAGCGCAAAAGTATATTGAGCTTTACGAGGAAACACGCAAGGCCCAGAACATAATTATTTCTACGGTGTAACGCCGCCTGTAATTTTAACATTAACTTCCATTACACGGTGGCGCAAAACCCTTGTTACAATAATTGTCAAATGACGCCATCCCAGTTTTTCACCGGATCTTGGCAGTCTGCCAAGCTTTTCCATGATCCAGTTTGCGATGGTTGTATCCGGTACGCTTTCCGTCTCATCTTCAGATGGTGTTTCGTTATTTTTATTTATACCGATAAATTCCAGCATATCGGAAAAATTCATATTGCCCAATACACGGTAACCGCCGTCGATTGTTTTTTTTATTTGTTCCACTACTTTTTCATTCTCGTCCCAGATTTCACCTACCAACTCTTCCACAATATCCTCAATTGTGATAATTCCCAAAGTGCCGCCGTGCTCGTCAATTACCACCGCCACATGCGCCTGTTTTTCCTGCAATGTCCGCAGGAGTTTGCCTATTTTTATCGTTTTGGCTACAAAAATTACAGGCTTAATTATTTTATTAAGCGGTTTATGCCCTTTTATTACATCGTGATAAAAATCCTTAAAATGGATAATCCCCAAAATATTGTCAACAGAATCCTGAAATACCGGAAGCCTTGAAAAGCCTGTTTCCGTAAATTTAAGCTCAATTTCCTCTACGGCGCTTGCGGCAGGCACAGCCTCAACATCCATACGAGGCGTATATATCTCCGAAGCTTTTAAATCGTCAAAATCAAATACCTGACGGATCATTTTTTCTTCATTAATATTAATGCCGCCTTCCTGCCTTACTTCCTCAACAAATGTAAGAAGCTCGTCTTCCGTAGTTGAACGATCCAGCCTGGCGGGAAATATTTTAATAATAAGTTTTTTCCATTCGGCGGCAAGAAAACTTAAAGGCGTAAAAAACCAGACAAAAAAACGAAGGAGAGGCGCGGTTCTAAGAGCCGTTAATTCAGGCGTTTCTTTCGCCAGAACCTTTGGGGATATTTCGCAGAAAACCAAAACAAGAAGCGTCATTACGGCGGTGGCTATACTCACTCCCATGTTGCCGAAATAACCTATCAGAATGGCTGTAGCTAGCGCCGACGAACCTATGTTAACAATATTATTGCCGATAACTACCGTGGAAAGAATCTTGTCATAAATCTCATGTAATTTAAGGGCAAGCCTTGCTCTTTTAGCCGCCTTCTTGCTCTTCTCCGCAAGGGTTTTAAGCTTAATTCTGTTAAGAGAAGAATAAGCCATTTCCGACAGTGAAAAAAAGGCGGAAAGACACATTAATACAAATAAAATAACAAACAGAATTATATTGACAGAGTTTGTATCATCCATAAATATTACAGGCGCCGATCAGAATCGAACTGATGAATAACGGTTTTGCAGACCGCTCCCTTACCACTTGGGTACGGCGCCAATCTTCACTATTTAATGAGGATAATTTATTACGCTGTTAATGTCAAGGGTTTTAAAGCAAAGCCTTAAAGCAATGCCTTTACTAATCCTTGATACGGAAAAGTTTTTTGAAAAAACGGCCTATAGCGTTTATTACCCTTCGGAAAATCGACGGATGCCTTAACCTGTAAATTTTTCTGGCGGCTTCGGCGACTTCAGCGTCGTTAAAATCTTTGCGGTACTTGTTCTCTTCCAGTTCCAGTTCCAACTGTTCAAGTTCGCCTGTTTTATCTATAATTACCGCGTTTATACTCTGCCAGCCAAGAAGTTTTGCCGCTTCTATTCTTCTGCCGCCCGCAATTAAAACACTTTTCTTGTTAATTATTATGGGAGTAATTTGCCCATAACACTTAAAACTTTCTGCAAGAGATTCAATATCGCCCATATCTTTTCTGATTCTTTTATTTACAATAATACTTTCTATAGGTACTTTCATGTTCTAACGCTCCAATGGATTCCATGGGGGTAACTCATCATCATAATCATCTTCATTGCCTCCCTGTTTGGGCGGAATATTCGGAACAACAAAATCGGGAAATTTATTCGGTTCGTTTCTTGGGTTTCGTCCGGAATTATTTCTGTTTTGGTTATTCTGATTTCTGTTATTCTGATTCCTGTTTGCCTGCGGATTTTCACGCAGTTCAAGTAAAAGATCAGGCGGTAACTGCGGCATTGGGAGTGAATCAATTACAGAACTTCCGTCAAAAGGTCCAAGCGGTATTGTGGTGGGCAGCGGGCCTCTTGACGCAGCCCCTCCTCCGTGGATATCACAGTATTGAACAGGCTGAGTGCCTTCAAGGAAAGGAAGGGTCACTTCTCCCTGATTGCAGGCGGATGTTCTTAACATGCCGGATTTGGCGCAGACCGTTACGTCAATAATGCCGGAAGTGGGTTTTGTAAATGTTTTATACGGAAGCCCTTTGTGAATTTCGCGCATATAATCGCCCCAAACCGGCCCCGACAACGTAGAACCAGTAAGCTCGACGCCCAATGAATTCCCCGGCCTATCAAAACCAAACCATACCGCAGTGGTGTAATAAGGGCTGAATCCTATCGCCCAAGCGTCCGACCAGTTCTGCGGAGTTCCCGTTTTACCCGCCACAGGAAATTTATATGATTTGCCGTTTGCGTCTTTAAAAGTAAATTTGGCTCCCCATCCCGCGCCGTTAGCAAGAGATCCTTCCTCTACGGTTTTTTCCATTATTTTTGTCATTATGTACGCGTTTTGCGGACTGATAATCTGAATACTGTCTCCCATCCGCTTCTGTTTCTGCCGCAGATCTTTTTCAACATCAAACATAACGCGGCCGTTACGGTCTTCGACAGTACGTATCGCAATCGGTGTAACAGCACGTCCCTGATTGGCGAATGTCGCAAACGCCCTTGCTATCCTAAGCGGCGAAGAAGCGGTAATACCCAAACCAAGAGGATAAACCCTGGGAAAAAGCCGCCTGATTTGATCGGCGTCGGAAATATCCAAAAGAACGGTTGCCCTGTCTATTGCGGCGTCAAATCCTATCCCGTCCAGTATTTTCATGGAAGGCACGTTCATCGAGTGGGCAAGCGCATCATAAAGCAAGACAGAGCCTTTCCATTCGCCTCTGAAATTCAAGGGCATATACGGAGTGCCGTCTTCGTTGTGAAACACTACCGGAATATCATGAATTAATGTTGCCGCCGTAAATTTCCGGGTGTCTATGGCTGCGGAATAATACAAAGGCTTAAAAGCGGAACCGTATTGAACATTCGCCTGAGTCGCGCGTATAAGCTGGTTCGACTCGTCATATTTGGAACCGCCTACAATAGCGGTAATATATCCTGTTTCATTTTCTATTGAAATAAGAGCGCCTTCCACCACATTTTTTTCCGTAGTGGTTCTAAGCTCAGAAAAACCGGCGACGGTAATATCTTTTAGCTCAGGAATACCAAACGCCAAAGCCGCCATGTCTACTATGGGATTAATTGTTTTTGTATAACGGGAAACCGCCCTTCTCTCGTTTTGTCCCGATGTTGCGGCGCGAATATCGGTTAAATCAAAAGTAAGCGTTAACAAATCAATGATTGGAGTATAAACACGCTCCGCCTGCACTATACTCCTTGAACTGGATTTCGCGTACTCCTTATTGGCCTTTTCAAGCCCCGCCGCAAGAAATTTCTCCGCCGCTTCCTGATGCCGCAGATCCATCGTTGTATGCACCACGTAACCGTCACGGTAATAATCCATAGCGCCGTATATCATCTGATCCAGTTCGCGGCGCACATACTCGCTGAACCACGGCGCTTTGTCATCACGGTTGAAATACGCCGAAATAGACGGCCTTGTCCAGTCAAAACTAGCCCAATATTCCTCAAAAGATTTATCGGCTTCTTCTTTAGTGGTATAACCGAATTCGATCATACGGTCCAGCACAAACTTTTGGCGATCCGCCGCTTCGTTCGGATTATTAAGCGGATTAAAACCTGTGGGACTGGAAAGTAAAATTGCCAAAATAGCCGACTCCGCAAGAGTTACTTCTCTCGCGCTGCGGTTAAAAAAGTATTTACTTGCCGTTTCCACTCCGTAAGTACCCGGCCCCATGTTCATATAGTTAAGGTATATTTCCAGTATTTCGTTTTTTGTGTAACGCCGTTCCATTTGAAACGACCACCATAATTCTTTTATTTTACGTTTAACGGTTTTTTCTCTGCGGTCTGTGTAGAGCGTACCTGCTACCTGCTGTGTAATGGTAGAACCGCCGCCCCAATTTTGGCCAATTATCCGCCCGACAGAGGCTCGTACAATAGCCTTGATACTGAACCCCCGGTGATTGTAAAAATCAGGGTCTTCCCGCGCTAGAACGGCGTGAATCAAGTGCCTTGGCAATTCGCTTAAAGAAACCAGTTCCCGCTTTTCATCGGAGGCAAATTCGGTAACAAGCACACCGTTAATATCCAGTATTTTTGTAGGCAGAGCCGGGGCAAATTCGATAAAGTTTTCATGGTTTTTGACATTTGTGGTTTCCGCAAGCGACAATCCAAGACCTATGCCTATTACCACCACCAAAATGATGGTAAAAGCGGCAATGATTTTGACAACTAAACCGGACATATATAAAGATTATAAAAGAAAGCTGTCAGCGTCAAGGGTGAATAATCTGTTTAATTAACCCGGTTTCCCCGCGAAGTTTCCTGATTTCAAAGAAAATAAGGGTTCCTGTAAGAAGAAACGAGAAAGTATCGGCTACAGGAGTGGCGGCAACAAGCCCCCAAAGCCCCCAAAGCTTTCCAAAGATGATTAAACACGGAATAAGGGCCAAACATTGGCGCAATGAAGACAGGAAAATAGAAATTTTCGGGCGGCCTGTAACAACAAAGAAGTTTGTTGAAACAATCTGAAACCCGGCGACAGGCAATAACAACAGCATGATCCTCATCGCCCTTGGGGCAAACTGCATAAGCGCGTCGCTCCCATCTTTCACAAATACCATGACCAGTTGAACCGAAAAAAGCTGGATTACCGCAAATCCGAAGACGCAGATAATCGTAGCGGCGAAAACCGCTCCCAAATACGCGCGAAGCACGCGGCCGAATTTTTTAGCCCCGTAATTAAAACCCAATATCGGCTGCGCTCCCTGATTAATGCCGAAAACCGGCATAAGGATTAACATAAAAATAGAGCCGTTAATGTTCATTCCCGAAAGGGCGATATCGCCGCCGTTCGCGACATTTAATGCGTCCGCCCCGTACCACCCGATGCTTTTATTTGTTATAAGCTGAACCGTGGACATTAAAAATTGAAGCAGAAACTGCGCGGAGCCAAACGCCATTATCTGCTTTACAACGGAAAAATCCGGCTTAAAAGCGCGCGGGTTCAGCTTTACGACCGCTTTCTTGCTTGAGATAAATGAAAAAAGAAAAACAAAAGATGCGAATTGGGAAATTATCGTAGCCAATGCCGCGCCCTGTACGCCCCATTTGAAGATAAAGATAAAAATCGGATCCAGAATTGTATTAAGAACCGCGCCGAGTATCATTCCAATCATGGTCATGGTCGGGAAACCCTGCGCCCTTGTACAATGAGACATTCCAAAGCTTGTCATGAAAAAAATCATTCCAAAAAGAATTATGCGAAAATAATCCCTTGAGTATTTAATTGCCTCGCTGCCTTCCGCCGCTCCCATAAGGGAAAGAATCGGGTCAATGAAAATAAGGCCTACTGTAGTCATTATTATGCTTATGCCGATCAATAAGAAGAAACAATGATCAAGGGCGTTCTCCGCGTCCTGCCGCCTGCCCTGTCCAAGCCGCATGGAGATCATGTTTGCCGCCCCGATACCGAAGAGCATTCCAAACGCCATTCCGATTGTCATTAACGGCAATACAAGAGAAAGCCCGCCGAGAGCTATTTCATTTACTCCCTGTCCGACAAAAATTCTGTCTACAACATTGTAAAGGGCGTTTACCAACATTCCCGTTATCGCAGGGATCGAAAAGCGAAACAGCAATTTAGCGATAGATTCAGTACCTAGCCGGGTTGCGGCATCCTGATTTTGTTCCATATAACCTACTTTATCACATTTTTATTTAATTTTCATAGCCCAAATACGCAATTCCTGAGCCGCCCAATGAACGATTAACAAGCGGAGGCAATCGTAAACGCTTAACTCTTTGTCGACAACAGCCTCCGAAAAAACGGATTTTACAAGCCCTGCGCTTTTGTTAATTTCAGGCAGTTCCAAAATCCAGCGAGACAAATCCGCCCCGTCGTTTTTAGCGATATAATTACCGGCGGCTCTTTGCAAATTTTCAGCGCCGGAAATAATATTGTTTATCTTTTCTTTGGAAATCCTCTTTTTCCCGCTAACATATGAATTAACAAATTCAAAGGTGGAATCCGTTTCGTCCATTGCAAGGGCGGACACAAGCGAATTGTCGGCTTTATAACGGGCGAGTATCTTGTAAAAACCGCGCTGGATATTCAAAACAGAGGCTATTGCCAAAATTACCTCGTCCCCAAGATACGGCGGCGGATTATCGCTTCGCAAAATGTCAAATAATACGGATATTGAATCCACATGATGGTACTGCCCCAAAGCCTCAGCGCACATTATTTTTAATCTGGGGTTTTTTGTCTGTAAAATAATTTTTTCAATTTCCGGGCGGAATGATTCATCGTTCATTTTTGCGAGAGCGTTAATCGCCTCGCCCGCAAGCATATAATCATCTGAAACCGCATGCTCACGCAGCAGAGGAAGAGCGTTTTTGCAATTATGATTGCCGAGAATGCGGGCGGAAATGTAGGCTGTTGTGTAAGGGTTATTTTTAACATCGTCAATTAACGCCTTTTGCGCCCTATCGTTCAATTTCTCCATTTTTTCCAACGCCCTTATCGCCTCTAGCCTTGTCGCAAGCCTCGGAGAGCGTGCCCTTTCCAACAAACCGTCTACGGCAAGATGGGAAGGAGTATCATGCAGCGCTCCAAGCAATAGTTCTTCTTCATGTGAATCTTCCGCCTTGTTCAGTTTATCCAACAGGCTTATCGCTCGAAGATCCTTGAAAGAAAAGATAACTTCCAATGCGCTTTTTAACGGGAAAGAACCAAGAGATTTCATCTTGTTTTGCATCGCCAGGGCGATAATCGCAAGGGTAATTAATATAACAAAAAGAATCTTGAAGGATACAAACGGAGAAACACCAAGCACGGAAAATAAATCCAGAAGCAGCCCCGAAAGAAAGGAGCCGCACGCTCCGGCGGTGCCAAATACAAAGAAATAAATAATGCCGAGATCCAGAATTTTTTCCTGCGGAATTAACGCCAGAAAATAAGTCTGTGCTATTCCTTCGGAACCAAGAAACCCAAAGTTCAGCATGAAAAATAAAAAAACCAGAAAAAGAATAGCCCCTGTCATGTTAAATACAGCCGACACCGGAAGAAAAACAACAGGTATCATGCTTACAAGCCCAAGAATAACGCAGACAAGAAAGAGCGGTTTCGCTCCAAGCCTGTCTACAAGGAATTTTATGCTTAACCCGGCTATAAGATACCCCATTCCGCCGAAGACCGAATAAAGAAGAATAAGACCGTCGTTATGCTCAAATACCTCACGGGCGTAAACCACCACGAATGTCCTCGTAACACCCGACACAAGAATAACAAGAAAAAGAATAACCATAAAACTGCGAAGGCTTTCCTGTGCGAAAGCGTCCTTGAATATCGCTGCAAGGTTCATACCCTGCCTGTTCTTTTCGCTTGGCGGTTCGGGAACTTTTCTTATCACATAACCGCTTACAACTCCCGTAATAACGCCGGCTCCGAGTAAAATTGAAAATAAAAAAATGGGCGGCTCGATGCCAAGCGCCATAGCTATAAGAAAACTGCTGACCATTCCAATAGCGCTGTTAATGATTTGAATCTGGGTCATGTAACTGCCCCTGTCGGGACCGTGCGCCAATTCGCTTAAAACGGGATTGTTCCCTATCATTCCGACTCCTCGGAAAGCGTTAAAAAGAAACACGCCTAGAATAATCAGCAGCAAAGCGATGTTTCTGTGCCCGGCGTAATCGACAAAAGGAGCAGCGACAGCCAATATCATGCAAACTGAACGGATCATCCATGTTAAGCTGAAAATCCCGATTATGGAAAAACGCCTCGCAAGAATTTTTCCAAGCGGAAGTAAAAACAGGGAAAGATAAAAAGACGAGCTTAAAAGCCCTATATATGTAGAGGATGCTCCCAGTCTAAGGGCAAAAAGAGTGATAATAACCCCAACCGTTAAGTTCCATGAAATAGCGTTAAAAACATTGAAGTAATTATAAGTTTCCCGCGCTTTTCGCAGTTTGTACGGTGAAAGTTGGGCATCCATACATACAACATAACTTAAAATTATAATAAAGTCCCCTATATTTGCCGATATTTTAAACAGGAGTAAGTTATGAGTGTCGGAGCAATATCCAACAATTCAATCCCCACTATCGGATACGCAATAACAGCGTCCATGAGCGGAAGAACGTCCCTTCCGGTATCCCCCGGTATGTTAATTTACTCGCATTTCAAGCATGTTTCAGGCACTCCAGCTCCGGAAGGCACAAAAGGCGTAAATATCTCCAAGCTGAAAATACTTGACACCTTGATTGAGCAGTTATCAAAGATGAAAGGTCAGGACGCCCCGGAAATGAGCAATATGAGCGAAACCGATGAAAAACGCATAAACGCCCTTATCGACCAGTACCAAAAGCAGATAAAAGCCGCTCAAGCCGTAAGCGTCTACACTCCCGCCGCTCCCGCCACCGGGGCTCTTTTCAACATCGCCGCATAAGAACCTATTCCGCCGTAACGCTTACTGTATAAGGCTGATTTGGATTATCGTCAAAACACTCTATCTTTAAATAGTAAAGACCGTTTTCAAGGCGCAGGGAAAGGCGGGAATCCAGATTTTCTCCGCCGTCATCGTCCTCATCAATGAGCTTCATATTTGAATTGTAAAGCTCAATATTGGTATCCAGACGGTTTGAATTAACTCCTCTCGCGCGAATGACGTAACGGCCGGGCTGTGTTATCTGAAATTTAACCCAATCTACATCATCGGAGTTATGAAAAGTATGCTGTTGGCTTGTTCCGATCTGTATCTCTTTGGCGGAAGATGAATCGTTATCCTGTTCATATTCGTCCGGAGGGGAAAGCCTGATTGGAGCCTGAAAATAAGCCCCGAATCCGTATGAACCGGTAGAGCCTGAATAACCCCGTACTTTGGCGATATAGCGTTTTCCCGCTTGTACTCTGTATCTAATCCGGGCGTTGCTGCCTTCGTCGTCATAAACCTTCCTGTGGTAATCCCGAGATTTAAAACTGATTAATTTTACCACAAGAAAGAAAAGGTTTCTACAGATGACCCGGATCGAGGATTATCACGTCTACTCTGCGGTTGTTTTTGCGGCCT
>Ga0268262_10005333_pt1 | contig 12800 bp, 9 predicted proteins | sample TergutNc150P3_FD_190354 | JGI IMG/M metagenome (GOLD analysis project Ga0268262, IMG submission 190354) | Nasutitermes corniger P3 segment gut microbial community from laboratory colony in Florida, USA - Nc150 P3 (SPAdes) (version 2) | ecosystem: Host-associated > Arthropoda: Insects > Digestive... | reverse complement strand
GACAGTGACTCCAACCTGACTCTGACAAAAAAAGCGCTGGAAGAACACTACCGGATACTGACCATGCCCTCCGCCGCGAAAATGTTTGACCTGCTTGAGAAAATTACGCCGGATCTGATTCTCCTGGATATTGAAATGTCCGAAATGAACGGAGTAGACGCCTTCCGAAAACTGAAAACCAATTATACGCACGGTAAAATTCCCGTCATATTCCTGACAGGCCGCAATGACACCGCCATCGAGGCCAGGTGTTTTGAGCTGGGAGCGGTTGATTTTATCACCAAACCCTTTTCCGCGCCGGTTCTCCTGAACCGCATTAAAACGTATTTGAACATTGACGAAATCATCCATGAGCGCACGGAACAGCTTCAGCGGCTCCAAAGCGGCATTGTGTCCGTCCTGGCGGATATTGTCGAAAACCGCGACAAGGCGACGGACGGGCACATTGAGCGCATAACGGCATACATCAGGATACTGCTGGAAGCGATGAAAGAACGCGAGGTGTACGCCGATGAAATACAGGGCTGGGACGTAGAGATGGTTATTCTGTCGGCGCGCCTGCACGATATAGGCAAGATTGTCGTGTCCGATGTGGTGTTGAACAAGCCTGACAAGCTGACCAGCGAGGAATACGCGGCGATAAGATCCCATGTTGACGAAGGCGTGAAAATTATCGAAAAGATGGTTGAACAAACGGGCGAGGCGGACTTCTTGCAGAACGTGAAATTGTTTGCCGGTTATCACCATGAACACTGGGACGGCTCAGGCTACCCGCACGGGCTGAAGGGGACGGACATTCCTTTGCAGGGGCGCATCATGGCGATAGTTGACACCTATGACGCGCTTATTTCCCGGCGGTCCTATAAAGAAGCCATGGCTGTCGAAGAAGCGGAACGCATCATCATGGAAAACGCCGGCAAGCAGTTTGACCCCGAAATAGCCCGAATATTTTTTGAAGTAAAAGAACAGTTTAAAAAAGCGGCCGTGAGTTCAGAAAACCAGTAACGCGCCCCGTTTTTTGTATTCTTTACGATTTATTTTTATCCAGGTCTTTCAATTTTTCATCAATAAACCGCCCCATAATGCCCTTAACGTCCTTTAATGCCGCCTTGCGGCAGGCTTTCATAGTCTCCGTCAGGGCTTTCCCGGTAAAAAACAGGTCAACCGTGTCAATTCCCAGAGCGGCGGCTATCCGTTCAAGCATTTCGGGCGAGGGAAAATTATTTTTGGTTTCAATCATACCGATATAATGGGTGCTGGTATCCACTTTTTCGGCCAATTTGGACTGCGATAGCCCCAAAGCGCCGCGATACGCTTTCATATTCTTTGCCAACAAATCTCTGATATTTGTCATATTCCGTTTAATATCCGTGATTCTTGAAAAAATTCGATTGTGTGAGAACAGCTTATAAAACCGTCTTATGTGAACTGTAGTATCAAGTTAACCATTGACCAACTTGTTATTAGTACGATATTATACTATTCAATAGATAGTCATATAAAATGTAAAAAAATTACAGTAAGGAGGCAAATTAATGACATACACTGCACAGTTTTGTTCATTAGCTGTCTTAAATGAAGCAGACAAGGATTCAGATAAAAACAAACGGGAAATTGTGGAAGATATACAACAATTACTCACGTTATTCGAGGGTTTGACTAATCTGTACGAAGAATTAAGCAAACTGGATTATGTACCCCAAAAAAAGAACAAAACATTAATCGCAAAGACAAAGGAGAAACAAAATGAAAATAAAAATTAAACTAAGCATCATAGTAATCGCCATTGTAATGGTCGTGGCGGGCAGTATTGCCGTAATACTGCTGCGGGAAGCTTCCAAAATTAGCAAGGAATTGAGTATCCGAAGTCTTAGGTATTTAGCAAAAGATCAAGCCACATACCTGAAAGGCCGGGAAGACAGCTATCTGCAGATACTCCATGCCGTGGCAGGCATAATGGAAGATTATGAAGACATTCCTTTGGCGGAACGGAGGGATCTGTTCGACACAATGCTGTTGAGCACACTGACATCGAATCCGAACTTTTATCTTACCTGGTCTACATGGAAACCCAACGCCCTTGACGGCATGGACAGCCGCTATATCGGACGAACCGGCTCTACCCCCACAGGGCAATACGCCATGACCTATGTCAGAGATTCGAACGGAATACAGGCCCGCGCCTCAGGCGACATTGAGGCTACCATGGCCTACATGACCGGCCCCAACGCCAAGAAAGCCCGGGTGGAACACCCCGTACCCCGGACAATAAACGGCAATAACACACATGTGATCATAATGATGGTTCCCATCATCAATCCCCGCACCAATGAAGTAGTGGGAGGCGTGGGCTGTCTTCTGATAATCGATGTATTGCAGACATTGCTGCAAAATGCCATTAAAGATTATGAAGAAATTGCCCTAATGGTGGTGTATTCGAGCAACGGATTCATTATGGCGCATTTCATACCGGATCGGATAGGCAAAATGATGCCCGATGTCGATGTGGAATACGGCACTTCAAAGCAGGCGGCTTTACAGGCAATACAAAACGGGAATATCTGGGAGGGCCATGCCTATGATCCGACGCTGAAATCATATGTATACCTTCAAATGCAGCCTCTCCAAATCGGCGATTCCGATACAACCTGGACGGTAATGGTAGGAACCCTTGAATCTATAGTTTTGAAAGAGGTGTGGAATACTACCGAATTTACCATTATTCTGACGGTGATAGCCATTATAGCGGCGGCAATAATTGTATTCTCTGTTCTGAACAGGGTAATCCACCCTATTGTAATGGTGGCGGAGCAACTCAAGGACATTGCCGAAGGGGAAGGAGATTTAACCCATGCCATCCCCATACATTCCAAAGACGAGGTAGGCGACCTTGCCATACACTTCAACGAGACTCTGGAAAAAATCAAAAACCTTGTCGTAAATGTTAAAAAAGAAGGACATGAATTATCTGATATAGGAGCCGACCTTGCGGCCAACATGAACGAAACCGCCGCCGCGGTGAACGAAATTAACGCCAATATCCAGAGTATCAAGGGAAGGATTATCAATCAGAGCGCCAGCGTCAGCGAAACCCACGCGACTATGGAACAGCTTACCGTAAACATTCATAAACTCAATGAGTATGTTGAAAGCCAGACTATACACATGGCGCAGGCTTCATCCGCCATTGAACAGATGATGGCGAATATCAGTTCGGTTACCAACACGCTGGTCAATAACGCGGCTAATGTGAAAACATTGAGGGACGCCTCCGAAGTGGGACGCGCCGGCTTGCAGGAAATGGCGGGAAATATCCAGGATATAGCCCACGAATCAGAAGGGCTTCTGGAGATTAACGCGGTGATGGAAAACATCGCCAGCCAGACCAACTTGCTTTCAATGAACGCGGCTATTGAAGCGGCCCACGCCGGAGAATCGGGCAAGGGGTTTGCCGTAGTCGCCGCCGAAATCCGCAAGCTGGCGGAAAGTTCCAGCCAACAGTCCAAGACCATCGGCACGGTACTGAAAAAAATAGCGGGATCTATCAAGAAGATTACAGCTTCCACTGAAAACGTGTTGAATAAATTCGAGGCGATTGACACGAGCGTCAAGACGGTGGCGGATCAGGAAGAAAGTATCCGTAATTCGATGGAGGAACAGACCACGGGGAGCAAGCAGGTGCTTGAAGGCGTCAGCGAGGTGAACGAAATAACGCGGCAGGTCAAGAGCGCGTCCAATCAAATGCTTGAGGGCGCGAAGGAAGTAATACAGGAGAGCAAAAATCTTGAAAAGGCGACTCAGGAAATAACCGGCGGTATGCACGAAATGGCCACCGGCGCGGAACATATCAATCTGGCGGTAAACCACGTTAACGGGGTAAGCGGCAAAAACCGCGAAGCCATAGATGATTTGATGCGGGAAGTGTCGCGTTTCAAGGTGGCGTAATGAAAACCATTTTTGCGGTAGACGACAGTGACTCCAACCTGACTCTGACAAAAAAAGCGCTGGAAGAACACTACCGGATACTGACCATGCCCTCCGCCGCGAAAATGTTTGACCTGCTTGAGAAAATTACGCCGGATCTGATTCTCCTGGATATTGAAATGTCCGAAATGAACGGAGTAGACGCCTTCCGAAAACTGAAAACCAATTATACGCACGGTAAAATTCCCGTCATATTCCTGACAGGCCGCAATGACACCGCCATCGAGGCCAGGTGTTTTGAGCTGGGAGCGGTTGATTTTATCACCAAACCCTTTTCCGCGCCGGTTCTCCTGAACCGCATTAAAACGTATTTGAACATTGACGAAATCATCCATGAGCGCACGGAACAGCTTCAGCGGCTCCAAAGCGGCATTGTGTCCGTCCTGGCGGATATTGTCGAAAACCGCGACAAGGCGACGGACGGGCACATTGAGCGCATAACGGCATACATCAGGATACTGCTGGAAGCGATGAAAGAACGCGAGGTGTACGCCGATGAAATACAGGGCTGGGACGTAGAGATGGTTATTCTGTCGGCGCGCCTGCACGATATAGGCAAGATTGTCGTGTCCGATGTGGTGTTGAACAAGCCTGACAAGCTGACCAGCGAGGAATACGCGGCGATAAGATCCCATGTTGACGAAGGCGTGAAAATTATCGAAAAGATGGTTGAACAAACGGGCGAGGCGGACTTCTTGCAGAACGTGAAATTGTTTGCCGGTTATCACCATGAACACTGGGACGGCTCAGGCTACCCGCACGGGCTGAAGGGGACGGACATTCCTTTGCAGGGGCGCATCATGGCGATAGTTGACACCTATGACGCGCTTATTTCCCGGCGGTCCTATAAAGAAGCCATGGCTGTCGAAGAAGCGGAACGCATCATCATGGAAAACGCCGGCAAGCAGTTTGACCCCGAAATAGCCCGAATATTTTTTGAAGTAAAAGAACAGTTTAAAAAAGCGGCCGTGAGTTCAGAAAACCAGTAACGCGCCCCGTTTTTTGTATTCTTTACGATTTATTTTTATCCAGGTCTTTCAATTTTTCATCAATAAACCGCCCCATAATGCCCTTAACGTCCTTTAATGCCGCCTTGCGGCAGGCTTTCATAGTCTCCGTCAGGGCTTTCCCGGTAAAAAACAGGTCAACCGTGTCAATTCCCAGAGCGGCGGCTATCCGTTCAAGCATTTCGGGCGAGGGAAAATTATTTTTGGTTTCAATCATACCGATATAATGGGTGCTGGTATCCACTTTTTCGGCCAATTTGGACTGCGATAGCCCCAAAGCGCCGCGATACGCTTTCATATTCTTTGCCAACAAATCTCTGATATTTGTCATATTCCGTTTAATATCCGTGATTCTTGAAAAAATTCGATTGTGTGAGAACAGCTTATAAAACCGTCTTATGTGAACTGTAGTATCAAGTTAACCATTGACCAACTTGTTATTAGTACGATATTATACTATTCAATAGATAGTCATAGAAAATGTAAAAAAGTTATAAAAGGGGAAAAAAGGGAGGGGGAAATGAAAATTCGTAGAAAACTATTTGGCGGCTTTTCTGTTGTTGTTGCAATAGGAGTATTACTTGGCATAGTGGGCTATTATAGTAATATAAAATTAACGTCTTCATCTCAGGATATTCTTCATTTATCGGAAGTAAGAATGAATATAACCTATATATTGAATACGCACTTTTTCTGGAGAGAGGAGTTATCAGATACAGTGTATACCGGAGTGCCGTTTTCAGGCTCGCTTGACGCCGCCGCCTGTTCTTTGGGCGATTATCTGAAAAGCGATGATTTAAAAAAGATGACCGATACGGAAGCTCTTGAACTGCTTAAGAAAATTATTGAACCCCATCGTCTTGTTCATGTCGAAGCGGGAGAAATTATCAATCATCTTAATAAAGGGGAAAAAGAAGCGGCGGCAAAAAAGCTCAGAGAAGACGTTCTTCCGCAATTAAAGGAAATCATCACCGATATTGAGAAAATAGAAACCCGGTATGGCGTTTTGCTTAATGATATAATAGTAGATAACAACAAATTAGGCAAAATTTTTGAACGCATTATCGTAGCGGTTATCATTGTCGCTATAATCGCAAGCATTTTATTAGCGTTAATTATTACATCAAACATTACCAAACCGATTGTGAAGGTAGCCAAGGCCCTCGAAATTGTGGCGGAAGGCGATCTGACGCAGAGTGTTAATGTCGACTCAAAAGACGAAATAGGCGATCTTGCCCGTGATTTTAATTTTACCATGGGAAAAATCAGGAACCTGGTAGGTTCAATAAAATATAAGATCAACGGCCTTAACCATACCAGTTTTGAACTTTCCGTTAATATGGGAAAAACTTCCACAGCGGTTCAGCAGATTAGTTCAAATCTTGACAGTATGAAGAACCTCATGGTCAAGCAGGAAAGCGGCGCGGAAGAAGCGGGCAAGGCGGTAGGGGATATTAAGGAAAACATTGACAGCCTGAACAAGGCAATAGAAGAACAGACTGAAAGCGTAAACAGGTCGTCTTCCGCGATTGAAGAAATGACCGCCAATATTAATTCGGTAACACGGACGCTGGTTGAAAACAGCAAAAACGTCGCCACTTTGACCGAAGCGTCGGAGAACGGCAAAACGGGCGTTCAAACAGTGGCGCAGGAAATACTGGAAATAGCGCGGGATTCCGAGGGACTGCTGGAAATAAACTCGGTCATGAACAATATCGCCAGTCAGACCAATTTGCTTTCGATGAACGCCGCGATTGAGGCGGCGCACGCGGGGGAAGCGGGCAAAGGCTTTGCCGTTGTCGCCGATGAAATCCGTAAACTCGCCGAGTCGTCCAGCAAACAATCAAAGACCACCTCGACAATGCTGAAAAAAATAAAGGCGTCCATAGACAACATCACCAAATCCTCCGATGAGGTGCTGGCGCGTTTCGGCGCTATAGATTCAAGCGTGAAAACAGTTTCCGAACATGAGCAGAACATCCTGCACGCGATGGAAGAACAGGAAGTAGGCGGAAAACAAATACTGGAATCCATAAGCCGTCTGCGGGATTTAACATCCTCGGTTAAAAAAGGGTCTGATCACATGGATGAATCGGGAGAGACTCTGGTTAAGGAGACCGATGGATTCATAAAAACCAGCAAAGAAACGGTAGAAGGGATGAACGAGATACTGAAAGGCGTAAACCAGATAAGTGTTTCGGTCAGCCATGTCAATGAAATGAGCTTGGAAAACAACAAAAACTTTGAATCACTAAAACATGAAACGCAAAAATTTGTTGACACTTTTGGCGACGAGAAGCACAAAATTCTCATGGTAGATGACGACGTTATTCATCTTGAAATGGTGGAAGCGGTATTAAAGAATGATTATGACGTATGTATCGCCAAATCAGGCAACGAGGCGCTGGGTTTATTCTATCAGGGGCTGGTTCCCCAATTAATATTACTGGACTTGATAATGCCTGATATGGACGGGTGGAGCACCTACAACAGAATAAAAGCGATAGGCAACTTACACGATACTCCGATAGCGTTTTTCACGGTTTCAAGCGATCCGAAAGACATACAACGGGCGCAGGAAATGGGCGCGGTTGATTACATCAAAAAGCCCTATGACAAAGACGATTTGTTACGCAGGATAGCGAAGATTATCAAGAAAGAGTAAAACATTTGAGCGGATACCTTTTTTTCATACCAGTTTGTACTGTTTACGGACATATTCAATGGATTGATTTACAGAGAGGGACATGGTTTTATTTATAGTCAGGGACACATCTTTTATAAAGCGGTTCATCAAATCCTTTGTTTTCGGATTAAAATCATTATCTTCTTCCACAAACAGCTCAAATACCCTTATTTCCAGGGCATCCGCCAGTTTTGTCAGCGTTTCAGGGTGCGGCCATTTTTTTCCCCGTTCTATATCACCAAGAAAATTTATCGAAATATCGGCATATTCGGCTAAATCCGCTTGAGACCAGTTTCGACGATTTCGATAAGTTCTGACATTTTTACCAAATAGCGCCCTCAGCTCTTTTCCACCCATTAATCCACCCTTTTAGTTGTTATCTAAATACAATGCTGTTGGCTTGACATTTCCGCAAACACCAAATAGAGTGTTAGAATATAAACCACATTTAGAGTGTAATTTTATCACCTCAGGGCTACAGATACATTTAAGGAGAAAAGAAATGAAAATAAGTTTTAAGCTTACGGCCATTATGGTCGCGCTTGGTTTATTTGCCATCGCTTCGGTCAGTATTACCCTGCTTGTCCGGTCCCGATCCAGTATCAGCGGCCTTTCGGAACAATATGCCCTCAGCATGGCCCATGAATCCGCCTCCCTTGTTGACAATTTTCTTGATTCATATCTGACCAAACTGAAAACGGTGGCTGACGTAATGGAACAGTATCAAGAAATACCAATTGCCAGCCGCCGTAGTATATTTAATGTGGTAATTGAAGGAATTGTGGAAGAAGACACGGATATTATTGCGGCATGGTGCATATGGGAACCGGACGTTTTGGAAGGCAATGACAAGCCGTATATAGGGACAAAAGGAAGCAGTTCCGGCGGGCGTTTTTCTCCTTATTATTATTGGAATAACGGAAAAGTCGCATTGATTGTCCTGGAAAATTTTGAAGCTCCCTTTTACCTTTTGCCAAAAAATTCAGGCATTTCGACAATTCTGAACCCCTATCAGTATGACGCAGGCGGAAAAAAGGAAATTAAAACATCAATTTGCGTTCCTATACACGACATGAATAAAAAGCTCGTCGGGGTCGTGGGCATTGATCTTCCCCTTAATCAGATTCAGGAAATATCGCAAACCAAAAAGCCTTTCCACGATTCTGTAACCGCTGTATTCAGCAACGATGGCACGGTTGCCGCCTGCTTCGATCCGAGCCGTATCGGAAAAAACATGAGGGATACCGAAGCGGACATGGCGGGACCCTATCTCAATGATTTTGTAAATGCGGTGAAAGCGGGTAACCCGTTTACCTTTACCAATTACATTGCCGCAATGAAGACGGATATGAAAATATTTATCGTTCCCTTTACGCCCGGAGCTACGAAAACCCCCTGGAGCTACGCGGTAGCCATCATGCGCAATACGATAATGGCCCCGGTCTACCAAATGCTGGGCATAATCATAGTAATAAGTATCGTGGTATTAGCTCTGCTGGTTTTAACGGCTATATTCCTGTCCGGATCCATCAGTAAGCCAATCGTCAATGTAGCCGATACCCTCAAAGACATATCCGAAGGCGAAGGCGATTTGACCAAACGGATAGCAGTCAGGTCTGACGATGAAATCGGCGATCTTTCCAACTACTTTAACCGGACCATGGAAAAAATCAAAGATCTGGTAAGTTCCATAAAATACAAAATCAACGGTCTTAACCATACCAGTTTTGAACTTTCCGTTAATATGGGAAAAACTTCCACCGCCGTTCAGCAGATTACATCAAGTCTTGACAACATGAAAAACCTCATGGTCAAGCAGGAAGATGGAGCGATAGAAGCGGGCAAGGCGGTAAGTGATATTAAGGGAAACATTGACAGCCTGAACAAGGCAATAGAAGAACAGACTGAAAGCGTAAACAGGTCGTCTTCCGCGATTGAAGAAATGACCGCCAATATTAATTCGGTAACACGGACGCTGGTTGAAAACAGCAAAAACGTCGCCACTTTGACCGAAGCGTCGGAGAACGGCAAAACGGGCGTTCAAACAGTGGCGCAGGAAATACTGGAAATAGCGCGGGATTCCGAGGGACTGCTGGAAATAAACTCGGTCATGAACAATATCGCCAGCCAAACTAACTTGCTTTCGATGAACGCCGCGATTGAGGCGGCGCACGCCGGGGAAGCGGGCAAAGGCTTTGCCGTTGTCGCCGATGAAATCCGTAAACTCGCCGAGTCATCGGGCGAGCAGTCAAAAACCACCGCGACGATGTTGAAAAAAATAAAAGCGTCCATAGACAACATCACCAAATCCTCCGGTGAAGTGCTGGCGCGTTTCGGCGCTATAGATTCAAGCGTGAAAACGGTTTCCGAGCATGAGCAAAATATTCTACACGCGATGGAAGAGCAGGAAGTGGGCGGAAAACAAATACTGGAATCCATAAGCCGCCTGCGGGATTTAACATCCTCGGTTAAAAAAGGGTCTGATCATATGTCTGAATCGGGAGAGACTCTGGTTAAGGAAACCGATGGATTCATAAAGACCAGCAAAGAAACGGTAGAAGGCATGAACGAGATACTGACCGGCATTAATCAGATAAAAGATTCGGTCAGCCATGTCAATGAAATGAGTTTGGAAAACAACAAAAACTTTGAATCATTAAAACAGGAAACGGAAAAGTTTAATGTTACTGCCGGTACCGAAAAGCGCAAAATCCTCATGGTGGATGACGACGTTATTCATCTTGAAATGGTGGAAGCGGTATTAAAGAATGATTATGACGTATGTATCGCCAAATCAGGCAACGAGGCGCTGGGCTTGTTCTATCAGGGGCTGGTTCCCCAATTAATATTACTGGACTTGATAATGCCTGATATGGACGGGTGGAGTACTTACAGCAGAATAAAAGCGATAGGCAACTTACACGATACTCCGATAGCGTTTTTTACCGTTTCAAGCGATCCGAAAGACATACAACGGGCGCAGGAAATGGGCGCGGTTGATTACATCAAAAAGCCCTATGACAAAGACGATTTGTTACGCAGGATAGCGAAGATTATCAAATAATAAAGCTTTCTATGCTATACTATCTGCGTGAACCTGATTCTCTTTGAGGCGCATGAAGTCGGCAAGGCCCTGCCCCGCCGCGATGAAAGAACCATTCATTTACTCAAGGTACTGCATAAAAAAGCGGGCGACAGTTTTGAGGCGGGTCTGCTTGACGGCGGGCGGGGCGGCGGAAAAATCGAAAAAATCAACCTTGACGGTTCCGTTGTTTTTTCCCTTGACGTAGAGGGCTCCCCTCCCCCGCGGCTACCTCTGCGCGTTGCCGCCGGCTTTTCCCGGCCCATCCAGATTCGCCGCCTGCTCCGCGATCTTTCCAGCATGGGCATAGAGGCAATTGATTTGTTCGGCACGGAACTGGGCGAAAAAAGTTACCGCGATACCAAACTGCTCAACGACGGCGGGGCGCGCGCCGCGCTTATCGAAGGCGCAACCCAGTCGCGTGACACGAGCATTCCGGCGCTTTCCGTTTTTGACAGCGTAGAACAATGGCTACGCCAATGCCCCTGGGAGGAACATTACCGCGGCACCCTGCCCCTGCTTATCGCCGCGGATAATATCCGGCCCGAAGGCGCCCTGTCCCGCGTCACTCCCACCAAACGCCCGATGGTGCTGGCTATTGGCAGTGAGCGCGGCTGGTCTGACCATGAGCGGGATATGTTTGAAGCGGCGGGCTTTTCGCGCCTGTCCCTGGGCAGCCGCGCCCTGCGGACCGAAACCGCCTGTGTCGCGGCCGCGACCCTGGCTCTGGAAAAAATCGGCGAACTCGGGTAAATTATATCGTCATGAATCAGGATCAGGTAAAACAAAAACTGCTGTCCATTGAAGACGCTCCCATGGAATTTTCCCTGGTTTTTTCAGGGAAAAAAAGCCGCAAGGTAAACGGCCTGTACAAGCCGGACAGCCGTGAAATTATTCTCCACAACCGCAATTTTCAGCAGGGGGCGGACGGCGACAATCTGCTCCTGTATACGGCGATTCATGAATACGCCCACCACCTCCACGCCTGCGCGCAGGGCGGCAAACTCCCCACGCGGGCCCATACATCGGAATTCTGGGCGATTTTTCACGCGCTGCTGGAAAAGGCCGAAACCAAAAAAGTTTACCGCGATGTCTTTGCCGGATCGCCTGAGCTTTCCGCCCTTACCGAAACCATTCAAAAAAAGTTCCTCCGCGAGAACGGCAGTCTGGTCAAGGAAATGGGCAGGCTTCTCCTGAAAGCCCATGAACTGTGCACCGCTATCGGCGTGCGTTTTGAAGATTATGTTGACCGTGTACTGCGGATACCCCGTACCGCGGCGAATATGGCAATCAAAATGTTCGAATATGACCTTAACCCCGCGGTAGGCGCCGACAATATGCGCTTCCTCGCCGGTATCCGTGATGACAGCGACCGCAAGGCCGCCGAGACCGCCCTGATCAAGGGCAAAAGCCCCGATACGGTCAAAACGGCTATCCGGCAGAAAAACGAGGAGGAAGACCCTTTGCTCCTGCTGGAACGGGAAAAAAGCCGTCTGGAGCGCACTATCGACACCCTTTCAAAACGGCTGGACGAGGTAAAAAAAGAGCTTAAAAAAGCCGGTCATGCTCCATAATTCAAAAAATTGACTGGAAAATGTTGTGCTTTTCCTCTATAATTAAGTGCTATGTTACTGTCGGTTGATTTTCCTTCCTGGCTCAAACCGGAAATTATCCCCGGTCTGCCGTTCCGCTGGTACGGTCTGATGTATATCTTTGCCTTTGCCACGGCCTTCCTGCTGTACCGCCGCCAGATACGGGAACGGCGTTTTCCCATGACGGAAGATCAACTGTCCGCGTTGTTTTGCTGGGGTATAGTGGGGCTGTTGTTGGGGGCGAGGGTTTTTTCCACCATTGTGTACGAAACGAGCGACATCTACCGCCGCCAGCCCTGGCTGATCTTCTGGCCTTTCCGGGACGGGCAATTTACCGGCCTTATGGGAATGAGCTACCACGGCGGCGCTATCGGCGGAGTTTTGGCGGTAATTCTTTTTTGCAAAATTAAACGCTTTAGCTTTCGGGAAATCGGCGATATGTACGCGGC
>Ga0268262_10005332_pt1 | contig 12800 bp, 9 predicted proteins | sample TergutNc150P3_FD_190354 | JGI IMG/M metagenome (GOLD analysis project Ga0268262, IMG submission 190354) | Nasutitermes corniger P3 segment gut microbial community from laboratory colony in Florida, USA - Nc150 P3 (SPAdes) (version 2) | ecosystem: Host-associated > Arthropoda: Insects > Digestive... | reverse complement strand
GGAAGCTTTCGATGAAATTATCCAAAGATTTGAAGAAATCGTTTAATTCGTCAATGGTCATAGGTTTTATCCATGCCATTTTTAATTCCGAAATTGACTTAAGATAGTCTATATTTACCATTTTTAACTCTCCTTTGATTTTTTCAACTAATTCATGAAATAAATCACTTTATTTTATCCTATTTTTCAAAAAATAACAAGGATACTACAAAAGTTTGTTATAGTGACAATAGCGGCAAAATTGTGTATTTTACGGGTAAAGCGGCGTGTCTGACACCATTTCTTTTACGGGTAAAGCGGCGTGTCTGACACCATTTCTCTTGCCTTGTTCCTCTTGACATTAATTAATAAAAAACGATAAAGTTTTAATATATAAAATCATTTGGCAGTCCATCAGTATCCGCTTTCATTATAAAATGATTTATGATAGAGGTGGTATAAAATGTCCAAAAAAAACACGCAGACAAAAACCGTTACCACTTCGGCGGATAGGGCAAAAAAACGACTCCTGCGTTCCGCAACCAAAGACGGAAATACCCTTCTTATTCAATTAGAAAACACCATAGACGGCTATGACGAAGATTATGTCGAAGAAAAACGCGATGAATACGGCGAAAACAAAATAACAAAGCAAAACGAAGAATCCATGATCAAACGGTTTGTTGCGGCTTTCATCAATCCTTTTACTCTGGTACTTATGGTTTTAGCCGCAGTATCGGTTTTTACGGACGTAATATTAGTACCTGCCGGCGATTCTGACTTTACGGCTGTCATCATCATTGTATCAATGATAACGCTATCGGGCTTTCTTAGGTTCATTCAGGAATTACGCAGTAACAATGCGGCAAAGAACTTAACTGAAATGGTTAAAACCACCGTATCTGCGGCGCGAAAATTTAAGGACAAGGAAACAGATTATGTCTATTCTGAAAAAAGGGAAGTCCCGGTAGATGAAATTGTTGTAGGCGATGTAGTCCACCTTGCCGCAGGAGACATGGTTCCGGCGGATGTGCGCATAATACAAGCCAAAGATCTATTCGTCAGCCAGGCAGCCCTCACCGGCGAAAGCGAGCCTGTAGAAAAATTTTCCACACCTGTAACTGACGTTGGCAGCAATCCGCTGGAACTGAATAACCTTGCCTTTATGGGAACAAACGTAATCTCCGGTTCAGCCATTGCGTTAGTTATGACCGTAGGAGACGATACGATACTCGGCACTATTGCGGAACAGCTTCAGAAAAAAGCTCCGCCTACAAGTTTCGAGTTAGGTGTCAATTCAGTTTCGTGGGTACTAATCCGTTTTATGTTGATAATGGTTCCGATAGTTTTCTTTGTAAACGGCTTTACCAAAAACAGTTGGCTTGAGGCGTTCCTCTTTGCCCTGTCGGTTGCGGTAGGCCTTACCCCCGAAATGCTTCCCATGATAGTTTCAGCTAACCTTGCCAAAGGCGCTGTGTCAATGTCGAAAAAGCGCGTAATCGTCAAAGACCTGAATTCAATTCAAAACTTCGGGGCAATGGATGTGCTTTGTACTGATAAGACCGGAACAATCACGCAGGACAAAGTCATTCTTGAATACCACCTTGATATTGAAGGCAACGAATGTGTTGACGTGCTTCGCCGTGGTTTTCTTAACAGCCATTATCAAACAGGCTTAAAAAACCTGATGGACATTTCAATCATTGAACACGCCCGTGAAAAAAATCTGACCGATTTATGGGATGACTTTAAAAAAGTTGATGAGATTCCTTTTGATTTTAACCGCCGCCGGATGAGCGTGGCGGTGGAAGACAGAAGCGGTCAGGTTGAACTTATCACCAAGGGCGCAATTGAAGAAATGCTGACAATATCGACAAACGCGGAAAATGGTGAAAACATAATCCCGTTAAGCGACGACACGCGAAAAAAGATACTCGACACTTGCTATGAACTAAATGAAAAGGGAATGAGAGTATTGGGGCTTGCCCGTAAGCCTGTCAACACAAACAGCGCGGCTCTTTCCGTCGCCGATGAAAACGATATGATCTTTGTCGGTTATCTTGCCTTCCTTGATCCACCCAAAGACAGCGCCACCGCCGCAATTAAAGCCTTAAATGAATTCGGCGTCAGAGTGAAAGTACTCACAGGAGACAATGACGCGGTAACAGTGGCAGTTTGCAAACGCGTCGGCCTCGACATAAAACACATTTTGTTAGGCTCACAGATTGAAGCAATGGACGATGAAACATTGAAAAAATCGGTAGAAATAACCGATGTTTTTGCAAAACTTTCCCCTGTTCAGAAAGCCCGAATTGTAACCGCCTTGCGAAACAAGGGACACACAGTCGGTTTCATGGGCGACGGAATAAATGACGCGACAGCCATGAAAGCGGCTGATGTCGGCATCTCGGTAGACACCGCGGTGGACATCGCGAAAGAATCGGCTAACATCATTCTATTGGAAAAAGATTTAATGGTACTGGAAGAAGGTGTGGTAGAAGGCAGAAAAACCTACGCCAACACAATCAAGTACATTAAAATGACCGCAAGTTCCAACTTTGGCAATATGTTCTCTGTCCTGGCAGCCTCGGCTTTTCTGCCGTTCCTGCCCATGCTGCCAATTCAAATACTCGTACTCAACTTAATATACGATATTTCCTGCATTGCCATTCCCTGGGACAATGTTGACATAGACTTTTTACGCAGACCGCGAAAATGGGACGCAACAAGCATAAGCCGCTTTATGCTGTTGATAGGACCGACAAGTTCCGTGTTTGATATAACCACATATCTTTTAATGTTCTTCTATATATGCCCCTTTGTTACAGGCGGCCCCTGGGCATCATTAGACGCTGACATGCAAGTTTTATTTATTGCCCTTTTCCATACAGGCTGGTTTGTAGAATCGCTATGGTCGCAGACTTTGGTTATTCACATGATCCGTACTCCGAAAATTCCATTCCTCCAAAGCCGCGCCTCGTGGCAACTTGGACTGCTTACAACATTGGGTATTGCCGTTGGTACGGTCATTCCCTACACATGGCTTGGCGAACAATTGAACATGGCACATCTGCCGTTTGTGTATTTCCCGTGGCTGGTTTGCACGATTCTTGCGTATATGGTGTTGGCTACTATAATGAAGAAAATATTTGTTTGGCTGTATGGGGAGTTGTTGTAGTGTGCGATCCGGCGTAACCGGATTGCAGTCACTATTGCGTCACTCTACCTTACACCAGAATTTCGATTTAAAGCCGCTAAAAAATAATTTAAAATATGTACGGAATAATACGATACTTTGCTTTTTTGACGTATTCATCCCAGAGTGTGCCGTATTTTGCCTTGCATATTTTATCATCATCGAATTGGCGGCTGGTTAAAAGACCTGCGTAATACAAAGGATACAGCCACACAAAAAGAACCGCCGGATAACCCGCGCTTAAAGCGATGCCGCATGCCTGGAGAATTTCACCAAGGTAATTTATATGGCGGCTCTTGCCCCAGAAACCGCTTGCAAGCAGATTGAGTTTTCCATCACTGATTGCCTGCGGTTTAAGACATAAAAACTTTTTTTCGGGAGCAATCTTAAAATAAAATTTTTGCATATTTGCCCCGCGCGCAAGCGTCCAACCTATGAAAAAAATAACCCCAAAGAACACTGTAAGCCAAAGCGGATGTTGAGGATTGGGAAGATCAACTGTCGCCCAGAGCGATACGGCGTAAAAATAGGGATAGAAGGAGAGGCAGCCAAATCCAAGTTTGAAACCAACGTGCTCGGCGATAAAATCGTAGGTATACAGATGAACTCTTTCAAATGTCAGATATTCCCAGATGAACCAGGTCAACATTCCTGTGCCGAGCAGATAGCCGATATTTAAATCGCCCTGATGCGTAAACCAGTGATGCGCCGCAAACGATAAAATGTTAAGCTGAAGCATAACCGCACCGATTAAATACAGCCACATCTTGGCGTCAATATATCCGTTTTTAAACTGCGGATTTTTAATTCTGCCCAACCAGAAATCAGCCAGGAAAGGTTTTCCTGTTGACGGATAACGTAAAACGATAATAAAGGAAAATAACAAGCCCATTGCAATCGCGCCTACTAAGCTCGCCCATCGTACCTGATACAGCCAGTCAAAAGGAACCAGCTTAAAGTACCCGAGTAAAAACCAGGCCAAAATGCTTCCGATTAAAACCAGTAAACCGTTTAAACGGTAATTTAATACTTCGCCCGTGGTATCGTGTTTCACATAACCTTTTATCTTTCGCGCGGGAAGGATAAAGTGCAGAGCTGTGATTAGAGCGTAGGCAATCCATGGCGTAAAAAAACCTAAAATAAGCATTTTCATTTTATAACTCCTTTAATTTTTTTATATTACGGATATTAACCGGACTTAAGACAAACCGCCCGTATTGCGTACCATTAAATTAACGGCTGCTTTTCTGCTTAACAGGCGCATGAGTAAAAACCGCGCTAACTTATTAACCGCGCCGGGAATAAAAATGGGTCCTTTACCAAGAGCGTTTAATGTTTGTTCAGCGACATCGTTAGCTGTCATTGAACCCGGCGCGGGTTTTACTTTCTCCGCCTGCTGATAACCGGGCGTGAAAATCGCGCCTGCAACACAGGCTGTCACATCAATACCGTGTCCTTTTAACTCTTTCCACAGACCTTCCGCCAGAATCGCGTTAAATGATTTGGTCGCGGCATAAGTCGCAAGTTTCGGACTGCCTTGCGTACCCGCAAGCGACGACATGAGCACAATACCCCCGCTCTTGTTTTTAATCATTGAATTGCAAAGGTATCTTGTTAATAAAAGCGGCGTTCTTACATTTACAGCCGCGGCCGCCGACAGGTCTTCCTCGCTTTTGGTTTCAAATAACCCGATTGGGGCAAAAGCCGCATTGTACACCAATAGTCCAATTGAAACATTAAGTTTCTCAAGATGAGTTTTCACTTTTTCAAAATCGCCAAGATCAAGCGCCAGCGGTTTTACATCAACCTTGTATTGTTCCTTTAAGCGTTTTGCCGTCTCGTCAAGTTTCTTTTTATCACGCGCGACAAGCACGATATTAATTCCGCGCCTTGCCAGAGCTTCGGCATACGCGCCGCCGAGTCCGTATGATCCGCCCGCCAGGAGCGCGTAAGGACCGTATTTTTGCTTAAAATCAATATTTGAATTTTTAGTTTTCATCTTGCTAATCCTATTGTTATTTATCATGCATATTCCACCACATTCGCCCAACGCAGCAAAAATTCCCTCTCTTCCGGCTTTTCCTTGTAAAGCTGCGACGCCGCCACAATAGACAGCCACTTCTCCACATAATGTCTCTCCGTGTCGCTCTTTTTGCAAAATAACGCAAGGTACTTGTCCGCAAGCGCGGCGTTGCCCGTAAGATGAAACAACAAGTAGGTGTGCGCCGCGTCCGCCGAGGCGTTACCTTGAGTGGCATGACACCAGTCGATGATATATGCTTCGTCCTTTTCGGTAATTACAATGTTACTGGGGGTAAAGTCGCCGTGGCACAGCTTGGTGTGTTTGGGCATACTCGCCAATCTTCCTAAAATTTCGTAGCGGGCGTTAGAATCAAGCTCGGCGGCTTTAATTTTGCGTTCCATCTTTTCGATAAGCAAGGGAAGCCTTGTTGCGCTATGGCGGTGCATGTCAAGCTGAATGTCAACAAAGCGTTCAAGGTACTGTTGTTCCTTGTCTTTGTTTTTTTCCATAAGTTTGTCAAGGGAAGTTCCCCCAACATATTCCCAAACTACCGCCCACTTGCCGTCAATTTTCGTTACCTCTACCAAACGCGGAACCTTGAGGGCGGTCTCTCCCACCACGGCAATGTTGTGCGCTTCGGAAAGAACATCAGGAGCGGGGTAACCTTCGTCCCTGAGCTTTATTACCTTGTCCCCGTCGCGGTATATTTTCTTCGACCCATAGTCGGCAAGTAAAGTATCAAGCTTGTAACTGCTCATTTACACCTTCCCCCTCTGATACATTATATTATACCTCTAAAAAATGGTATACGCCAATAAAACGCCGCTTATTTCCCGTTAAATGCCATTGCCGGACTTTTCATAGTCGGATTGATTCTGTATTATAAAATGCGGTGAAAAAAATCTTTTTGGATAAATACGGAAAAAAGTTTCTTTCCTGTCTATTATTATCAGGCAAAACTTTGTTGCAGCGTCTGGTTATTACCCTGCAATTTTTTGGTGAAAACAGTCTGGCAAACCATGCATCCGCCTGCGCTTACGGTTTTCTGCTTTCAGCCGCTCCGGTACTGATGCTGCTGTCATTTTTTCTTTTTTCCGCATTTCACCCATTGATAAGCGGCGCCAGTAATGCTAAGGGAGAAATGGTTTTGGCGCAGTTAATGTCAAATTTTCCCTTTTTAAACGGCGTATTGGACGAGGCATGGTTTGCAGAAGAACTGTCCTCCATTGCTGAAAGCGGAATGCGCCTTCGCGGAATAGCCGGTCTTATTTCGGCAATTGTAATTTTCTGGTCAGGCAGAATTTTTATCCTTTCCTTACAACGGGGCTTAAAAGTTATTTTTACAGGTATGCAAAAACGGAATCCTATGTTTGAAGTGCTAATTGTCCTTATTGTGGAATTGGCCGTGTTGATTGGCGTAATACTGATGATTTTCTTTTCCGCAACAGCCCGTAAAATTTATTTATTTTTCGGTCGTTTTTCAGACACAGCTTTTTTATCAAATATACAGTCCCTTATTAATATCCGTGTTGTTCCGTTTTTTCTTATGATTTTTATTTTTTATTTTGTCTGCCGTTTCCTTATTGCCAACGGTCCCAGCCGTATTTCCGCCTTTTGGGGGAGTTTATGCTTTGCCTTTTCCTATACTGTTTTTTCCCGAATTATGATCTTGTTCCTTAACCAGACCCAATATAATTTTCTTTACGGGGCGCTGGGCAGCCTTATCTTTTTACTGGTGAATGTTTTTTTCTTTTTTATGTTTTTCTTCACCTGCGCCCAGCTTACAAAGGTACTTGATTCCTTTGACTCGCTTCTTTTTTTGCGGTTCCGGCAGGCCAGAATGAATAGCGACCGTCCGGGGTTTGAGCATTTATTGTTTCTTTCAGAAAAAGGAAAATTGCAAAAATACTCTCATACATATCCTAAAAACGCGGTTATTTTTTCAAAAAACGACGAGGGGAACGATGTTTTTTATTTGCTTGAAGGTGAAGTAAATATATTTTTATCAGAGAAAAATTCCGGTGAAAAACCTATTACCCTGCAGCAGGGAGCTTTTTTTGGAGAAATGGGGCACCTTCTCTCTGAAAACCGTACAGCAACTGTCAAAGCAAAAACCGCAGTTACGGCGCTTGTCTTACCGCCCCCTTTGTTTGATGAAATGTTAAAATACGATACCTCCATGGACAGAACAATCATGGAGCATATGTCCCAAAGACTAAAAGAAAGAAACGAACAGCTAGCGAATCAAATAACAGGTAACAGGTAACAGATAATAAAATGTTTATAAAATTTAAAATAAACATCATGATGATCGCGTTATCGGTTCTTCTTCTTGTCTCCTGCGAAAGATGCGGCAAGCCCGCCTCTCCGCCGGCGGAAGAGCCGAGGGACGGGGCAATACGGGAAGCCGCGGCGGATAGGGAGAACAGTCGGGCTTTTGTCGCACAGCCGTCCGAAGAACAGGAAGCACGGGAAGAGCCGTTCCCCGAAGGGCTTTTGTACGAGGTTGTAGACGGGAAAACAATTACAATCACGAGGTATACCGGAATCGAGACAAGAGTGGCTATCCCCGCTTTAATAGAAGAACTGCCCGTAACAATTATCGGGGAGCACGCGTTTTCAGGTAAACCTGACCTTATAAGCGTCATTATCCCGTCATCAGTAACCGTCATTGGAAAATATGCGTTTGGTGACTGCGATAACCTGACAAGCGTTAATATCCCGCCGTCGGTAACTTCCATAGGGTACGAGGCGTTTCGCGGCTGCGAGAGCATGACAACCATTACTATCCCGTCATCGGTAACTTCCATAGGGTACGGGGCGTTTTTTCTCTGCCACGATCTGGCGGATATTTCCGTTGAGCCGCAGAACAGCGCATATATGAGCGTGAACGGAGTTTTGTTTGATAAGGCAGGGAAAACGCTTATTTGCTATCCCGCCGGCAAGACCGGGGATTATACTATCCCGTCATCGGTAACTTCTATCGGGAATAGCGCGTTTTCCTACTGCTACGACCTGACAAGCGTTACTATCCCGTCATCGGTAACTGTCATCGAGTACGGGGCGTTTTTTCTCTGCTCCGGCCTGACACACATTACTATTCCGCCGTCGGTAACTTCCATAGGGGAATGGGCGTTTTTCCTCTGCTCTAAACTGACAAGCGTTGATATCCAATCTTCGGCAACTGCCGCCCTCGCCATAGAGGAAATGGCATTCCGCGAATGTAAAGGTCTGACAAGCATTACTCTCCCGCAATCGGTAACTTCCCTCGAGGACGGGGTGTTTATCGACTGCACAAGCCTGACGAATATTTCCGTAGATTCGCGGAACAACGCGTATATGAGCGCGGACGGAATCGTGTTTGACAAGACCGGGAAAATTCTTATTTGCTGTCCTGCCGGCAAGACCGGGGCCTATACTATCCCTTCATCGGTAACTACCATCGGGAGATGGGCGTTTTACAAATGTTCCGTCCTGACAAGCGTCACTATCCCTTCATCGGTGACTGCCATCAGGCAAGGAGCGTTTATCACCTGCTCCGGCCTGACAAGTATTACTATCCCGTCATCAATAACTTCTATCGCGGACGGTACGTTTTTCTACTGCTCCGGCTTGACAAGCGTTAATATCCCGTCATCGGTGACAGCCATAGAGAAGCAGGCGTTTGACCGCTGCGAGAGCCTGCCAAGCGTTACTATTCCGTCATCGGTAACTGCCATAGGGGACGAGGCGTTTAATCGCTGCGAGAGCCTGACAAGCGTTACCCTTTCCCGCCATACGCAAGTGGGAAAGGATGCGTTTCCCGGCAAGGCGAAGATACAGTACAGAGATTAGGGGGGGTTACACTTTCTCTTTTTTTCTTTGTTATCTGTTATCTATTACCATTCTTTAGGTTTGCCGTTTGGTAAAGTAATATTAAGGTCTGCTCCAGCGGGTTCAATTAAATAAAGACCATGATTTAAGGCATACTCTCTTGTCAAACGTTTGGGAGTTAAAGTTGTCGGCGCTTGCTATGATATTCATAGCGGCGCGGTGGAGTGGCTTTAAGAGAAACGGCAGAGATAATTCTACTTGAATTATCATAAAATCTACGCTATCCGTCTAAAATCTGACCACTAAAATACATAGATAATGTTGTTTATAGTGTTACTTTTATTTATGTATTTTAGTGGTCAGAAAAGCTTTTTTTCAGTCTTTATTTTAGGAATAAATCCCACGCCCTGTGGCAAATGACCTAAAAAGCGGCAACATTGTCTATTTCATGGATTTACGTTGCTATTTTTTAATTAAATTAAACGACCGTTTATATTGATCAATAGTGAATTAATAATACATTAAAATAATACCATAATATTTAACTTTTTGTCAAGTTAAATTATTAATTTACACAATATTTATAAAAATAGCCATAATTCTTTTCTATTTGATTATAAGGATATTGTTTAAATTAAACGGTCGTTTTTTTAATACATATTCATAGTAACAGTTTTATTAATACAAATCAAACAAGAAAGGAGTATTTTATGAAAAACAAATTATGTCTTATCGCAATTTTAGCGATAATCGGATTTCTGGCGGCTTGCGGTGACGGCGGCGGCGGTACAACAACCGTACCAGTTACAGGAGTAACGCTTAATAAAAGCAATCTTTCCCTAAATATGGGAAGTTCGGAAACACTTACCGCAACGGTTGCGCCAGAAAACGCAACAAACAAAGCGGTAACATGGTCATCAAGCAATGAGGCAATAGCCACTGTTACAACAAATGGCGTTGTAACCGCTGTTGCGGCAGGTTCGACGACAATTACCGTTACCACAGCAGACGGTGGAAAAGAAACCAAGTGCTCCGTTGACGTAAACGATCCGTCACTTTCTACATTGAGCGGAACTGTTACTATAAGCCCTAGCGGAACAGTTGCGGTAAACACGGAATTAACCGCCACATACAGCGGAACAGAAGCCGTAAGTTTCCAGTGGAAAAAAGACGGAAACAGTATCGGCACGGCAACAACGGCAAACCCAAACAAGTATACGCCGACTCAGGCGGATTCTTACTCGGTAACCGTAAGTCTGGCAGGTTATAATTCAAAGACCAGCGCACCAGTTACTGTAACAAACGGCAGTACCGGCGGAGGAAATGGGAATTCGATATGGACGGTAGTAGACTGCCCAATCACACCCTACGCTTTTGCCTATGGCGGAGGAACATATGTCGTAGGGGGAGATGGAGGCAAAATAGCGTATTCATCGGACGGTAATATTTGGACAGAAGTAACGGACAGTCCATTCGAAACAGATAGAATCATCGGAAATGGAATCATCGTAACAGTTAGAATCATGGGAATCGCCTATGGCAGTGGCAAGTTTGTCGCAATCGCAATGGACTCTTTCTGGGGTTACGGTTCGGCGGCATACTCAGAAGACGGCATAAACTGGACAGCCATACCGCCTGAAAATGGACCGTCGTGGAGCATTTATTATAATAGTAATAGGCATGCTGAAGCGATCGCTTATGGAAATGACAGATTTATGACTGTGGGATCTAAGACTGTACAAAGAGAATCATTTGACGGCGTAACATGGAGACTCGGTGGTAATCCTGGATTTCAAAATGATTTATATTACAATGCAATCGCTTGGGGTAATGGAAAGTTTGTAGCAGGGGGCCAGCTTGCTCAAATAGTGGCTGATGGGGAACGTATAATGGATCCTCTGTTTGCCAGTGAAATCAACCACATAACATTTGGCAACGGAAAGTTTGTCGCGCAAGGAGGCTGGACATTGGCGTATTCAACAGACGGAATAGTCTGGACAGAAATCAACAAAAAAATTTCATCCGGCTACGGACCGAGGAAGTTTGTATATGGAAATGACGGTCTTATTTTACCTGTACGTGGAGAAGTAGGACTATTGACGGTTTCAACAGACTGGATAAACTGGTATGACATAGATATCAGTAGAGTTTTTAGCAACGGTTTCTCTGCAATCGAATATTGCAATGATAAGCTTTTTTTGGGTGGTGAAAATAAAATAGCATATTCATCAGGTTTAAATTATTCTCAATTAAGCGGAACAGTCACTATAAGCCAAACATCCAGTTCTAATGCTGCAGAATTAACCGCAACTTACAGCGGATCAGAAACAGTGTTTTTCCAATGGAAAAAAGACGGAAGTATTATCGGCACACCCTCAACTGCAAACCCAAACAAGTTTAGACCGACAATGGATGGTAATTACACGGTAACAGTGAGTGGGGATAGATATTATGCAAAGACCAGCAATCAGATTCCCTTTTCAAGATCATACGGAAATATTAATGCTGAAATTGGAACTTATTTAGATTTCTATTATCTAGAACTTGGCGAGCAAGCAGTTTTTATTTACGATTATAAAGGTTCAGGTGGAAGCGTAACAATACCGTCACAGATAAACGGAAAATCAGTTTTAGGCATTTGGATTTCTGCTTTTAAAGATTGCGACAACATTACCAGCGTAACCATACCGAACAGCGTTAGAGCAGTTATGAAGTATTCTTTTTCCGGTTGCACAAGTCTTACCAGCGTAACCATACCAAACGGCGTTGGAGTAATTGATGTTGGAGCTTTTGAATATTGTTCCAGCCTTACCAGCGTAACCATACCGAACAGCATTATGTTCATTGGAGATGGCGCTTTTCAAGGTTGTACCAGACTTACCAGCGTAACTTTTGCATCAGGCAGTAACATAACAGGTACTCACATAGATAATGGTGAAACATATGATAATTTTGGAGACAGTGTATTTCCTGAAGGAAACAACGGAACAGGCGGAAACACGTTAAAGACCGCATACAATACAGGAAAAGCAGGAACGTATACGAGAGCGGATTACGGAGATACGTGGAGTAAATAGCCGTAACAAATTAAATGTGGGTAGCGGATAGAGTTTCTATTCACTACCCATTACAACCGCTTTGGTGCCTGTCACCGTTTTTTCGTAGCGTAGGGATGCAGACGCGCTTTGGTAATAATTTATTGCCTTAACAGCTCCATTGATTTCAAAATTGCCTTTTCTTCTACCAGTTTTCCGGTAATATATTTATGAATAACACTCGAAATAAGCGTTTGATAGGGAATTCCTTCTTCTGTTGATAATTGTTTGACCTTCTCAATATCGTATGCCGAAATGCGAATGTTGATATTTTTGGTTTTATTTGCCGCGTTAATAATGGTTTCAACCTCGGTTTTTTCCGCATCGGAAAGAGGTACAAACTTTTCCGTATTGTCTTCAATAGATTTTTCAAAAGCGTCCATAACTATTTTCATTTTTTTCCTCCGTATATTTTGTGGAATTTCCTACTGGGAAATACTGTTTTTAAAACAATGTTTTGATTATCATCAATTATAAAAGGAACAACATAAGTATAATTCTGATAAGATATGATAAATATTTTCTGATCCTTCCGCGAAGGATTTTTCAGAATAGTAAGATATTTTTTCTCAAGGATTAATGAGGCAAATGTCTCCAACGAAAGTTTTCGTTCCAAAAGGAGTTTGCGGTTTTTCTCAATATCCCATATTATCTGCATAATACATATTACTACATTGTATACTATTTGTCAAGG
>Ga0268262_10005331_pt1 | contig 12801 bp, 14 predicted proteins | sample TergutNc150P3_FD_190354 | JGI IMG/M metagenome (GOLD analysis project Ga0268262, IMG submission 190354) | Nasutitermes corniger P3 segment gut microbial community from laboratory colony in Florida, USA - Nc150 P3 (SPAdes) (version 2) | ecosystem: Host-associated > Arthropoda: Insects >... | reverse complement strand
CCCCCCCTCTTCCTTTTTCTCTTGAAATAAGCTACAGTAAAGGCATGTACATACCGCTCACCAGATACGGAATGCCGCAAGTGCTGATATATCCCGCCGTCGTGCTGGCAATAATGGCTGCGCTGTTCGTCTTTATGCCCAGAGGCATACTTCTTATAATCGCGGAAGTCGCGCTCTTTCTGGTCTTCGTCTGGATGCTGATGTTCTTCCGGGACCCCCGCCGCGAAATCAAAATTGACAGCCGCGCGCTGCTCTCCCCGGCGGACGGCACTATAACGGATATTTGCGAAACGGAAATTCCGGAGCTGGGCAAGGCGCTGAGAATAGGCATGTTCCTCAGCGTCTTCAACGTGCATATAAACCGCGTGCCCTGCCGGGTTCGTATAGAATCGGTGAATTATAAAAAAGGGAAATTTAAATACGCAAACGACGCCGAGGCAAGCCGCGTAAACGAATCCAACGACGTATTGATGGCCCGGCTTGACGGCCCGCAGGACAGGCTGCTTGTAAGGCAGGTAAGCGGGGCAATAGCCCGCCGCATTGTCTGCGAGGCAAAACCCGCGCGGGAGTACGCGCAGGGGGAGCAGTACGGCATGATAAAGTTCGGCTCCCGCACCGAACTGTACCTTCCCTATAAAGAGGCGGGCTATGACGTTGCTGTAAAAATCGGCGACAGGGTAAACGCGGGTCTAAGCCCGCTGGTAATATACAGGTGATATACAAATGAAGAATTTAAACAGCGAAGAAAGAGCCGCCATAAAGGGCAGGAGAAAAAGAAGGCGGCTTAAGTACATTGCCGTTCTTCCGTCGCTCGTCACCCTGATGAACGGTTTCTGCGGTTTTATGTCGATACTGCTGGCGAGCCAGGGGCCGGACATGGTGTGGAGGCCGCACCTGCTCCCGAAGGCCAACGTGTCATACTTCGCCCTTGCGGGCTACATGATCTTCCTCGGTATGATAGCCGACGTGCTGGACGGCCATTTGGCGAGGATCAGCCATTCAACGTCGAGTTTCGGGGCGCAGTTGGACAGCCTCTGCGACGCCGTTACCTTCGGCGTTGCCCCGGCTTTTCTGATGCTGAAACTGGTTGAGGTGAATGCGCATTATTTCCAGCTTGTAAACAACCAGCCCGCCGCGCTGTCGGGAAGGGTCGTGTTTCTCATCGCCGTTTTATACGTCATGTGCGCGATTATACGCCTGGCGCGGTTTAACGTGGAAACCCCCGTGGAGGACGCCCATCTGAGTTTTGTTGGCCTTCCTTCCCCTCCCGCCGCCGGGACAATTGTCAGCCTGGTAATATTCCAGCAGGACTTGCTGCCGAAGATCTCGAAATGGCCCGAAGTGTTTATCAGCGCCTCCGAATTTGCCGCAGTGTGGGCGCTTCCCATCATCACGCTGATGGCGGCGATCCTGATGGTCACCCGCATTCCGTACCCCCATGTGGTAAACCGCATACTCAGGGGGAAAAAACAATTTTCCACCTTCCTTTTGGTTGTGTTCACAATTCTGCTGGTAATCTGGAATATACAGCTTGCGATGGCCCTGGGCTTCTGCGTCTTTGTAATTTACGGGGTAGTGCATTGGCTGATTACCAATATCATCCGTTCTGTAAGAGGGAAAGGGAACAGCGAGCAATTAGGAATGAGGAATGAGGAATGAGGAATGAGGAATATTCTTTATTCCTAATTCCTCACTCCTAATTCCTAATTTATCTTGCCCCCAGCGAAGAGGCCGTAACCTGGTCGGTTTTTTTCCAGAACTGGCTGCGCCCCAGGCCGAAGCCGATTTCGCCCCGCATTTCCAGTACATCGGAGTGAAACTTTTTTCCGTCCGCTTTGTGGAAAATGATTTTGCATTTATACAGCCCGCCGTCTTCGGGATTGACCACATAGCCGTTTACCCATTCTCCGGGCTTGTTCAGGGTAAGCCCGAAAATCCAGGGCGTTCCTACAACCGGCATTTGGTTCACTTTCCCGGCAACAGGAAAGCCGGGATAACTCTCCTTGCATTTGCTCGCCAGCACGGTCCGGGGGTAATCCGCCATTGACAGAACCTTGCCGAGCAGTTTTCCCCCTTCCTGATAAATATGCCATCCTGCGGTAGTTTTGTTGGTTTTTTCATCAACACTCAGCCAGAAACCTTCCGCCAGATCCTGCGCCTTCGCCTGAGGCGTAGCAAAAAACAGGCCGGTTACGGCAAAAAACAGGGCGGTTAAGACAACGGACTTATTCAAATTATCGCCTCCTTACGCGTTTACCCAAATTGTAACTTAAATCCCGTTGGCAGGGCAATAGTCCCCCGCCTGCAAGTTTAATCAAAGAGCAATGAGCAATGAGCAAAGAGCAAAGGAAGAGGAAGGGAAGAGGGCGCAGTGAAGGAAGGGGGAGCGGGCTTGATTAAGGCTGTATCAAGGTGTTGACCCAGGCTGGAACTGACCCTTGACCCAGGACAAACGCATGAATGAATTTTTACCACGAACCAACACGAACTTGCTGTTAGAAAACCATTTTTAACCTTCAAATTCCATGAAAAAAGATGGAACATGAAGGTTTTTCGGCAATATCTAAGTCAAGGTTCGTGTGGTTCGTGTGGTTCGTGGTTAATTCTCTTCCAAAACCGTATGTTCATGCGTTTGTCGTGGAAAAGGGTTCAGGGAAAAGAAGACATCTCGCAGAGACCTCGGAGACGCAGAGGGAAGAAACCCTTTGGTGACAGACGTTAATTTGCGGTGTCAGTCACTCCGCGCCACCGTTCGGACAGCTTCACATTGTTTCCTTGTTTTCATGGTTGTTTCTCCTTATAAAAAATAGCGCCTGTTGCCTTTGGGGTACTGTTACTGTTCAGCAATCCATTCATTTGATATTTGCATCATTGGCACTCCCATTTCCATTTCAGTCGCATTTGCTATCCAAGACTCACGAACATTTAATGTTTTTAAACCAGCCAAAACAAAGCCGTCATCACCGCTGGAGATTACGTTTATTGTCAGATTGCCATTTGCTCGCGTAGTTGGTAATATCTTTTTAATTACTGTTTCAAGAATTGACATATAACCCGGTACGGTATTAGGCAACGCCGTATAATTAACAGTTACATACGCAGTTGCATAACCGTTATCTGTTGTAATCCCTGAAAATGTTATGCTCTGCGCCACCGGCTGTGGCTGTGTCCCGCCTGTCGTTGTGTCGTCATCGCCTTTACAGCCGATGATTGCGAGGGCGATTATTGCGGTTATGGCAATAATGCTAAAATGTTTGGTTGCTTTCATGCTGAAAACTCCTTTTTTGAGAATGTTATTTGCTTGTTGGAAATATATACTGTTAGATGGTTGACACGATAATTTACACGTGTGTATAATTGCCCGATTGCCCGATTGCCCGATTGCCCGATTGCCCGATTGCCCGATTGCCCGATTGCCCGATTGCCCGATTGCCCGATTGCCCGATCACGGCTTAAAATTGCCTTTGGCAATTTTAAGCTTGCAGTAAATGCCTGCGACTTTTTTTGCGCCGGTGTTTGCGCGGGGGCGGCGGTTTTGGCTAAAGTTCGGTTCATTGGAATAATTGTATCATATAGCGGGGATGGGGGCAAGAGGGGTACAAATTAGCAATTAACAGGGAGCAATTAGCAAAGGGGGGATTGTTGTATCTTGCTTTGCGTTCGCTTTTGGTTCCTTTCACTGTTGAGGTTCTTCTTTATCTCTTAAGAGAGGTTTAATAAGTATGCCGATTATGCCAAGAACAGAAAGTATTCCCAAAAACCACACAATAATAACAAACGGATTTTCCATTTTACTTCTCCTCGTATTCTCGTGCCAAAATAATTCCAACGGTTCCTACTACTGCTGAAAAAGTTATTCCCAAAATAAAAGTCGTTGCATGGGGAATATCCCATCTTATTATAGTTCCAAGTACCAAGCTTCCAAAAGCTAATTTAGAAATGTCAATGAACAGTTTGCCAAAATCATGAAGGTAGCCGTTAATCTTGCTGTGTCTTTCTCGTTTCTTTATATCACCCATCGTTATATTCTCTTCATTTCCGGGGATTTGTCAAGGGTTTTTTTATGCGGGGAAAATTCAAATAATAAATAACAGGTAATAAATAACAAAGGGAAGATTGTTGTATCTTGCTTTATTACCTGTTACCTGTTATTTGTTACTTGGATAAACCGCAAGCGGTTTATCCTACAAGGCACATCCATTCAGCTTCGGCGGCGAGTTCGTCGCCGACATAAGCCTTGCCTGACTGTTTGATCATTTTAGGGGAGACCCGCAAATTTTCAACTTCCGAGCGGACTTCATCGCCGGGACGAACCTGACGGCGGAATTTCACCTTGTCAACACTGGCAAGGAAAAAAAGCGAGCCGTCGCCAAGAACGCCGAGTTTACGCAAACCCGCGCCGCCCGACTGCGCCATGGTTTCAATGAGGATAACCCCCGGAACCACAGGATAACCGGGGAAATGCCCCTTAAAGAAAAATTCCTTTTCGGTGAATACGTGCTTTGCGATAATTTTTTTCTCATCGGCCTGCACGATTTCATCAACAAAAAGAAAAGGCTCTCGGTGCGGCAATAAAGATTCTATTTCATTCATTTAGTTCACCCCCCTATAACAAATAGCAAAGAGCAAATAGCAATGAGCAAAGTTAAGATACGACTCTCTTGCTTTGCTCTTTGCTCCTTGCTATTTGCTCTTTTCCCTATTTATACTTCTTGAAAACTACCACGCCGTTATGACCGCCGAAACCTAGCGAGCCGGAAGCGGCGGCGTTAATTTCGCCGTACTGGGCTTTGTTGGCAACATAGTCCAGATCACATTCCGGGTCAGGGTTGTCAAGGTTGATCGTCGGGGGATAGAAACCGTCGCGGATCGCAAGTATACAGGCAATGGCCTCAAGTCCGCCGCCGCCGGCAATACAGTGGCCGTGCATACTCTTGGTGCTGGACACCTTCATCTTATAGGCGTGATCACCAAAAACCATTTTGAGCATTTTTGTTTCCGTGGGGTCGTTGATTTCCGTTGAAGTGCCGTGGGCGTTGTAATACTGAATATCTTCGGGTTTAAGGCCCGCATCGGCAATGGCAAGTTTTACCGCGTTTGATCCGCTTGTGCCGGTTGGATCAGGCGACGTTATGTGATACGCATCGGCGGTGGCTCCGTAACCGGCAAATTCGGCCAGTATTTTTGCCCCGCGAGCCTTGGCGTGTTCTTCGCTTTCAAGGATCAGAATACCGGAACCTTCGGCAATTACGAAACCGTCGCGATCCGCGTCAAAGGGACGGGACGCTTTTGTAGGCTCGTTGCAACGTTTTGTGGAAAGGGCTTTGAGCATCTGGAAGCCGCCGACGGCAAAGGGAACAATGGTAGATTCGGTTCCACCGGCGATGACCACATCACAACGGCCCGCGCGGATAATGTCCAGCGCCTGACCCAGCGCGTCAGTGCCGGAAGCGCAGGCTGTAACCTGGGTAAAAGCCGGCCCTCTGGTTCCAAACATCATCGAGACATTTCCCGCCGCCTCATTGGGGATCATCATGGGGACGGTGAGGGGCAGCATCCGCTTCGGCCCTACGTCAAAAAGTTTTTTGTAAGATTCAGTAACAACTTCAAACCCGCCAATACCGTTGCCCAAAACGACACCGGTTCTGTCGGGATCGCTTTTCACCGGACGCTTGCCTTCGGCATTAGCCTCTCCCATAAGTCCCGCGTCGGTTAAAGCCTGCGCCGCCGCCGCGACCGCCAGTTGGGTAAAGCGGGCCATTTTGCGGGCTTCTTTTTTGTCCATCCAAACCCCCGGATCAAAATCCTTGACTTCTCCGGCGATGGTGACATCGAAGCCGGTGGTATCAAACTGGGTGATGGGACCAATACCGCTCTTGCCCGCTTTAAGGCTCTCGCAAAATTCTTCAACCGATTTTCCTATAGGGGAAACAAGCCCCATTCCGGTAACTACTACCTTCTTCATTTTTTTCTCCTTATGTAAACATTCCACCGTCTACAGGAAGAACCTGTCCGGTGATATATGTAGATTCATCCGATGCCAGAAAAAGCACGGCGTTTGCAATATCCTGCGCTGTTCCCATCCGCTTGAGGGGAATCTGCTCGAGCATTTTTTCCTTTACGTTATCGGGAAGCACGGCTGTCATGTCCGTGGCAATAAAGCCCGGCGCAATGGCGTTAACCCTTACGCCACGGCTTGCCGTTTCGTGGGCAAGGCTTTTGGTCACGCCGATAAGCCCCGCCTTGCTTGCCGAATAGTTTGCCTGTCCGGCGTTGCCGTGGACTCCGACAACGCTTGCCATGTTGATGATGGAACCGGCGCGTTTGCGGATCATGTCCCTGCCGACGGTGCGGGCGACAATAAAGGCCGCGCTTAAGTTTATGTCAATTACCTTCTGCCAGTCCTCCAGGGGCATCCTGAACGAAAGGGTGTCTTTGGTAATACCGGCGTTGTTTACCAGAATGTCAAAACCGCCAGATTCCTTAATGGCGTTTTCGATTGCAGCTTCTATGGCTGCAAGCTGTGAAAGATCCGCCTGAACCCAGTGGAGCTTTCCTTTTGCCTCCGCAGTCCGTCCGGCAAGATCCTCAGGCGTTTTGTAATCCAGCCCCCAGACCTCCGCGCCTTCGGCAATAAATAAATCAGCGATCGCCTTTCCGATTCCCCGCAAGGCCCCGGTTACCAGCGCTTTTTTGTTTTCCAGTCTCATTATTTTACACCTCCAGATTTTTTTGTTCTTTGATTATATCAGCTTGCCAATATCTTCAACGGTTCCTGCGGCACTACAGGGAAGTTCGCTGCCTGAATCTTTCCAAAGGCCCTGCAAGACTTTGCCGGGACCGACTTCAAGGCAAGCCCCAAAACCGCCGGCAGCAATAATCGCCGCTTCCTCGTCAACCCAGCGGACGGGGCTTGTGATTTGGGCAAGGGCGAGTTTTTTTGCCTCTTCGCCGGAAGCAACCAGCTTGCCGGTAACATTGGAATACAGGGCGACTTTGGGATCGCTGAAACTTACAGCTTCAAGAGCCGGACGAAAAGCCTCAGCCGCGTCTACAAGCAGAGGCGAATGGAAGGGACCTGCGACCTGCAAGCGAAGGACGCGCTTTGCCCCTGCTTCCTTGAAACGGGTTTCCGCTTCGTTCAGCGCGGCGGCAGTTCCGCTTACCGCAACCTGTTTCGGCGAATTGATATTTGCCGCGTACAGGTCTTTCACGCCCCATTGCGCTATGAGTTTTTCCACATCCGCAGGGGCAAGCCCGACAATAGCCGCCATGCCGGGCGCTGCCGAAGGATCGCCGCCGGCGGCTTCCCGCAGCCTGTCGGCGTTTGCCTGCATTGCCGCGCCGCGAGCCTTAACCAGGCGCAAGCAATCCTCCGCGCTGATTACACCGGCGCATACAAGCGCGGCATATTCGCCCAGACTGAAACCGGCGCAGGCTTTCGGCTGCCAGCCATGCTCCGCGAGATACGCGGCAGCGGCCAGATTTGCCAGTGTCACCGTGGGCTGGGACATATCCGTCCGCTTAAGAGTGTCGGCATCCGAATTCAGCATGGCCTGGGCATCCTTTCCAAAAGCCTCCGAAGCCGCGTCAAAGATTTTTTTGACAGCCTCGCTGCCGGAAGCCAGAAAATCCAGGGCCATTCCCTGATACTGTGCCCCCTGGCCCGGAAACAAAAATACTACATTGTTCTTTTCCATTTTTCACCTACCAAATAATTATATTGCCGCCGTATGTAAGGCCGCCGCCAAAACCGATTGTCATTATCAAATCGCCTTTTTTGAGCTTTCCGCCACGGTTCATCTCATCCAGGGCAAGCGGGATGGACGCCGCCGATGTGTTGGCGTATTCTTCTATATTAAGGTAAAATTTCTCAGCGGGGATTTTAAGGCGTTTTCCTGCGGCCTGCACAATCCGGGCATTTGCCTGATGGGGCACTATCCACGCGAGAGCATCCGGCTCTATCCCTTCGGACTGCATCAAAGCCTTTGCCGTGTCGGTAACAGCTTTTACCGCGAAGTTGTACACTTCCTGGCCGTTCATTTCGACGCAGATACCTTTATCAATAGTTTCACCCGATTTAAAGGGATTGCGCGTGCCGCCCCGCCTGAAAAGCAGGCTTTCGGTGCCGGAGCCGTCAGCGTACAGCATGGTTTGTATCAGCCCCCGCCGCCCGGAACCTTCACTGGGGGCATCTGTTTTTTCTATTACAACCGCCCCTGCCCCGTCACCAAAAAGAACGCAGGTGCTTCTGTCTTCCCAATTTATCACTTTGGACAGCACCTCGGCTCCGATTACCAGCGCCCGTTTCCGCCCTTTGCCGATATGCAACATTCCTGCGGCGGCCTCAAGGCCGTAAATAAATCCGGTGCATCCGGCGGTAACATCCAGCGCCCCGGAATTAACCGCCCCCAGCTTATGCTGTACAATACAGGCGGTTGACGGAGTCCCGACAAAATCAGGGGTTGCGGTTCCAAGGATTATCATTTCAAGGCTTTTTGCCGCCTCGGAAGCCGCGTTATCCCGCTCTTCCCGGTTATCGCCCGTATAGCCGGCCGCCATCGCAAGGGCGTTTTTCGCCGCCTCCAGCGCAATATCGCTGGTAGCCGTTGTTTCATCGGCGAAATGTCGGCTTCCTATCCCGGTATGGGAGCGAATCCATTCATCACTTGTGTCAATCCGTGCCGCAAGATCATCATTGCTGACCTTATTGGCGGGCACTGCTTTTCCGGTTCCAATAATTTCAATTGCCATTGTTTTTTCCATGACAAATTTTCAGTATTTGTCATTCTCCTAAATATATCAGATTTCTTGTTTTTGTCAAGATAAGAATACCACAAAAATATTAAATTTGTAGATACATTCTCATCCTCAAGATGCATTTTTGACCGGAAAAAGCGCAAAAGGTTGCAGGGAATATGCCGTAGTTTTTTTACGGTTACTTGTAAATTTCCTGTTTATTATTTACGATAATGTATATATGTTGTGTTTTTACTCTGTCAAAAATTACCGTGGTTTCAAAGATACCATAGAGCTCGATCTTACCTCGTCCAATTATGAATTCAACCATGAATGTGTTCGGGATGGTTATGTTCATAAAGCCTTGATTTACGGTCATAACGGAGTAGGAAAGTCGAATTTTGGTTTGGCGATAATGGATATTATTACCAATTTGACAGATAAAGAAAAAAATTTGCTTCTGGACAGTAACTATTATAATGCAGAGAGTGGCAGTAATTTAGTCGAATTTATATATAAATTCAAATTTCATGATGTTATGATTGAATACCGATATGGGAAAATCGACCCCGAATCACTTCGTTATGAATATTTATTTATAAACGAAAAATGTGTTGTTTCTTATAACCGAAATAAAAATGAACCGTTAGAAATTAATTTACCAGGTACTCAAACATTAAATAAAGATATCAGTAAAATTTCAATTTCAGTATTGAAATATATAAAATCTAACGCCGCATTGGAACAATCTGACGAAACAACAGCTCTTGCTTCATTTTTTGATTTTGTTGACAGGATGTTATTTTTTAGAAATCTTGATGACAGAAGTTATGCAGGATATGAAGTTGGTACTAGTAGATTATTTGACGAAATAGTGAAAAAAAATCATTTTAATGATTTCAAATCATTTTTGGCAGACGCAGATGTTCCCTCAGATATTATATTTACAAAAATGGATAACCAGACAAAAGTCTTTTTTAAATATGAAACAGCACAAAAGATTATATCATTGGTTGATTTTTATGACAATTGTTCTACCGGAATGAAATCATTGACCGTATTATTTTATTGGTTGCAAAATGCAATATTCGAGAAAATCCCGCCTTCATTTATATTTATTGATGAGTTTGACGCTTTTTATCATCAGAGTTTGTCTGAATATGTCGTGAAAGAAATAAAAAAATTAAAGGACTGCCAATTTATTCTTACTACACACGACACAGCGATAATGTCGAATGATATTATGCGCCCCGATTGTCTCTTTTTGATGTACAAAAACAAGATCAAACCATTATCATCATTGACAGATAAAGAATTGCGGTTTGCCCATAATATAGAAAAAATGTACCGTGCGGGCGCTTTTCATGAGTAATACTATATTGCTTGTTTTTGAAGGTGAAATAATAGAAGAACAAGTATTCAATAGCATTGAGAAAATATTTTTCCCGACTTCCAATGGGCAACAGATAATCAGAAGTAGCTATAAAGCTGAAATTTATCAACTCTGGAATGAAATCAAGGATGATGCTGATCTTGACATTGTAGAAGTTCTAAAGCAAAGACCCGATTCAGATATTAAAAATCTGATTAGAAAAGATGTATCAGAAGTACATCTTTTTTTCGATCATGACGGTCATTCACATGCAGATACAATGTCCCCACAAGATTACAATGGAATGATAAATAAATTACTTGACACATTTAATAATGAATTTGAACTGGGAAAACTTTGGCTTAGTTATCCCATGACAGAAGCCATTAAACATTGTACAGCTAACCCCGCTGATTGTTTTAAAGATGCGTTACTTTATATGCCCGATAATATTAACTATAAAGATATCATTGATAAGATAAGTCATTATAGAGATATTAAAAAATATGATGAGAATACCTGGCATTATTTAGCTATGATTAACATTCAACGAACATTTTGTTTGGTTAATAATGCTTATGAGACAGTTTCTGATTACCAAAAAATAAAGCATTGGTTTGATCAAAACGCGGTAATTGTGAAGCTGATACAGGAAAAACAATACGAAAAATTTATTCTGCCTAAAAATCAGATTGTCGCATTGTCCCCATTTCCTTTTTTTCTAATCAACTATTTTGGTGAGAAATATTTTAATGAATGTAAAAATGAGATAGTTACAAAAAGCTGTAGTTTCTCTTGTTATCAAAATACACAAACCGTTTGATGACTTTATTGTTTTGAATGTATTATCCAACAAATTTATAGCCCGTTCCCCAAACGGTTTGCAGGTGTACAGGTTCAGCAGGGTTTTTCTCTATTTTTTCCCGAAGGCGTTTGATATGTACCGCCACCGTTTTTATGTCGCCGTACATATCTTCGCCCCATATCCTGTCGTATATTTGTTCTTTGCTAAATACAATTTCCCTGTTGACGGCAAGAAAATAGAGAAGCTCAAATTCTTTGCGGGTGAGAGTTATTTCTGTCTCGTCAACAAAAACCTGATGAGCGGAGTTGTTTATCCGCAGATCGCCAAATTCAAGCTCATCAACCGGTTTTGATACGGCTGCTTTTTTTGTAAGCCTTGTGTAACGCGCTATATGAGATTTTACCCTTGCCGCCAATTCAGCCGGGGCAAACGGCTTGGTGATATAATCATCCGCCCCCAGCCCAAGTCCGCGTACCTTGTCGATGTCTTCGATACGGGCGGTTACCATGAGAATAGGTATGTCTACTTTTTCACGAATATCACGGCAGATTGTCATTCCGTCTTTTCCCGGTAGCATAAGGTCAAGCAGGATTAACGCGAATTGTTCTTTTAACGCACGTTCCATTCCTTTACGTCCGTTTTTTTCTATAACAACTTCAAAATTATCCATCTCAAGATAATCTTTTTCCAATGCGGCAATGTCGGGATCATCTTCAATAATAAGTATTCTTTTTTTGTTATCCGTCATTATGTACCGCCTGTTTCAAGCGGCAAACGGATAACAATAACAAGGCCGCCTGTATCGGCGTTTTCGGCATGAATAGTTCCGCCTGAACGCTCAATTATTTTTGCGCTGATAGCGAGTCCGAGACCCGAACCTTTTGTGTGTCTGGAGGGATCGGCACGGTAAAATGCGTTGAATAAATTGGGGAGCAAGTCATGGTTTACGCCGGGGCCGTTATCGGCAAATCTGATCTGCACAAAATTATTGTAAAGGGAGCAGCTTATTTCCATGCGCCCTGTTTCTTTTTCTTTATATTTGACACTGTTTTCTAAAATGTTAATAATTACCCTTCTGAATTGTGATACATCGGCATAAACAAATACATTTTGAAGACTGTCATTAATGACAATCTCAAGCCCTCGCATTGCGTATTCTTCCGTAAGTTCCTCAACCATATCGGAAAGGACGCACGATAATTCAAAACGAGCAGGAGAAAACGGAAATTCGTCCATATCAAGTTTTGAAAACAAAAAGAGCTGTTCAATTATATGCTTCATATCGAGGGTTTTGTTTTTTATCGTATGAAAATACTTTTCACGCATTTCAGGCGTGGAAGCCACGCCGGATTCAAGCCCGTCAAGATAGCCGTTTATGGTTGTAAGAGGCGTGCGTAAATCATGTGAAATGCCCGCAAGCAATTCACGGCGGTTCGCTTCGTCTTTTAATCTCCGTTCGGTAGACGCTTCCAACTGCGCCGCCATTTGGTTAAAGGCTTCGCAAACAGGACGGAACTCGTCATTATCAGTATACTCAATACGATGAGCGAAATTTTTTTCATGAATCTGATTTACGCCGCGAGTCAAAATATCTAACGGTTTAGTAATATTTTTTATCATTCGATAGGTTAGTATATTATTGATTATACTGATAAATAAAACAAAAATGGCAAAAGAAGCAAGCAAGAATAAACTGCCCCAGCCTCTTGTATGGTAAGTTTCATTCCACCATGCTCCTCCCGCAATAATATAAAATAATATGGGTATGCACTTGACGCAAGTTAGATAAAACTGAATAATATTGAGTGTGGAATATCCAAAAACGCTTATGGAATTTGAAAAAAAGTTTGCTACAGAAAAGCAATGTCAGGAATATTTGTTTCAA
>Ga0268262_10005330_pt1 | contig 12802 bp, 8 predicted proteins | sample TergutNc150P3_FD_190354 | JGI IMG/M metagenome (GOLD analysis project Ga0268262, IMG submission 190354) | Nasutitermes corniger P3 segment gut microbial community from laboratory colony in Florida, USA - Nc150 P3 (SPAdes) (version 2) | ecosystem: Host-associated > Arthropoda: Insects > Digestive... | reverse complement strand
TATGGGTCAGGGTAAAGCGGTAGCCGCCGCTTGCGAAGGTATTGCCCGCAACCCCCAATCCGCTGGCGCCATCAGGACTACAATGATCATTGGTCTAGCTCTGATCGAAGCCTTGGTCATTTACGCACTGGTTGCCGCTTTCGCAATCGGATAGAGCCGTTGCAAAACCACCTTTGCAGTTAAACACTTGTTTTGCAACCGCATGGGAATTGGTAGGTTGTGCTGTAATGGAGTCGGATGCAACTTTGGAACGAATGGCTTCATTACGAACACAAACCACGGTAAGGTTTTGCAACTTCAACAGGCTTGATAGACTGCGCCTGAAATGGTGTCATGCGACTATGAAGCGGACGGCACCACCTCAGGCGTAGGCAAAATGGAGTATTGACATTTCCTCTGATATTAACAATTTCAGTTTGTCTAATGAAATCACCCAAGTAATCTTGGGAGGGAAAGTTTTTATCGACCAAGACGGGCTGGATATTACATCTTATGCCCAGGCTCATGATTTTGCGTTAAATTACGGGTTCGCTATGAACCTGCCCAATCAAAGATTCCAAGTAATTAAAATATTTAATGAAGCAGTATTATTTTTACAAAATGTTGTATTAGAAGATACAGAATTAAAAATTCCGACCAAATTATCCCAATTAAAAGATCCTATTGACCTATTGATCTGGGCTAGTGCAAAACCACGTGACGACATAGCTAAATGGAGCTGTGCCGTACTTTGCATAATGCACACATTGTTTTATATAGATAATAATATTTTTCTGCGTTTTCTGCCGAATATTCAGCAACAGATATTTGAGAGATATGAGCGCCATTTGATTCCAAAACAAGACGGAGGATGGCTTTTTAAAGGTGAATACGAGGTTTCTATATTGAACATAAAGCGCAAAGAGAGCAAAAATAGATATTCCTTACTGCTCAAACTATTGCAAAAAACAGAAAATGTGGCTGAAACGATATATGATCACATCGGCATCAGGGTAGTCGCTGAAGACTTATTAGACGTTTTGTTGGTCTTAAGATTTTTTATTGACCACAATATTTTTCAGGCCGCACACATCAAACCTTCCCGTACGCGAAATTTGATGATAGACGTTACACTGCTGGAAGAGTGGTTGAGAATGTTGCCGGATAATTTTTCACTCAAAGATCTGACCTCTGCCGAGAGGCAGGAAATCTGCGAAAAACTGGTTCAAAGAGCCGGTCAACCTGCCGTCAACCCATATTCCAGCCGTGACTATTCCGCGTTACAATTCACCGTAAATACACTGATTCGTCTGCCTGGGCCAAGCGTATCGACATTGGAAAAAATATTGGATGTTTTAAAGGAGGAACGCAACACTGAAATGGCCGATATGCTTCATATTCAAGACTTGATTCAAGCTCAGAAAGAGTTTACATTTTTCTTTCCACATGAAGTTCAAATCATGGAAAAAGCCGATTTCTACAACTCGCGTTTAGGACCTGCCTCTCATTCCGAGTACAAAAACAGGCAGCGCGAAGCGGTCAGAAAAAGGCTTCTTAGGGGAGTCTTGCCTCAGGAGGCAACATGCTGAATATACAGACAAAGCAAGAAGGGAATGCTTCGATAGTATCCATAAAAGGAAAAATCAACTTTGAAGTAACTACTCAACTCAGGGATACTTTCAAAGGACAAATTGCCAACGAACAGACAAAACTACTTGTTGTAAATCTAGAGGGGGCCTCTTTTATTGATTCGTCTGGGCTTGGTCTTTTAGTTGCGGTTCGCAGCAGTGCTGACAAGAGCGGTAGCCGATTGCACCTCTGCTGCATTCCGCCCCAAGTGAAAAAGGTCTTTGATCAAACAAATCTCACAAACTATTTCAGTATCTTCCCCACCGAGCAAGACGCCTTGCGCGCCTGAAATTCACTACTACCATGCCTCAAACATCAAAAGGTCTCATCCTGATAGCAGACGCGGAAAGCTCCGTAAGAGATGTCATCCACTTCTACTTAAAGCGAGCCGGTTACCAAGTCTTGCAAACCGCAGATGGACACGATGTCCTTATTGAAATGGCCAAAGTGCAGCCGGATCTCATCCTAGCCGACATATCATTGCCAGGGATCAGCGGCGATCACTTATGCAAAATAATCAAAAAGAACCCCGATACCAGGGACTTGTACATCATTTTGATGACGCGGCCCAGCGACATATCGGAGAATGAGACAACAATAGAAGCATTGAACATTGGTGCGGACGATACGATTATCAAGCCGCTACGCGGTCAGGAACTAATAGCCAGAGTTGACAGCGCTTTCCGCATCATCAGTATGCAGAAAGAAATCAAACAGCATAACCGCGAGTTAACCGCTTACCGCGAAAGTGTACAGCGCGACATAAAACTGGCCGCCCGCCTACAGTTGAGCCTATTGCCGGAGGCCGGCACAGCCGGCCCTTACCATTACACGTATATATACAAGCCTGTCGGTGGAATCGGCGGCGATATATATGCCATATCTTCGCTTCCATATGGCGGGGTTGCCATTATGATTGCGGATGTCAGTGGACATGGAGTTACTGCATCGCTCATATCCACAATGGTCAAGACAAGTTTTGAGAATCACATACGCACCCGTGGCGGCCCATTAATTTGGGCTCAGTGTATGAATCGGGACTTGGCGCGCAATACGCTGGAAGAACAGTACGCCACTGCGTTTATTGCCCAATTGAATCCGACGGCAGGCACAATTTCCTACGTCAGCGCCGGTCACGAATCAGCTATTTACATAGCCGATGGAATCACAGGCGAGAAGCGCAATCCGACCATTCTCAACAATGCTTGTTCACCCTTGGGGATGGATGAAAGCATGTCCTTTTCGGAGTACACCGCCCCATTTGCCCCTGGAGACCGCCTGATTCTTTACACAGATGGCCTTGTAGAAGCCGAATCAAGCACCAATACAATTCTGGGTAGCGAGGGATTGCTCAAATTCTGTTCCGAACTGCCGCCCGAATTGGAAGACGCAGCGGCATTATTATTCGATCAAGCCCAACTGTTCATTGATCCTAACAAATTTACCGATGACGTCACATTGCTTGTGATAGAACATACCTTCGTCAGTTAGGGCCAATATAGCAATTTACGCTTGTATTCCTTGTGCAACGGCGTACACCCATGAGGAACGCGACTTCCGCATAAAAAGGGCAAGTGATACCAATTTGCATTCGTAGTAATACAAATTGGTATTATATCATTGTCATTACAGGAGAGAAATTAATGCTGGTTGCTCGTGGATATTTGCTGGCTGTTTTTTTAACAGCCGTCCTTTGTCCGCAGGGGCTTTTGGAGCCTCCTAATGTCAGTTTGCCTCTGGAGCGTTCTCATCTCAAATTGCCAGAGGATGAACGAAATGCTATAAAAGACGCTCGCCGTGGCGCAAAGTCAAGGCCATTCACAACCAGAAAAACGCCACTTGGCGAAATGGAAAAAGAACGTATAAAAGCATTTGAAACGGTAAAAAACAGCGTTGTGCAGGTATCCGCACCGGGAGTAAACCAAAGCACTGGATTGCCGTCTTATGCTCAAATCATTGGAACGGGTATTATTTGGGATGATTACGGCCACATTGTGACCAACTATCACTTGGTGTCTGAAAAAGAAACAGATGGCAGACGGACGCTTGCGGAAACAATGGGGCTTTTGGTTCAACATGCGGACGGTAATGAATACAGCGCCAAGCTCATAGGAACAGTACCGGAGTACGATCTTGCATTAATAAAAGTTGATGTTCAAATTAAAGGCATTAAACCTATAAACTTGGGACGATCCGCAGATTTAGCGGTCGGTCAGTCCGTTCTGGCTCTTGGCAACCCATTCGGCCTTAAATACAGTTTGACTTGCGGGATAGTTTCAGCTGTGAATAGGGTAATACCCTCACAGGCCAACACACCCATAAATGGCGTCATTCAGACAGATGCGGCGCTTAATTGGGGGAATTCCGGCGGCCCACTGCTGAACTACAAAGGCCAGATGGTCGGCTTAAATATAGCTTTTATTGCGCCCACCGGCTGGAACGTGGGATTGAACTTTGCGCTTCCCTCAGACATGGTTATAGAGTCAATTACCAAGTTACTGGGAAAACCAAATTCGGTAGAACCCCTATCGCCCCTAACCCTCAAAGAAACAGCCAACACAAATGTATTTAATCTGGTAAAGCATTCCGTTGTCGGGATATATACAAAAGAAATCCACCAAAATTTTTGGAGCGGCAATGAAATGATTGATCCTGTCGGAAAAGGCACTGGAATTTTGTGGGATAAAGATGGCCACATAGTTACCAATTTTCATGTAGTAGTAACACAAGACCCCCTATCTAGCGCATTAAAAACCGTAGACATCATCACTGTTACAACAAGTGACAACAAAGAAATATCGGCAAAGGTGGTTGGATTGTTGCCGGATATTGATATTGCGGTACTGAGATTAGAACATTTACCTGAGAATCTTAAACCAATACCTATTGGAACCACATCCGGCTTAATAATTGGGCAGTCTGTCTTAGCACTGGGAAGTCCCTTTGGAATTAGTAACAGCCTCACCGGCGGTATCATTTCAGCTCTGGGAAGAACCATTGATTCTCCTAACGGGAAACAAATTAAAGGAATTTTGCAAACAGACGCAGCCATTAATCCCGGAAATTCAGGCGGCCCACTTCTTGATTTAGATGGCAATCTGATTGGTATCAACACAATGATAACCAGTAACGCCGGAATTAACGCGAATATCGGTTTTGCCATTCCTGTGGATTTGATTCGCAGTGAAATTGAATACATCACAGGCACAAATACCGCATCAATAAACACAGTATCGCGCCCAAGCCGCGAAGATCACGACAGAGCCGCTGTTTTCAAAAAAGCCAAGGATGCTGTTGTATTTGTCAGCGCAGAGGCAGAAATACTCAATTCCAGCGATAACAACTCGCTCGGCAACATATTAAGAGCTCCGCCCATGTCGGGGACAGGAATTGTCTGGGACAATCAAGGACATATCGTCACCTCTTATAAGACAGTCATCATACCTGATCCATTGAACAAACGCCTTACTGAAGCTGAAAGGCTTATAGTTACGCTGGCCAATGGGGGTAGCTATCGCGCCCGAATAATAGGAAGGAGTCTCGAACATGATATTGCAGTTTTAAGGGTTTTTGCGCCATTCAAAGAAATGCGCCCACTGCCGCTTGTGCGGGCGGAGGATTTAAAAGTGGGACAAGATATCCTTGCCATTGGCAATCCATTTGGAATGGAGCACAGCCTGAGCGCGGGGATACTATCCGCTGAAATAACCTTTAATACCAAATCCATCAGAGGCATGCTCCAAACGAATGCGGCCATAAACCCGGGAAATATTGGAGGGCCAATACTTGACAGCAATGGGAACCTGGTTGGCATGGCTTCTTTCATAGAAGGAGGCAGTTCCAATTCTGGAATTAACTTTGCACTACCGACAAGTACACTCAACCGCATTGTCCCTATTTTATTAGCCAAAGGCCAAATAGAACGACCGACCCTTGGCTTTGAGAGTGTTGCCGATTCAGACGCACGCAGAGTTTTTAAAATAGAAAAAGGAATCCTCATCAAAAGCGTTGAACCCAATACACCAGCTTCACGAGCGGGTCTAAGAGGGTTGCAAACATCAAAGAATATTGATGAATATGAAATTGGCGATGTAATAGTCGGCTATCGCGGTAAACTTATTGATAACAGCGATACGCTCTGGGATATTCTTGAACAGGAACCATTCGGCGCTGCATTGCCGTTTGATGTAATGCGCAACGGCAAGCGTATCAAGGTGGTAGTAAAGCCAGGATGAGTGTTATGCCATTATTGAGCCACTTGCAAAACTTTAGTTTTGCAAGTTCAACGAAGTTGATAGGTTGCTCTGTAATAAATTTGGACGCAATTTTGGAGCGGACGGATAAATATGGAGATTGCAGACTGAAACGGGAGTTTATACCAAGTTGCGTTCCTACGATTGCAAATTGGTATTACAAGGAATTAAGTATGTAATTTCCTTAATTGACTATAAAATACATCTATGCTGGAGCGCCCATGGACATTAGAATACTTGTGGATACAGTCAGTGGTTGGGTATGGGGCTATCCTCTTGTAATCCTGTGCCTGGGGGCGGGCATCTTTTTTTCTATTAGGACGCGATTTTTGCAACTGCGGCACATAAAAGCCATGGTCAGTCAGTTGTGGACAGGGAAGGCTTCCGCAAAAGGCATCAGCAGCTTTCAGGGCTTTGCCATGGCATTGGGTGGGCGCGTCGGTACGGGGAATATAGCTGGCGTTGCAACCGCTATTGCCATGGGCGGACCGGGAGCCTTGTTCTGGATGTGGGCGATAGCTTTTCTTGGAGCAGGTTCTGCATTTATTGAATCAACTCTGGCTCAGGTTTGGAAAGAGAAACAAACGGGCGAGTACCGTGGCGGCCCCTCCTATTACATAGAACATGGCTTGGGTATGAAGTGGTTCGCCATAATATTCGCCGTTGTCACAGTCTTTTCCTGCGGGCTTTTGCTACCGGGCATCCAATCTAACAGTATCGCGGGTGCATGTGCCAATGGTTTTAATATGCCAACACTGGCTTCGGGCATATTAGTCACAGTTTTGATGGCGTTTGTTATTTTTGGAGGAGCTAAACGGATTGGGAGAGTAGCCGAATTGGCGGTCCCATTCATGGCTATGGCTTACATTATAATGGCCATAATAATCATAATCGTTGATTTTCACCGCATACCGGAAATGTTACGCCTCATCTTTGCTTCGGCCTTTGGCGTGGATGGGCTTTTCGGAGGCATAGTCGGCTCCGCCATAGCATGGGGCGTTAAGAGGGGTATATACAGCAACGAAGCCGGACAAGGAACCGGCCCGCAGGCGGCGGCGGCGGCGGAAGTAGCCCACCCTGCCCAGCAGGGCTTGGTTCAAGCATTTTCTGTATATGTTGACACATTGGGTGTTTGCACGGCCACAGGCCTGATGTTGCTCCTGACAAATAAGTACAACGTGACGGGCGGCGGAAGCGGCACTTTGGTAAATAACATACCAGGTGTTGAACATGGCCCTCAATACACTCAGGCCGCTGTTGATACGATATTTCCGGGATTTGGCAGTGGTTTTGTGGCCATAGCCCTATTCTTTTTCGCCTTTACTACAATCATGGCCTATGCCTATTATGCCGAATCCAATATGGCCTATCTTGTCAAAGGCCGCTCATCCAAAATCTTCATTAACATCATTCGCCTTGCCCTGTTAGTAATGGTTTTCTATGGCACTCTACGCGAGGCGGATCTCATGTGGGCTATGGGCGATATAGGCGTCGGTCTAATGGCGTGGCTAAACCTGATAGCAATACTTGCCCTTGGCGGTGTTGGCGTCAAGGTTCTGAAGGATTACGAGAGACAAATCAAAAATGGCGACAAACTTCACTTTGAGCCTGAAAAACTAGGTATCAAAAATACTGAATGCTGGGGGAAAGACTAGCTTTGGGAAAATACCTTTTGGGAGGTATCATCTGTTGATGCTAACATGACTTGTATATGTCAATCACTAAATATAGCAATTTCACTTTTTATTGTCACATTTTTGGGGAACTATACTCAACGCACTTGGAAAGCGGAACAGAGTGCATCATTGAAAGACATGTGTAGCGGCAGGATTTTTCGCAGATGCCTCTTGATCCAACCCCAGAATTGCTATAACGGCGGTATGTACGAGCTGCGGGTAACCGCCCACATGATTTAAAGTTCCGTAAAGAGGTTCTTGCAAAACTAAAGTTTTGCAAGTGGCTCATGATATAGCACTTTAAGTTACAATAATGTTGAACTGCTATAATTATTCCCTTGTATATCAGGAGAGACATGCTAAGTAGGCGCATGAGCGATTCAAAAAACGCGAAATAGCGAATGTAAATCCTGATTAGCATAGCATTTGAATGTATTATTTATAGCAAACAAAGTGGTCCATCTGAATTATACTAAGATATTCTAAGTTATCCTTAGACCCAAATGTTTTCTGATAATTCCGTGAGACCGTCATGAAATTTTGCCGTCATTTTACCGTTGCAGGCCGCAGTCCCTTTGAGCGATTCAATTTTGTGCCACGTACAAGCAAGATCACAAAGCTGGATGGAACGGTAGTTTTTGAGGCTGAAGATGTGTATGTGCCGGAAACATGGTCGCAAGTGGCTGTGGACATTCTTGCCCAAAAATACTTTCGACGCGAGGGTGTTAGTTCGGACGGCCACGGCGAACGGGATTCAAGACAGGTTTTCCATCGTCTGGCCGGTTGCTGGAGACATTGGGGTGAACAACATGGGTACTTCGATTCATCTGAAGACGCCCAATGTTTTTATGACGAGCTAGTGTATATGATGGCCGGTCAGATGTGCGCGCCAAACAGTCCTCAGTGGTTCAGCACGGGGTTGCACTTCGCGTATGGAATCACCGGCCCTCCGCAAGGACACAGTTATGCCGACCCCGGTACCGGCGAAATAAAGCGCAGTACATCAGCCTATGAACGCTCACAGCCTCACGCGTGTTTTATCCAAAGCGTCTCTGACGACCTTGTCAATGATGGTGGGATTATGGATCTTTTGACGCGCGAAGCCAGGATATTCAAATATGGCTCCGGCACAGGTACAAATTTTTCCAAAATTCGCAGTGCTGATGAACCACTTTCCGGGGGCGGATATAGCTCAGGTTTAATGAGTTTTTTGCAAGTCGGAGATAGAGCGGCAGGAGCAATAAAGTCCGGCGGAACAACTCGCCGTGCCGCAAAAATGGTCTGCCTGGATTTAGACCATCCAGATATTGAAAGTTTTGTGGATTGGAAAGTTCATGAAGAGCGCAAAGTCGCCATGATAGCCGCAGGTTCCATGCTCGTCGGTAAGCATTGGAACTTTCTCTGCGAAGCCGTAGAAAACTCCCCGATATCTGACGCAAATCCTAAGACAAATGAAAAATTGTGCCGCGCAATTGCGAAAGCTAAAAAAGATGGAGTTCCCGGGCCATTTCTCACGCAGTGTGTACAGCGCCTGGCTATGGGCGATTTCCGCCGCGACCTTAAAATCTTTGATACAGCATGGGACAGCGAAGCCTATGCCACAGTTTCCGGAATGAATTCCAACAACAGCGTTCGCGTTCCAGAAAAGTTTATGAAAACGCTTGAGAACAATGGAACTTGGGATCTTGTACGCAGAACAAATGGCAATGTAACAAAGACAATTAAGACGCGTAATCTCTGGGAGCGTATCAGCTACGCCGCCTGGGCATGCGCCGATCCCGGAATTCAATTCGATACAACCATCAACGAGTGGCACACCTGCCCTGAAGACGGACGTATTAACGCCTCAAACCCCTGCAGCGAGTACATGTTCCTTGACGACACAGCTTGCAACCTCGCGTCTTTGAATCTCTGTGCATTTCTGAATACTGACGGCACTTTTGACATTACAGGCTATCGCCACGCCATTCGCCTTTGGACAGTGGTGTTGGAAATATCTGTTTTGATGGCTCAGTTCCCCAGCGAGCGCATTGCCAGGCTCAGCTATGACTTTAGAACACTGGGGCTTGGTTACGCCAATCTGGGCGCAATGTTAATGCGTATGGGCATACCGTACGACAGCGAAGCCGGCACACAGTGGTGCGCCGCGCTAACAGCAATTATCACAGGCGATGCTTATTCGGCCAGCGCGGAGATGGCAAAAGAACTGGGACCATTCCCCGGATACGCACGCAACAGAGAACACATGCTGCGTGTGATCCGCAACCATTGCCGCGCCGCGCACAATGTCCCGGACAGCGAGTATGAACAGCTATCTATCAAGCCTCAGGGATTACGTGGAACCGGAATCCCGCAGGAGCTGCTTCAAACAGCGCGTCAAAGCTGGGACAGAACATTGGAACTGGGTCAGGAATACGGCTACAGGAATGCTCAGGTCACGGTTTTAGCTCCGACCGGTACAATCGGTTTATTGATGGATTGCGATACAACAGGTATTGAGCCTGACTTTGCCCTGATCAAGTTTAAGAAGCTGGCAGGAGGCGGATATTTCAAACTCGTCAACAGCGCATTGCCATCAGCGCTGGCTAACTTGGGATATACCAAAGAGCAGATTCAGGATATTGAGCGTTATGTAGTGGGTTGGCAGGAAATCACAGATAAAACCCCAGGAATAAACCGGAGCGATTTACTTGACAATGGCTGGAATGATGCCGAAATTCACGATCTGGAGCAAAAACTGCCGGGGGCTTTCGACCCCTCCTACATATTGGATACAGAGCGTCTTAAAAACTCTTTTCCTACAACTCGCGTTGAAGCCTTTATTGAGGCACTGGCTGGCGCAATGACTATTGAAGGCGCCCCCCACATCAAATCTGAACACCTGCCAATATTCGATTGCGCAAATAAATGCGGCAAAAAAGGCCAACGCTATATAAGCCCAGAAGGACATTTGCGCATGATGGGCGCAGCCCAGCCATTTTTATCAGGCGCAATCAGCAAGACCATTAATTTGCCTTGTGAATACACTGTTAAACAGGTTGCGTCAATTTATGAGGCCAGTTGGAAGATGATGCTCAAGGCCGTGGCCATCTATCGTGACGGCTCGAAAATGAGTCAGGCAATAGCCACTAACCTGGATCTTCTCGAAGGAGCCGATGTGTTGTTGGATGAAGAATCATCCACAGCGGAAAAATCCGATGCCCTGGCCCAAGCAATGGCCCATCATATTGTCCGCGTGTACCGCCGCAGAATGCCGGACCGTCGCGCTGGTTACACTCAATCGGCAAATATTGGCGGAACCAAGATATATTTACGTACCGGCGAGTACGAAGATGGTACCTTGGGCGAGATTTTTTTGGACTCACATAAAGAGGGAGCCGGTTTCCGAGCTGTACTCAACTGTTTCGCCATCGCGATATCCATTGGGCTTCAATACGGAGTGCCATTGGAAGAATTTTGCGAATCCTTTCTATTCACCAAATTTGAGCCTCAAGGTTTGGTACAGGGATCAGATACAGTCAAATTCAGCACAAGCATAATTGACTTTGTGTTCCGCGACCTGGCTATAAGCTACCTTGGGCGGTATGAATTGGCCCAGATACCCGAAGAAGAATTTGTAAACCTCCAAAGCCGGAAACTTGAGAGCCAAGCCCAGGTTTTTCAAGCGCAGTACACCAAAATGACGCCTCTATTCCCTGATTCACCTGTAGATCAAGCGCCCTTGAACCTGCCTCAAACCACGCATTATTCCGCTCTGCCTACTGTAAATGGTTATCAAGCAGCCAGAGAAAAGGGATACACAGGTGATCCATGCCCAGAGTGTGGTCATCTCACGCTTGTCAGAAACGGTGCATGTCTGAAGTGCCAAACCTGCGGAGCAACCACAGGTTGCAGTTGATATATTTGCAGTCACAAAGCGTTTTTAGGTCTACTCAGCTATCGCCATCGTTACTAGCGCCGTTGGCATTGGCGGCTATTGTGGCAGTTGATTCCATCCATTGATACAAGGCTAACAGCGCCGCATTCATCCAAACTATCAGGAATTGGTTGAACAGATTGGAAATCTGCCAGGCATGCACACCCCCAAGCGGAGCGATGACCTGAGCTGCCAACTCACTGAGGACTATGATAATCAATAAAATTGTTACAACGGCAACAAGCACCTGCGGCCAGAGCATGGCCATTGCTCTGCTCACGGTTCTTGCCGCAGTTGATATGGATTCGCCTCGAAGCAGCACCCGCCACGGCGTCCAGCCAAAGAAGAGTAAAATAACTAAGCCGGGAACCAGACAAAAGAAAAAACCTATGGAAGAAGCTACAGTCACCAAAACACGAGCTAAAAACACTTTGCCCCAGCGCTCTTCAAATAGTTGTTTCCAGGCATCTTTGGAGTTTCCAGACTCTCCCGGTTTGAACGCATCCATAGCCAGCACCCATCTCGGCAAAAAATAGAGTTCGAGTGGGAAAAGAACAGCAATGCTGATGAGACTTCTCTGTAGTATTCCGGTAATGTCATCGGTCTGGGGTTGATCCGAAATACCCAGGTGCTTAGTCAGTGCCACAGCTCCAACGGACAATAGCGCCGCCAGGATTACCAGCCCCAACGTCCACAGCGGATGAATGAACATCAGCGTTTTGGTCTTTGGGATACATTTGAGGGGTTCAAAAAATGATACCTGCATGATAAGCCTATTTTAAACGCTATGATGAGATTAGTCATATGAACTATGTAGCCCCCTGTCTTCTGGTTGCCAGCCCTTTGTTGCTGGATCCCAATTTTTTGCACACAGTTGTATTAATAATTGAACACAATGAGGGCGGTGCGCTGGGCGTTGTGTTGAACCGACCAATGCCTATTACTATAGCTCAGGTTTGCGCTGAAAGCGGGATCAACTACATAGGCGATCCGCAGGCCACGGCCTTTTCCGGCGGGCCTGTGGAGCCTTGCAAAGGGATTGTGTTGGTTCGTGGTGAAATGCCTGAATCAGCGGATACAGTACTGGATTTCACTGATTTTGTCAGTTTCAGAAAGGACTTGCTTCAATCATTGGCAAGTAATCCCGAATCCAAGTACCGCTTGTTCCTTGGCTATTCAGGTTGGGGCGCGGGTCAACTGGAAGGCGAGTTGGATCAACATGCCTGGTTCCGAATCAGCCTTGATCCCGAAGTCTTGTTCCTGGACGATCCCACACGACTTTGGGGGGAAACAATTAAAATTCTTTTGGGGTAACTGAGCATTGGCGGCAAAACATGGAAAGTATGATT
>Ga0268262_10005329_pt1 | contig 12804 bp, 7 predicted proteins | sample TergutNc150P3_FD_190354 | JGI IMG/M metagenome (GOLD analysis project Ga0268262, IMG submission 190354) | Nasutitermes corniger P3 segment gut microbial community from laboratory colony in Florida, USA - Nc150 P3 (SPAdes) (version 2) | ecosystem: Host-associated > Arthropoda: Insects > Digestive... | reverse complement strand
GTTTGCGGCCATCACGGGAAAGACCATCAGAAAAGCCGTAAACACAGGAGTCCTGCCTGAGCCAAGAAAAAGAAAAGCTATCAGAATAACCGACATCACAGGCGTAGCGGAAATTACGGAAAAAAGCGGTTTAAGAAACGCGCGTACACGGCTGTCCAGCCCCGCCGAAATTCCCGCCGCTGTTCCAAGCGGAACGGCAATAGCAATTCCCGCCAGCACCCTAAGCAGACTGCCGCCCAGCGACTCAAGAAAACGGCGGGTCTGTATCAGGCGCACAAAACTGGCCAGCACCGGCAAAGGCCCCGGCAGTATAAGCCGCGAACCGAAAATCCTTGAGCCCAGCTCCCAGAGCGCAAGCAAAAACGCTACCCCGGCGATAGTCCAGAAGATTTGGTTTTTGGCGTTTAAAGGCATCATGTGAGTTTACTTCAAATAAAACCTATCACCCGGAAGAAGGCCGCCTATTGACGCCGGGGCGTATGACAGAAACAAATTGAGAAGCGCCTCGATTGACGCCCGCCCTTCGGCTGCCGGGATAAACACGTAGTTGCTTTTTGGAACCGCGGCGGCAACTACGGGAGCCCTTAGGCCCAGCTCGTGCTTTTCTACCAGACTGCCCGCTTCGGCGGGGTGGGCCGTAACCCACTCGATGGAAGCCTTTACCGCGTTAAGTATTTCTTTTACCGCACCGGGATTTTCATCGGCAAAAGCCCCGTCAACAACCAGCAGGGTCATGGGAAAATTTTCCCTGCCCCCTGCCCTGCTCCACTCCCGCTGAATGTCCGTAACAGAAACAAGATCCGGCTTTCCCGCCAGGGCCATGGTGGCAAACGGTTCGGGAAGCAGGGCAATGGAAACCTTGCCCGCAATTAACGACTGGGCGATTTCAGGCGGAGCCATGGAATAGCCAAGGGCGACATCGCGCTCAGGCGTCAATGCGTTAAGCTCAAGCAGCTTTCTAAAAACAAAGTCAGGCGTCGCGCCCTGAGCGGCGACCTCTACGGTTCTTCCCCCGAGATCGGCAATGCTCCTTACGCTTGCGTCCGAGCTAAAAAGGCTCAGCATCCCGTTACCGATGATCGCGGCGGCCCGCAGGTCTTTTCCCGATGAGGCTATTTTTGCCGCCATATTGGGCGGTAGTATTCCTACCTTTGCTTCCCCTGAAATAAAACGGGCCGCCATAAGATCGGCCTGGGCAAGCGCCTCAATTTTTACATCAAAACCAGGAATCCGCGGAGGCTGCTCAAAAAGCGAAATTATCCCAACCCCCGACGAGCCTTTTATGCCGTAAATAGTCAGCGGCTTAACGCCGCTTTCAGCGGTTCCACGGGCATGGAGTAAACATGAAAGAAAAAAGAACGACAAACACAATGCGAGGTTTTTTTTATTGCGCAAGAGCTTTGTGGGTCTCCTTGAGCTGTTCCCTTATATGAATGCCCTGGGGGCATTTAGTCTCGCAAACTCCACATTCAATGCAAGCCGTCGCGTTCTTGTACTGTTTCCAGGGAACTTTACCGATTTCGGCGTAGGCGTTCCTGGCAAATTCCGTTATCTGATAAACCCTGTGATAGTTCATGATGGTAAAAATGTCGGGGATGTCGATCCCTTCCGGACAGGGCATACAGTATTTGCAGCCTGTACAGTAAAGCCCCGCGAGGCGCTCGTTTTCTTTCATCATGGTATCTATCTGCTTTAGTTCGGCGGCGCTCAGGGGCGCGGCATTGTCCGCTACCCGGGCATTTTCTTCCAGCTGTTCAATAGTGGAAACCCCGGATAGGGCAATGTCGACATTATTGTTCGCCAGCACAAAACGCAGGGCCAGCTCGGCGGAACTCGTGAACTTGCCGGGAAGCAGATCCAGGATAGCTTTTGAAGGCTTCCCAAGGCGTCCGCCGCCAACAGGCCCCATTATGACCGTGCCCAGCCCCATGTCATGCGCCAGCGCAATACCTTTTTCCTTGTTGCGATCCATCAGGTTGTACTGGCAAAGAACGGATTCCAGAACTCCTTCCCCCATTTTGAGGATCTCGCATAAATTGTCTGCCTCTTTGGTTCCCGCGCCGCCGTCATGGAATGAAAAGGAAATATGCCTGATAACTCCCTGCGCCTTTAGCTTTTTCGCGCGGTCAAGCGGGCCGTCCTTTGCCTTAACTCTTTCTATAAAACTGTTAAGCGATATGCCCCAGAAATGGTAAAAATCAATGTAAGAGGTATCCAGCTTTTTAAGAGAAGTCTCCAGCCGCTTTTCGTAATCGTCCCCGGAATCGTTTTCAATGGGATTTTTGGTGGAAAGAAAAACCTTCTCGCGCTTGCCGCCTTTAAGAGCTTTTCCAACGATTATTTCACTCATCTTGTCGCAGTAATAGAGCGCTGTGTCAAAGTAATTGACCCCCAACTCAATTGCCCTATGGATAAGGGCAATGCTCTTTTCCTCATCGAAAACAGTCTTGCCGTCTTTCATGTAATTTGGCAGGCGCATACAGCCCATGCCAAGGCGCGAGACCTTAACGCCTGTCTTCCCGAAATCCACATACTGCATAATAACCTCTCGTTTTTACATCGGCTGAAATTACTTTACTTTTTTGCTTTCTTCACAGGCGCTTTCTTAACCACCGCTTTCTTGGCGGCAGGTTTTTTTTCAACCTTAACGGAGGCCACCGGACCAGAGGTCCGAGGCTTCTTCACCGCCGGTTTTTTGAGCGGCATTGCTCTGGGTTTTGGATTTTTCGCGGCAGGGTTTTTAACGGCTTTTTTCACCGCTGGCTTTTTGGCAACCGAACCGGAGGTTCGCGGCTTCTTAACAACCGGAGCGGAAACCTGCGCTTTTTTGGCAGCGGGTTTTTTTGTCGTTGGTTTTTTGTCTGCCATCTTTTTAGCGGCCGGTTTTTTAACCACTGGTTTTTTAGCTGCGGCTTTTTTAACAGGCGCATTTTTCGTTACAGGTTTTTTAGCTGCCGGAGCTGCGGCTTGAGGTTTTTTGCCCGCTTCTTTTTTCGCTGTCGGAGCGGAAGCCGTCGGACCAGAGGCCGCCGGACCGGAGGTCGCCGAACCGGAGGTTCGAGGTTTCTTTGGCACCGCCGGTTTTTTCACCGCCTCTTTGGACGCGGCAGACGCCTTAACCGGCGGGTTGTTCAACACCGCCTGCGCGGCGGCAAGGCGCGCCACGGGAACGCGGAAGGGCGAGCAGGACACGTAGCTTAGTCCGGCGCGGTAACAGAAGTCGATGGTCAAAGGATCGCCGCCGTGCTCGCCGCATATACCCACCTGAAGGGCCGGCTTGACCGCCCTTCCCTGCTGCGTTGCGTAAGAGAGAAGGTAGCCTACGCCTTCTTCGTCAATGGATTTAAACGGGTCAACATCCAGTACGGTTTTTTCCAGGTAAGTAGGCAGGAAGGAAGCGACATCGTCGCGGCTGAAGGCAAAGGTCATCTGGGTAAGATCGTTGGTTCCGAAACTGAAGAAATCCGCGTATTTCGCGATGTGCGCAGAACGTATAGCCGCGCGGGGTACTTCGATCATGGTGCCGATCTTCACCTCTATGCTTACTCCCTCCGCGTCAAAGACCTTCCTTAAAATCTTTTCGGCGTTTGGCCGCAAGAGCTTCAATTCCCTGGCGCTCATAACAATGGGAATCATTATTTCGGGGTTCACCGGAATCGTTTGTTTTAAACATTCCACCGCAGCGAGGGCAATGGCCTCAACCTGAATGTCGTAAATTTCCGGGTACGTAACAGCGAGGCGGCAGCCTCTGTGACCCAGCATGGGGTTCTGTTCATGGAGCTTGTCGATCTTGGGCTGGAGGGTTTCAACCGGAACATTCATGAAATCGGCCAACTCCTTCGTCTCCTCAGGAGTATGGGGAAGGAATTCATGAAGAGGGGGATCCAAAAGCCTGATGGTTACCGGCTTTCCTTCCATGGCTTTAAAGATACCCAAAAAGTCCTTCTGTTGAAGGGGCAGGATTTTCTTTAAGGCTTCCTTGCGCTCTTCCGCGGTATCAGAAACAATCATCGCCCTGAAGTGAATGAGCTTTTCTTTGTCGAAGAACATATGCTCGGTGCGGCAAAGCCCTATTCCCTGGGCTCCAAAATGGAAAGCGCGTTTCGCGTCCGCCGGCTGATCCCCGTTTGCCCAGACCTGAAATCCCGATAAGCTCCCGCGTTTTGACGCGGCGCAGATTTCATCGCACCATTTAAGAAAGGTATCCATGTCTTTTGACATTTCATCCGGAGTTATCAAAGGAAGCTTTCCGTCAAAAACATTGCCGGTAGAGCCGTCAATAGTAATCCAGTCCCCTTCGTTAAATGTTTTTGATCCTATGGTCATGGTCTTGCCATAAATAACCGCTTCCTTCGCGCCGGCTACGCAGGGGGTTCCCATTCCGCGGGCAACTACCGCCGCGTGGCTGGTCATACCGCCGGTAGAAGTGAGGATACCCTGGGATGCCACCATGCCGCCTATATCCTCCGGGCTGGTTTCGTCCCTAACAAGGAGTACCTTCTCGCCCTTCTCATGCAAGGCTTCCGCGTCAGCGGCGCTGAAAACAATTCTTCCACAGGCGGCGCCTGGAGACGCGTTAAGTCCCTTCGTCAGGTAGACTGCCGACTTCAGGGCGTCAGCGGGAATCATTGGGTGCAGGAGCTGATCCAGAAGGGCGGGAGTTACCCTGAACACAGCCTCTTCCTTTGTGATTAATTTTTCGCCGACCATATCCACCGCGCATTTCACCGCCGCGGCTCCTGAACGCTTTCCGTTACGGGTCTGAAGCAAAAAGAGCTTTCCCTGCTGGACTGTAAATTCCATGTCCTGCATATCACGGAAATGATTTTCAAGCTTGTTCTTAATTCCGACAAGCTGGTCATAGATCAGTTTATTTTCCTTGGCGAGGGCCGTGATCTTCTCCGGGGTGCGGATTCCAGCGACCACGTCTTCTCCCTGGGCGTTCATTAAATACTCGCCGTAGAATTCTTTTACCCCGGTCGAAGGATCCCTGCTGAAGCAAACCCCGGTTCCCGAATCATCCCCGAAGTTGCCGAAAACCATCGCCTGTACATTTACCGCGGTGCCCTTTATATTTTTAATATCGTTGAGCTGCCTGTATTTTATGGCCCTTTCATTCATCCATGAGCCAAAAACCGCGTCAATCGCGCCCCAGAGCTGTTCAAGGGGCTTTTGCGGGAAATCTTTTTTCGCCGAATTCTTGACTATCTTCTTGTATTCATCCACCAGCCTTTCCAAATCGGCGGCGTTAAGTTCCGTATCAAGTTTAAGATCGCGCTCTTTTTTTATCGCGCCGATTGCTTCTTCAAAATGTTTTGAAGAAACGCCCATAACAACATCGCCGTACATCTGTATAAAACGGCGGTAGGCGTCCCATGCGAAACGGGGGTTGCCCGTTTTGGCGGCCAAACCCTTAACAGACCTGTCATTCATCCCAAGGTTCAGAATCGTATCCATCATGCCAGGCATGGAGACCGGAGCTCCCGAGCGGACAGAAACCAGCAGGGGATCGTTGGGATCGCCCAACTTTTTGCCCATCATCTTCTCAAGCCTTTCCAGCACCGTTAGAACTTCCTTTTCGACTCCCGCGGGATATTTCTTCCCGTTTTCATAGAAAGCCGCGCACACATCCGTCGATATGGTAAAACCGGGGGGAACAGGTATTCCGAGATTGGTCATTTCCGCCAGGTTGGCGCCTTTTCCGCCGAGGGTGTTTTTCATTGCCGCTTTACCTTCAGCCTTGCCGTTGCCGAAGAAATATACGTTTTTATTATTTGCCATAAAATGAACCTCCATAGTCACATTGGGCTTATTTTACATGGTTTATTAAAAAAAATAAAGAGGGACGGAAAGAAGCTTCTGAACGCAAATACCCTGCTATTCAGGAACAGACGAAATGCCCATGACCCATGCATTTATGATTTTTTTGCTATTTTTAGAATTCCATAAATTTTCAGTTCTATTTTAGGTTTGGATAGATACAGAAAATAAATATATTTTAAGAAAATAAATATATTTTATTTAAAGAAATTATCAAGATGAGGTATGCGAATATGGCAATGAACTATGTCAAGTCACCAAAAAATTTCACCAACAACAAGTTCCTTGTTTTTTCCTGTATCCTTTTCCTTTTTATCGCTTTGTCGGCTATTACGGCATATACAATTTCCACGCGTCAGATCAACAATTCCTTTATTGAGCAACAGCTTTCCATAGCGTCTGAAACAATGCGGCTGCGTTTGGCAACCGCGGTAGACAGCGAGCTTGCCCTTCTGCTAAAAATGGCGGATACCCCTGTAATCAGGCAGTATTTTATAAATCCCTCCGATCCGCTTCTAAAATCCCAGGCGGACGCCGAGATTGCCATTTATAAGGAACATCTCAACAGTAAAATACTTTACTGGGTTAATGACGTGGACAGATTATTTTATTCAACAAGGAACGATCCGTACGTTGTCAATCCTGATGAGCCCAAGAATTATTGGTACAATTTAACATTACACGAAACAGAAAAATATATTTTTAACATTAACTATAATCCTGATTTGGAGCAAATCTATCTTTGGGTCAATGTCCCTGTATTTGGTAAAACGGAGACTGGTAAAATACCTATAGGGCTGCTTGGCACAGGTATAAATCTGGCTGATTTTTCAAATTTTATAGCTTCCGGCTATCAGCAATTCGATAAAAACATCACAACATACATGTTCAACAAATACAATGAAATTACCCAGGCGGTGGATTATGAACTGATTCAAAATAAAGTTCGTCTTGACGAACACTTGGGCGAAACCGGAAAAGAATTGATTAAGGCAGCGCATGAGCTTTCCGGGGATGAAAGCCGGAGCTTCATCCACGATAAAAAAATATATCTGGTAGATTCCATCCCGGCGATGGAATGGTATCTGAGCGTAAGCTATCCGACGCCGAGCCTGTTGTCTCTGAACCATGCCATGAATACCGTATTTTTCAGTATGCTGTTTCTTATCCTGTTCCTGTTCATCATTATTAACGTTTTTGTCGCCCGTTCTGAAAACGCGATGGAAAAGCAAAACCTGCAGCTTCTTGACGCAAACAGGAAGGCTGAATCCGCTTCCCGGGCAAAAAGCGATTTTCTCGCGAAAATGAGCCACGAAATCCGCACCCCAATGAACGCCATTACAGGCATGGCGGAACTGCTATTGAGGGGAGAACTCTCATGTGAAGCGCGAGGCTATGCGCGGGATATAAAACAGGCGGGTAACAACCTTATTTCCATAATTAACGATATTCTGGATCTTTCTAAAATCGAAGCGGGAAAACTGGAAATCGTTCCTGTCAAATATATGCTTTCATCTTTGATCAACGACACGGTTAACATTATCCGTATGCGGCTTAAGGAAAAGACGTTAAGGTTTTTTACCAACATCGACGGAAATATTCCCAACAACCTTATCGGAGATGAAGTGCGCCTCCGCCAGATTCTCCTTAACCTTCTGACCAACGCGGTAAAGTATACGGAAAAAGGACTTATCGGTTTGACCATTACCGTGGACAAACAGGACGACAACCAGGTTCTGCTCAGGATGGATGTGGCAGATACCGGAAAAGGAATAAAAACGGAACATCAGGCGAATCTCTTTAACGAGTTTGTCCGGGTAGACAAGAATCAGGGCATTGAGGGAACCGGGCTGGGGCTTCACATTACCAAACGGCTCTGCGAGGCTATGGGCGGGAAATTGAGTATGGAAAGCGAGTACGGCAAGGGCAGCGTATTCACGGCAGTTGTCCCGCAGGGCATTGAATCAAAAGAGCCTTTCGCCATGGTGGAGGAGCCTGAAAGAAAGAAGGTACTGGTTTATGAGGGTCGGGTTGTCTACGCCAGATCAATATGCTGGACTCTGGAAAATCTGAAGGTTCCGCATACTGTAGTGACAAATCAGGATGATTTTACCGCGGCGCTGTATCGGGAAAAATGGCTTTATGTGTTTTCAGGTTACGGCCTTTATGAAAAAATAAAGCCGCTTATTGAACAGTGCGATTCGGCTTTTTATGGAGGAAAAAAACCGCGTCTTGCCCTAATGCTGGAATGGGGTACTGAAGCGTATATTCCCAATGTGCGCTTCGTGTCCATACCGGTACAGTCCCTGTCCATTGCAAATACTCTGAACGGTAAGGCTGACCGTCGGGATTATTTTGAAAGTTCCGTCAGTTCAGACGTGATACGCCATACCTTCCCCAACGCGCGGCTGTTGGTAGTAGACGACATTGCCACCAACCTTAAAGTGGCCGAGGGACTCCTGTCTCCCTATAGCGCGAAGGTTGATACCTGCCTGAGCGGCGCGGAAGCGATAGAACTGGTGAAACAAAACAAGTATGACCTTATTTTCATGGATCACATGATGCCGGAAATGGACGGTATCGAGGCAACCGCCGCGATAAGAAAAATAGAAAAGGAGGTGTCAGGAAAGAGCGGAAAGCAAATTCCTATTATCGCGCTGACTGCTAACGCCGTTGTCGGAATGCGGGAAATGTTTTTCGAAAACGGTTTTAATGATTTTCTTTCTAAGCCAATAGATGTCTCCAAACTGGATGAAATTCTTGACCGCTGGATAACAATTGATAAAGAACAAATAACAAAACAAATAACAAATAAAGAAGAGCAAAATCAAATTCCCGCCATTCCCGGCGTAGATGTACAAAAAGGCATCGCTTTGTTACGTGGATCCTTGAAAGCTTACAAGAACATATTGAGCATGTTTTGCAAAGATGTTGCTGAACGGCTGTCGCAGCTGCAAATAATGCCGGAGGCGGATACCCTGCCGGCGTTTATAATCCAGGTTCACTCTCTGAAAAGCGTGTCCGCTTCCATTGGCGCGCAGGAAGTATCATCTAATGCCGCTGGACTTGAAGCCGCGGGTAAAGCCGCGGATATGGATTTTATCCGCGAACATTTGCCTGATTTTACGGTACAGCTTGCGGAACTGGAAAAAAATATACGTTCCGTTATAAGCGTGTAGTTTTTACAAAAAATTTTTTATCTGGTTTGTTTCGCAATAATCTGCTTGTCCGATAATAATTGCCTGTCGCCCGGAAACTCCGCCAGCCCCTCGTTCAAAATGCGCTCCGCCTCGGTATAATTTCTCTTATTCCACTCTGTCGCAAACCGATTATGAAAATCCGCCGCCAAATTGCCCCGGTAAACGTTCAAAGCCTGTTCGAGCTCGCGGTTTGCGCCAAGGCGTGAAAGAGAAGCCTCTATATATTGAATTGCCGCGCGCCAGTTTCCGGCAGGCTGCGTGCTAACAGACGACGCCGCTTTTTGAACGGCGAATGTAATTAACTCGGCGGCCCGCTTTTCCTGGATCTTCCCGCTGCTGCGCGCCTGTTCAACGGCGTTGACAACGCTGTCTCCGTCCGCGGCGGTGCGAATCTGATTCGCCATGTTTAACAATTCTGAATCTACCAGTAAAGCGTCAAGTTTATCGTAGTTCGCCCGTGATAAAACATTTTTTTGCCCGTCAATAAATAACCGTGCCTCAGCGCGCTTGTTTAAATTTATTAACCTCATCAGATGGTTGTTCGCCGCCGCCATTACTAATTCCTGCCAGCGCTTTTCATCGGGATAAACAGGAGAAGCGGCGGCCGCCCATCGTAAGCTTTCTTCTTCCCTGCCCGCCCTTAAAAGCATGGCTCCGAAATTAAAAAGCCTGTCCATCAGGTCTTTTCGCGGATCTGTAAAAATTGTCTCCTGTGTTTCTTTTATCGAGTCAATCGTCAACGCGTTACCCGCAAGAAGGGCGGCGCGGTCAATCGCCACCGGAACTGCATCGGCAAACTGGTTCTGCCTTTCGTAATCGACAATTCTATTATTCAAAATAAGGGAAACAAGCTCTATCTGGGAAATCGTCTGCCTGTCGCGGTAGTTTTTTGCCGGAACATAGGTAAATCCTGTCAGCCTGCCGAATTGATCGTGAAATTCTTTACGGTTGCCGGGATCAAACCCGTAAGCGTTTGTGGTTTCTACATCTATATCCGTTTCGCCCATTGGAATTGTTATAAAAGCGTGATCCTTTGTTATAACTCCTTTTGTGTTTATTCCGAGAGATTGACAGAGGATCATATACAGAACCGCGGAAGACACACAGTTGTACCTGCCTGTGGAAAGCATGGTATCAATTCTTGTTTGATAAAGCGAGTACGATTTAATTATATTCTTATGCATGAACTTTAAGATATATTCCGCCCTGTCCTTGTCCGAATCAGGAAGATCCTGAGCGTTTTTTATTGAATCGGACGCGGCGCGGATTTTTTCAATATTTGAAGCTGATGCGTCCCCGGACGCCCAAAAGCATATCTCCGCCAATTCCGTCCATGAGTATCCGCCTTTCTCGCCAAGGCGGTAATATTCAAGCGCTTTTGGATCCGGTTGAAGGCGCGGGAAAGACGTATTCTGCGAATAAACGGCTGTAAGCGCCGCAAAAAAAAAACAAAAAAGCCGTAATTGGCGGTTTTAACTTCATGCCTTATTGGTTGTTAAAGCCATTCAACCACGCCGCTATGTATGTCATAGTAAGCGCCAACGACTTTAACTCCTAAATGCTTAATTATCTCATCCGCCCTGATCTTTTCTACCATTACTTCTACATTGTTATGGATTACCTTATCCAAATCGCCGCCTCTTTTTACCGCAGGCATGATAAGTTCTACAATACGCTTGATGTTAGGCGAAAAGTTTCCGCCTGAATATGCCGCTGTTACCGCGCCGCAATGCCTGTGTCCGCATACAACAACCAATCTGGTTTTCAAATGCTCAATTGCATATTCAATACTGCCAAGCCCCTCCGTGTCGGCAACATTGCCGGCATTTCGGATAACAAACAGGTCTCCCAATTTCTGGTCAAAAAATATTTCCGGCGCTACCCGTGAATCGGAACAAGTCAGTATTACCGCGAAAGGGTCTTGCTCATTGTCGAGGGCATCCCGCTCCTCCTTATAATCTGTCTTTTCGGTAAGCTTCCCTTTCAAATAACGATCATTCCCATCCTTTAGCATTTGTAATGCGACGTTTGGATCCGCAATGAGTTCCGTAGGTTGATGAATCTTCATAAAATCCTCCAAAAATACCTTGTAATCTCGGGTTTTTCTCATTATAAGCCGACATTAACATTTTATGGAAGCGTCAAAAACCAAAGCGGTAAACACAATCGGTACTCACGCCCGCGCGGCATTAAGTTCTTAGCTGATTTTTCTGCCTCTCTTGTCCTTTTCCTGCAGGCATTGTCCTTCCATTTGCTGGACAACATCATCTGTTGTGGTTAGAGATACATCTTCCCAACTGGCTTTATTATCCACCGCTCCCTGATAGGTGGTGAAACTCCTGATATTATTCCCGTCAAGACGCCGCCACATACCGCCAATGAATCTGATAGTCATAATTAACTCCTAAAAAGAATTTGTTAATTGAGTTTCTATATCTTAAATAATAATGAATTAACATAAAAAACCAGCGGCAAAAATTGTGTCTGTTACGATTATGCTAAGAAAGTTTTGATTTTAATTCAAAATTCTTCAATACTTTTACTTCTTACAATAATTGATTGGTTTTGATAAGATACTCAATTACAGATATGAATTACCTTGATCTTCCTGTCTACAAACACAAAGACATCATCCTTAACGCCCTTGAAAAGACCCAGGCGCTTGTCGTCGAAAGCCCGACCGGTTCGGGAAAAACCACCCAGCTTCCGGTTATCCTTTACCAGGCAGGTTACGCCAAAGACGGTATGATTGGGGTTACCCAGCCCCGGCGCATTGCCGCCCTCTCGGTAAGCGAATTCATCGCCCGGCAGATGGGCTGCGCGATGGGCGGCCTTGTGGGTTACAAAATGCGCTTTGAAGACAAAACCGTTCCAAACACGCAAATAAAAATCATGACCGACGGGATTCTTTTACAGGAGATGAAGCTTGATCCCTGGCTTTCAAAGTACAACTGCCTTGTGGTGGACGAAGCCCACGAGCGCAGCCTTAACATCGACTTTATCCTTGGGTTATTAAAGCGGGTTTTGGAAGAACGCAGGGATTTCAAGGTTATCGTTTCTTCGGCTACCATCAATGCGGAAATTTTTTCCGAGTACTTCGGGGAATGCCCGATAGTAAAGATCGACGCGCAAACTTTCCCGGTAACCCTAATTTACGATCCTCCGGCGGTGGAAGCTCTTCCCGGCAGTCAGATTGCCGGAGAAGCCCTGCTTTCAAAAATCGAAGCCATCACCGAACGTTGCGTAAACGAAAAGCTAAGCGAAAACAATTTGGGAAAAATCGAAGGGGACATCCTGATTTTCCTTTCGGGAGAAAAGATGATAAAGGACTGCATGACCACCCTCGCGTTTTCTCCGGTCGGAAAGTACCTTCACCTTTTGCCGTTATACGGAAGGCTAGGCAAGGAAGAGCAGGAAAAAGTTTTCGATCCCGCCCCAAAGGGAAAAATAAAAGCTATTATCTCCACCAACATCGCCGAAACCTCAGTAACCATAGACGGAATAACCGCGGTTATCGATTCCGGGCTTTCAAAACTCAACTACTACAACCCGCGGACTTTTACCTCAAGCCTGGTTGAAGCGCCCATTTCCAAAGCTTCGGCAAACCAGAGGAAGGGCCGCGCCGGCCGCACCCGCGAGGGAACCTGCTACCGCCTTTACGGGCGCAAGGATTTTGAAAACCGCCAGCTCTTTACCACCGAGGAAATCTACCGCACCGACCTGTCCGAGGTTGTTCTCCGCATGGCCGATCTGGGGATCACGTCTTTTGAGGAATTTGATTTCA
>Ga0268262_10005328_pt1 | contig 12806 bp, 11 predicted proteins | sample TergutNc150P3_FD_190354 | JGI IMG/M metagenome (GOLD analysis project Ga0268262, IMG submission 190354) | Nasutitermes corniger P3 segment gut microbial community from laboratory colony in Florida, USA - Nc150 P3 (SPAdes) (version 2) | ecosystem: Host-associated > Arthropoda: Insects >... | reverse complement strand
GAAGAGCACCAAGACAGTTGAGGTTGCCATACCGGGTTAGTTATAGCGTTTCCCCTATTGATTCGCCCTGATTTACTCCTGGCCGGGTGTCTCATCTATCATTGGCACGTGGGGCCGTACCCGTTATGTCTTCGCCATGTGGTTTCTGCCAACATCATTGCTTGATTTCATGATCCAGAACCCAAGCCAGCAAATCATCAAATGATGCCGCACCAGACGCGACATCCAAAATGACCTGTTGCAATTCCACCTGAGTGTAACGCAGCCTGATTCCATTCTCTGCCAGAGTCACGAGCATGGTGTGCGCGCCAATCCTCTTGTTGCCATCAATAAATGGGTGGTTCTTTATCAAGCCGAATCCAAGGCGGGTGGCTTTTTCATGGATTGTGGGGAACGCTTCCTTGCCGCCGAAGCCTTGAAAGGGAGCCGCCAAGGCTGATTCAAACAAGTTTTCATCCCGCATCCCGTCTAAGCCGCCATGTTCGACTATCAATTTCGAGTGCGTGGCCAGTATCTGTTTCCTTCCTGGCTTCTTCATTGCGCCAAGGCTCTATAACACTCCCTGTTTTCCGCTAATATTTGGCTAGAAATAGCCTCAAATTCTTCATCTGGTAAAAACCCGCCATAATAGAGGCGCATGGATTCTTTGGTTACGACTTCGTTGCTTCGCACATCTGCCGGCATATCGCCGCGGGCGATTCTCCAAGGGTCTTCGGAATGCGTTTGGTCGCGCAGCCAGTTGGCATCTTTGCTGCCGTATTCCATGCTGACACTCTCCAAGTTTTTTAACTGGGATGGGCTGAACGCTTTGGGGTCGCCGTCCGGCAGTCTACTGCTGTCGATATTGTAAGCACCCCTGTGCAGATTGAACAGATCAGGACTCACCGGACCGTCTGTCCAAGCCTCGAATTCCTCATCGAACAGAGGTTTTTCATCCCACGCGAGTGTCCACGCCTGCGCGTAGTAGCAGAGTTTGTGCAGTTTCCACGCGCTCATTTGTCCAAGTTTATCCAAGAAGTACCTTGCGGCGTCAATCACCGTGGCCATCTTCCAGTCCTCCCAAAAGTATCAGCAGTCATGTCAATTATCCCAATTATCGGCCATGCAACCAGAAAATCAAAGCAAAACCTACACTGCCCCATAACTCTTCGCACCATAACTCTAGTTTCGCATAAATTTCGCCGATGTCAAGTAGTTATTTTGTAAATGTCGTTTATTCTTAGCTGCAATTGCCTATGAATGGCTTACGTCAAATTTTCGATTCCAAGTCAACACGATAATTCCCAAACTATTGAGCTTCTTGCAAAACTCGGCGGTTACGTCTGCCCCCGACCTTCCGCTGCCTCTGGCTGGGTTTATCAACCTGTTTGTTGTCAGCATGTTACACGCCAGAGTCTGCTACGGTCGGGCGCAGCCTACACCTCCGGTGACTTGCAAAACTGCCGTTTTGCAAGTGGCTCTATTGTATCACTCGGCTGCTGTGCTGTTTGTGCGTTTCCCTAATTGTCTAGGTAAACCAGCGCCAGTTCAGGGCTTTCAGTATTTAGCAGGTTCTTCGAGTTGCTCGTTTTCGCAGAGGAGGCGCATTGTTTCCTCATCATACAATTCATCTATTTTTGTGAAGTGGCGGCCGTTAGCTTTTACGATCTCCACCAAGTAAATTTTGCCGTCCTCTTCTTTAGCCATTTCCTTTGCCTCGCCCAGAGTGTATCGGTCACACATAAGCAGATCGTCTGAATAGTGCCTGCCAGAGCCTGAATCGTATTCGTCGTAGCTCAAGAGTTCTACCTAGCCATCGGTTTGTCGCCCAACGGCGTAGAACCAGCATACCCTTGCTTGTGATGTCCGCATGTTTTTTGGTCATAGCTGTAATTATAGACTAGTTTTGGGCATCATTAGGGCGTCTGGCTTGCGTTCCCATCTTTCTTTTCGCCAATCGTGCCATCTGCTCCGTACGTATGTTTTGAAGTGGAGCCAGTGTCTGCGGAGTACTGCAAATTCTTCTGAAGTCCAGTTTCCTTCGATGTGCTTCCACAGTGCCTTTCGGCTTAGAATGTCCCTGTCTTCGGTTAGGTTTTCTATCTGGTGTATGGTTTCCATTTCAAAATCATCTAACCGTGCTGGTCTCGGCTTTCTCATGTCAGTTTCTCGCTTGGTTGCTGTGCTGTTTGTTTTTCCCAATTGTCTAGGTAAACCAGTGCCAGTTCTGGGCTTTCGATGATTAGGAGGTTCTCCGCGTTGCTCGTTTCCGCTGCCTTGGTAAAGTTAAAGCTGCCCGTTATGACTGTGTTTCCGTCAATGACGATTATCTTGTTGTGGGCTATGGCGTGTCTGGAGTCAATGAAAGTGGAGATCTTGGCGTTGGTCAGGAATGTGGCTGATGTGTAGGGTTGGTTGGGTTGTGATTTATCTAGGATTACCCGCACGTCAACGCCGCGCTGTTATGCCTTTTTCAGCGCTTCGGCGATTGGTGCGGACGTGGAAGTAAGTGTGGCAAAAAAGGCTATCCGCTTGGCTTTTAGGTTTCGTGTATGTTCACTAAGCAGACAGGCAACGACAAGGCAAAGCAAACGAGGCCAGACAGAGACATCCCAGAAATGGGGCAAAAGCCCTAGCTGTGGCGGCAATCAGGGATTGACAACGGCTTCATTGGCATGTACGATCAATTGCAAGGCCGCCATAGAATCAGATATTTCTGGGAGGCTGTTAGCGGGGGCAGAATTGGGGGCATGCCGTTTTTTTGCCGCAATCAAATATTTGATAATGAAAGAGAAACTGATTCGGTGTGGTAGCGAGTGGGGCCAGAACACCCCCCAGTTCATAGGATGCAAGTTTTTCCAGGCCCCGGAGCAAAACGCCCAAGGCCGAATGGCCCTTATACCGGGGTCAAGCGGCAAATGACCTTGCCGCGTGTTTATTCGGCGCAACGGGATTCCCGGGCGCATTGGCCAGTGGGCAGCAAGGGTTAGGGGTCAGGGGCCAAGGAAAAATGATGCGGGCTTCGTCTGCGTCAATTTTGCCACGCAAAGAGCGGCACCCTAATCCTTGCCTTTTCTTGCTTTTCAAGGTGCTTGGTTGTAACATAACTTGGGCTAAATTGGCCTTGATGGGGATTTTGTGACGAATAACAGCCGCCTTGAAAAACTGTCTGGCCTTGTTGGAATGCTCTTTCTGTCCCTGATATGGGGGGGCACTTTCGTAGGCACCAAGTACGTCCTGCAAGAAGGAGTCTCGGTCGGCGCGCTGGTGTCCCTGCGCTTTTTGCTGGGCTTCGTTTTCCTAGCGGCGATCATGCTATTGCTCCGCAAGGGCATTGACAGACAGTCTGCCAAGAACGGCTTAGTGCTTGGGGCTATCCTAGTGGGGATATTCTGGTTTCAGGTGGATGGGCTGAGGTTCACCACGGCCAGCAAGAGCGGCTTTATAACGGGCCTCTCCGTCATATTCACGCCTATCGCCAGCCTATTCCTAAAAGAAAAATTTAAGGCCGCCCAAGGCTTTTGCGCCATCCTGGCCCTAGTGGGCCTCTTCTTCCTGGTGCGAGACCCAAGCGCCCCCTTTGGCGGGTGGAACAGGGGGGACAGCGAGGCCCTCGCCTGCGCCGCGCTATGCGGCCTGCACATTACCCTCACGGCCCGCATGTCCCGCCGCTCGTCACCCTGGACACTGGGCCTGGGCCAAATATCCGTGGTGGCCGTTGCAAGCTGCCTCCTGACGCTGGTGCTGCCGGCCGACGTCTCCGCAGGGCAGAGCATGGGCGGCTTCGATATGCTGGGCGCGGCGCTGCAAAGACAAGAGGTGTGGATTGGCCTGCTGTACCTCTCGCTGCTGGCCACGTCCTTGGGGTTTTACATGCAGCCGCTGCTACAGGCAAAGATCACCGCCACCAGCGCCGCGGTAATCTTCTGCACCGAGCCAGTCTTTGCCGTGCTCATCGCCACCAGCGGCCTAGTGCCGGGCGTCCACGAGCATCTAACCCTAATCCAAGCCCTTGGCGGTGCGCTGATAGTAGTTGCCACACTGCTGGCCGAAATAGGACCCTGGATGGTGGAAAAGTGGGGGCGGAAGAAACATGAAGAATAGATAATTATTTTCTAAATAATATTTACATTTCAATAATTTTATTTATGAAGGCCTTGGCCTTTGGAATATCGATATTGCCTTGGCCTTCAAGAATAATGCGCTTGATTGCTTCACCTCGAAATTGAGAAACTCCGCGAGAATTTCTACCTGCCCAGTGTTCTTGAAAAACAGTATTGTCTAATAATTCAGATTGGAACATAGATATAAGTTTTGTTTTAATCGCACTGTTCGCAAAATCAATTCCAATAAAAAATATCATAAATACAGAATCACTGCAAGAGAGAAATTCAAGCATCTTGTCAAGATTATATCCTTTAGGAGTGGATGTCAAAATTAATATTTTAGTTTTTATGTCTGTTTCTGTATTGAAATTAGGGTAAGTTTTTGAATAATCGCCAAGAGCATCACGTGAAATTAATCGAGGAATTGACGAACAGGCTTCAAGAGCAGTAATTAGTTGTTGTCGCACTTCGTCACTTTCACCAGCAATGAGATACTCTATAATTGTACCTCGAACTCTGACATTTTCAATACAGGCAGCCACAAGAATTTCGTTTTTACAAGCATTTGTGCGGACAATTAAATCGTCAAGCAAATCGGCGTAATCAGGAGAAGCAATGAAGCGATTCGCTCTTTCTGGGGACTGTAAAATATTGTTCATTCGGCCATCAAGAGTTACATCAAATTTCAAACCAGTAGGCACAATGTTATTCGTTGTTTCTACTATTCGACTTAAGTTCTCTTCAAAGGAATAATTTTGATGAAGAGCAAAAAGTTCTTCAAAATTTTCCGGAATATTACTAATTCCACCCCATGAACGAATAATGTCTGGTGCATTAAAACTTCCTACAATGTTGTCAATTCGTAAATTCATTGAGCTGTGACTAAGTTTCTTGACAAATGTGGTGTTAGCAAGTAACAAGAAATTTTCGTTTTTTGCACATATGCAAACAATAACAGGCTTGTTGTCAAATTTTTGCAAGGCCGACAACGATAGTACAGTATTGCTTACCTGACTTGCTTCAACTTTGGCCTGAATAAAACGAATGGCAAAATAATCAGTGTAATAAATCGCTCTGTCTCTCGTGCAACCAAATTTCTCACTTACGATTTTCGCAAGTGCAAATTTATCATTTATTCCATCATAGTTTTTGATCAATGCTATCAGTTTTTTAAGCATATTTCATCCATTTAATATAATCCCAGATCGCCTTGACTAACTCTAGGGTTTGATGGAAACAATTTGGAAGAGAATTTTTGTTGTAGGGCCAATGAATTGCGCTCCCAGAATATTCCATCAACATAACCTTGGATCGCTGTATTTTCATCTGCCATTTCAAGCCGTTTTTGAGCAAAGGCACAATATTCGGCTTCGGATTCGATACCAATAAACCTTCTCCCAAGTTTTTTGGCGACCACAACTGATGTCCCAGACCCTAAAAAAGGATCAAAAACCATATCGTTTGGGTTGGAGCTTGCTAATATTAATTTAGCAAATAATTTTTCTGGTTTCTGCGTTGGGTGATCTGTGTTTTCTGGCATTGACCAATACGGAATGGAAATATCATCCCAGAAATTCGATGGAAATGTATCCCTATAATTACCATTTTCATCAACTATCCAATCTTTTGGCAAACCGTCAACTTTGTAAGGAGCCATAACTCGTCGGCGCATTTTGACCTCATCCACGTTAAAAGTATATTCTTTTGATGAAACGGTTGCGAACCATATATCTTCCATTGCATTTTTCCAATTATGCAATGCTCCACGCCCTTTTTCACGTTGCCAAGTAATGCGATTTTGTATCGTGAAATATTCGCCAAGAACCGAACCAACAATGAGGCTCGTCTGCCAATCGCTACATACGTAAATTGTAGCGTTTGATTTCAATATTCGCTTGACGGCTTTCAGCCAATTGTGAGTAAACAAGTTATATTCGCCATCCTCTTTCTTTTTGAAAGAATTTGTCCCATACGTTTTGCTCAAATTGTACGGTGGATCAACAATGAGTAAATCAACAAAACTGCTGGGTAGTTTTTCTACCATCTCAAATGTATCACCACAAATTATTGAGTTTTCGGTGTACGACTGTGTGCATAAACCAGCATACCGACTAATATCTGTTTTACTAAGCGTTATTGTTCTATTTCTATTCGCACGTTGGACTGTCATTATTTATATCTCCGCAATTAGAAGCGATTGATGCATGCCTTCCCCAACTTGCTCCAAGCGGCACTTCAATCGCGCCAGAAGTTGCCCCAACGCTTATGATGTCGCGGCCGTCGATGTGGCCAAGGTTGAGTGAATAGACGGCCTGTGCGTCCGCGTCAAAGTCGTTCGCCCATGCGCGGCAGAAGCCGGCTTTTTCAAAGCCCAGATCGAGGCCGCCGCACCCGGAGAAAAGCGAAATCAGTTTAGGCCCTGCGCCCAGCCCCGCCAGTCCAAACTCCGGGAAAAGCGGCAGGGGCCCAATCGCCGCGCTGGTCTTTTGTTTTTTGGCCGCCACTCCAAACACCTCACTTTGGGGGCCTGGCATGTGCAAACCTTTCGCGGCATGCCCCCCATGCGGTTTCCATTTTACCCCACCAGCCCCCCGGCGCAAAAGGGGCTTGCAAACAATCCAGCCTTGCGGCAATATCATAGATAAGATATAATTCCTTTCAGACGAATAGGTGCAATCATGCCCGTGCCGACTTTTTTTGGCTATGACCAAAGTATCCGCAAGAATGGGATGTGGGCCCGCTTTGCGGCACTGGCCTCCGCGCTTGGCGCTTTGGCCGCGCCGGCGCTTTTGGGCCAGTCTTCTGTTGGCCCTGCGCCCAAACTTGTGCAGGCGCCGCTGAGCCCCGCCTTTGTGAAGTGGCAGGAGGCGCAAAGGCAAAAAGAGGCCCGCAGCGCTTTGGGCCTGCCAGCGGAACTAGGCGACTGGCGATTTGGATACATACCCGACCCATTTCTGCCAGAATCTCCAAGCGTACCGCTGACCCAGACGGAGGCGATGGTGCAAGCTGGCCTGGTGCGCTATTCGCCCACCTTTGATCTCAGAAGCCAAGGTTTGGTCAGCGACGTGCGGGACCAAAACCCCTTTGGCACCTGCTGGGCATTCAGCTCCTTGGCCGCACTGGAATCGAGCATGAGGAAGAACGGGCCTTACCCAGGCGACCTCTCTGAGTGGCACTTGGCCTATTTTGCCTACAACCCAATAAACGGCGTCCCTGGCTTCACCAAGTCCTCAAGCGCCGCTTTTGGGTCACATGAAACATTTGATCAAGGAGGTAACTTCACGCGGGCGATGACCATTATGACTAGGGGCGGCATGGCGGGTGGGCCCGTCCTAGCGGCCGCCGCGCCCTACAATGGCGACTTGCCTTTGGGCAACGAAGCATCCGTGGCTACGGTGCAGAGGACATACTTGGTCAGCAGCGCCAGCAGGGACGCAATCAAGGGCCTGTTGCAGGAGTATGGTGTGGTGGCGGTTTCCATGCTGTGGCCCACCACAAACTCAACCGTGCCCAACTACTACAACACCTCAGACTTCGCGTTCAGGATGACGCAGAGCTCCTCCACAAACCACGGCGTGAATATAGTGGGCTGGGACGACACTTTTCCCAAGGACAAGTTTCCAAGCGGCAACCAGCCGTCAGAGGACGGTGCTTGGATAATCCGCAACAGCTGGGGCAACGACTGGGGCGACGGCGGCTACTTTTATATGTCGTACGACACCAAGATCAGCAATTTTGGCGTGTACGTCGGCGCGGCAGGCTCTGACACAATGACGTACCAATATGACATGCACGGAAAAGTCACAACTGTGGGCTATTACTCCGATACTGCATGGTTTTCAAACATCTTTACCGCCGCGGCAGACCATTCCATAAAAGCCATTGCCTTTTACACTGCGGGGCAGGGCGCGACATACGAAATATACATCAAGAAGGCGGTACACAGCTCCCCGCTGGATGGCACATTGGCGCTGGGGCCCCAAACAGGCTCGCTCGGCGCCCCAGGCTACCAGCGTATTGACTTGAATAGCCCTGTCGTTGTCGGCGCTGGTGAAAAATTTGCCGTGATAGTAAAACTGACAGACCGTGGCAGCGGCGGATACCCAATCGCCTGCTCCCGCGCCTTGGCTGGCTATTCCAACAGCGCTACAGCCACCTTGGGGGTAGGATGGGTGTCGGAGGATGGGGCGGATTGGGAGGACATCGCCGATGGCTCTGGATGGGGTACGTTCAGCGTCTGCCTAAAGGCGTTTGCGGACATTGGCGTCGCGGTGCCAGTTTCTGGCATCAGCCTAGCCAAAGCGTCAACAACGCTGCCGGTGGGCGGCGCGGAAACTCTTGTGGCAACGATTCAGCCCGCAGACGCGACTAACAAGACTGTTCGGTGGGCAAGCAGCGATACGTCCATCGCAACGGTTTCCCCACTCGGCCGGGTGCTAGGCATTGCCGCTGGCGAGGTTACAATCACGGCGACCAGCGCTGCAAACCCCTCCGTTTCTGATGTCTGCGCCGTGGCAGTTTATGCGGTGCCTGTGGAAAGCGTCGGGCTGAACAAAACTGCAACTTCCATTGTGGCGGGCAACAAGGAAACGCTCCGCGCAACCGTTCTGCCAACCAACGCATCGAACAAAAACGTCAACTGGGCCAGCAGCGACCCAGCCATTGCCACTGTCACCAGCGCGGGCGTAGTAACTGGCGCGGCCCCCGGGGTCGCAACGATCACAGTCACAACGGTGGACGGCGAAAAAACGGCAACCTGCGCCGTGACAGTGACACCTGTACCCGTATCTAGCGTCAGCCTAAACAAAACAGCTATCGAGTTGATGGCGGGCTCGGCAGTAACCCTTGAAGCAACAGTCCTGCCCGCCAACGCCTCAAACAAAAACGTCAACTGGGCCAGCGGCGACCCAGCCATCGCCACTGTCACCAGCGCGGGCGTTATAACTGGCGCCAGCGCGGGGACAACGACAATAACTGCGACCACGCAGGATGGCGGGAAAACCGCAAGCTGCATTGTGACGGTCAATCCAGGCATATCCTTTTCTTTGGTTCCCAAGGCCCTCTTCGCCGATGACAGCACAGCCCTTGCGGCCAGTGTAATTGGCCTAGCCAACGATGGCGTAACTTGGGGGGCCACACATGGCTCATTTTCAGCAACAACTGACACATCGGCCACATACAAGGCACCTAGTGCGCCCCCCCCAAGCGATGGCATTGCAACGATAACTGCCACCAGTATCCAGGCACCCGCCTTTAGCCGCATTGCCAAGATACTCATCAGGCCGCTGGATTTCGCCCAATTTGGCAGCGACAACAACACAAAGGCCCGCCCCCAGTTGCTTGACCTTGCCAACGCCTTTGGCTCCACCGCAAAGGCGGACTTGGACAAGTACGACATAAACGGAGATGGGGCCATTGACGATGAAGATTTGGAAATGCTCTTCAAAGCAATGGGTTGGTGAATATTGGCAGTTTTGTCCAAACTATTTGCCAAAAAAAATCTTGGTGTTAGAATTAAGGTGTAATTTTCTTTTCATACATGGTAGGTGAACAATGAACATGAAGACCCTCACTGGCAAAAGCCATCAAAACCTCAGAGCGGCCATGAACGCTTGCTTGGCCGCCGCGCTTTGCCTTTTTTCGGCATCCGCGCTTCTGGGCCAGGCAGACCAAGGCCCTGCGCCCCGCTTCCAAATGGCGCCGCTGAACCCAGCATTCGTTAAATGGCTGGAGGCCCAAAAAGAAAGAGAGGCGCGCTTGGCGCTGGGGCTGGCCGTTGAGCCGCCCCAGACAGACCCCGCGTCTGGCATGCGCCTTGGCTACATACCAGACCCCAAGTGGCCAAAAACGCCCAATGCGCCTTTGACGCAGATGGAGGCCATGGTCAAGGCCGGCCTGACGACCTATGCCCCAACCTACGACCTAAGAAGCCTTGGGTTTGTCAGCCCTGTGCGGAACCAAGGTAGTTATGGCACCTGCTGGGCCTTTAGTTCCATCGCCGCCCTAGAGTCGAACATGAGGAAGAGCGGCTCTTACCCGGGGGATCTCTCCGAGTGGCACTTGGCATATTTTACCTACAACCCGATTAATGGCATACCTAGCTTCACCCAAAAATCAGTTTCTGGACATGCAACTTTCGACCAAGGCGGCAATGTAGATAGGGCGATAGCAATCATGACGCGCGGGGACTTGGCCGGAGGGCCCGTTTCGGCTGCATCGGCCCCCTATGGAAACCTTGGGGCCCTGCCCACGGGCAGCGAAAGGTCCATTGCCAAAGTGAAATACGCGTCCTACACTGAAACCGCCAGCGTAGACACCATCAAGGGCCTGCTGCAGGAGTACGGCGTTGTGGCGATCTCCATGCTTATAGATACAGATTCGCGTTATTACAATGACGCCAACCGCGCTTTCAGGATGGTGCAGACCGGCACCAGCAATGTAAACCACGGCGTGAACATCGTGGGCTGGGACGACAATTTTTCCAAAGACAAATTCCCAACCCTCAACCAGCCTTCAACTAACGGCGCATGGATAATCCGCAATAGTTGGGGTACCGGTTGGCACGACGCTGGCTACTTTTACATGTCTTACGACACCAGCATTTTTTACATCGGCGTGTACATTGGCGAGGCTGGCGCGGACGCAAAGACATACCAGTACGACATGTACGGAGATGTCACCGCATACGGTTTGGGCCCGCTCTTTTGGATGTCCAACATCTTCACTGCAAGCGCAGACCATTCCATAAAAGCTGTTGGATTTTTCACCGAGGGGGATGGCGCAGGTTATGAAATATCCATCCGAAAGGGCGTGGGCAGCAACCCCTCCAGCGGTACGCTGGCGCTTGGCCCACAGTCGGGCACTGCTGGAGCTGCTGGCTATTATAGGATTGACCTGAATAGCCCAGTCAGCGTGGGCGCAGGCGAAAAGTTTGCCGTCATAGTAAAACTGACCGACACTGATAGCTCCTACCAACTTCCAGTTTCTATGGCTTATTCGGGCTACACTGACGGCGCAACGGCCACCCCGGGCGTTGGCTGGATTTCATATAATAATGGGTCATCTTGGAATGAGGCAACCTCATACCTAAGTAATGCAACCGTCAGCATCTGCGTTAAAGCCTTTGCGGACAACGACACTGCTGTGCCAGTTGACAGCGTGAGCCTCAACAAAGCGTCAACCGCTTTGACTGTGGGCGCGACAGAAACCCTGTCGGCCACCGTGCTTCCCACCAACGCAACGAACAAGGCCGTCAACTGGTCTAGCAGCAACGAATCCGTTGCAACCGTATCTTCCTCTGGCCTAGTGACGGCCGTGGCGGCGGGGTCGGCTACCATCACCGCAACAAGCCAAGCAAACAGCGCAAAATCAGCCACCTGCGCGGTGACTGTCACAGCGATCCCCGTTGAAAGCGTAAGCCTCAACAAAACATCAACCACCTTGACCGTGGGCGCGACCGAAACATTGACGGCCACTGTGCTGCCAAACAATGCCTCGAACAAGTCTGTCACTTGGTCTAGCTCCGACACTTCAGTCGCCACCGTCACCAACGCTGGCCTAGTGCGCGGCGTGGCGGCTGGCACGGCGACCATAACGGCCACAAGCGCGGCGGACAGCACAAAGAAAGCCACCTGCGCCGTGACGGTTACAGCTATCCCCGTTGAAAGCGTAAGCCTAAACAAAACGTCAACCACCCTGACAGTGGGCGCGGCCGAAACCCTGTCGGCCACAGTGCAGCCCTCCAACGCCACGAACAAGAATGTCAACTGGTCCAGCAGCAACGAATCCGTTGCAACCGTATCTGGCGGCCGCGTGACGGCCGTGGCCGTGGGCACGGCAACCATAACGGCCACAAGCGCGGCGGACAGCGAAAAGAAAGCCACCTGCGCCGTGACGGTGAACCCAGTGATAACCGTTTCTGTATCGCCCAAGAACTCCAACTTGCAGCCAGGCGGAACGGAGACCTTTACGGCAATCGTGACGGGTACGTCCAACACAGCCGTCACTTGGACTGTAGATGGGGGGACGATAACCCAAGAGGGCCTATACACGGCCCCATCTGCGACCGGAACGTACACCATCCGGGCCACCAGCAAAGCTGATACAAACAAGTACGACACCGCAACGGTTACAGTGACGGCGGTGCCAGTGGTGACAGTTTCCGTGTCGCCCAAGACCGTCACACTGAACCAAGGCGCCACGCAGACGTTTTCGGCGAATGTGACAGGCACCTCCAACCACAATGTCACTTGGTCAGTAATAGGGCAGGGGAACATAACCCAAGCTGGCGTTTATACGGCACCGGCGGCGGAAGGGTCTTTCACCGTTAAGGCCACAAGCCAGGCAGACTCAAGCAAGTCCGACACGGCGACTGTCACAGTCAACCCTGCGTCCATAGTGTTCACAAATATACCCAAGGCCCTCTTTGTCACCGACACCGCCCAGCTACAGGCGAGCGCCGTTGGGCTACCCAACACCGCTGTCACGTGGGCTGTTACTTCGGGGACGATAACCCAAACTGGGTTCTACACGGCGCCCGCCGCGCCCCCCTCCGGCGATGGGAGGGCGACCATTACCGCAACAAGCCAAGCGTCCGCCCTCAGCAACTCCGTCAAGATACTCATCCGGGCGGTGGAGTACGCCCGCTTCGGCACCGACGGCAACTCAAAAACCAACCCGCAGCTTCTGGACTTGGCCAACGCCATCGGCTCTACCGCACCC